>JAEEGJ010021461.1_pt1 | contig 13889 bp, 17 predicted proteins | sample 8958761 | NCBI WGS metagenome assembly JAEEGJ01 (sample SAMN16246546, study PRJNA631951) | gut metagenome | biome: gut microbiome; feature: rumen; material: RS-attached | host: Bos | place: Iran: Karaj | collected 2018-10 | reverse complement strand
GTATAAAAAACCAAGTTTATTATAACAAATTTATGATGCAAAATAAATTGTTTTTATCAACGAACTATTAATTTACTTGTTGTATTTATTTGTGCATTTTCTCCATTTGGCTTGTGAGCAAAGCATTACCATCAAAACAGTGCAGATATTTAATATTACTCAATTAACGACAAATGTCTGTTACATGAGATACAAGCATATGACCAGTAAGGTTTATCATGTAATTTTCGGGATAAAGCAAGACAGTCATAGTATTATTATTTACAGCAGTATTTCCGTTTCTCTGCGAATATACATGGTACTTTTCGGTATCGGTGAGACATTTTTCGTTAAAGACAGCTCTGATCTCTTCTTCGGTCATATTATATATCTCGTCAAAGTTATATCCGATATCTGGCAGCTCATAATTTGAATATTCAGCAATGAAAGCTTCCACATCGCCTGTAAGTACGTCAACGCTGATATTTTGATTATATACCCACATTCTTGAATCGGTCGTTGCTTTCACAATCGGTCTCATCATATACTCTTTGTAAGATGATTGTTATCTGTACCATTAGTACCATATTTGTTTTGATTTGCGAGAACCTGCATGATAAGAACAGCATCTGCCATGTTTATATCAGAGATATTTAGATTCCTGATATGCTATGGACGAATATTAGTAACTTCATACATACCCGAATAACAATTTATCTTGACAATCAAATAATCATGTGCTAATATGCAAATAAGACCGACTGCTTTTACAATCGGTCTCATCATATACTTTTTTATTGCACTATTTTTCGTTTACACAGAATTTGGGATTGACTCGATCAAACTCTACTGCAGCAATTGTAAGAACCATTGCATTTAGGACAGCCAGTAGGTTCTTAATGCCAATAAAACAAGATTACATGAAAACGTTCCTTATTTATTCTGCCATGCCTTAATTTGGCCACGATAAATCGCCATTTGCTGTTTAGGCGTACCACTTGAACATTCCATATCTAATTGTATTTCCTCAAGATACCTATACAAAGTCATTCGTGATATATCATGCTGCTTCGCAAACTGTGTATGATTAAGAACACCTCCAAACATTATTTAAATTCCTATTATTTTGATATCCTATATGTATATAATTACATTGTGATGTAATTTTTATCATTACAAAAAAAGGCCTTTTGGCATATTATTGCAGCTTTTTCCGATTATTTTGATCTTCCATATATATATTATTACTATGAATACATTACGTGCGTATTCAAAAATAATGATATGAAAGGAGGATCAGAAATGTTCGACAACAACCGATATTTGACCTGTGGTGTTGATAGTACGATTCCATTGGAACTACAGTTGTTTCTATGGGAGTGTGTAGAACATATGCCTGCTCCGAAGGACTACTTACAGGTGTTTGAGCTGAGTCCATTGGGTTCTATGCAATCTATAACGCACAGTTCAGAGGAGCCCGAATATCGTAAGGTGTATATGATACCGTCAAATACGCCGATTACTGAAAAGCTGTATATCATCGATGATGGTGATCACAGTACCATGCTGCTAGCAAGTGAATATTAATGAAAATGCCGCTCCTTCGGGAGCGGCTTAACTATTTTACGGAGGTTTTGGTTATGGATGAAAACGAAAGAGATATTTTATACTGCTCTCATTGTGGAGCAGTTATAGATGAAGAGGAGGTATATGAGACAATAGACGGTGAAATTGTTTGCACTAACTGTGTAGAGAATCATGCAACAACTTGCGACAGGTGTGGAAGGACAATATGGGCCAATGAATCATATGGCGATGACTATACAACTCTGTGCATCAACTGCTATGAGAATCACTATACCAGGTGCAGTTGTTGTGATACTCTGCTCCATGAGGACGATGCATATCACCTGGACGGATATGATTATTGCTCTGACTGCTACCACGATGAAATTGACAAATGCCGAAGTATCCATGATTACGGTTACAAGCCCGAACCCATCTTCTACGGAGATAGTTCCCGATATTTCGGTGTAGAGTTGGAAATTGACGGAGCAGGCAAGGATAGTGATAACGCTGATGAAATACTTGCTATTGCCAATAAGGATGAAGAACATGTATACATCAAAGGAGATGGCTCTCTTGATGACGGGATGGAGCTTGTATCTCACCCTATGTCTCTTGAATATCATAAGAACTACTGCTGGGATGATATCATGAAGAAGGCAATATACCTTGGATACAGAAGTCATCAGACAAGTACCTGTGGTCTGCATATACACGTTAACCGCAGCTGTTTTGGCGAAGGCCGTGAGGAGCAGGATGTTGTAATTGCAAGAATATTGTACTTTGTAGAGCATCACTGGAATGAACTTCTCAGGTTCAGTCGTCGTACCGAGTACTCTATGAACAGATGGGCAGCTCGCTACGGCTTTGAAAAGACCGGACGTGAGATACTGGATAAGGCTAAGAAAGGCAACTTGGGCAGATATGCAGCAGTTAACCTTATGAACTATATGACCATCGAGTTCAGACTGTTCAGGGGAACGCTAAAGTACAATACCTTCATAGCAGCTCTGGAGCTTGTTGATGCTATCTGTGATATTGCAATCAGTCTCAATGATGAAGGCATTGCGAGTATGTCATGGTCTGAGTTCGTAGATACGATAACTGAACCTGAGCTGATACAGTACCTGAAGGAACGCAGGTTATATGTGAATGAAGAAATTGAAATACAGAAGGAAATGTAATGAAAGAGTTTGGTATTATAAAGAATATTCCGACAGGCAATCCTGCAGGTGAGATAGCAAAGCTGGCACTGCTTGTTGTAGCAACAGTTGTTATTGACGCACTCAGTGACGTGATCAAAGACTCTCTTAAAGAGACTAAATCACCTTTGGGAGATGTAATTATAAAGGAGGACAAATAATATGTGCGCACTTTATGGCTGGTTGGATTATAAAGGAATAGTACCCTACAGAGTACTCAAAAAGCTCACGCAAGCACTGGCTAATGCGGCAGAAGAACGAGGGACTGACGCAGCTGGTATCAGCTATGTTAAAGACGGTAAACTCACTATATTCAAACGGCCCAAGCCTGCTCATAAGATACACTTCAATGCGCCAGATGGTACAAAGGCAATTATGGGGCATACCCGATTAGCTACTCAGAGCGACAGGAAGCAGAATTACAACAATAATCCCTTTGCAGGTCACGTGGATAAAGAATTTGCCTTTGCACATAATGGTGTCCTCTGGAATGATAAGGATCTACGCAAGGACGGAACTATTCCCAATACATATATCGACACTGACAGCTATATCAGCGTACAGTTGATAGAGAAGCAAGGCAAGCTCGACTTTGACAGCCTCAAGTACATGGCGGAGACAGTTGAAGGCAACTTCACTTTTACCGTACTTGACCAGTATAACAGCTTATACATTATAAAGGGCAGCAACCCGATGTACCTGCTCCATTTTGAGACAATAGGGCTGTATGTATATGCCAGCACAGAGACTATCATGAAGAAAGCTCTAAAGCAGCTGGGATTACAAAAGTTCGAGTCTAAGCGTATCGACACCGAAGAAGGTGATATTCTGCGTATTGACATGAACGGTAAAATCACACGCTCTCAGTACGAGCCTAAAATATACAGATCTAAGTACATGAGCTGGTATGATGACTCTCCATACTACAATATGCATGAGGAAATCTTATTTGCTTACTGCGGCTGCTATGGCGTTGACAGCAAAGATGTTGAACTTCTACTCGAATACGGCTATACCTGCGATGAAATCGAGGAGATGCTGGCGGACCACAGCCTGCTCCGTGAAACTCTGAAAGAAATAAAATATATGTGCGATGATGGACTCTATGAAGACTGTTACGGGAGAGCGTTCTGAAATATTGCCTAAATGTTAAATTTGCACAATATATTGAAATATTTATTAAAATAGCTTATAATAAAAGTGAAACGATGTATTGCTGAAATACTTCGTTTTCGAAGATGTTGATTAATTGAAATCAGAGGTATAAAAGTTATAAGTCCGGAAAGGAGGAAGAATGTATGAAAAAGATCATGTCGGTGTTCACTTCTGCTGTAATGGCACTGTGCATTATATCAGTTTTTCTTACAGCAGCGGTAACCAATTCAGAAGAGGCAAATAATACCCTGACTGTCGGCGCTGTGGTCGATAAAAGCTTTGAAGGCGTGACCGCAGAGCTTGACGGCGACGCAATAAGATTCATAACTGAGTATCCTGAGATAATTGCGGGTACAGAAAAGGAAATATCCCTTTCACGTACTGATGACGGTTATCTTTTCAAACCCATTGGTGACGGAAGGTATGTTGTTCTCATAATGCATTATCCACCAGCAGAAATACCTTTGTATGAAACCTTCTGGTTCCCTCCGGTAGAATCAGTAACGTATGAGATAGAGGTAAAGGATAATGTAGTCAATATCAATGCCGTTCACTGGTCTTATGAGAAAAATGATGAAAAGTTCATTGAAAGCTTTATGTCTGACGGAACATCTTTTACAACTCTGTCAGATTTGGGCACGATATTTGGAGCGTACTTCCTTCTCGTTTCACTTGGTCATGAGCTGGATCCGCTGTTCATTTACTACATTGATGAAGATAAGGAATCATCGGAAATAGCGGAGGAATCTCTGATAATGTCCGATGATGAGAATGCGGAGATATACTATATCCAGGGGGATAATATGATAAAAGATGACGGTATGGATCCGCATGATCGTTTTCCGTCAGTTGGAGAAGCTTCCCTGCCCAGAAAAATGTTTGACTTTATCTGCATACCGGAGGACGGAGTATTTGAGACAGAGAGCGGTTCTCTGAAAATCGTACTGAATGAGGGAAAAAGATCAAAGGTATATGAAATTGATTATGAGGAATATGATCCTGTTCCTTCATCACTGAAAATCACAGAGTGTCCGGAAAATGATATAAACGCTGACGGCAGCTTCAATGTTGCGGATGTTGTGTATCTGCAAAGCTTTCTGCTCGGAAAAAATGATAGAACAATTATCAATTGGAGAGCTGCTGATATTTGCAATGATGGAAAGCTTGATGTTTTTGATCTTGTTTTTCTGAAAAAAGCCCTTATAACAGTTCAGCAGTAAACGAAGAAGAAAGGATGGTACTTATGAAAAAAATGGTATCTATCATCACTTCAGCTGTAATGACGCTATGTATCCTGTCTGTTTTTATATTTGACGCACCAGCAGCCTGCTCTGCTGACGATATAACTCTCCTTATCGCAGGGGATATCGAGCTTACCGAGCTGTACGATACAACTGTAGAGATTCGGGGCAACTCGATATATATTGGTATGTTCGATGAATCGCTGAATGTAACGACGACTGACGATTTTTCATGTCGATGGGCAGATGAAGACGGTTATTACTTCACTCCTTCACGAAACGGAAAGTATCAGCTTGGTTTTCCATGCAGTGTAACACTGGATGAGTTAAAAATGTGCCTGTATAATATCGAGTGCCATGATAATACTGTGGATATTCGATTCAGCGGCCTTATGATATTAAGCGCAGAGGCAGGCAAAAGAGTGGTGAATATTATTACCGCTGACGGCAAATCAGCTAAGTTCAGCGCTGAACGCATAACTGACCTTATACCTGCTGTCTACTACAGTTTGCACCTGTTCTTTGACGAGGACTACTGGCTGTATTATACGGTAGATAAAGACTCCGGAACTTTTTGCCGTTCTCTTTATATACCGCTCTACAATAATGATGATCTCGTTGTTGCAAATGATACATCATTTATAGATGTGACATCGGTATTATACAAGCAGAATGATCTTCTTCCCGAGGGAACGCCTGTGCCTACAAAGCTTGTTGAAATTGCAAGCAGTTTCTGGCCTCCAATCTCTTATGGTGAGATCCCAGAAAGTATAAATGTTGCTCTTACAAGAACGAACGGCTATGAAACAAAGTATATGAGCTTTACTATAATGAATGAAATGATAATTCCGTCAACTCTTAAGATCACAGACGGTATTGACAATGATATGAATCTTGACAGAAAATTCAATGTAGCTGATGTGGTAATGCTGCAAAAGCAGCTTCTCGGCATTTATTCAGTGGAGCGAAGCAACTGGAGAGCAGCCGATATATGCAGGGACGGTACTGTAGATGTATTTGACCTTGTATGTATGAGAAAGGCTCTTATAGCCGGAACTGCCTGACAGCATACCCGTGCATGGATAATAAAAGCATAGTTTAAGCCCGAAAGCGATATCTCAATTCGCTTCCGGGCTTTCCTATTATAAAAAGTACAAAAAGAGCGTTTCAGAAAGTACACTTTTATGCACACCTTGGAAACAAGCAAAATAGTGTACATAAAAGCCCTGTTTTGACTTTATGGATGTCCACTAAGTAACAACCACATTTATGGACAACAGAATTTACGGTTATGCCCGGGTATCTACCCGGGAACAGAATGAAGACAGGCAAATCGATGCCCTTACCAAGTTTGGCGTTCCTGAGCAGAATATCATCATCGACAAGGCTTCTGGTAAGGACACAGAGCGTGAAGGCTATCAGTATCTGAAACGTCAGATTCTCCGCAAAGGTGATACTCTCGTTATCAAGGAGCTGGATCGACTGAGCAGGAACAAGACTGATATAAAGCGTGAGCTTGAACAGTTCAAGGAAATGGGTATCCGCGTGAAGATACTTGATATACCTACTACGCTCACAGACTTTCCACCGGAGCAGGAGTGGGTGCTTGAGATGATCAATGCTATCCTCATAGAAGTACTCGGTGCTATAGCTGAAAACGAGCGTAATAAGATACGAGCTCGTCAGCGTGAAGGGATAGTCGCTGCCAAGAAGAAAAATGTCCGTTTCGGACGTCCACCTAAATCTCTTCCAGAAGACTGGCGAGAAATACTGGCAGAGGTTCGTTGCGGAAACAAAAAGCCTGTAGAAGCAATACGAGAATTAGGTATATCCCGCTCTTACTTCTACAAGCTTTATAGTGACAACTGATAGATGCAGCCTCCTTCGGGAGGCTACTATTTTATTCCAAGATCATTTGTTAATGAAAGAGTCTTTAATACTACTTCTGAGCATTTCAAGCTCATTCTGGCAAGCTGTTATTTTAGGCGTATAATCAATCACAGTATTCAATTCTTTTTTTAAACTAGGAGCAGGTTTGCAATCATTCTCCTTGTAATACAATAAACACTTCCCCTGCAATATCAAGGTGTCTCCAGTCGTCGTTTTCATCAGAAGTGATACCAAGCTGCTTTTCGGCGAAGCGTGTGCTATAGCCTCTGTTGAACTTCATACGGAACATGGTATCAAGGTCAGTGATATGATTTTCAAGTGCTGGAAGATCATACTTCCTGCATATACGCTCTATGAACTAATTATCAAAGGCATGGTGCATACTGACCAGATCGCTGCCGTAGCAAAACTCGATGAACTGCCAATAGGCATCTTCCATAGTCGTACCGTATCTTTGCAGCGTATCATTGGTTATTCCAAGCACCTCAGAAACACTATCCGAAAGGACAGTACCATTGTTGACATATTCAAAGAAACGGTCGGTATGTACACCGTTTTCAAATCGTAGTGCTGCAAAGCTTACTATTTCAGAATCTTCATCCAGCTCGTTGGTTGTAATGTCGATAACTACAAATTCATCTTTCATACTATCACCTCAGTTAAATAATACTAAAAAGCGTGTGGATTTTTTTGTACATCGTTTGTGGTATGATTTATTCATAAAAAGATGATGAATCAGCTGTTATGATGTGCTAAAATAAAAGTACAATATTATTAGCAAGACAGGAGGTTTAAACCGTGAAAGACTATACACAGCCAATCAGCGATTTTAAATTTGCAGAAAAACAAAATGCGTGGCTTCACAGAAATAATCATAACGGAGACGTCGCTTGGAGATTTCTTGGATTCAACGAAAAATGCGAGTTTACTCCCAATGCTGAAAATGAATACTACATTTCAGTCGGTTGCATTTCCAGGAACCTGAAATACAGTAATTTCAAAGAAATCGATGTAATTCCCCAAAATGATAAAGGTAAAGAAAAATGGGAAAAGTTTGAGAAAATATGTAGAGACAAACTATATGACGGTAAAAAACCGAGATATAGACATTCGCTTTGGCGCTTCCTTTTTGAATTCAAATCTGGTGATATTCTTCTTGTGCCAGGTAATTATGGCGATTTTCATGTTTTTAAGATTGTTTCAGATAAAGTGATATATCGAGAAGAACTCAAACATATTTCTGAATTACCTGAAGACGCAAAACATGATTTTCATTATTTCTGGAAAGTTGAACCTATCAGAGTGAAAATGAGCCGTTATTTAATTGCTGATCAATCTCTTATTTCCAGAATGAAAATAAGAGGAACTACAAGTTGGCTTGATGATGAACTTAAAAATAGTATTGAAAATGCAGTAAAAACAGAAGGACGGATTCAACCTGGAATACTTGCAACTGAGGCAGCAAAAACACTTTTTTGGAAATCAATCCAAAAAAACATAGACGATAATAAATTTGAAAGACTAATTAGATGGTATTTTCTAAAAAAGGGTGCGGACTCAGCTCGAATCCTTCCTAAAAAAACAGAAGGCGAAAAGGACGCTGATGTTGAAGCAACATTTGATAGTTTTCGATTAAAGATATATGTTCAAGCAAAAAAGCATGACAATAAAGTTAATATTGAAAAAGCATATAATCAGATAAAAAAATACAAAGAACATCTTGAAAATGTTCCGATTAACGATGGCTATACTAACTTATATTGGATAATCTATTCTTCTATGAAAGAACAAAACGCAGAAATACTTGATTCCGATGATATAAGAGTAATATCCGGTAATGAATTTGCAGAAATGCTTCTCGATGTTGGAATTGCTGATCTTGACAGAGCATTTTTCGATGAGTGATTAATACGAAGCAGACGTTCCAAAACGCAGGCTTAGGTACACCAAATCATGAATGATAGAGTTAAAACTCAAAGGAGCGGTTACCCGCTCCTTTTTCATTTGCTGTAATTATTCAGTGCATTTTTCAGTGCTTCAATAACTCGCTCCCTCAGCGAGATAGGTGATATGACGGCTGCGTGGTCGGAATACTGCACCGCCCACTTGAACATATCTTCCTCGCTGACACGGACTTTGACAATGCAGTCGTTATCCGTAACATCGGTTATTTCCGCAGCTTTACCGAAATAGTCGATAATGTCGTTGATGATATAGCGGTTGGCGCGGAACTTCACCTGTATGATGTCGCTGCTGAACATATAAATGTGCTCAGTGATGTGCTCCGAAAGGTCAAGCCCGTATTTCTTGCCCTGAGTATTCTCAAAGGGCTTTGCTGCCGTATCAAGGATACGTATATTCTTTATGCGGTCGATGCGATAATTGGCGATATTATCGTATTTGTCATAGTTGCATATGAGATAGTAGCGTCCGCTAATGACTGCCATCTGATAAGGATTTACAATGTACTTCCTGATCTTGCCGTCAGAGCCTTTGCGAGGGTGGAGCTTTTTATCAACGTCATAGCTGCAATATTCAAACTCAACCTGCTTTTCCTTCTCGATAGCCTCATCAAGGGTATCAATGGTATAGAAAAGCTGAGCATTCGATATACTGCTGTCCGAGACGCTGTATATATGCTTGACCTTGCTTCTAAAGTATACTGACGAAAGTCCTTCCAGCTTTTTTATTAACTGCATACGCTGGCGGTATGGAATATGCTCTGAGAACAGTAGTCCGTCTATGAGCAGGCGGAGTTCGGAGTCGGTGAAATCATGAGTAAGATACCAGTCAGTGAGAACAGTATTTTCCTCGCCGTCTTTGCCGCTTCTTGTAATTTCACTGTAGTTGATATGATAGCCTGCTTCAATAGGGTCATAAGATTGCTCTTGACCGACTTTCTGTCAACAGTCATATTGTAATCTCTTTTCAACAGCTCAATTATATCCTTCTGGGTAAGCCTGTGATCTTCATCGGAATACTTCTTCAGTATATCGAGGATGTTGATTATCATCAGCTTCTTTGGCTGTATTTCGTACACGATAACACCTCCGCCTTGTTCATAATTATATTACCAGATTTGATGTACGCTTTTACGTACATGACTTATGATATATTATAACATAGAATAACGAAAAAAGCTATAGGTTTTAGCTTTTTTGAAATGAGTATATCATGAAAACATCTGTGCTTGATTTTATTGATTCAGCTACACTGAGGGAACACCTGCGCGATCAGAAGCTTGAACCGGCTGTAGAGTGTATATTGATAATACATAGCAAGAAGCATTCTATTGAGGAAAAGCTTGATGCCCTGAAGGAAAGGTATGAAACATATTCGACTGAAGATTTTAATATGGGAAAATATAATTGCCGTGAAATATATATTAAAGCAGCCTTGAAAGAGTATATTATTTCTACGAAAAAAGTAATTGATGAACTTAATAACATAGATTCCGAGAATATATATCACGTCTGTGGCACAGATGATATTTGTTGCCACGGATTATTTAATACTTTTGATCATGCCTTGAATGCCGTTAAAAAGCATCTTGATGACACTGAATGTACCGTAATAAAAGCTAAAATAAACGAGTTTGAAAATGTTACAGATACAACGGTGCTTATTAACGAACTTGGGCTTCCCTATGATATCTGGAATTTAGATAATGACAGGATAAGCTGGAGCATATACGGTGCTTATGCATGGATTCCACATCGTTATGCAATCGGAGATCTGATTCGCTCCAGTTTTGACGCCACTTTTGCTGTTGTTGTCGATAACGGAAAATGTCCGACAAACGCTCTTGATCTTGATATTAACGATATGACATTGAAATGCGTTGCTTTTGAGAAAAAAGAATATCACTCCTGCGGTGGGATATTCATACAAAGGTATTTTCCTATACTCCGCATTGAATCAGCCACAGCAGCAGAACTGGAAGAATGTCCGAAAGAATTGATAAGATTCAGTCATCTTGTGAAAGGCGGTATCAGTCCAGCAGAATTCCTGGAGGAGTATGGTCAAGGAATCATTGGTAGTAAGCTTTGATTGTTATGGAGGATAAACTATGGCAGGATTTTTTATAGTATTAGGTGATAAAAAAGACGATAATGGTAGAGTTATTGAAAGTGCTATGAGTATTTTAGATGAATTATGCACATACGGATATTACAGCACTAATCTACATATCAACAATGGCACACAGATATGGGCCAAAACAAAAGTATCAACATTTACTGATTATTACAGTATGCGTACTGGCGATTATATATTTTTAATCTTCAATAGAAAAATATACGGAGTCGGTGAATTGACCAGTATTGAACATACTGACGATTGTAAGTTTTGGACTTATGAAAATGCGAATATACCTACAACGTCAACGGTTTCTTTCCCCATCTTTGATGGTATTAATCCTGAAAATAGATGCATTTGTTTCTTTAAGCCATTAGAATACTTCTCATATGCGATAGATATGGATGAAGCACTTACAGCATATCCAAATTCATTTAAATCTCTTCGAGTGATTCAAGGGCGTTCTTTAATAAAAATGGATGATGAAGAGGCTCAAGCTTTATATGCGACTATCACTAAAAGTAATCGTGCTTGTAAAGGACAAACTGTCGATTGGAACACTCCTACATTTGATAATTCTAAGCAAATCGTTGCTGGTAATAACATTGCCAAGAATCCGAATTATTATTCGTTTACGATTGAATCTTTACTTACTAACTTTAAAATCCGTGGCTTAGATGGAATCAATGAAGATATGGCAATAGAAGCTGCAGTCGTAGAAAGACTTAATACTGGCAGTTCTGTAGTGTTTGATAAACTAACATATGTATCGCATCAGGTTTCAGCATCGCCAGCAAAACCTGTAGAATACATGGAATGGATGGATGTGTTTGGATATAAAACAACATCATCTCTTATGTCGAAAGCGATATCTATTTCATTTGCTATAGAACAATACTATGTAATTGAAATCAAAAGAGATCCTCTTGGATTAAAACATAAAGGGAATAAAGAGCCTCAATGGGTCAAATCAAATAAAGCAGTTGCCAATCGATTGATGAAATATGTGGACTGGACTGCCCAAAATTATGCTAGTGGAAAATATCCGATGGTAAAAGGTATTATAGTTGCAAATGGTTTTGATGACGACTTTATTGAGTATTGTAAGGGAATGTGTATTCGTAATTATAACAGCGGCTATAGAGATGCAACTCCTTCTGTATGGAATGATATTGAATTAATAAAGTACACGTTTGATGGACAAACCATTACTTTTACCAAGGTATTATAAATTTATAATTTGAAATACAATAATAGCCATTTTGTGAAAAGCGGTATTAGCTCAGCGTAATATCTGGAGGAGTATAGTAATGGCCAAATCTGTTGAATCGACTATTGTTAATGAATATTATTATATAGAATCAGCTCCCTTGCGGGAGCTGGCTTCTTTCATAGCTTTGTACCACCAATAAATTTCGTGTGATTTTCGTGTGACTGACCCTGCATTTTCGTGTGATTTTATGCAGTTTCATTATCACACGCGCATTTTTGACTGCATTTGCATAGACAGCAGAAAAGCCTGTATTTAGCGTTTTCTGCTAAATACAGGCTTCTTAAAAGAGCGGACAGAAGAGGGATTCGAATATTTTTAAATGGCTATTTTCGCCTATTTATAGCCTTTTATACTTTTCGTGTGGAATAAATGAGTGGAATAGAATTATTCTGAATGAAAACTATTTCTGGTATAGCTGTTCTTTTTCGATTATTGAAATATTGATAGTCCCTACATATACTGCTTAAATACTATAATAAATATGAAAAAACAGCATTAATTGACTCCCCCTTCCCTTTCAATAAGGAATCGCTTTAATTAGCAATATTCCAAAAGTCAAAAAACAACTTATATGACATACTTTTAGGGTATGTCAATAGACCGTGGTCTATTGACACAACATAGAGCATCTGAATAGAGACTCATATTATAGTCATCCTATACTATTTATAACTCTCGCAGGACTTCCCACAGATACCATGTTTTCGGGAATATCCTTTGTGACCACCGAGCCTGCACCGATAACGGCATTGTCTCCGATCGTCACGCCTGGAAGAATAGTTGAGTTTGAGCCGATCCACACATTCTTACCAATGTGAATAGGTTTCGGTATCAGGTCGTGACGTTCTTCGGGCAGAAGTCCGTGGTTCAGCGTAGCCAGCACAGTGTTATGTCCGATCTGCGCACCGTCACCGATCCAGATACCGCCCTGATCCTGAAACTTACAGCCCGCATTGATGAACACGCCCTTGCCAAGATGAATGTTCTTTCCGCAGTCCGTATAAAACGGTGGAAACAGCCCTACCTCAACAGGCTCTCCGATAAGCTCCGACCTAAGCGCATTGATCTCATCAGGAGTATGATAGTGATTATTGATCTCCATTGTGATACGGATAGCCTCCTGACTGAGCTTGTGCATCGTCTGATGAACACCGCATTCAGCTGTGACCTGACTGCCGCTGTTCATGAAGTCAAGGAATTCTTGTGTTGTCATCTCTGTTTCCTCCGTTATATCATTCATATTCCTCCCACCAATGCTCATTGAAAGAAGAAATATCGTCATAGCTTACAGTCTGTCCGAGTCTCGGTGTCGCAAGGTTCACGCCCTGTTCTTCGGCTGCCTTGACAGCTCTTTTTCGGCGGATCGTACCATGAGTGATTTGAAAGCACGAAAGCTCCCCAATGCACAGGTATCAGCCATTCTGCGTGAGCGTCCTTCGCCGCCTGCACGGTCTGTTCGGGGAACATATGCGTTTCAGCCCAGCCGCTGTCATACTGTCCCGAATC
>JAEEGJ010021459.1_pt1 | contig 13890 bp, 14 predicted proteins | sample 8958761 | NCBI WGS metagenome assembly JAEEGJ01 (sample SAMN16246546, study PRJNA631951) | gut metagenome | biome: gut microbiome; feature: rumen; material: RS-attached | host: Bos | place: Iran: Karaj | collected 2018-10 | reverse complement strand
TGCCATTACGGCATCCATCTCAGCCGGTGTTTCCTCTATAGGCGGTGTATCTGCTGCCATTGCTGCCATAACTGCTTCCATGTCGGAAGATGTGTCCTCTGTAGGCGCATCAGCCGGAAGTTCTGCAGGTGCTGCCTCGGCTGCAGCCATCGCTGCCATTATTGCATCTGCTTCTGAAGGTACTTCTTCTGCAAGTGCCTCTGCAGGGATCTCTGTAGGAGCTGCTTCTGCTGCCATCATCGCTGCCATAACTGCATCCATGTCTGATGGTGATTCTTCTGCAGGAATGTCTGCCGGGATCTCTGTTGATGCTTCTGCTGCCGGGATATCTGCCGGCATCTCTACAGGAGCTTCTGCTGCTGCCATAGCTGCCATCATTGCATCCATATCTGCAGGCGCTTCCTCTGCTGCCGGGATATCTGACGGCATCTCTGCAGGAGCTTCTGCTGCTGCCATTGCTGCCATCATTGCATCCATATCTACAGGCGCTTCCTCTGCAGGTGCTGCTTCTATAGGCGGTGTATCAGCTGCCATCGCTTCTGCAGGCATTTCTGCTGCAGGTGTTGCTGCTGCCATAGCAGCCATCATTGCTTCCATATCTGAAGAGGTATCAACTGTAGGCGCATCTGCAGGAAGCTCAGCCGGTGCTGCTTCCGCTGCTGCCATCGCTGCCATCATTGCGTCAGCCTCTGAAGGAACTTCTTCTGCCAAGGCTTCTGCAGGGATCTCTGTAGGTGCCTCAGCTGCCGCCATTGCTGCCATCATGGCTTCCATATCTGCAGGTGCTTCCTCTGTAGGAATATCAGCTGGCATTTCTACCGGAGCCTCTTCTGCAGGTGCTGCCTCTGCTGCAGCCATTGCTGCCATCATTGCATCCATGTCTACAGGCGCTTCCTCTGTAGGAATATCAGCTGGCATTTCTACCGGAGCTTCTTCTGCAGGTGCTGCCTCTGTTGCAGCCATTGCTGCCATCATTGCATCCATGTCTACAGGCGCTTCCTCTGCAGGTGCTGCCTCTGCTGCTGCCATCGCTGCCATCATTGCATCCATGTCTACAGGCGCTTCTTCTGCCGGTGCTTCTGCAGGTATATCTGCTGGCATTTCTACCGGAGTCTCTGCTGCTGCGGCTGCTTCTGCTGCAGCTGCATCAGCCATCATGGCTGCCATTACAGGATCTATATCAGCCGGAGCCTCTTCTACCGGCGCTGCTTCCGCTGCCGGGGCCTCTGCTGGCGCTGCTTCTGCTGCCGCCATTGCTGCCATCATTGCATCTACATCGGTTGCAGTCTCAGCGTTTGCCATTGCTGCCATCATTGCATCTACATCAACAGGTGCTGCAGGAGTTTCCTCTGCAGGCGCCATTCCAGCATCTGCCATCGCTGCCATAGCTGCTGCCATTGCATCAGCTTCTGCTGCTTCCGCAGGACTTGGAGCATCAGCACCGCCGGCCATAATAGCATCAAGGCTAGGAATATCCTCTATTGGTGCCGGCTCAGCCGCTTTCTTACGTCCGCGCTTAGGCTTAGGCGCCTCCTCAACAGGTGCTGCCTGCGCAGCCTCATTTGCTCCCATAGCTGCCAAAAGATCATCCACATTCGCAGTCGAAAGATCCTGTCCATTAAGAATATCCTGAGTGCTCATGCCTTCCATGCTGATTCTCCTTTCATGCCAGTAAGTATATTTGAAAGTAATAATAGTCGGAATTACACACATATATTATCGCCCAAATTCGTCAGAAAACATAGTAAATTTTCTATAAATTCCGCTATTCCGTAAATTTCTTAAGATTTCCTTAATGTTGTTTACATCTTCATTTCTATTTGCTATATTGTCTTTCGGCGAATCTTTGTGTGGCACTCAGCCTCACATGCCAAATGTCCGCCTGCATTCGCAGGAACATTTCAATATTTATATTTTTGATAAAAACAATTCTTGTTCAAATCACTTAACAGGAAAGAAATCAGAAAGGAAATTAACAATTGAATCACACAGAAATCTATATCGAGCGAAAGCTTGAACTGGAAGCTTCCATCAAGAAACTAGAAAGCAAACTAGCTTCAATGCCAAAGGAAACGCTTGTATGCTACAAGCGAAAAACAGGAGAAAAAAAGAATTATATGTTCTACAAACAGTTAAAAGAAAATGGACATATACAGCGCAAATATCTTGCCCGAAATAACACTGCGGAAACACAAAAGCTAGCAAAAAAGCTATATTACACAAGATTGCTACAAGATAAGCGTAACGAACTGAAATGTATAAATTACTACATAGAAAATCGCATAGACAATGATCCTTCAGAACTAATGGCCACAGATTCTCCTTATAGAGAACTGCTGGTTGGTAAAACACCATCACTAACCGAATGGGAATACGCTCCATATAACAAGAGCACAGAATATCCTGAGCAGCTGACAGTTCCTGCACCTAAAAATGAAATGATGCGCTCAAAATCAGAATCAACGATTGCTCAAATCTTACATTCTCATGGTATCCCCTACCACTATGAAGAAATTCATGATATCTATGGTTATCCAATGGCAACTGACTTTACAATCATGAATCCAAAGACAGGACAAATCATCCTTTGGGAGCACTTTGGTCGCTGCGATGACCCAAAGTATCAGGGCACAGTAGATTTTAAAATGTATCGATATATCCGAGATGGCTATCTCCCAGGCGTAAATTTCATTGCAACCTACGAAGATAGTAAACATCCCATTGACTACGTTCTAGTTGAAGAGATCATAAAGAAATTCTTCCTCTAAGGATTTCTATTTTTCATGTCCCGGCGCCAGAATACAACACTTCTGCCACAGATTTCAGCCGGGAGTATCCCTTTGTGCTTGCCTTTTTTCATGTCCCGGAGACAGAATACAACACTTCTGCCACAGATTTCAGCCGGGAGTATTCCCTTATGCTTGCTTTTTTCATGTCCCGGTGTCAGAATACTGCATTTCTGCCACAGATTTCAGCTAGAGACATCCCCTTATGCTTGCTTTTTTCATGTCCCGGTGTCAGAACACTATGCTTCTGCCACACATTTCAGCGAACAGCATCCTCTTGTGCTTGCTTTTTTCATGTCCCGGCATCAAAATACTACACTTCTGCCACAGATTTCTGCCAGTAGTATCCCCTTATGCTTGCTTTTTTCATGTCCCGGTGCCAGAACCCCTCCCCCTGCCACAAAAAAGCCACGCCTCCGGAAATCCCCAAAGATTCCCAAAGCCGTGGCTCATATCTACCACTCACCAGTCACAAATCGGCTCAAGCAAGTGTTCCACTTGCTTTTTAAAAAGGCATCCCATACCTAAAGATACTAAGCACATCCATAATAGTCGCAACAATCCATATTATTCCGAGTATCACTCCGCAAATATATATAATGCCTACCCTTTTTGCAAAATCACTCTTAGGATATATTCCCCACGTTATAACCGCCGTCAAACAACCGGCAGCCACGAACATGACAAACACTATAAATTTCCCGGAAACGCCTGTCAATAGCCCCATGATTCCAAGAGCAATAGCTATAAGGCATAACGGATTAGCCTTTTCGTTTTCCTCATCAATAGTCTGCTGGTGCATTTCAAAATCAAAGTCGATTAGGTTTTCATTATCTTGATTCATCATACTTTCTCAGGCTCCGGATATTCTACTCCAAATGTCTCAACAGTTACGCTCTTCATCTTCTGCTCATTAACAGGCTTGTCGTTCCAGTCAGTATCGGTCTCAGCGATCTTGTTTACAACATCCATGCCCTCAATCACCTTACCGAATGCAGCGTAATCGCCATCTAAGTGAGGAGAAGTCTTGTGCATGATAAAGAACTGTGAGCCTGCTGAATCAGGCATCATGGATCTTGCCATTGAAAGGACGCCCTCAGTGTGCTTAAGATCATTCTTAAATCCGTTTGATGAAAACTCACCCTTAATTCCGTATCCCGGGCCGCCGATTCCGATTCCTTCAGGATCTCCGCCCTGAAGCATAAAGCCCTTGATAACTCTGTGGAAGATCAGTCCGTCATAGAACTTCTTGTTGATAAGAGAGATGAAGTTATTAACCGTATTAGGCGCGATCTCAGGATAGAGCTCTGCCTTCATCACATCTCCGTTTTCCATTGTGATTGTAACTATTGGATTCTGTGCCATTTAATTCTGATTCTCCTTTTAATTTGCAATTATAGATACAGCGTGGTAATACTCATCACTTCCGCGATCGCAGGTCACCTGAATATTCTTATCAAGAAGAAGTACAGGACATCTTGAGAAGTTGGTGGCTGCATCGAGCTTGATCTGCATTACGCCGCCGCTTGTATTTAGGAATAATGTATCCTCTTTTGTATCACCTGTAACCCTGCCGGATACGGTAATTCTTGCTCCTGAATCAAGTGAAACCTCAGGCGCTGCTGTAGCAGTATTGTTAACTATTCTTGAAGCATGGTTCCAGGCATCCGACCCTCTGTAGAAATTAACGGTAACTTTCTGTCCGGGTAAAAGAACTCTTGAAGCGCTCACATCTGTTGCAAGGTCAAGAACGATCTGCATTGTTCCACCGGATGTATTTAAGTAAAGGAGTGAAGTTGTGGTTCCTTTCTCAACTGTTCCGCTTATACCGGATCCTGATGCAGCTACTCCCGTTGATGATCCGGATGAAGTAGAAGTACCTGCCACATCGGAAATTGAAAGGGCATGCATATATGCATCTGACCCTCTGGCAACCACAACCTGAATTGTCTTGCCGATGATGAGAAACTTAACTGCGCTTACATCTGTGCTCTCATCTATCTTGATCTGCATGGTTCCGTTATCAACCACCAGATAAAGCATCTCCTCAGTAGTTCCCTTGGCAATTGTGCCCTTTACAGTCGCCTTGGTTGAATTATCTATAGCAACTTTTCCAACAGAAGAATTTCCGGTAATCTTAGATGCATGCCAATACTCATCACTGCCGGTATAGCAGTTAGCTGTAACTGAATTACCCGGTAAAAGAAATCTCGCATTCACTATCTCTGTGCTGCCATCGAGCTTAATCTCTACCGTACCTCCACTGGTTGAGAGATAAAGCTTATCAGCTGTAGTCTTGTCTGAAACGGTTCCGGAATAAGTTATCTCTGCAGCAGCTGTCCTTGCAGGAAAACGAACAAGACCTAAAACCACACACGACAAAAGCAATATCACACTGAGATATATAGCATTTATCTTCTTCATAGACAATCCCCCTTCACAACATTCACACACAATATATTACCAATTTACAGTTTAATTATACATCATATTGTGGTATGTTGTGAAGTCAGAGATTACGCCTTCAGTATGGGCAATTTCCTCCTCGTAGCTTCCCGATACTTTAGCCAGATTAATTGGAGAAGACCTTCCTAGTTGAAGTCTTTATTCATCAATTATCTGATTGATTGCTTCATCAATCTCTTCTTCCGAGCTCCCATCTTCTTCCATTTCCTTCTTTTTCAGATATATCTTATTTAAGAGCTCCGGAGTAAGTTCAACACCCGATGTAGTCTCATTTTCTTCCTCATGAGGTGGGTCATATTTATCATCATTTATATATTTCTCAAGAGCACTAACAACTTCCTCGTAGCTCAATTGACGATAGAAATATACTGTGTACCCCTGTGCTTTCATATAGTCATTAAAGTGATCGCCAAATTCTACAGCCATCTCCTGAACTTCCGGATAAATGTTGATATAGTCTTCAATATTCTCCGGGCGAGAGTATACCCTCAGTTTTCCATCCGAATTATACTCTTCGTTCAAGTAATTTAATACTTCATCAACCGTTAACCGGTATTTATTCTGAATGTGATTATATACATGTAGATCAACAGCAAGTACATTCAATCTACTCTTTTGAGCATCTAGATAATGTCGCCGCTCCTCACCGTTACAATCCATCTCAAATGCTTCATTTTGATTGTAATACGCTATTTCAAGCCGGACACTTTCAGCCAGCTCTACTTCTTTTTGATGTCTTATTGTCACTACGGTAATTGCGCTGCCTATTAGCGCTAGTAATACCAAAATTATAATAATCTTTTTTCTCATTTATATCTTAATCATTTCCTTCTAACCAAAACTATTAATGCTTTTACCACGGATTATTCTGGCCACCTGTGCCTGAGCCCTCACCGTCTTCATCACCGCCGGCTCCGGAGCCGTCCTCGTCGCCGCCGATGTAGTCAGACCACTTTTCCAGATCATCCTGCTGGTCCTTCCTGTCCTCTAAGGCGTCCTTCTTGTTCTCCTCAAGCTCTTTCTGGATTCTCTTTTCCATATCGTTTCCGCTCTTGCCACTGTTTGAAGAGTCGCCGTCATCATTCTCCTGCGGAGGGTCCTCTTGTGGCTGATCGGAGTTGTTACCACTGTCAGGGTTTTTGAGCTTCTCGATCATGGCATCGATGTCTTCTTTGAGCTGCTGGGCATCGGCATTGTGGCCTTCGCCCTCATCGCTTGCGCAGCCTTTTTCCAGAAGCAGATCTCTTGCCTTGTACAGGATGAAAAGAGCTGTATCAATCTTTTCCTGTGAATCAAGGTTATAGAAATCGATGGTATTGCACAGTGACAGCGCCATATTGATTCTGATAAGGCAGTCTTTATCCTCAGGGGGATAATTCTCCAAAGCCTTGGTGTAATAAGCGATCGCCGAATTATAATCGCCCTTTTTGTAAGCCGCATTACCCAGATTGTAGTAAGGAACATAGCTCTCGGGGAAGTTCATCTTAAGGAGCTTCTCCTCGGCTTCGGTATCATATTCTTCGTTGTTATAGGCCTGTACAAACAAATGATTGGTGATAAGCCTTGATCCAAGCATAATTGCAACGATAAGGATTATTATTCCGACAAGCGCGATAAAATAATACTTTAGAGGAATTCTTCTCATGATCACAACCTCCCCCTTCTTGCTACCAGTATTATCTCGATAAGCACCATAAGCATGAGCGGATATGCAAAGATGAAGTAGATATCCTTCTTGACCTCTGCACCATCTCCGCTTTCAATGATGGTCTTGCTGCTCTCCTTGATAAGCTCAACACTTCCCATAAGTGATGAGTTACCGTTATTCATGTTCATGTATTCAACGCCGAGACCCTCTGCTATCTTCTTAAGATTAGTCTCGTCAATCTTTGATACAGCATCCTTATGGGTGCTGTAATCATAGATATAGTGATTTCCGTAGTTGTTTTTCATCTTGCCGCCACTCTCAGAACCATAGCCAAGAACAGCTCCTGCGTCCACGTACTGAGCAAGTTCGCTGTAGTCCTTAAGCTCTTTTCCGTTAGTGATCTCACCGTCGCTTATGAAAAAGACAATCGTCTTCCTGTTCTCTTTCCTGTTGGAGGACAAAAGAAGGCTCTCAATATCCTGATAGGCAATTGAAAGGTCACTTCCCTTGGCATAGTAACTGTCAGGACTCTCAAAGGTATCCAGCAGATCCCTGATATACTGAAGGTCCTGTGTAAAAGGCGCAAGAACATGCGCAGAATCATCAAAGGTCACAAGGCCAAAGTTACTACCTGCGAGCTCGTCAATGATATAGTTCACATCCTTGGTGACACCTGTCATTCGCTCTTTCTTGCCGTTGTAGTCCTGAGCCCACATGCTGATGGTGTTATCAACGATGAACAGAACATCAAGGTTCTTGGTTGCAAACTCGTACTTGGTCTCGACCATGACCGGTCTCATGCCAATGATAAGCGCAAGAACATAGATGATCGTCAAACGCGCAAGGGTACCAATCCTGTCTCCTGTCTTTGCTTTATTTTTAATTACAAGATACGCTGTTACTCCGAACAATACAGCAAATACTGCCAGCATTGTTCCCAGCGGAAAAATAGGTTGTATGCTCATTTCTGTAATACCAATCCTGCCATGCAGCCAATCGCAAGGCAAATAAACATGATGATAAAGGGAACCCTAGGAAGGTCCACTGTCTGTCTGGTCATTACGATCTTGACCAGCATTGCTTCCTGTTTCTGAATATCCTGCACAATCTCGGATACAGATTGGGACTTGGTCCTTATGTAGAACTTACCTCCCGTGGTCTCCACAGCGCTCTTAAAGCCGTTTAAGCATGAGGAATAATCATACTCCTCAGGCATATAGAACTTCTCCTCTGAAGGGAAGATTCCAAACACCGTAACCTTGTTCTTCTTGCAGTACTCGGATGCCTCTTTTAAATTAAGAACCTCTCTGCCGTAGACATTCAGCTCATTGTCCGTGCACATGATGATAACTCTGGTCCTCTCGGAACTTCCCAGATAGGGAAAAGAGTATAATGCTGTGCCAAGGCCTTCTCCGATAAGGGAAGATCCTCTGTAGTAGTTGTCGTATAAAGTTCCCGCCTCAAAGTAGTCAAGCTTGTCCTGAAGCTCATCAAATCTCTGACGCTTATCATCCGGGATCTCACCTAAGGTCTCGTATAGCTGAAGATATTCTTCCTCATACTCTTTTTGCATCATGAAGTACTCGTGAAGGGCATCCAGCCTGTCAATTACATAGTCATAGTCATCCGTCAGCGGAACATAAGTAACCGAGGAAGTATTGAAAATACTGATTCCAAACCTGTCGCCCTCAAGGCCGGCTACCACGTTCTTAAGATAATCCGTGATCTCAGAATTAAGGTCATATAGCGAATAGGAAACGTCCAGACACAGGATGATATCTCTTTTCTTAACACCGCTCACAACGTCGTCGGTCCTGTAGGGCCTTGCTGCCAGGAAAAGAGATGCAACAATACTAAGGATCATTCCGACAAGCATAACAACAGTCAAAACCCTGTACCTGATGTTTAGGCTTCTGTAGAGCTTGGAATTTCTGATCCTTGCTGTGTTAGCCGCCTTGATACCGGTGCTGTAGCTTGTCTTCTGCCGCCTGTATATTAAGTAAATAACAAGAAGCGCTGCCACCAGGACTATCATGCCGATGATGACAACGTTTAGATACATTAACTCCATGCTTTGATCACTCCCACTGCCTTGTTACAGGACTCTGCAAAGTCCTTGTCCTTTGCCTTCTCATCCTCGGCAAACTCGGGCACGTAATACTCCTCCATAAGGACATCCAGCTTCTTGATTCCAAATGCCTTTACTTCCTTAATGGTAAAATTCTCAACATTGATGCCGGTCACCTCATGCACAAACTCCCTTATCAGTGCACTGAGCTGCTGGTATCCTTCTCTTTTATCTATCTTGTTCTGACTATAGTTGTTTAAAAGAGCCTGAACCCTTGATGCATACTGATTCTTAACCCTGTAGATCATATCGGGAGACATAGCTATCTTCGTTGCCGCAGGCCTTGGAGCATTCTTCTTTTTCCGAAGGGCCTTAAAAACCTTAATAAGGAAAAAGACAATGGCCGTAAGGGCAATTGCCCCCAAAGCCACTGCAATCAGTGTCACCCACCAGCTATATTCAAATGGATGTTGCAATTTAACCGTAGTAACCATTTCTATACCTTTCGAGAAGCGCGATCGTGCAGTCTATTATCTGCTCCTGTTTTGCAATTGTAGCAAGACATGCCTTGTTGCGCTTGCAGATTTCGGACGCCATACCGTAGATCTCTTCTCTCTGTCTTAATTCTTCCTCGTGAAGAGCCTTGCTGTGAGAGAGGAAGAACCTCTCGTAGCGGCTTAGATCACTGTCAAATACCGTATCTCCTGTAAGGAACGCGTCATCAATATTTATAACAAGAAGATCATGCTCTTTGGTTATGCTCCTGACAAGTCCATCGCTTAGCTGAGCAAGGCCTTCCATATCGGTCAAAAGAAATATGATCATCCTCTTGTGTACCGTATTTAAGATCTCAGTTATGGTATCGGGAAGGGATCTTACAGAGTCTGTCTCAGCCTTTTTCTCATAATCATAGAGAAGGCTCTCCAGGTGATCGGATCCGGACTTAAAGTAGCTGATGCTGGTGTTTTGATCCTCCGGATATGCAAGGGCATAATCCGCACCGTTTCTTCCTACGATGTAGGCAAGAGTTCCGAAAGTCATGAGCATGAGCTCTTTCTTGGATTCGCCTCCCGTGGTGTCGCCAAGGAGCTTACTTCCTCTGTCGCAGATGAACATGACATTGTGTCTTCTGTCGGTCATATATCTGCGCACAAGAATAGAACCCATGCGGGATGAAGACTTCCAGTCGATATCATGGACGTCATCTCCGATGGCATATTCCTTGAGGTCATCGAACTCCAGGCTCCTTCCTCTGTGTATTGAATGGAAGTCACCGTCAAGAATATTGGAGGTCTTTCTCTTTGTATAAAGAGCTACTGCTCTCCTTATCTTGGATAAATACTCATAATCAATCTTCATCACGGTGCCTTTACTGAATTAACCAGTCCGTCGATAACAGCCTCAACAGGCACGTTATCTGCTACTGCTGAATAGTTAAGTCCGATTCTGTGGCGGAGGACCTGATGGCTAACCTGCTTAACATCTTCAGGTGTAACGTAGGTTCTGCCCTGAATAAGTGCTGTCGCCTTGGCCATCTTAAGGAATGCGATGGAAGCACGTGGGCTTGCTCCGATGCGGACATATCTTCCAAGTTCAAGACCCTGGATCTGTCCGGCTCTTCTTGAGGCAACAACTATGCTTGAGATGTACCACTTAATAGCATTATCAACATAAACCTTATCTACAATCTCCTGAACCTTATCAACATCTGAGATTGTAAGAACAGGCGGATCAACACGTGATATAGCACCTGTCTCCATGCGGCTTAAGATCTCAACTTCTTCAGCAGCTGTGGGGTATGTGATAACCTCTTTTATCAGGAATCTGTCAGTCTGGGCCTCAGACAAAGGATAGGTTCCTTCCTGCTCGATGGGGTTCTGAGTCGCAATAACAATGAAGATATCCTCAGGCATGTGATAGCTCTTTCCGCCGATGGTCACCTGCTTCTCCTGCATGGCTTCAAGCATGGCAGACTGAGTCTTGGCGCTTGAACGGTTTACCTCATCAAGAAGAACGAAATTGGCAAATACAGGTCCCAAAATATTCTCGAACTTACCGGTTGCCTGGTTGTAGATCTGGGTTCCGATGATATCGCCGGGCAAGAGGTCAGGTGTGCACTGGATTCTTGCAAACTTACCGTCAACGGCATCTGAAATTGCCTTGGCTGCTGTAGTCTTGGCAAGACCCGGAACTGACTCGATAAGGATATGTCCGTCGGCAAGGATAGCACCTATCAGTGAAAACTTAAGCTGCTGCTGGCCTACAACCTTGGCATCAAAGTAATCGGAAAGCTTTTTGATAGCTTCCTGAGAATAGGCAAACTCCTCTTCTGTGATCGTAATGTTACTGCTTTGTACTTCCATTTTATTTCTCCGTTTTCTAAAAATATTACGAAATGTCTTTTACCTGATAATAGACCTTAAATTGTTCATGATACCTTCAGCTATATCAGGCTTATTCATTGAATATACATGTATGTGGCTCACGCCGTTGCTGATAAGATCTATGATCTGGTCGCAGGCATAAATGATGCCGGCTTCCTTCATCTTGTCGGGCTCGTCTGCAAATCTGTCCACCATTATCTTCATCTTCTGTGGAATGGTTGAGCCTGAAAGCGCAACGCTTCTTGCCACCTGCTTGGCATTGGTAATAGGCATGATTCCGGGAACTACCGGTACTTCTATGCCCTTCTCTCTTATCCTGTAGAGGAACTGATAGAGAGTTGAGTTGTCAAAAAACATCTGGGTTGTCAGGAAGTCGCATCCGGCATCAACCTTTTCCTTGAGATGCTGGATATCCTCTGACTGCCTTGCACACTCAACATGTCCCTCGGGATAGCATGCTCCGCCGATGCAGAAGGAATCGTCTATCGATTTGATGTCGTAGATCAGCTCGGTTGCATGGTCGTAGTCAAAAGAGATCCTTCCCTCCTTGGGGATATCGCCCCTGAGGGCCATGATATTTTCAATACCTCTCTCTTTGTACTCGTTTACAACGCTCTTTACCAGGTCCTTGGTTGATGATACGCAGGTAAGGTGCGCAAGTACAGGGACTGAGAATCTGTCCTGAAGGTCGCCTGCGATCTTGGCGGTATTCTTGCTGGTTCCGCCGCCTGCTCCATAGGTAACGCTCATGAAGTCAGGTGAAAGAGCTGCAATCTCGGAGGCAGCTTTTTCTACAGCCTCAAACCCCGCATCTGTCTTGGGCGGGAAAACCTCAAAGGAGAGGGTTACATCTTTTTCCTTAAATAACTGACTTATCTTCATACACATTCTCCCCGTTATCAAACGTTTATCTCTGCTGTTACTCCAAGCTCTTTCTCGTTGGCCTTAAGGATTGGCTTAACTACTTCATCAAGGAATTTCTCAACCTGATGAGCACTGCAGCCAACGTACTTCTTGGGATCCATTGAAGCCTGAAGCTCTTCAAGGCTTAAGTGGAATGCAGGATCTGCTGCGATGAGTTCAAGGAGGTTATTGTCCTTACCCTCTACCTTGACAGTCTTGCCGGCTTCCATTGAGAGCTCTCTGATCTTCTCGTGGAGCTCCTGTCTGTCACCGCCTGCCTTAACAGCATCCATCATGATGTTCTCTGTTGCCATGAATGGAAGCTCAGCGAGCATGTGCTTCTCGATAACCTTAGGATAAACCACAAGACCATCTACTACATTAATACACAAGTCAAGAACTCCATCTGTTGCAAGGAATCCTTCCGGAATTGAAATTCTCTTATTGGCTGAATCATCAAGGGTTCTCTCAAACCACTGTGAAACCTCGGTGATTGCAGGGTTTAAAGCATCTATCATAACGTATCTTGAGAGTGAGCAGATTCTCTCACTTCTCATGGGATTTCTCTTGTAAGCCATAGCTGATGAACCGATCTGGCTCTTCTCAAAGGGCTCTTCAACCTCTTTAAGGTGCTGAAGAAGTCTGATATCCTGAGCCATCTTGGTTGCTGATGCGCAGATTCCTGAAAGAACGTTTATAACCTTCATGTCGATCTTGCGGCTGTAGGTCTGTCCTGAAACTGCCATGCATCCCTTAAAGCCCATCTTCTTGGCAAGCATTGGATCAAGCTGATCAACCTTAGAAAGGTCTCCGTCAAAGAGCTCGAGGAATGATGCCTGTGTTCCTGTTGTGCCCTTTGATCCAAGAAGCTTCATGTTATCGAGTACATAGTCAAGATCCTCAAGGTCAATGGTGAAATCCTGAAGCCAGAGACAAGCTCTTTTACCTACTGTTGTAGGCTGTGCAGGCTGGAAGTGAGTAAATCCAAGGGTAGGCTGATCCTTATACTTGTCAGCAAATACTGAAAGCTTATCGATAACGTTGATGAGCTTCTTGCGCACAAGGCGAAGTGCATCAGTCATGATGATGATGTCAGTGTTATCGCCAACGTAGCAGCTGGTTGCGCCGAGGTGGATGATGCCCTTTGCCTTTGGACACTGCTGACCGTAAGCATATACGTGGCTCATTACGTCGTGACGAACTTCCTTCTCACGGGCCTTAGCTACATCGTAGTTGATATCCTCAGCATGCTCTTTGAGCTCGTCGATCTGCTCCTGAGTGATGTTAAGGCCAAGGTCTTTTTCAATCTCAGCAAGGGCGATCCACAGCTTTCTCCAGGTCTTAAACTTCATATCCTGTGAAAAGATATACTGCATATCACTGCTTGCATAACGCTCTGACAATGGACTGGTGTAACGATCTGTACTCATAATTCTCCTCCTGACATTTCCTCTATTATTGATTATTTTTCGTAGCTTCCTCTGATATCTTCTGTTGGCGGATCCATGGGGTACTTGCCTGTAAAGCATCCCTTGCAGATTGAGAGATTACCTCCAACCATTTCCTCTAGCCTTTCAAGCTCAAGGTAAGCCAGGGAATCTGCTCCAATGATCTTGCAGATATCGTCAACATTTC
>JAEEGJ010021458.1_pt1 | contig 13890 bp, 12 predicted proteins | sample 8958761 | NCBI WGS metagenome assembly JAEEGJ01 (sample SAMN16246546, study PRJNA631951) | gut metagenome | biome: gut microbiome; feature: rumen; material: RS-attached | host: Bos | place: Iran: Karaj | collected 2018-10 | reverse complement strand
ACATATTTGAAAGTTGAACTTTTCTCAAAGAGATTAACAAGCGCAAGTTGTGAACATAATCATTCATACTTTTAATATCATTATGACGAGCAGGTCTTGTTCCGAGAATTATTCTTTCATCAAGATTTGTATTCCATCCTAATCCAAAGGAACCTGTAATTTCTCTTCCAGAATCATAGTTACGATTTATCATAAACAGCTTATTACTACCAATTATAAAATCAGATTCTGAAAGTTCATAAGTTCCTTTTGAGATTTTTACAGGATCACCAGTTTCTGTTGAATTACTTCCATTTTCTTCATTTGTGCTGCTTTCAATATTTTCACCTATTTCTGCTTCAGTGCTAGCAATAGCTTCTCCTGCTTCATTATTCAAACTTTCTTCTGCTGCAATTGCATCTACTGGATTTGAATTATCTGCATCACCAGTTTCAATTGATCCTACTTCAGACTGTTCTTCATTTATCTGAGAATTTAACTCTTCTGCTTCATTTGAAATTTCGATTCCTTCCGTATCAACAGTTGGTCCTGGATGTTGATTTGGATTGTTATTATTTTGATTGTTATTATTATTTTGATTACTATTATTAGTTACACCTTCATTTTCTCCATGACTATATACTCCAGGATCGTAAGAATGCGGATAGCCATTTCCATTTTCTTCATAAGAAATAATAAAATTTGAAATAAAGCCTGCAATCAGAATACAAATAAATATTTTCTTTTTCATAGCAAAACCTCCATTTAGTAATCTGTATAAAATAGCTTATTCAGGAGACTTCCTGTTTTTCCATCATAGGTTGGTACCCACCACAAACTCTCTTTGATAAATAAACATTGATACGAATTCTCTGGATTTTTTATGTAGTCAAAGGAATGTGTTACGGCCGTTATTTGAGAAGAAACTAATGGAATATAATGAACACCTATTCCATAACCCGTATCTGATAAAGTTACTGCACATACATCTTTTTTCAATTGTTCTGCTGATGATGCCAGTACTTTATTTGAATCATTCGCATAAAGTTCTGCCATTGAATAAATATCCAGATACATATCACAAGGGTACTGTGTATACTTATAGGATTTAGCATTAAACAGTGTATTAAAAACGCTTCTACGTTTATCTTCACTTTTAATTTGATTTGCAAGATTTTTTGAAAAACTTTCAAATGAGTTCATTAGAGTTTCCAGTTTTTCATTACAAAAGACTGTAGTTTTCGCAGAAGAACTGTTACACATCTGCTCTGCAATTGTCCGGGATGAAAAATCTCCTGCAGACAGATTTTCAAGTAAAGATTTGTAATCCCAGCCTGCGCCAGGTGTTATTCCAGGGCTACCCACCGTGAACTCGGTGCAATTCTTCAGTTCATATACATTTTCAAAGACTCCACCAAAGCAGGTATCAAAGCCGATTACATTCAGGCCCTGGCCCCGTAAGGCATTACCTAAGTCTGATAGTTTCATGTATGAACCGGTCTTATCATCAATTGCAACAGCCCGCCCATCACAATTTAATCTATTTTCTTCTATCTTATAACGCCAACCTGTTCCATGTCCCCAGATTATCAAAGCATACTTTTCAGTCAGATATTGTCTTTTAATGAATTCAATAAAATTACTTAACACATAAGGATTTGCCATATCTAACTCTGTTTTTTCGTGATTAGAAAGTCCAAGATCCGGGCAATCGATTCTACGGGATACAATATGTGCACTCCCCGAAATATCTTTGCAAACCTCAAAAAGTCTTGTATCTTTCCAGTCACCATCTGTTTCATCATAACCTTCTGAACGATCCATTAAGACAAGAACATTCAGATTTTCACAATCTGCAAGTTCCATTTGATTCAAGTTCTGCAAAGCATAACTTTCTAAATCATTATCAGCAGCCATATACACCATTAGGGTAAGCTGCTTGATTATCTCAGGTTCGGGCTCTGGTTCTGGTTCAGGCTCTACAATTGATTCAGGTTCTTCGACAATCTGATTCTTATTAACAACAGTCACAATAGAAGGCTGTTCTAAACAACCCGTTAAATAAATAACTGAAAAAAACAAAAGAAATACTAAATGTTTAACTTTCATAAATATCACCTCACTTAAATGCAATAAGCCCAAGAGGATCTTGCCATACACTGCCATCCTCGTATTCGATTTCTGCAAGATACAAATAATCTACAAGCAAAAGATCAGATGGTATTACATTCATGAAGTCATCCAGGCTCATAATAAAATTACAGCTTTCGCCTGCATCAATATCCAATTCAGTTACAACAGAAATCTTGTTCCGACATTCATAAGCAGGTTCTCCATCCTGATCAAACAGAAAGAATACAATATTGATTTTTCGGATATCTTTATCACTTTGATTTATAAGAAAAAAATCTACTCCACAAATCTCATAATCCAGAGAATCTTCTTCCATCACAAAATCACCGGAAATGACATATGGAATTGAATCAAGGCAAAAAACTTTACAACCTGTTAATGAAAAAAATATACCGAACAAAAAAAACTTTATTAATCTTTTCATTTTATAGCCTCCTCTAGTTTTACTGCATAGTCATTGAAAAACGTACTCTCTTCTCCTTTATATTTTTTTAATTGAGTAATAATAGTTTTCTTTTTTCTTTCCTTGTCTGTAGTAAAAAACTGGTAAGCCTTTATCAGATTTTCCTCTGCAGATTTTGATTCACAACTTATATTACAGAGTAGTTTATACGCCTCCTCAGTCTGACCTAAACGAATCATTTCATCTGCGCTTTCTATTGCTGCTTTAAAACTTTTAGTCTGAAGACAAATAATTTTACTGCGGTCATTAAAGCTGTACGAAATCTTTGAGATATTAAGATAATTGTTCTTTTCTCCTGAAAGCAGGTATTTGTCAGATGGGACATCGTAAAAAACAAAAAGACCATTTTCATTTGTCAGCACTGGACGTATGTTATGAGGACTTGCATCACCAGAATGGCAGTAAACAATAAACTCCTTTACAGGCTTATTGTTTTCATCAATGATAAGCCCACATAAATCTCCATTTCCCTTAAAACCTGGTTTAGAAACACAACCAGATACACACATCAGGAAACCTAAAAACATAAAACACTCTATTATTTTTTTCATTTTTCCAGCTCCTTTGTCTGAATTAATTTTTTTACTTTACCATCTTCATCTTTATAGAAAATTATGATGCTGTTATCAGGTCGTTTTATTTCTCCAAGAATCGTGTTATTTCTAAATAAATTCTTTTCTATGGATTCTGCAGCAACATAATTTCCAGTTATCTGTTTTTCTTTTCCCCGGTAGAATAATTTCAAATTATTAGCAATGTTTTCCAAATCAAAAGTTGTGCCACTAAAAGAAAATTCAGTTATTGATAGTCCAGCCCTCATTTGCTGTGAACCAGTTTGAATCAGACTAATTTCAGTAACAGAGCAATTGTCATCCTGTATGATTTTTGAAAGTTCCTTAAAAAGCAGTTCAGACGATTTTCCTTCAGCAAATATAAATTCAATATGATATGGAGGAGCTTTTTCTTCTTTTAGAACAGCTCCTTTTTTCAAAATAGTATTTCGAATTTCTTTATTGAAATCTGAATTTGAAAGAACTGCTTTTAGAGAATTAGTATTGTTATTATTTTGCAAAATACGCTTTGACCAGGAAATCGTAAATTGAGGAATTCCCTTTTCATAAATTATGGAATCTACTATATAATTAGAAAAATCGGAAAACTGTTCTGGAAAAATCCCGCTGATATTCGCTCTCAAACGTTGTGTATAGCCATCTGACTTCCATTCAAAACTGCTGATTTTCCCGTCACCGGCTCCCACTACTTCAAATAGACTCTTTATATCTATAGAAGTATTCTGGATACTCTCCAGTTTATTCTCACTCCCAGCTGAGTTTATGTTTGTAACTTCTGAATCAAAAGTGTTAGTAGAAACAGATAAGGAATTGCCCGCAAGTTTACCACATAAAATTCCAGTCAGAACAATTATAATAAAAGCAATAAAACTCCATTGCGTTATTTTCCATTTAGAACTCAAGAAATATCGGTGGCGGGCTTTTAATTTATTTCCATTTTGCTTTTCATCAATAAAGAATCCTGTTCCCGAAAGAGATCTTTTTCTCTCATACTCCGCAAGTTTTTGCTTATTAATTACAAGCACATCTGAATAAACACCTTTTCTACCGATTCTCTTTAGAACTTTATCAAAGGCATATTCATCTGAAAAACAAGGATGACGTTTCTCCAATTCTGAACACAAAAATTGATTTCTTCTTTTTCCAGATAACGAAGGAAAAGGAATCAATATCTCATATTTCTCATAATCATTTTTTTTAATTACATTAGTTTTTTGCTCCATTTTTACCTGTCCTCGAATTAATTCAGTCAGTCAGCTTGACTACAATAAACTTCAACAGTTTCATTAGAACTTTTCCATTTTCCGCAATAAATACAGTTCTTATTATTTTCCACTACTTCCCATTCAATATCTTCCAGCTCCCAAAGCTCTCTACAACTTTCTTTCCACTCTTCCAGGGAAGCATAACCTTTTCCGTAGCACGTATTGTAAAAACTCTCTGAAACAAATATTAAAGAATCTGTTTTTTTCCTAAGTTCATCTGCCTTTTTATCTATCTTTAAGAACTCACACATTAAGCCTGATAAAACAGACGAATAGAGAACAAGAATTACCGCAATGGAAAATACTTCTATAAGCCGCATTTTAATAACCAGAAATAATGCTCAATTCTTTCTGATTCTTTTCCTGTATATAGGAAAGAGTCTTTGAATATTTCTTTTCATAAAATTTAATCTTTGCCCGTTTTTCTGCAGTCATTCCACAAATAACAAAAGTAATTGTCATTAATCCCATAAGGCAAAGAAGAAGAATAGATTTACTTCCATGAGCAGATATCATCTGTGCCTCCTGTTGTACTTTGTCCGGCACCGGAATCTTCTTTTCCATCCGGTCCGAATGAGATAAGTATAAAGGGCAGTTTCGAAGGAACCGCTGACGGCATAATGGAACTTTCAGCGCTGAGATACTTATAATCGGTTCCCCACGGATCATTGCATGGTTCACGTTCAAGGTATGGGCCATCCCAGTTTTCTGGTATCGGATACAAAACTGGTTTTTCCCATAAGGCTGAGAGCCCCTGTTCTGAGGTCGGGTATCTTCCGCAATCAAGGAAATAGGTTTGAAGTGCGCTGCTGAATTGTTCAATTTGATTTCTCGCTGCAGTTTTTTTCGCGACGGAAATAATCTTTGATGCCGAGAATACGCTCCCTGCTGTAAGTACCGCGCCGATTGCAATGACGGCCACAGTTTCGACATAGGTAAAGCCTTCTGAACGTTTTTTAAATCCATAACAAAACCTCCTGAGATTTTTGTAAATAGTTTTTTTATTCATTTTCAAACCTCCCGTTTACATAAATGCGATATTATTGATAAGCGGCATAAAGAATGTCATCAGAAGTACAAGAATAAAACCACCTGTGATAACTATAAAAAGCGGTTCAATCAATGAAATACAGATATTCCGGCTTCGTTCTTTTTCTTCTTCCAGATAGCCTGCAATTTTTCTAAAGAGATCTTCTTTACTGCCACCAGTATCTGCATAATAAAATGCTTCCTGAAGTTTTGAATTATAGAAGCCTTTATATTCATCTGAAGGTAAAAATGCATTCTGCAGATTCATTCCATACAAAAGTTTAATGCGCGCATTTTCAAAAAATTTACCGATTCTACTCGAAGGGCCAGCTATCTGAATTGCACAGCCAACAGCCACAGATAGTTCAATTCCATTTCGAAGCAAGAAATCAACAGCTGTAAAAGCTTCAAATAATCTGCTCTCGCCAAGCATTTTTATAATCACAAAAATAAGAAACATACAGACTGTAAACAATCCAAGAACATATTTCATAAGCACCTGAAAATCTGCAGTCTTTGTATAAAGTCCGATAAATATTGTTGCTGCAACTGAAACCGTAACTACAAAGATGGGATATACCAAAGCACCTTCTATTTTCTTTCTGCACTCTGCTTCGCGTTCAAGTTTCTGCTTAAGAAAGGAAAGTGTTGATTTCAAATCTCCGTTCTTTTCTGCAATACTGATAAAGGAAATATAAACAGGATCAAAGCTACAGTCTTTGCAAACTTTTAATGCATTTGAAAAAAGGCTCCCATTTTCAAGCGCTGCATAAATTGAGGCTGCAGCTCTGCTGACACGATCCTTTCTCGGCTTCGCACGCATGATTAATAGGCTTTGAGTCAGTGTAAGCCCTTGTCTGATAAAAAGCTCATACAATGCCTTTGTGAATTCCAGCATCCTCACGCCCCCTGGTATAAAATGGAATTATTGATTTCTTCTTTCCTTTACTTCGTTTTGACTGTGCCTTAAAAAGTTTCATTGTTTCACAAAGTATTTCGCTGTAATTGGTAAAATGTTCGATATACTTTTCCAGCTGTTCTTCAGAGTTTGCTGTAATTGCCTTTTCACCAAAGTTTTCAGCAGGAATTGCAATATCAGCATATAGCCTCATTTTTCCGCCAAGCTCATTCAACTGCTGGCAGATTATTCCCCGCAGCACCTGACATAACAGATTTCTTTGAATTCCCAGATTTTCAAGTCTGAATATAGATTCAGCAGCGCCTCCAGAATGAAGTGTTGCAAAAACAAGATGCCCGGTTAGAGACGCTCTTAAAGCAGTTGCAGCACTTTCTTCATCACGAATCTCACCAATCATAATTACATCAGGATCCTGTCTGAAAAGATGATTTATTGCTTCAGAAAAACCGTTCCGTTCATCGATTTTTACCTGGGTTACACCTGGAATCAGATACTCAGGAGGATCTTCCAGACTAATTATTTTTAATGAGCCCAACGAACGTTTTTCTATCTCAACAAGAAGACTCGCCACCGTTGTTGATTTTCCTGAACCAGTCGGACCACAAATAAGAACAAGACCGTTAGGAATTGTTATCAGTCCATTTTCCCCACAAAGCTTCTTAAGTTGTAATGAATTAAAGCCGAGTTCTCCCAATGCAAGTGGAATTCGTGAAGTATCCAGAAGTCTCATAACCACAGATTCCTCGCTAGATTTACCTTCACCAACAACCGACATAGTAGATACTCTCAGAAAAAATGGTTTTCTATTTCCATATACAAACTGTCCGTCCTGACAACATCTGTTATCAATTACATTCATTCCGGCAAGTAATTTAATGCGCTGAATAAGCTCCGCACTTTTTTCACTCTGAAGTTCAATATATTTTTCAAGTCTTCCGTTCACTCTTAAACGGACACAACTCTTTTCAATATGAATATCAGTCGCTTTTCTAAATCTTGCTTCATTTAAGATACTGTCCAGAAGCAAAACAGCAGCAGCTTCTTTCTGATTTTTAGCTTCCTCAGAATCAGATGCATCTTTTACTAATCCAAACTCACCTGCCCTATAAAGTTTCGAAACACATTTTCTAAGTTGACTTCTGGTACCATTTTCAAAATCAATTTTTATCAGGCGATGGAACTGTTCCGGACAATCCTTCAACTGTCTGATATTTGCAATATGATTTTCGAATGCTCTCGAAAGGCGTCCGCATAAAACTGCATCATTTTTATTTTCAACAAGAAAACGAATACTCGCACCGTTCTGTTCCAGCACAGCAGCCCCATTGTAAAGACAGTAAGCAGGAGTAAGATTAAACTCATAATTTCTGTTCATCACCTGCCTCCTTTGAAAATTTTCCTTCAGAATAATCAGCTAAAAGATTCCATAAAGATTCTTTCGCCCATGCTAAATCCGCAGTTTCATTCCCAGAATCTTCAAACGCCTCACCCCCGGTAATATGCGGAACAAGATAAATTACCATCTGCATTTTTTCCTGAATTGAATTTTTATTCTTAAACAGATTTCCAATAATTGGGATTTTAGAAATCAGTGGACTTCGTTTTTGCTGCTCACTTTCTGCAGTCTGGACGAGCCCACTCAAAACAACAGGTTCTCCGCTTTTACTGCAAACTTCAGTAGTAACAAGTTTTTCGGAAGTTGGAGGGGGATTACCCGTGAGCCCTGAAGTATCATTTCCTCTGCGGGATACAGAAGCCGTAACCTTACTTGTAATCATTCCGTCACCGCTTACCCAGCCAAGAACATCAAGTTTTATACCTGATGCAATCTCTCTTGTTACTCCAGAATAAATCGGCTTTCCGGTTTCCGGGTCTACATTATTATCCCGATATCTGTAAGTATTCGTATTCTCAAAATGTATTTCACGGCCTGAAACACCATGCAAGGTTGTATCCGCATAAACCCGAGCCTTATTTTCTTCGATTGATCCCTGAAGTTCTGCTGCAAAAGTTAAACCGAAGGCTGTTACTACATTAAGATTAAAGCCCATCACAGAACCGAGTACTGCAGAAACACCGTTCCTGTCTCCTACAGTAAGACGTTTTACTCCAAAGGAAGAGGTCCAGTTATTTTGAACAGTCTCGTCATACTGCAAAATCAAAAGATCATAACTAAGACGAACAGCAGGCTTATCACAAACCTCAAGCTGTTCACACAAAACTTTATAGGCTTCTTCTGTTCCCTTAAAATATAGCCGTGCAGAATCATCTGCCATAAAAAGAGAAGAACGTTCTACCGCAGGCGGTAAATGCTCCAGGAATTCTGACGGCTTAAGATACTTAAGATTAACTACATAAGTTGAAAGCTTAATATCTGCCTCGGACATTAACTCCTCAATGGCAGCAGTCTCTGATTCACTTGCATAACACAGAAAAGAGAATTCATCTGGAAGCGGAAGTATTTCCAGTTTTCCAACACGCTTATACACAAAGGTTAAAAAATCCTGAGACTTAGTAAAACGGAGAGTAAATTTACGCCAGGTGCGTTTTCCGCTTATAAGCTCTTCACGGACAGAAGGCTTTGCAAAAATGTAATAGATGCCGTTTTCATAAACAAAGTCAAATCCGCACTGCGAACAAAGAATACTCAGAGTATCTTTAAAATCCGATCCGACAAAAACAGACCTCTGAATTTTACTTTCACCATCAGAAAGCAGACAATAACTTTCATTTTCAAACAATCTGTTCAAAATCACAGAAAAACTGCAATCTTCTACATCAACAGAAACAGCCCCACTTTCAAGCATTTCGATTTTTACCATTCCTGAAAAAACATCATTACGCAACACGCCATTGCCACGTACATCAGTCTTTTTCACAAAATGATATCCAGCATCATCCTGTACAACGTCATAAACACCAAAACGTTTTGCAAGACAATCCATTAAGACAGTTTCATCAACTCCCTTAAAGCACACCGAAATCCTTTGCGCCGGTAACGTCTCAAACGTTACAACCTTATCCATTACCTCAGACAGCTTTTCAATAATCTGCACTGGAAGCAAATCATACGCTTCAACAGAAAACAATCCATTTTCCACCGAAACCTGAATTCTGCTCACAGTCCATATACTGCCATCACGTTTCACAAACAATCTGTTAGTTCTCAGAAAAGACTCAAAAGCTAAATCAAAGTTACCGCCTGCAAATTTCAAATCGCCTTTACCACTAACAGTGTCATCAGGAACAATCGAAATTCCAGTATCCATCGACACCGCAAACAAGATGTCTTTAATCTCACAATCCGCAAAATCCCAGCTGAAGCCTGTACTCTGCGCAACCACAGCATGACAGAAAGCCAGCACAACAACAAAAATCAGCAGACCCTTTTTCATCCGCCCGGAAAACTTAACAAACGCCCGTCTCAAGATATTTAACCTCCACCTATAAATTAGGTGTGATAGAACTTTTTTGACCAATTTTTCAAAAAAAACTTAAAAAAAAGCATTATTTAATGCATTTTTTTCCAAAAACTTGCACTCTTAGCCTAAATTCAGTAAAATTGTATTTATCAGTTTGATACTTTAATCTGTTATTCAGGAGGCACACTTATGGACAGCGGCTCGAGTTATCCCATACGTTCATTAATTTCTAATACAAGCCTCCTGACAAATCACGCATAAAAATCACACAAAAGTCATCGAGGCCTCATAAAAATTTTTAACGAGGTTAACTATGATTACATATTGGCAGCAGATTGATGGCCAGTTCTCTAAGACTAAGAAAGATGAAATAAATACAAAGCTTCCTCTTTGGGTAGACGCACGTAATGTTACACGAGATGAAACTACATTCCTTCAGGAAGAGTATCAGATTGAGCAGGATCATATTCTGGATATTCTTGACCCGGATGAGCTTTCGCGAATTGAAGACGGTGATTCAGGATACATTCTTACAATCGTCCGGGTTCCGTTCTACGACCCCGCAGCTGAAACGCCATATTTCACCGGGCCGGTCGGCATCATAATTAAAGGAAAGACAATCATCACAATCTGCTGGACAGACTGTGAAGTGCTTAAAGACTTTGGCTCTAACAGAGTCCGCAACGTCCGATTAAACGACTTCCCGTCTTTCATCGTTCATATTATCAACCGCGCCAACTTAAACTTCCTGCGTTACCTTAAGGAAATCAACCGCCGTTCTACAAGCATTCAGAACGAAATGAGACTTGAGATTGAAAACAAAGAAATCATCCTCATGCTCGGTCTTGAAAAATCTCTTGTTTACTTTACAACTTCACTCAAGAGTAATTCGCTTTTGCTGATGAAGATGAAGAGTACACGTCTGATTAAGTTTGATGAAGATGACCTTGATTTTGTTGAAGGCGTTACAATCGATAACCGCCAGGCTATTGAAATGGCCGATACTTATTCAAACATTCTTTTTGGTGTAATGGATGCCTACTCTTCCGTAATCTCAAACAACCTGAACGTCGTAATGAAAAAGCTCGCAATCATCAACCTGGTTATGATGGCTCCAACCTTTGTAACAAGTTTCTTTGGAATGAACTTTAAACTGCCATTTGATGATTTACCGGGCTACATTCCTGTTCTGATTGCAACTGTGATTTGTCTTGTTTCGGTATTCCTCTGCAGCTGGATGCTCAACTGGAACAAAGAAACTGTCGGTGCCATCAAAAAAGCAAAACAGATGAATAGAAAGCAGAAGCAGAAACTTAAGGCAGAGACAAAGAAAATTAAAAAGCAGGAAAAAAGATTAAGTTAGATGCTGAAACAAGTTCAGCATGACACGTCATCCCGAACTTGTTTCGGGATCTATTTTGCTGTACAGCAAATCCTGAAGCCCATGTAATTATAGCATTCGTTAGGATCGTAGCTGTAGCGGTCGCCGGCATAGAGGAACATTGTATACTCTGACCAGCTGCCGCCGCGGCTTACTCTTTCAAAGCCCACAGAAGGTCCATGCGGATTGTCAGAAGTATAGTCTTCAAACCAGTCCCAGCAGAATTCAATAACGTTACCGCTCATATCAAAAAGGCCGGCAGCATTTGCATTACCGCTAGCAGGATAAGACTGCTCACCAGGATCAAATGGTACACCCGCAGTTCCTACATTGTGAGAACTCGAAGCATTTTCACTTGTCCAGGCATATAAAAGCCCTTCTTCATATTCAGCAGAAATCTGTCCGCTTATCAGGTCGCCGCGCTGAAAACCTTCTCTGGTTCTTCTCGCAGCATATTCCCATTCAGCTTCACTTGGCAGACGATAACCATTACAGTTCCAGTTACAGACACACAAATCACATGCTGCTGTATCTGCCGAATCTCGGATAACTTCACCATTATAAGTATAACAAGGCTCTTTACCGCGAACCTCACTCAAAGCATTACACCAGACAACAGCATCATACCAGTTAATCATGGTAACAGGCTGAGCATAATTATCATCAGTAGGTGCAGCCCCTCGTTTTCCATTCGAACCAGCCTGACCGGGATTTGCAAAGTTATACCCGATTTTTTCAGCCTTCATACGAACCGAATGCCACAATGTATATGTAGTTTCAAATTTATTGATTGAGAAAGGAAGGAGTTCACGTTCAGCCGTATAAGCCTGAGTATCCTCCCCAATAGTATATGAAAGATTTGAACGGAAGGTAACAAGACTTATGTGCGAAAATGAAGTCTGAGCAAAACTGCTTGCAGCCATTAAAAAAGCGGATATAAAAAATACAGCAATCTTAAAGTTTTTTCGCACTACTCGCCCCCTTTACCTCAAACTAGAGTTTACACATTTCAGAAGAAACAACCTTCCAGCCGTCACCTTCTTTAGCAACCTCAAGCCATGCATAAGTTTCTTTTTCTCCAAGGCTGCCAGGATTGATTACAACAGTATCACCGATTTTTTCAATTCCAGCACCTTCATGAATATGACCACAAACAACAGCAAGCGGCTTATGCTTTTTAATGAAGTCAGTAAACTTCTGGCTTCCCGCATGGTGCTCACCGTCAAAAGAATCAAGCTTATCTGCAACCGGTGGATTATGACTTACGAGAATAAGACTCTGCCACAAGCTTTCATCCCCGCTCTGTTCAACCGAGTTCAGAACAATATCAAAATCAGAAAGAACCTCATCTTCAGTTCTCTCAAATTCAGTTTTACCGGTAAATACAGTTCCACCACCGCTACCAGCAAAACCAAGACCTTCATGGAACACAAGAGCCTTTTCTACACAGATATCCTGATTCTCCAGTTCTTCCATAAAATCTTCATTATCGCAGTTACCAAGAACAGCAAAAATTGTATCGTGTTTAGCACAAAGTTTTTCAAGCGCAGCCTTTCCAGTTTTTGGCTTAAAGCATTCAGCAAAGTCACCGCCAAATACAACAGCATCAGCCTGCTCAAAAAGAGAATCCATCTTATCCAGCACATCATTATGTGCATGTAAATCACTTATAACTAAAATCTTCATAATCATACTCCTATAGAAGGGGAAAGCCTTCCCCTCGCTCGCACTTGCCTAAAATCGAAGAACCGTTAAGAAAAATGCATCGCATTTTTTAGGTTCTACGAAAGAACGGCTCGCACAATTAATTGTGCGCGTTGCTCGCTACCCCTTCTGCGGGGACACCCCGCAACGCCCCCTGTCATCCCAAATCAAATTCAGCATGACACAGCTTTTTCTATTGCTTTTCTAAGTTCATCCATCTGCTCTGCCGTACCAATTGTGATACGTACAAAATCTTCAATTCCCTTAGTTGCAAAGTGCCTTATCAAAAGGCCCTGCTTTTTAATCTGTTTATAAAGTTCATCTCCGCTGATCTTCGGATGTTTTGCGAACAAAAAGTTTGTTTCGCTCTTCAAAACATAAAACCCTTTTTCCTGCAAAAAGTTATAAAACTTATCACGTTCATCAGCTACCTTGCGTGAAGTCTCTACATAATAAGGAACATCGCGGCAGGCAGCAGTTCCACTCACCTGTGCAACCGCATCAATCGGAAAGTGGTTTACGCTGTTTTTTACAGTAGTTACGATATTTACCAGTTCCGGATTCGCAACAATATAACCAAGCCGCTGACCAGCTCCACAAAGACTCTTAGAGAAAGTTCTTACAATCACAAGATTCTTGAACTCTGCAAGCAGCGGAATACAAGACTCGCCGCCAAAATCAACATAAGCTTCATCAACAATAAAAATCTCATCGCTCGAAGCCTTTTTTAGCATTTCGCGAACCTGGTCGCGGGTAAGTCCAAGACCTGTAGGTGCGTTAGGATTTGCAAAAATTATACCGCCCTCATTTTTTGCTGCACGCTTAAGCATTTCGTCAGTATCGAGAGTCCAGTCATCTTTAAGAGGAACCTGGTCCATTGGAATATTATAAAAGCCGGCATATACAGGATAGAAGCTGTATGTAAATTTCGGCATTACAAAATGTTTTGAAGAATCAAAAAAGGCATAGAAAACAAAAGACAAAACTTCATCGCTTCCGTTTCCTGTGTAAATCATATCTGGA
>JAEEGJ010021456.1_pt1 | contig 13891 bp, 6 predicted proteins | sample 8958761 | NCBI WGS metagenome assembly JAEEGJ01 (sample SAMN16246546, study PRJNA631951) | gut metagenome | biome: gut microbiome; feature: rumen; material: RS-attached | host: Bos | place: Iran: Karaj | collected 2018-10 | reverse complement strand
CCCACTTGTACTGGCGCTGGTAAAAATCAATGTAATAGACGGTCTTCGAGAATACCTGATCGATGTTTTGTTTATCCGGTTGGACGTCCATTGCTGAATAGGGATCGGAGGTAATTAACTGTTTTCTGGTCTTGTGTTACGCAAAGATAACTCTTTTCTTCATCTTATCCACATCATCGGCAAAGGTAAAGACATGCTGTTCCAGAACGTGGGACAGGAGTAATCATTTGTTTAATAATTTGAGGGACTGAAGCCCCAAAACTCCGCCTTCGACAATAAGACTGAGGCATTTATGTGTGTGAATTATCTCGCGCGTTGACACAAATTGACGATAGGAAAGCTATCTTTGGTGGCAGAAATAATGTGAGTAACCCGTCATAACCCGCTCAAATTAACGATTTTTGTATAGTTTTTAACGGCATTTTTGTACATTTGTAGATACGTCGAAATCAAAGCGAAGATTATACTGGATATGACAAGGTCAGGTCTAACCCTCTCCGAGAAGTATCTCCCAGGCTATAAGTATATAAACCTGGGGGCCGCGCTCGCGGATTCCCTCAAAGACGAGGACCTTACCAGCCGGTTCCTTCCGATGAAAGCTTGGGACAGTCTCAAGGGTATTATGAATGAAGGGACGGTGGATGGAATACTCGCTCTCGAGAACTTGGCGATTCTCTTCGAACCTGCGCTGAAGATCAACATTTCAGCCTTCCTCAAGGAGGCGATGAGCGGCAGGGGACTCATCCTCAAACTGGACCACAAGGTATCCGAAGACTTCCGTTACTACCCGTTCCCGGGCAATCAGTCATTCTACCTGGATCTCACCGGCATCGACACAACAACCTGCTAATAATCAATTGACATAATGAAATACGCAGACCTCATCCAATTCGAACCCATCAACGAAGTCGTCAAATTCGACCGGCTTTCCGATGAGCAGTACCGTGAATCTCTGGTGAAGGGATTTGTCTTCTCCAAGGCCTACGAAGACTCCATCATCCCCACCATCTGCCACAACCTGGACTACACCACGACGGCCGAGACATTCGGCCTCCAGATCGTCGGTAGCTACGGTACCGGTAAGTCCCACCTCATGTCCCTGTTCTCCCTCGTGGCTGAGGACAGCAAGTACCTGGACCTCGTGGGCAGCGACAAAGCCAAGCAGCATCTGGAGAAGATCGCAGGCAAGTACAAGATCATCCGCTTCGAGTTGGGTAACGACCAGGAACTGTGGGATATCGTCTGCTACCGCATCGACGAAGGCCTCAAGTCGATGGGCGTGGATTACTCCCTGGCCAAGGACAAATCCCTCCGTTCATACGGTGAGAAGATAGCCATGATGATGGCCTACTTCGAGCAGAAGTTCCCGGACCACGGCCTAATGGTCATCATCGATGAGATGCTGTCCTACCTGAAGGGCCGCTCCGGTTCTGATGCACTCAACCGTGACCTTGCCGTCCTGCAGGGCCTGGGCCAGGCATCCGACAAATCCAAGTTCCGCATGGTCTTCGGTGTCCAGGAGCTCATCTATACCGCTCCGGAATTCCAGTTCGCAGCCGATACGCTTCTCCGCGTGAACGACCGGTACAAGGACCTCACCATCACGAAGCAGGATGTCCAGTTCGTCGTCCAGCGTCGCCTTCTCAAGAAGAACGACGCCCAGAAGGAGGCCATCCGGAAACACCTGGCGCAGTTTACGCCTTTCTTCACGGAGATATCCAAGGATACGGAGACTTATGTCGAGTTGTTCCCGGTCAATCCGTCCTATTTCGACAACTTCCAGCGTATCAAGGTGGCGAAGGCCCAGCGTGAGATCCTGAAGACTCTCTCCGGCAAGTTCGCCTCCATCATGAATCAGGAGGTGCCAACGACGCAGCCCGGCCTCATCGGTTACGACTCCTACTGGGAGGACATGGCCACATCCGCAGACATGCAGACCAATCCGGATGTCCGCCGCGTGAAGGAAATCATGGAGCTGATCTATCAGAAGATTGAGGACAACTTCAAGGATGCCCGCGCTAAGAAGGCTCCTTTGGCCAAACGCATTGCTGCGGCTTGCGCCATCAAGATCCTGCAGGATGACCTCCAGCGCCAGAATGGCGTTTCCGCAGAGGCCCTCGTCGACGACCTCTGCTACCTGGATGCCACGTGCTTCGACCGCGACATGCTGAAGGACGTCATCGGCACCACTGCGCAGCAGATAGTGACGGCTACCGTGGGCCAGTATTTCGAGAAGAATGACCACAGTCAGGAATTCCACCTCCGGATCCAGGGCGGCGTCAATTATGAGCAGAAGATCAAGGACTACGTCACACACATGACTCCGGACAACCTGGATTCATACTGGTTCTCATTCCTCGTGGAGAACCTGCCGGTCCAGGAACCCCAGTATCGTCGTGAATTCAAGATTTTCAAGCACCGCATCAACTGGGCATCCCACAAGCTGATGCTGGACGGATATCTTTTCTTTGGCAATCCGGACCAGCGCAGCACTACGCATCCGGAGCAGAACTTCTACATCTACTTCATGCCGATCTTCAACAAGAAGAATATCAAGATCGGATCCGAGGCTGACAGCATTTATATCCGCTTCGATGACCTTTCTGAGGAGATGAAGGATTACTTGCGTCTTTTCGCAGCTGTTGAGTCCCTTAAATCCGGAGCCCCGACCAATGAAAAGATGTTCTATGAGCAGTTCAGGAAGAACTACAGCGACAAACTCAAGAATATCTTCGGAAAGGAGTTCGCAACGGCCATCAAGGTCGTCTATCAAGGAAAAGACCAAACCCTTACCCCGACCCAGCTGACCGGCCCTTCCAAGGATTCCATCATTGACAACATCGCGACCATGTTGCTGGAGGATTACTTCTGCAACCGCCGCAAGGATTATCCCAAGTTCACACTGCTTCCTGCACCGCTGGCGCCGCAGAACAGAGCCACATCCATCAAGGCCACCCGCCAGAAAATCGCACAGCCACAGCTCCAGAACAGGACGGCCGACGCCATCCTTGCCGGTATGGGCTTGCTGGACCAGAACAGATTGTCCCTCGACAGCTCAATCTATGCTCAGAGCCTGATGCATAAGATGGAAGAAAAGGGAGAGGGGAAAGTTATCAACCGTGACGAGATTCTCTACCGGTTCTGGAAGGATGAGCAGGAAGAGATCTGGCGCAGCGCAGACTTTGATATTGATGCCGACCTCGAGTACCTTGTCCTGGCCACGATGGTTGCCTTGGGCGAGATCGAGATCGACTATCCCGGCGGTAAGAACATCAATGCCACCAACATCAAGGAGATCATAGAAGTGAAGGACGACTGGTTCTGGTCATTCTCCCATATCCGCCGGCCGAAGGGGCTTAACCAGCCTGCCGTGAAGGAGCTCTTCCTTGGCATTGTCGGCCATGACCTCTCCAATCAGTTGGACAACCCGCAGGTCTTCTCCCAGTTACTCACCGAAGCTCAGAAACTGGCCCAGGAGATCGTTACCCTCCAGTATAAGATCAAAGGCGGGATCATGATTGATGACGTCGAAATCCTCGACGCTTACGGCGCTAACACTCTCTCGCAGAAACTCGATGCTATCAAAGGCATCTGCGACAAGGTCCAGGCCTACAACACCAAGGCCAAGATGCGTAATCTCCCTTGGTCTCAGCAGGATCTCCATAAGTTCTTCGAGGCTAAGAGCGAAATCCAGAGAGGAAAACGCCTTCTCGAAGTTCGCGATAGCCTGAAATCCCGCATCAGCTATCTCAACCAGGCGCTCCAGTATGTGTACGATCAGGCATTTGAGAAGGACATCAAGGATGCTCTCGAGAAGGTTGGCGACGTGGTGGCCAAGAACAGCGACCTCGCACTCAACGCCTACAATGCTGAATTGGACGCCCTCATTGACCGCTACGCTAAGTGGTATTTGGCCGAGTATGAGCGCCTGCACATCACGGCCTTCGAAAATAACCGCAAGCAGCGTATCCTTAACTCCGACAAGAAACGTGTCTGCGACATAGCCTGCCAGGAGGACTTTATCTCGGTTTCTGACCAGTTCTCCAAGTGGGAAAGCGAAATGGCGGAGCTAACCATCAACACCGGTATGGTGACGCTCCAGTCCATCAAGAACGTTCCTTACCAGGGCTTCAACCCTCGTCTATTCGCAGGTAAGTCTCTGCCGTCTTTGGATGTTCTGGAGGATCAGTTGGACAAGATTTATGATGCCATCGAGCATACACTGCACGCCACGTTGGAGGACCAGAATCTTCTGCAGAACGGCAAGGATGCACTTGACGACTCCGAGTTGAAGATTGTGGAGAAGTTCCATAATGAATATGCAACGGCTCAGAACGTCGGTAAGATTATCGAAATCATCAAGAAACTCCACAGAGGAATCCGAAAGATTACGCTTACCTACGACGAGATTCAGTCGGCCATTGACGGTTTGGTGAAACCGGAGGATGCAATCAAGGCCTTCAAGAAGCTTATTGAATCCAAGACACTGGGAAGCACAGGTGATGATATTAGAATTATTTTGAAGTAAGAAACTTATTTTACGATGACTGAAGACATCAATAGCTCCTTATTTTCGCAAGAAGACCTTACTGAGATGGAGGCTTCTCAGTTTATGGGACGTCAAGATGGCCCTTGTACCGTTTTGGGGTTGTCTTTTGCTTCAGACAGTGACCGTCGAGAGTATTTCAGGGAAGAGCTTCGGAAAAGATTACCTGAATTAAAGAAAATTGAAGGTTATCCGATTGCCTCTGATGACGATGTTATTTCTTTGTCAGATCCGCCCTTTTATACTGCCTGTCCCAATCCATGGTTGAATGATTTTATACGCGAGTGGGAAATTCAAAAGAAAGAACTTGTTTCACAAAAGAAGCGTGTTATCGAGAAAAATGTTTCCCAGCCATACGCAATAGATGTTAGTGAAGGCAAGAATAATCCTGTCTACACTGCGCATACATATCACACAAAAGTACCTCATCCTGCAATTATGCGTTATATCCTCCATTATACTGAACCAGGGGATATTGTTTATGATGGCTTTGCAGGGACTGGCATGACTGGGGTTGCTGCTCAAGCTTGCGGTAATCCATCTCGTGATCAGAGAGAGAGAATTGAACAAGACTTTCGGAATTATAATGAGACTGCTATTTGGGGACAACGCCATGCAATCTGTGGAGACTTGTCTCCATATGCTTCCTTAATTTCATATAACTATAATACGCCAACTGATTATCGCTTGTTTAAGTCTGAAGTTGAGCGTATTTTCAATGAAGTCAAGGACGAAATAGGGTGGATGTATCAAACTAAAGTAAATGGAAAAAATGCAACCATCGACTACGTAGTTTGGAGTGACGTATGTGTGTGCCAGCATTGTGGCAAAGAGTTTCATTATTGGGATGCAGCCGTAGATGAAGCAAACAAAAAGATGAATGATAGTCTAGTCTGTCCTCATTGTAAAGCCATACAGGAGGGTAACCCGACAAAGGCATTCATTACTAAAATCGATCGATCGACTGGCTCAACTTATCAGGCAATTAAACGCGTTCCAAAAATAGTCGTGTGTAGAACAATAGAAGGGAAACGTTTGGAGAAAAAAGCCGAAGACTTTGATTTAGAACTAGCACAAAGAATAGAAGAGTTCGACTCTCCTTATTGGTATCCTACTGAAAAGATGATGAACATTGGTAGTGGATGGGGAGACACCTGGCGCGCAGGTGTCCATTCAGGTGTTACAATGGTTCATCAGTTCTACACAACTAGAAATCTTATCGCACTGGCCACGATCTTAGACAAAATAAACAGTTCTAAGCTTCCTAATAAGGCAAAGTTCATATTCACGGGAATGATTAATCGTTCTACGATTATGAATCGTGTCCATTTCAAGAATTATTTCTTTGGCGGTGGCGGTTGGAATGCCGGTCATCTTAAAGGGACATTATATATACCAAGCGCACCGGTAGAAACATCTATTCTTGAACAGGTTGAGGATAAAATGAACGGCTATCTTAGAGCCATCCCGATGCTTCCTCGTGAGTATGATAACGCTCTATATGTTGCTTCAGCCGAGAATTCCTCTATTGCTGATGAATCAATAGATTATATTTTTGTCGATCCTCCTTTTGGGGCCAACATAATGTATTCTGAATTGAATTTTCTTCCGGAATCATGGCTAAAAGTTGTTACAAATAATAAAACCGAGGCGATTGAGAATAACTCTCAAGGGAAAGATACTAATTCTTACCTCTCTGAGATGGAAAAGTGTTTTATGGAGTTTTATCGTATTCTCAAGCCTCAGCACTGGATGACCGTAGAGTTTAGCAACACAAGTGCTGCTGTCTGGAATGCTATTCAAAGGGCAATCTCTCGTGCTGGATTCGTCATCGCGAATGTCGCTGCTTTAGATAAGAAGCAGGGTGGCATGAGATCTATTACGACTTCGACAGCTGTTCGTCAAGATCTTGCCATATCTTGCTATAAACCGTCTGAAACCCTAATAGAATCTTTTGAGCAGAATAACACTATCGATCTTTGGGAATTCATCGATGAGCATCTTCATCATCTTCCCGTTCATTTGGCAAAGGGAAAATCGACAGAGGCAATTGTTGAGAGGAGCGCGAAAATTTTGTTTGATAGACTGATTTCTTTTTTCGTCGAAAAAGGTCTTCCTGTTCCTATTGATGCATCAGACTTTCAAAGAGGTTTAAGAGAGCGCTATGAGGAATGCGATGGAATGTTCTTCACAGCTATTCAATTAAATGAATATCTTGAAAAGAAAAAGTCTGCCCCTGAGTTTGTTCCAATGGGTCTTATTGTCGGTAATGAAGCAGATGGAATCGAATGGCTTAGAATCCGTCTCCGAGATAATCCCCAAACATATCAAGATATACAACCGGATTGGCTTCAGGCTATTGGTGGGATTCGTAGAGGAGATATTCTACCAGGATTAGACGAATTACTGGAAGAGAACTTTATACAAGAAGCAGATGGTACATGGCGGCTCCCTAACATTCAAGATGATGTTGATAAAGATAAACTGCGTACAAAAGCATTACTCAAAGAGTTTAAGGCTTATGTTGAAGCGGCATCTAAACCCAAGGCTAAGATTAAAGAAGTTCGCGTAGAAGCCATCCGAGCTGGTTTCAAACAGTGTTACATAGACAAGGATTTTGCAACCATTGTAAAAGTGGGTGATAAGATACCTCAGAATCTTCTAAGCGAGGATGAGATTCTGCTCCAGTTCTATGATATTGCACTTTCACACGTGTAGACAATTGTATGAGTGCTTTTTATCGCAAAATAGCGGACAAGATTAGCGTACCGTACAAGCGGCTGTCCATTGTCAGGAATCCGGACGGTTTCCTGTCGCAGGTTGGTGTACAGCGTGCGCTCACGGCAGAGACGGGTATTATCTTTGTTTCGGGTTCGCCGCTATCCTTGCGCCTGCACTATGAACTTGCCTACAAAGCCGCCGTAGAGGCTCATTTCTGCTATCTCTGTGATACGCCAGAGGAAATCCTTCCAGATATCAGAGAGGAGGCTCACGTGGCTTCTTTCGGCATCACAGACCTTTTTCCGACGTTCGCAGACAAGACTACAATTCGTCAGCAACCTGCTGACGTTTTGGAGGCCCTGTATAATCGACACATCCCTGGCTACGTCTCGGCATATGACCTCCACCGCTTGATATGGGAAGTGACCGTCCAGCCTAAGGCTGCGGCACCGGCCGTGGATGTAGTGAAATCATTGGCGGCTTTGGAACCCGATTGGAAGCAGTTCTCGGAGACGGTTGAATCCATCTCCTCGCTGGTACTGGAAGCCATCCGCACGGAGAAATATGATGCGGTCACAGCAGATTTGTCCCGCATCAACGACTCATTCCAATCCTGGCTGAATACCTCCTATTTCTCAACGCTCCAGTCATCACCAATGTTGGCTGCACACTCAGTAAACAAGGTGCTTCCGCATCTTGCAGCCAATGCGAAAGGTAAGAAGATTGCGCTCGTCGTGGTTGACGGTATGGCATACTGGCAGTATCTGGTGTTGAGAAAGCAGCTTACCGAAGCAGGTACCTCTCCTTCAGATTCATCCATCTTTGCATGGATTCCGTCCATCACGATGCTTTCTCGTCAAGCTCTGTTCCGTGGTGACATCCCAGACACCGACTATAAGCAGAACCCTTCCAACGAAGAGAAACTTTGGCGAGCATTCTGGACCGCTCACGATATGGCCAGTTCCGAGATCCAGTACATCTACGACAAAGCACCGCTGGACATATTCCCGAACACCAAGCACTTAGCTCTTGTGGACGTTACGCTGGATGAAATGATGCACGTGGAGGGTATGTCTCTGGACATCCTTCTCGCAGCCACAGAAGCCTGGGCGCGGACCTTTGCACGGAAGATTACCGAGGTTTTGGCAGCTGGCTTTACGGTCTACATCACCACTGACCACGGTAACATCTATTCTACAGGAGCCGGTGCGCTCTCGCCGGTCCAGAAAGCCCACCTCTTCCAGGATGGCTCTCGTGGCACTCGGCATCTTATCTGGCAGGACGAGGAGAAGGTCAAAGAATTCCTCTCCGAGCAGGATGCATCACTGTTTTTCGGGAAGAACACCTGGCTTGCTTACCGGGGAACCCAATCCTTCAAAAAGCCGGGCACAACATCCATTACCCACGGAGGCTCACACCTCCTTGAAGTTGCAATACCGTTTGTAAAGATAGAACCCAATGAGCAATAAGATAGAAATCGGTATCAATCAGAGAATTCCCATCGGTCTTCTTGAAATGTCCATCCAGGCAGTACTGGAGGGGACCGGCACGCCGGAATACTTCTACGAACTGGCCGCCACAGAATACCATGGTGAGAACCGCATCAAGAAAGCAACCTACGTGATGAATCGCCTCACGCATCGCAATCCCTTGATGCCTTTCCTGCAGGAACACAAGGAAGAGGTGCTTGCCGGCCTGCGGAACAAGCCCAGCCACACACTTATACTCTCCGGCATCATCAATTCAGCTTACTCCTTCGGTTACGACCTCACGGAGATCCTGGGGAAATACCTCCATGTTCAAGAACAGGTTCCAACACACCTCCTATCGGCAAAGCTGGCGGAGAAATACGGTTCAAACCGCAGCCTCCCCAATGCGATGAATTGCATTATTCCAATGCACATCGAGGCTGGGCTGTTCCACCGGCCTTACCCCGGATTCTTTGAGCTACGTAAGGCGGAGAATTATTCACCCCTTGCTTTCGAGGTGTATCGTCGCTCGTTCCTCCAGCACAACCCAGCACTGCCGCACGACGCTGAAATTACTGACTACGCCTACTTTGAATTCGTCCAGTTATAAAGTTCGCCTCCTATGAGACAATATGAAACCCTCCAAGATGTCATTCAGGATATTGAATTCCACAAACGATTCGGATATCCTGTTCCAGAAGAGCTCCTCACGGAAAAAGCCCGTCTCGAAGAGCGTGAGCGCATCGATGAGAATGAGTATATCTTCTCAACAATGAAAGCTCATAATAAATTCATGTCGGAAGACAAGGAGAAGGTCATCAGGGAAATGGCTGAGCAACTCCTGATTGACGGCCCACACGCGACCGAGCCCTGTTTGCTGCTGGGTAAGGTTCAATGCGGTAAGACGGACACCTTTGAGAGCATCATGGGGCTCACAATGGATCACGGTATCGATGTGTGCGTAGTGCTCACCAAGCCTACCAACACCCTTGCCGACCAAACCATTAAACGTCTCAATTCGGATTTCAAGTACTTTGCGGACAATGGTCGCATTGACCAGAAGGTCGTGGTATACATTTTCGACATCCTGGATCTCATCAAGCGTGGCCTTCCCGGTGGTCTCGTGGACAACCCGCGCAACAAGTTCATCATTGTATGCAAGAAGGAGAGCAAAAACCTTCAACATCTCATTGCGCTATTCAATACTAAGACGCCAGAACTGAAGCGTCGTCGTACACTCATTGTGGATGACGAGGCTGACTTCGCGTCTCGTGCCTATTACAAGCGTAAGAACGAGCTGACGCTGCTGAAGATTGCGGAACTTATTGACGAATTCATTAAAGTACCGTCTTACTACCGCTATTTGCAGGTCACCGCGACACCATATTCCATTTATCTCCAGCCGGATGGCACAGTTCAGCTCCGTGATGGAAAGGAAGCGTCTCCATGGTTGCCTCGTTACACCGGTATCGTTCCTATCCACGACAAATACGTCGGTGGTGATGAGTATTACGTTCTGTCGAAGAATGAGAACTCGATGTATTCCCATCTGTATAAGGAGGTGACCGAGAAGTGCATCGAGGCTTTCAGCGAGCGTAACGACCAGTATCTCCACTCCAGAGCGCACTCGGAGAACATCAAGGATGTGGCTAGGGCTATCATCGGCTACTTCATGGCCGCTGCCATCCGCAGTATTCAGGAGGCCGAACACGGTCGTTCATACAAATCCAGTTGCCTTATTCACCTGGAGATAGCTCAGGACATCCACGAATGGCAAGAAGAACTCATCAAAGGTATAATCGATGATGTCAAGAATTCTTATACCAGACTCCAGAATGCAGACTATTACCTTTTGAGCCTTCAGGAGGAAGCTTATTACGATTTCCAGCAATCCAATGAGAAGGCGGTCGCTTCCGGGCAGATTCAGGAACGATTCCCGACCTTTGCCGAGGTGGAAGCTGCTCTTCGTAAAATCCTGAAATATGGTGACTACACCGTAAACGTTGTTAATTCTGCTGAGCCGGGAAAGGTGAAGACGCTCCTTAATGAACGTGGCCAGCTTGAACTCACTAGCACAATCAACTTCTTTATTGGTGGAAGTATCCTTGACCGTGGTATTACCATCGATAATATGCTGTGTTTCTTCTATGGCCGTGATCCAAAGAAATTCCAGATGGATACCGTTATACAGCACGCGCGTATGTATGGAGCTCGTTCTAAGGAAGATATGGCCGTCACTCGTTTCTACACCACGGCAAAGATCTACAGCGTCCTGGAGACGATGAATGCCTTCGATGACTTCCTCCGGGATTATCTCATCAAACATAAGGATTATATCCGCACTAATGAGTTTACATCCATCGTTATCGGCTATGACAAGCGCATCAAACCTAGCGCTCAGAATAAATACACGCCGGCCAACACGATGGTTCTCAAACCTCAGCAACGTATCCTACCTATCGGTTTCCAGACCGGTACTTATAGCGAGATTTTCAGCACTGTTGCCAAGATTGACAAACTCATTACCAAGTATCCTGGCTTCAAGGTCGATGACTACTTCTTGATGGATGTAGAAACCGCATACCAGATTATTGATTTGATTCAGGAAACCTTCCGCTATAGTGAAGAACTGGCCAACATGGACCACGTCTGGGACCCGAATGAGATGCGGACTGTTATTGACAGCCTCACATATGATGGTGATGGCCAGATTTGGTGTCTCCAGCGCACTGACCGTAATGCAAGCCGCCTTCGCGCAAACGGAAAGTTTATTGATGCTCCGGATGATGGTCGTACTGACCGGCCTCAAGAGGTTGCAAAAGATCGTCCGGCACTCCTTCTCTTCAAAGAAAACGGTAGCGAAGACCAAGGATGGAACAATGCTCCTTTCTACTGGCCGCTCTTGTTCACCCCCGAAAGTGCCCGGGCCGGTATTTTCACCATCAACGGCGATTTCAAGAAAACAAAGCCCAAAAAGCCCATTTACCTTCAGAAAGTCAAAGAGCTTCCTCCGGAAGAAGTACTCAATGTGACGATGCAGCTGGGCGCCTTTATGGACATCATTTTGGGGATCCAGGACGTTGAGCACCGGCTTATTAAACCAACAACTCAATCCCTGTATCTTGCCAGAAATGAGCGGGGAGATCTTATCCTCGAGGATTTTGTTTTGCCAGGCAAGGAATACACTGTCAGCGATGTCGTGGATGGCAAGTTCCCGTTCAAGATCAAAGGGCATAAGTATATCCACTTCCGCTGCTCGCGTGATGATTCGGGTTCAAAACTGCTTGTTTCCTTGAAACCTCGACATCCGTATGACCTTGTTCCGGAAGAATACACCGAATCCGACATCGTGTACAATGCGGCCGGAAAGGGGAGGGAAGAGATATACGACGGTCGTGCAAATTGGTGGATATATTATAACATCGACAAGGTACTGGAGTACAAGATGACTGCCAAGGATCAGAAGACCTTTGAGGAGTACAAGGAACAACTTTCAGAGGAACAATAGGATATCAAGATGCGCCTGCTAGATCTCCCGGAGATAGATGATACCCTTCGCCCTTATCAGATTTCTGCTAAGCGCGAGATTTATCGTGCCTGGGAGACCTGCCAGACTGTTCTTTTCCAGATGCCCACAGGTACGGGCAAGACGCGTTTGTTCAGTTCTATAATTAAGGACATTCGACGTCAAGGACAGGCAGAGAACATTCGTAAACGCGTTTTGGTGCTTGCTCACCGCACAGAACTCATCCAGCAGATTGACGAGACGCTGAGTTTCAAGTATGGCATTAGTCATGGCATTATCAAATCTGGAGTAGAGGAGACTTGGAATCGGACCGTACAAGTTGCATCAGTTCAGACTATTGTGCGCCGGCTTGAAAAGTGGGCTGCAAAGGATTTTTCGTATATCATTATTGATGAGGCGCACCACGCTGTTTCTGCGACGTATCTGACCATCTGCAAGAAATTCCCGGACGCGAAGATTTTGGGGGTAACAGCAACACCTTGCCGTCTCACAGGAGATGCCCTACGTAAATTGTTCGGGATGCTAGTCATTTCACAGCCCGTAAGCAAATTCATCGAGCAAGGGTACTTGAGTCCCTATTACTATTATTCCATCAAGCCGGATTCAAATACTCAAAGAGAGTTGGATGGCATCAATCACTTCAATGTTGAAGGCGATTATGCCGAAGCGGATATGATGAGGGTATTTGACACCAATAAGGTTCGAGCGAATATCGTTGCTGCTTACCAGCAATACGCGAAAGGGAAAAAGGGCATCATTTATACCATCAATCAAGCTCACAACAAGCATATTTGCGAGGAATTTGAGAAGATTGGAGTCAGGATAAAGGCCATTGACAGCAAGACACCGACAGAGGAGAGGAAAAACACCGTCGCACAATTCAAGAGCGGGAAAATCGACATCCTGTGCAATGTAAACATATTCTCGGAAGGATTTGATTGTCCGGATTGTGAATTCATCCAACTAGCTCGTCCGACCTGCTCCTTGGCAATGTATCTGCAGCAGGTTGGCCGAGGTCTTCGTCCGCATCCGGCCGGTATTCCTGCGGTCATCCTGGATAACGTTGGCTCATATAATAAGTTTGGCCTGCCGTCAGCTAACAGACAATGGCGTAGGCATTTCGAGGGAGAAGGGCAACGAGTTACTCAGTCCAGCATAACTACCGGTAATGGTGGTTTCTATATGCCCCGAAAGATACAAGAGGGGGATGAGGATATGGTCCTTATCTTCAATGGTTCTTCTCTTGCTGTACAGAATGGGGTAGAAGAGGATATCCTTATATCCGTCCTTAACACGAAGGAGTGGTTCCCTCTGGGTGCATGCGCGATCCTGGACAATCTTGTTAAGTCATTCAATGTCCGGAAGATGACAAAGGCGGGTCGATGGTATGCCGAGTATGAGGATAAGGAAGAATGGACGGATACAATAGAGAGCGAGATTGAGGATGAACGAGATTTTTCCTTTGACCAGCACGAACCAGAAGAGATTGATTGGGCAGATAAGCATATCCACAGCATATTCAAATTTAAGCATGAAGGGAAATATGGTCTTTGTAAACTGATCTGCGACCCTTCTCAATTATCAAGTGAAGTCAGTCTATATCGTTCAGGAAAAAGAAAAGCAGAAGAG
>JAEEGJ010021453.1_pt1 | contig 13893 bp, 9 predicted proteins | sample 8958761 | NCBI WGS metagenome assembly JAEEGJ01 (sample SAMN16246546, study PRJNA631951) | gut metagenome | biome: gut microbiome; feature: rumen; material: RS-attached | host: Bos | place: Iran: Karaj | collected 2018-10 | reverse complement strand
TGTACATGAAATCGGGACTCTATATCACCGAAATCATCAAGCGTCTTTATCGTTCAAAGAAGATGAAGAAACTCTTCCCTGACGACAAGAAAAGGCTAGAGCATATCGTCAAGAATCAAGTCTGTGGTGCTGCTCCCTCCGAAATCATCTACATGATTGCTATGCACTACATTCTCGGCTTCAACAACGAAATCGAAGGCAAAACCGCATCGCAAATTCAAGCGCTTTATCCGAATTTCAAGATGAAGGATACCGCCGAACTCGCTAAGACCGGGAAGCTAGCCGAATGGGTGGGAACGGCGTATAAATAAAACGTGCGGGAACGCCTATAAAATCTCCTGAAAGTCTTTCAAAAGGCCCTTTTCATAGCTGGAAGGGGCCAAAATTTTCGTTTCTAGCCGGAAAAATGTATATTACATAAAGATAACGGAGGTAAATTATGATTGTTACCTTAAGAAATGTCGATACGGCTTTTTTGAGCGTTAAAGAAAGTTTGCTGCAGCTTCGCAAGGATGTCTATATGGAAACATCCGAAGAAGAACCAAACGATCTTACCGCCAAGGTTATGGCTGAAAGCGAGGCCGGGAAAAATCTCAGCCCCATTTACAAGAATACCAGCGATTTCATGGCGGCTTTGAATTCTTGATTTACGGTTTACGAACCAGTTCAAGAAAGATTACAAACTTGCCCAGAAGCATGTTTACGATTTGTCCGAATTCGAAGCAATCGTAAACAAACTTCGCAATAGAGAAGAACTTGATCCGAAATACAAGGATCACCAGTTATCCAACAACTGGAAAAACCATCGGGATTTCCACCTGCATCCTGATTTGGTAGTCATCTATCGCATTCAAGAAAACGAACTTATTTTAGAAATGGTCCGCATGGGAACACATTCGGACTTGTTTAAGAAGTAGCATCCGCGTTAGGGATAGCGAGCTTGCGAAGCGTGACCCCTTGGGGCGGCGCTGTGGCGCCGTTGCAAGAGCGACGCGGGCGTGCCGCAGGTGAGCACGGGGCACCTTGCAATATAGCCCGACCGCACTATTGTGTGGGAACTAGATACCAGAAGTCCATTTTCAACTGCAAGAAGATAATCCCATCGGTGGATTGTCTTTATGTTTATGACAATTCGGTTGAAGACCAGGACGCTTCGCTTTTGTTCAGAATGTCTGACGGGAAACTGGTAAAAAGCTATACAGAGAACATTCCCCAATGGGCGATGACGATTCTCAAGTAGCGAGCCATCTCTTTTTTTTCTGCTTTCGCATTAGGCCTCCAGCCACTTGGTAATTTATCGCCTTAGTGGTTATGGTCTCCTTTAAGGGAGATAGTGACCCCTTGGGGACAAGACCCGTGTAGCAGGGCTTGACCCGACCCAGCCCTCCGGCGGTATACCCCGGATTCGGATCCTGATCCTTCGAACCTAACTCGATTAAGGGGCTGAAGTGTAATTTGCTGGATACTGTCCTGCCAAATCGGTCTTTTTCTCACTTTTTCATCAAGAAAAAGACCAATTCAACATAACAAACTCGGTCTTTTTCTTACTTTTTTTTCAAGAAAAAGACCGCTTTCGTGAAAAATATTGTATTTTTGTCCAAAAAGAAGGTTTTCATGTCGCAAAAGAACATCATTGGTCGGCAATACGAGATTGAATGCCTGCAAGAAGTTCTCGAGTCCAAGGAGTCTGAACTCGTCGTCATTTACGGCAGACGCCGTGTTGGCAAGACGTTCCTTGTCAATGAGTTTTTCGACAATCAGTTCGACTTCAAACTGACGGGTGTTTTCAATGAATCCTCAAAAGTTCAACTAAAACGATTTTCCGCAGTCCTAGAGGAATATAGCGGTCTGCATTCTGATGAACCCGAAAATTGGTTTAAAGCTTTTGATGCCTTGAGGGCCTATCTAAAAGCACTGCAAAAGAAGCGCAAGGTTGTCTTTATTGACGAAATGCCCTGGCTCGACACGACTAAATCCGATTTCGTAACTGCCCTGGAGTCTTTCTGGAACGGATGGGCCGCCGCTCAAGGAAACATCGTTCTTATCGCTTGTGGTTCCGCAACTTCTTGGATGACGAATAAACTACTTGGCGATCGTGGAGGACTCTTCAATCGCTCCTCTACACGACTTTTTATGCGTCCATTCACCTTATACGAAACAGAACTCTATCTCAAAGAAAAAGGAATCGACTGGACCCGCTACGATATTGCCGAATGTTACATGATTATGGGAGGCATTCCGTTTTATCTGAAACAGTTGAACGCAAAGTGGAGCTACACCCAAAACATCGACAACATGTTCTTCCGAGACAAAGCTGTACTTTGGGACGAATTCGACCACCTTTACCACTCTTTATTCAAGCAGGCCGACGCTCACATCGCCGTTGTAGAAGCATTGGCGAAAAAGAAAATGGGACTCACCCGCTCCGAAATCATAAACGAGACAAAACTTCCGGCCAACGGTAAGATAGGAACAATCCTAAAAAATTTGGAAATAAACGGTTTTGTCCGACCTTATCGCTTTTTTGGTAAAAAAAAGCAGGAAACCATTTACCAACTTTGCGATTTCTATTCCATGTTTTATTTTACCTATATCAAAGATAACTATGGAAAGGACGCTCATTTCTGGACGAACAGTTTAGACAATCCTTCCAGACTAGCTTGGGCCGGATACACCTTCGAACAACTTTGCAAAGAACACCTTGATTGTATAAAGAAAAAATTGGGAATAGCTGGAGTCCTCACAGAAACTTCATCTTGGTTTAGCAAGGGAGAAGACGAAAAGGAGAACGGAGCAACCAAGAGAGGAGCGCAGATAGATTTGCTCATTGACCGAAGGGATAGGGTCATAAATTTGTGCGAAATAAAATTTTCATTGAATGATTATACAATTGACGCTGATTACGACAAATCACTGCGCAATAAAATCGAGACATTCAAGCACAAAACTGGCACACGTAAATCTATTCAGCTGACAATGATTACCACCTACGGGATCAACAAAAATAAATACAGTAACCGAGTGCAGAGCGAAGTGGTGCTAGACGATTTTTTTGTTCCGACATAAAGGGTAAATTTCTATGACATCCCTTGAAACTTTGGTGAAGGAACGCGAACTGCTTTTGCAAAGGCTGCAAGAGATCGATAAGCAAATTCAAACCGCCACCGAAGCCCATTTTGCCGACAAGCCCACGCCATCGGTTTCCATAAACAAATTCTCCCCCATTATAGATAAAATCAATCTCTACCGATCTCTTTTCAGGGGACGGCAAGATGTTTTTGCAAAAAGATTCGAGAGTGCCAAGACGGGGAAATCTGGATACCAACCTGTCTGCGAGAATGAATGGAGAGCCGGTGTTTGCGAAAAACCCAAAGCGAAATGCGCCCAATGTCCCAACAGAAAATTCGTTTCATTTGACAATTCGATAATCGAGAAACACCTGCGAGGAGTTGAATCATTCGGAAAATTTACGCGTCCATTCGTTGCAGGCATTTACCCGCTGTTAAGCGATGATTGCTGTTACTTTTTGGCGGTCGATTTTGACGAAGAGACGTGGGTTCAGGATTCCAAAGCTTTTATAGACTCTTGCAAAACTGAAAATATTCACGCTTACCTGGAACGGTCCCGCTCAGGGAATGGCGGGCATGTATGGATCTTCTTTGAAGACAAAATCAAGGCGAAGATTGCGCGCGACCTAGGCGCGACGCTCCTTACCAAAACATTAGACTCTCGACCTGAAATTAAATTAGCATCTTTCGACAGGTTCTTCCCGAACCAGGATTACATGCCCAAGGGTGGACTCGGCAACCTCATCGCATTGCCACTACAGAAAGCCGCCCGAGAAAAGAATCATTCCGTATTTATTGATCCCGAATCCAGCAACGCCTATGATGATCAATGGGCATTTCTGGCGCAAATTCAGAAAAATGCAAATGACTTGGTAGAACAGAAAGTCATTACAGCACATACACATCACGAAGTTTTGCCGGCATACGAAAACGAAACTAGCGATGCTGACGAGCCTTGGCTTTCTCGCAAAACAGAATACCCGAAAATTAACGCACAACTTCCCGCAAAAATAGACATAGTTTTAGCCAATCAAATTTTCATCGAGTATTCCGGTTTACCTGCCGTCTTACGGAACCGTATTTTACGCTTAGCATCGTTCCAGAACCCTGAATTTTACCAAGCTCAAGCTTTGCGATTACCTGTTTGGGGCAAACCACGTATACTCTATTGTTACGACATCTTTCCAAAACATATAGCCATCCCTATCGGTTGTTATGATAAGCTTCTTGAATTGTTAGTGCATTACGGGATTACGCCGGTAATTAAGGATGAACGAAATCTAGGTTTTCTTATTGATGTTAACTTTTCAGGCAACCTTTACCCTGAGCAGTTGCTTGCGGCTGAAGCGCTAAAGAAACACGATATTGGTGTTTTGTCTGCAACCACGGCTTTCGGCAAAACAATCGTAGCACTTTGGCTAATAGCACAAAGAAAAATCAACACACTGATTCTCGTTCATCGTGCTCAGCTTATGGAACAGTGGGTAGAGCGAATCGCAAGTTTCTTACAGATTTCAAAGAAAGAAATCGGGCAAATCAGCGGAACGAAGAAGAAACGTTTTGGAAAGATTGATGTTGCGCTCATCCCGAGCGTGAGCCGCAAAGGCGAAGTAGAAGAATGGATTAACGATTATGGGCAAATCATCGTTGACGAGTGCCATCATATTTCCGCATTTTCGTTTGAAAAGGCCGTTCGCGAAAGCAAGGCGAAATATAAGGCGGGATTATCAGCAACCTTGACACGCAAGGATGGTCAACACCCGATTGTCTTGATGAACCTCGGCCCCGTGCGTTATACTGTCAACGCTAAAAAACAAGCCGAAGAACGCCATATAAAGCATTCCGTAATCGTCCGACCCACAGGATTTATTCTACCACAAATTTTAGAAAAACCCGCAATTCAGGATGTATTCCATGAAATATGGAGCAGCAACGCTCGTAATGAAATGGTATTGCAAGACATGATGGTGGCCTACCACGAAGGCCGTCAAATCTTGATGCTTACTGAACGGACTGAACACATCCAATGGTTTTACGAAAAAATGAAGGAATCTGTTCCCACGCTATTTGTATTAAAGGGCGGTTTCGGAAAAAAGCAACTCAAACAGATTTGGTCTGATATTGAAACTGCCAAGGCAAACGGAAATATCGTCATTCTTGCGACAGGCCGCTACATTGGCGAAGGCTTCGATTTGCCAGAACTCGACACCTTATTCCTGCCATTTCCTATATCATGGAAAGGAACGCTTGCGCAATATGTAGGCCGATTGCACAGGATGTCCGCGGGCAAGACAGAAGTTCGTGTTTACGATTACGTAGATTCCAACGTACCCGTTCTCGCCCGCATGTTTGAAAAGCGTAAGAAGGGCTACGATTCCCTAGGGTATGAGGTATAGAGGAGCTCAATAAGAGCCTGTTCCTATCCAAACAAGGCGTTAAAAACAGCCATAAAACAGACTACCGCAATAAAAAGCCACAGAACAAACGATACACTATGCAAAAAACAGCCCGTCATTGCCTTGTCAATAAAATCTATTTTTGAACGTTTATACCCGCAATAAGGACAAGTCCAATGATCAAAGCGGATTGTATTCTGGCATTCAGGACATTGACATAAATCATTCCGCGGATGCAAAGCCGATTTACAGTGAGGGCATTGAGTCGCCTCGCTAGAAACGCCATTCCCGCAATTCGGACATTTTATCAGGGCCATAGATTTGCCATTCCTTGCCTTTAAACTTAAGCATTCTGCAATATTTTCCCAATGATAGCATTATCTAGAATTTTAGGAATGTTTAGATTGCAAACATCATCAATGTATCGAGAAACGTTATTCCTTTTTACAAATTCAGAAAAAACAGTTTCTAAGTTCCAAAACGTCTCATACTGTTTATCCAACGAATTAAAGAAACCGGGCTTATTTCCGTAAAAATAACGTATTGTATTACGGTCGATAGGCACAATCAAATTGGGAAGCATTAAATGAAGAACCTTTGAAAAAGCTACAACCGATGATTCACCATCAACAAGTTCAAGTTCGTAAAATAAATCTTTTAGTATTTCTCTACATTTTTCCCAGTCCCATTCATCCAAATTACGAAGTTTCAGTGGACTCAGCTCTTTAAAATCATCTTGATGTTTTTTGATAGAATCAGTAAAGGTTGAAAATTCTTTTATTTTTCTCAATTTTTGATTTTTGAACTCCGCAGACAACGCAACATAAAATAATTCAAGGAATTCATCGGTAAATTTGTCTTGAAAATCAAAGGACACCATTTTTCTATAAAGATAATTTTCTGGACTATAGCGACTGTATTTTTCTTTTGCCGTGTTCAAGCACAATTCAAAAGTATCCCTGTTGTCAAAGATGTAAAATTTTTTGACAAGTTCAAATTCTGTATTTCTATCTTCGAAAAAATCCGCCCAATACGGATTTTCTTTGTCAAACAGTTCCTTTTCTTCGGGTGTAAATTTTAACGGATAATCTCCAAAAAGGAATAGTATTCTTTTCTTGTCAAAAGAAACGGCATGCATGCCATACCGTTTGATGAAAAGAACACGCCAAATCTTGTCGCCACGGTTTTCCTTGAAAAACACGTGTTTAAGCCTTAATGTACCCATTTTTTTCATACAAACCTCATAGGACAAAATTTACTTTAGCAGCCCTTCATAAAAAAGATACATTCTAGGTGAGTCAAATTTTGACATTTTTAAATATTTCAAACAAAAAATAACGAAAAAAGGCATCTACTTTATCTTTTTTCACATTTTTTCGAAATCATCCAAGAAATACTTTTCCGCAAATACTTTGGTACGAGCTAAGCTTTTAATAAAAAAGTCGTCCCTTGCGGGGCGACCATTTGCTTATCTCAACACCACTCGTTTCGTTTTCGCGTTCCCGCATTTGACCATATAGACGCCGCGGCTTAAGCCTGCGTTTGTCATGGCGTTGCGAAGTTCGTCGAAATATTCTGCTTTGAATTCGCCGATAAACGCTCCAAGCGGACTAAATACTTTATATAAACTCCGATGGCTTTGCGGTACAGAAAGCCTCCCGAAGGCAATTGATTCTGTAGAATCCTTGGGCGGTTCGACCTTTGGCTCTTGCCACAGAACGAATTCGACTGTCGTTGCACTGCGTGCCGGGACGTTGTAACTGCACTTCGTATCGTCAACTTTGACTTCGCCACCTTCCTTGAGGTTGCTCCTGTCATCGGTGACGTAGGGCTTGAAGCTTCCAATTTTTGTGCTTCCAAAGTTAAAGTCCGCCTTGAATTCCTCGTTCTTGGAATTGAGAATGACGACTGCGATTTTCGTCTTGAGGGAATCGCGGTAGGCAGTGACTTTTACGTTTGCTTCGGGATTCTTGGTGGCGTCGATTCTCCTTGCACCGGGGCGTGCGAAGCGGCTGAAGTTCCCCATGACCCAGAGTCGCTTGGTAGGCTCCACGTTATCGGGGTTACCTTGTCCTTGCGGCCAAAGGGCTCCGTTGCCGCAGCTGGGTTCGCTGCAGGAATAAATCCACCAGAAATGCCAGGCGTTCATATTCGAAATCGTAAGGGCGTCGTGGATCATGTTTGCAACGCGGAGAGCGCTTCCCATGCCTACGTCTTCCCTATTGCTTCCAAGATCATAGACTTCTGTTTCCCAGAATTCTTTGCCCGCCTCGTGAATTTCAGGGTAAGCTGCCGGGTCCCCGCCATATTCGTGCGTTCCAAAAATGTCCGTATATTTCAGAGCGACGGGATTGTTGAAGAAGGCTTTTTTGTAATTGGGGAATCCGTACCAGTTGATGGCTTCGGTGCCGATGATTTTGATGCCCGTGGTATCGAGGGTGGGGCCAAGGTAGTCGCCGACCCAGCGTGCCAATTCATTGGGTTCGTAGTGGTTGTCGCCGGTGCCGTCGGGCTCGTTTTGCGACGAAATTGCGTATAGATTAACGCCTGCCTTTCGCATGTCTTGCGTAAACTTCAAGATGGTGTTGGCCCAGTCCTGGGCGTGATTGAAATCCAGATGTTTTTTGTCGCCGTCGTAATTGACGGTGTATCTGGATGTCCATGGAGCAGCCCAAACCTTGACGCCGTATTCACTCGCCTTTTTAGCGATACTCATTTCAGAGGTGGTACCATCTGGGGCGATGCGGATACGGTGCAGCGTAAGCCCCGCGCCACTGGTGGAGTCCCAGAGGAAAGCGGCATTTTTGTCGGTGATGGACCCTGCCCATGCCGATGCAGCGCCAAAACCGCTGATGCGCTGGTATTCTTTGCCCATGTCAACGTTTATCGTAGCTGCACAGGCAAGGGTACCCCCAAATGCAATGGACATCGCAAAAAGAGAAAATTCCTTCATTGAAATTGTCATAAAACCTCCCATTTGAACCTAACTTTCTATAAAATATGTTGGAATTTTCACTTTTTATAGGACTAAAATCGAATTCGTTTTGATAAAATGTCAAAGATAAAGACTTTTTCGCATAGCCATCAAAAATAAACTCGAAAATAAAATAAAGAAAAGCGTCGAAATCTAAAAAACTATATTAAACGGAGTGACATCTCATAAAAAAAACATTCAACACAGATTACCGATTCGAGAAAAAGCAGTTATTTCTTTTATTGCTCTTGTCTCTTTTATTGGCCTAGCATGTTTTATTGGCCTAGCGTGTTATATTATCTATGTTGCATATATGCTTTTGAAAACACCGGAACCTCGTTATGAGAAAAAGGATTATGCCCCCGAATACGAACTTGACGACATCAATCCCAGGGTAAGCAATGGACCCAAAAAACATATAAAGAAAAGAGATTTTGATTACAGCATTGCTGTCACAGATAAATTCATATACAATGACGGATTCGCCCCTTATCTAATTATTAACGCGACCCAAAACGAAATTTTTACTACAATCCATTACGTAAAAGACGAGCACTGCTACTACACACCCGATGGCGGGTGGTTCTGTCACCGAACAATCATTGATAGCTGTCCTGCACCCCTAATAACGAAATTACAGGCGGACAATCTTTTAAGAGCGTACCTCAGTTTCAATGGAGAAAGCACAGCAGTTCCTCTTCCCGAAAAAATTTTTTCGCCATTTGATATTTACGTCATAAGAAAAGACAAATACCTAGACGCATCTATCATACATGTGCCAAAGCTTTCCGTTCGAGCAAAAAAATCAACGGTAGTCTTGATTCAAGAATTGCAAAATACAGTCCCCGAAATAGAAAAGCTTTTTTTAAATTGTCGAAACAAATTTTCTTTTTCCAAAGAAGACACGCCATAAGCTGACAACAACAAGCACTTACATTTTGAAATTCTTTAATAACTATTTAACAAAATGAATCGACTTCCGCTTTTAAGATGAAATATCAAAAAAGGGCCGAACAAATCGGCCCTTTATTCAATTCCATAACTTTTATCTAAAATTAACGGACGTAAACCCAGTTTCTGTTTTCAAGATATAGCGACCGGCATTCTTGACCGACACCGTTACATTCGACGACTCAACCGTATAACGCCCTACAACACGGCCCTGCAAATCCATCATAACGAGTTTCGATCCCGGACGGACTCCAGAAACATAAGCCATGCGGCCCTGGACAGCAACACCCAACTTCGAAAGAGCCGGAACTTTATTTGCAACTATAGGAGTCCTTTGATTCAAGGAGTCGTCGTCAAATATATGCTGAGCCTTAGCCTTGCAAGGACTCATCTTTTCTGTAACATTGGACTGGTCCAGATAAATATTGCTGTAGAAATTCATGTTGCTCATTGTCGTGCGACGATCGCAGAAGAAGATATCCAAATCATATTCCTTCCCCACGACTAAATCCTTACCATCCTTGTCCTTCACTTGATCAAGATCGGCATAACCAGGAGCAGCAAGGTGTGTTCCACCAAGGTCAATTACAAGTCTGCCGCCAACGAAAATCCAAATGTCATCATCACCACGAACGCCAAAACGCAAGCCTTTCTTGTAAGTGAAACGGGCATGCGATTCAAAGCAGAAATGCTGATTACGGCCCGCCTTAGCATCCGAGTACCAGCGCACATCGCCATTCATGTTGCTTGCATTTCCAGAGATATTCCCAATCTGTTGTTCAGAGCCATTCTTGAATATAGGCCAACCTTCAGGAGCCAAAGACGGGCATGACCATCCCCAAACACACACATCAGAATAGCTTAGACCCTTTCCTAAAGTTATATCAAGAAAGCCTTCAAGAATTCCGCTCATCCCAAGATCATCGCCATCGGCAAAGAGTCCCGAACAATCACGCCCCTTATCCCAAGCAGAGCCATTGCACAAGAGGTTCATTTTCATCACCCCTTCTGTCGTGTCAACAGCTCTCAAATGGGGGCCAACAAACACAGGGCCTTCCGCCAAACGCTTTGTGCGAGCCTCAACAAGAGGCGATCCAACAACAATATCTTCATCAGCGGTCTTTTCTACAGGGTAGTACCCGCCCACGACTTTCGTTCCCGGCGACATGTAATAATCCGAAGCAAATTCCCATTTTCCATAAGCATTCATGCTAAACGGAATGGACGTACACGAAGTCTCGTTAACACCCTCCGTCGAGTTGAATAACTGATTAAAATACTTTGCATCGATAAAGCACTTCTTTCCACTATTGGAGAGTACCGGCTTGCCGTTTTTGCCAAGCGTATCTTCAACAATGCCCGGAGTCAAGCCAATACAAGAATTAACCGCAGCAAGAGCAGTCTTCAATTCGACACCTTGAGCCCCTTTCTGGCAAGCTTCACCGCCTTCGCTATAGCAAGAGAACGACGGGTGAAGTTCTGCATCCGTATCATAGACGATACCATACAAATTCACATAACAAATCCCATCGTATTCCGGTTTTTCTTTATACCAGAATTTTTTGGCAGGGTCATTTGCAACAAAATACAGAACATCCGTTTTCAGGGCCTTATACAATGAATCTAAGTTTGTATTATCGCCGACAACAACACCCTTGGAAGTCGCACCATAGAAAGACACCTTATTCGGAATAGTTTCTTCAAAGAATATCTCGGAGAACCATCCGCAATACTCCCCGACAGGGTACAACACAGTCCCCGTCTTTCCGCCATCAGTACTCAACAGAGGATTTTCGCCAAACCATTTCGCAATTTGCGGAGGCAAGACATAAAGCTTCTTGGCCGGTTCCGGTTTTTTATTTCGAATCAAAGTTTCGTACTTTTTCTTGGGATTTTCAAAGATGTAAATAGAATCTTTCAACTCGATTCCCTGGTCAGGTTTCAAGCAATAATACTGTCCGCCATCAGAAAGCATTCCACCGACACTGAACAAAGTCTTGTATGTATAACGACCACCGCATTGTAAATTGGTTTCCGCAAACGAAATGTTCGAGACTTCACTAAAAATGGAGTCAACCGTCAAAGAATCACGAACCAAAGTCCAAACAGCGGTTGAATCTACCGTATCACGAACCATAATCGATGAGCCATCATTATCGACTATGCACCTACCACGTTCATCTTCGAGGCAATGCAAAGACGTTGTGTATTTCATCGTTTGTACAGAATCTGTTTTGTATCTCAGATACATGTTTTTCAATTCATTATGGACGACAAACCATCCATCCTTTTTATTGGTGATTTCCTTAAACACATTGCCGTCAAGAACTACATAATTCTTTATCCAATCGGACCGATAGAACACCGTCGGAAGGTTCAGATTTTTATAATAAAGCTTGTTAGAATCAAAGTCGATATATAAATCTTCCTGGTTCTTGAACGAGGAAATCGAGAACTTCGCTGAAGACGGATAATACTTTTCATAACGATAGACACCTTCATCTTCGTCGTAAACCCTCATGGAATCGCGAACGGTCTTATAAAAGCAGAACGGAGACAAGGTGTCTTTTTGCAAAAGGGTCTTCACTGGAATTTTGTACCAGTAATATTGATCCCTTGTCGTAAGCCTGACCACATTATTGCCGATAGTCTTCACAAGCCCGCTTGTATCCTTTTCGGAGCAACCTACAGAAAGATACATTGGACTATAAGAGGCGTTTAAATAGACGTTTCCCGTATATTTTATAGCAAACGAGAATGACGCCAGAACAAGAACGGCCAACAAGATTACTTTTTTCATTGATATTCCCTACTGTTTTTTTACAATATAGCTTTTCAGTTCAAAAAAAACTGAAAACAAATGAACATATCAGACTTTTAAAAGAACTTATAGCCCCTTTTTTCCGATTTTTGATACCAAAAGCCAAATTTTTTCCATTTTGGTATCATAAATTTTACGTTGTCCGCACTTTTTTAAAGAGAGCAGTACAAAATATGATACCAAATCGCCTTTTTTAATCAATTTGGTAACACAAGTACGGCTTAATTGTCAAAAAAACGAGCCATTTTAGTTAATTTATACACAAAATTTGATACTAAAATTCATTTTTTTAAGATTTTGGTATCATTTTTTCGCATTTTCGGGGGTTCAGCCCCTCAAAAGCCACGAACAATTACAAATTCAACATATTCAACTTTCTGAGGACACTATCAATCTTTTTTTTGAAGGCAGGATCTTGGAATTTATCACTCATCTGTCCATAAGGACTTTTCGGATTTGGCTGTCGCAAAATTTTAGGGGTATTCCGCAAACTATCAAGGCGTTCATCTTCATTTTTACGAATTTCCTCTAGTCGATATTTACCGGAATAAGCTTTATTCAAAATGAAGAACGGTTCATATCCCAATAACTTTGAAGTAACTACTTGTGTCATACCCCCATCATCAAAACTCAAAGAAGTCATTACGTTTCCGTTCTTAATCGTAACAAAATTTATTTTTTCCATTTTTTCGTCTTTATAATAAATTCTTACAACAGACGACTTAAAAGAATTTTCAATTGGCTCACCGTTTAAAGATTTTGGATTAAAAACCAAAGCTTCAAATTCTATCGGTTCATTTGAACTTGTGGGTTGAATAGCGCACACAGATCCTTCACATTCTATTTTTACGTCTGAATAAACGCAATTCCTATTAAGCAAAGCCAAACCCACAGGAATCAAGGCAACTAAAAGAACAAACAGAAAAGAAAGTATATTTTTCATCGCAAAGACTCGCTAAAAATCAATATTCAAACTCTATTTTAACGCTCATCTTCAATAGCAATCCGACAAATCAATAATATTTTGCACGTCATCCCAAAATTTGGGACTTAAACCATTTTTATCCGCCGATTTTGTAGAAGAAATTTTAGAGTTGCCTGTTTCTGATGATTTCTTCTTTTGGGCTTTTTCTCTTTTTATTTTTTCTACGCATTTTTGCGGGTCTTCGACTTCGCGCAAGTCATGCCAATTGGTACAGGCGTAACCCACAGAAACATAGCTGCCATTTTTCTTTTCGAGTAGCGGAACTAGGAACCGCACCGACTTTATTTTTTCGGCATAGAGGAATTTTTTTGAGAAGAGGTCGCCCGTCCCCCACAACTCCGAAACGGCTACGGAATCGACTTTGCCCTTCAAAGATTTTATCGGGAAAACATCAGCTGAATCTAGAGTTTTTGTTTCGCCTGGATCTTCGTACGAGATATGGAACGTGCGGATTGCATCTTTTGATTTCAGCTGGACAAAGCCATCGTAATCAACAGATTTCTGTATCGGGAACAGCACATTCACATCGCTAGCGATTACGTTATCATTAAAAGTAAACTTAAACCTTACAGGAACATTCTTTTGATTAAAAGTAATATTCACATTTAGCAATTCAAGGCAAACGTATTCTCGAGCCTGCACACAGGTAACGCAAAGGAAAAGACAAAGTAAAAGTTTCATATTTTTCAATATACAAA
>JAEEGJ010021451.1_pt1 | contig 13894 bp, 16 predicted proteins | sample 8958761 | NCBI WGS metagenome assembly JAEEGJ01 (sample SAMN16246546, study PRJNA631951) | gut metagenome | biome: gut microbiome; feature: rumen; material: RS-attached | host: Bos | place: Iran: Karaj | collected 2018-10 | reverse complement strand
CGCTTCATCAAGATGGACCACAACAAAGACAACTTCTACGATTCACCCAATCTCACCCAGTACAACTTTTTCAACCGCTGGGACTATTTCGGCAAGCATCTTACTATGCGGTTCGGTGTGAAGTACATCGACGAGACACGCAAAAACGGACAGATCAGCAAGGACCATCCTACCTATATAGATTCCTTGCAACCAGACCTTTACAAAATCAAGATTCACTCGCAGCGTGGCGAAGCATTCCTGAAGTGCGGATATGTGTTTCCCGAAAAGGACTACCAGAGCATCGCTGTGATTACCAACTTCATAACCCACCATCAGGATTCGTACTACGGGCATAATGATTTCGATGCAAGTCAGAATAGTTTGTACGCCAATGTATTGTGGAAATCAGCATTCGGTGGTAACGAAAAACACTCCTACACCGCCGGAGCAAGCATGAAGTACGAAAACCTCCACCAGAATCTCAACGACAGCATAATGAACGACTTGGAAGCTGTTCCTGGAGCATTCTTCCAATACACTGGACATTTCGGCAACTTCAATATGATTGCAGGCGTCCGTGGTGACTACCACAACCAGTACGGATTTCTCTTCACCCCACGACTGAACCTCAAGTACAGCATCAACGAATACCTCACCTTGAGAGCATCGGCTGGCAGAGCGTTCCGCAAGGCTAATGTACTGAGCGAAAACTCGTTCCTGCTGGCATCGTCGCGCCGAATGGTAATCTACGACAACCTCGACCTCGAAGAAGCATGGAACTACGGAGCGACATTCTCGGCCAACATACCTATTAAAGATAGGTTGCTGAACATTATGGCGGAATATTACCGCACCGACTTTGTAAAGCAGATTGTCGCCGATTTTGAAACTCCGGGCGTTGTTGAGTTCTACAACCTGCAGGGCAAATCGTTCTCCAACACCTATCAGATTGAAGTGTCGTGCGAAGTGCTCAAGGGCTGGGACATCACAGGAGCGTTCCGTTACAACGATGTAAAGCAGACCATCGACGGAAACCTTGTAGAATCACCGTTGATGAGCCGTTTCAAAGGCTTGCTAACCACCTCGTACCGCACCAAGTTGGAAAAATGGCAGTTCGACTTCACCGCGCAGTTCAACGGACCAGGCAGAATACCGTCAACCGCCAGCAATCCCGAAGAATACCGCCGCGACGACAAGTTCAAGGCTTACAACATCTTCAACGCACAGATTACCAAGTTCTTCAAGAAATGGAGCATTTATGTCGGTGTTGAGAACATCTTCAACTTCACGCAGAAAGACCCGATTATTGCTGCCGGCGACCCGTTTGGCGACTACTTCGACTCGTCGCTCATCTGGGGACCAATCGATGGACGGAAATTCTATTTAGGTATAAGATTTGCAATTGACAGGGATTAGAAACATTTATGTTGGAAATTTTTGTTTATATTTGCATCATTATTAACCGAATATATTATTTGTTATGAATACTTACAGCAAAAGACAAAACATCATAGACTACACCGTAATGGGGCTGCTTTCAATAAGTGCAATTTTAGCAGCAGCAAGTATTCCATACGCACTTACATGTTTTATATTCCTTTGGTTTGCATCACTTGTAATATTCATTATTACCAGTATTAAAAGCAAGATATACAAAACCAGTATACTTGCATTTATAATCGATTTGTATTGCAAAATGAATATGTTTGTTGGCATTTTGTTCGTAAGCAAAGGTTATGCTGGTAAAGAAATGATTGGAATATATATTTCGGCTTTACTTGTCGGTTACCTTATATATGACCTAATTACAAAGAAGATTCCCGTTTACCGTCCAGTTTCATATCTTTTGATATACGCGATGACAACTGGAATATGCGCAGCGATAACAATGTAGGATTTTGAGTGTATTTTAAAACTATTGTTGAATAATTGAATAATTGAATAATTGAATTTTTAAATTTTCATAAAAACTAAAGACATGAAAAAGAACATTTTGATTTTAGTATTGGTAATGTTGTTCGGAATGGGCAACGTATTTGCACAGGAACAGAAGGCTGCAAAGCAGAACGAAAAGATTTCGGAAGTAATCCTTTCGACTGAAATGCACTGCCAGAATTGTGCCGACAAGGTTGCTAAGCAGTTGGCATACACCAAGGGTGTTGTCGATGTGCAGGCAAACCACGAAAAGGACGCAGTGTACATTAAGTATCGCAACGACCGCACCGACACCGAAAAGTTGATTGCATCGCTCAAGGAAATCGGCTACACAGCAACAGTTTTCAACGCTGGACACCAGTGCCCACACGCAAAGAACGGAGCTTGCTGCGGAAACCATGCTGGTTGCAACCACTCACACGATGCTCAGAAGACTTCGGGTTGCAGCGGAAATCACACCGAATGCCAGCACAAGCACGATGCTACAAAGTAATCTGATATAAAATGCGGGTGTAAACCATCCGCATTTTTTTCAAATGAAAGCAACTTTCAAAATATTGTCGCTTTGCCTTACGCTTCTGATTCTCACCAGAAGTGCCTCGTTGTACGCATTCTGCACCAACGAAAACGCATTCGTAAGCAAAAGCCAGAAGACGGAACTGCTTGTCGCACAGAACGACAATTATACGCTTGTCATTACCGACCGAACCAAGGTTATTGACAACAGCCAGCCGCAGAAAAGCAGATACGGCAGTTCCTTGCTAGACTACAGCAACATCCTGATTGACAAAGCAAATACGACAATCCTTTTTTCGCAATCGGTCACTTTCAAAACCAAGACCGAAAACAAAGCGATTTTCAAAGAGCATTATCTGACATTTCCATTCCATAATTTTTACTGATAAGGGAAAAACGCCCCTTCGCCCCTTCGACTGACGCTTAGGGTGCGAAGAATATTAACCGTCATTGCGGACGTCTGACTGAACACGCGATGCCAAAGGAAAAGCGTTGTGAAGACGACTATCCGCAACGCTGCTTGCAGCCTCGCGAAGCAAAGCGAGCAATCTCCCAATTGATACCATAATGCGTACTTCTGGGAGATTCCGCATAAACAGGCACACAAGACACGTTCCTTAGTCTGTTCGCTTTGTCTTGCGGAAAGACGAAAAAAACGCATAATCAATTATTAATCAGTAAAAAACAAAAAAAATGGATAGCAATATAATTTTAGGTATCGCGATCACGATAGCTGTGATAATACCAGTAGTAATACTTGCCACATCGGGCAAGAGAAAACAAAAGAGAAGCATTGAAAAATTCAGAAAGTTTGCCACAAGCAATAGTCTTGACCTCAGCGAGTTCGACTGCTGCGACCTCGGTTTAATCGGCATCGACAGCAAGGCAAAAAAACTAGCCTACCAGCCCAAGAGCAGCGACGGCATAATCATCGACCTGCACGATGTAAAGAGTTGCAATAGCCGTACATCATCGGAAAACACCCAAGGCGAAATCATCGACAAGCTCGTGATTGACATTGAGTTCAAGGAAGGCAAAGGCACTAAAATTCTGCCCTTGTTCTCATCGGAGAACAAACTCGCACTTGATGCCGAGAAGGTAATCACCGAAAAGTGGAACAGAACGATTGCGGCAAACTTAGCGTAAAAACAGAAGATTACATCAATACGAAGCGGTATTCCAGATGCTGAAACAAGTTCAGCATGACGGGAAACCGCTTTTTTTGTAAAAATTCATTATCTTTGCCTAAAATTTCTGACATGCGCAAGCACCTTATAACATATATGGTTCTGCTATTACTTGCATCGGCAATAATGCCATCGTGCAAACCCGAGGAGGAATATCCTATCGAACCGACAGTGACTTTCAAGGAATTCACTTTTGCCGATACCGTACTTCTCGGCAACACCGTCAAACGCGGCACCCTCACCTTCTCGTTTACCGACGGCAATGGCGACATTGGTTTCGACACTGTTTCGCCACGAAAGAACACCATATTCATGACAAAGCACAAGATGCAAGACAATGTAATGACACAGATGGACCTGCTTGTCGACTTGAACTATTTTGTCGAACGCATCTACAAGGACGACAAGAAGCATGCTATCAGCGGCGACATAAAAATCGAGGAACTGAACGAATATGCAATGTCGTTCGGCGACACCATAATGTACAAGTTCTACATCGTTGACCGCGCAGGCAACCACAGCAACACTGACAGCACTGGGCTGATAATTGTGAACTAAAAGGCTAAGGGCTAACGCCAGTTTCGAGGGCTGCGCCCGTTTCAAGTTTCTATGTTTCTGGTTCAAGGGTTCAAAGATTTGAAAATTCGAAAATTCGAATAGGCTGGCGCCCATTTCTTGTAGAATCGCGCCATGGCGCGATTCTACAAGACGATTCAATGATTCGTAGCGGCGCAATGATTTGCGCCGTTCGCAATGCGTTGCGCCGATATAATCGCACCAAGGTTTATTGTTGCATCAATTATCCATCATCAATTGTTAATTATTAATTGTCAATTGTCCATTGTTAATTATATTTGCATTATGTTTCTCGAATGGCTAGAACAACATTTATTACCATGTCCGATAAAGCACTTTTTCGGCATTGAATGTCCGGGATGCGGAATGCAAAGGTCGATAATAGAACTGCTTAAGGGCAACTTGTGGGAAAGCATAACGCTTTATCCACCGCTTATCCCACTTATAATACTGATGATTCTGCTCGCGATAAACATAAAAATCAATTCGGAAACAATGCTCAAAGTGCTGAAATATTTCTTTATACTAACAATATCAATAATTTTCATAAACTACATTTTAAAATTCGTATAAACATGGAAACATACAGAACCGAAACAAATGACTTTCAAAACCAGACACAAAAAAATGAATTTAATCTGCCTGTGCCTAATTCAAACGCAATACTAACATTGGGCATACTGTCCATCATAACATGCTGCTGTTGCAACGGAATTATTGGAATCATACTGTCAATAATCGCTATTGTTCTCGCTGCTAAAAGCAAAAGGGAATTCAATCGCAACAGCGACATGTACGACGAAAGGACATTAGGTAAGGTAAATGCAGGAAGAACATGCGCAATCATTGGACTTACGGTAGGACTACTGATGTTCGTGATTGCAATATTAGTGGTTCATTTTGCCCTTGATGATGTTTCTAACATCACAAATTCTGCTAATGGTTGGGATGGCTTAGGATACTAATTTTCAGCACAATTAGACATGAACATTAAGGAAAGAATCGAAATTCTTGCATCGTTTGGCAACGACCTTGCCCAAATATGCAATGGAAATGAAATTGATGGATTTCCCGGATTCGAAAAGATAAAGGCCTACAATCCGTGGTTTACCGAAGATAATGTTAAGTTCTGCCTGCAAAACTGGTGCTCACAACTAAAGCGCGAAAATCTTGAAAAATTCTGCGCCGACTACCCTATTAACGATAATCTGTCCGATTTGTGCGTGGCAATAGTTATGGCCGGCAACATTCCAATGGTCGGATTCCACGACTTTGCATGCGCTTTTCTCTGCGGAGTGAAAATTAAAGCAAAACTGTCGAGCAAGGACAATGTGCTGACGAAATGGGTAATCGACAGGATAACTGCTATGTCGCCAGAACTTTCGGGAAGAATCGAATACACCGAAGAACGACTTTCGGATTTTGATGCCGTAATTGCCACAGGAAGCGACAACACCAACCGCTACTTTGAATACTATTTCGGAAAATACGACAAGATTCTGCGCCACAACCGCAATTCGGTAGCGATATTGACAGGCGATGAAACAAAAGAGGAACTAAGCGCCCTAGCAGAAGATGTTTTCATGTACTTCGGACTCGGTTGTCGCAGCGTATCAAAGCTTTATCTTCCTCGCGGATACGATTTCAACCCTATGGGCGAAGCTTTCCAGAAATATGCCGACATCATAAACCACAACAAATACAACAACAACTACAGCTACCAGTACGCTGTTATGGGAATGAACAAAATCGAACATGTAAACTTCGGACATCTACTACTCACCGAAAAGAAAGACATGAACTCGCCTATCGGCGTGCTGCACTTCGAATACTACGACAGCATCGACAATGTCGCCAACGAACTCGAAATGCAATCCGACAGAATACAATGCATTGTCGCAAAAAACAAGATTTTCAAAAATTGTATCGGTTTCGGTGAAACACAAAAGCCAAATATTTATAACTTTGCAGATAATATTGACACAATTAAATTCATAACAGGACTATGCAAAAAATAATAAAATACAAAGTTTCGGACGAAAACGAATTCGTAAGGGAAATAGAACTGAAGGACGATTCCACCTTCTTGGATTTGCACACGGCAATACAAAAGGCTTGCAAGTACGACCCATCACTGATAACAATGTTCTACATTACCGATGAGAACTGGGAAGTAAGCGATGAGCCTGAAAAGGAAATCCTGCTCGAACGCATGGACGACAAGACTCAGGCCGACTGTCTTCTTATGGAGGACACACCTTTGAATTTCGTTAAGCCCGCAAAAGGAATGAAGTATTTGTACATGTACGACCTTCTGTCGGAAAATTGCTTCTTTGTTGAAATAATCGAAATCCGCAACTGCACACCAAAGGACGAAAAGGCAAAATTCCCAAAATGCACTCGCGCCGAAGGTATTCCGCCACAGCAAATAACCCTTGACGACATCAACGAGGATTTCGATGAGAACGCTGCTCTCGAAGATTTTGACGAACTTGAGGACGAAGTAGAAAATCCATACTACGACAACGAATTCGAAGATGGATACGACGAGTTTGGCGGTGGTTACGATGACGGCTACGACTACTAATCAACAACTTACACCGATTTGGCAAAAACATTAATAATAATAGCCGGACCTACTGGGGTGGGAAAAACCGACCTCAGCATCGGCATTGCCAAACGCTTCGGTGCAGAAATTCTATCGTGCGACTCGCGACAATTCTACCGCGAACTAGGAATCGGCGTTGCCAAACCTACCGCCGAACAGCAAAAGGAAATTAAGCATCATTTCATCGACAATGCCACTGTAACCGAACGCTACAGCATCTGGCAGTACGAAGACGATGCAACAAAACTGCTCGACGAATACTTTAAAACTCACAACATTGCTGTAATGTGTGGCGGTTCAGGCCTTTACATTGATGCAGTATGCAATGGCATCGACACCATGCCCGACCCCGACCCCGTAATTCGTCAGGAAGTCATTGACATGTACAACGACAAAGGCATCGAAGCACTGCGTTTCGAACTTCAGCGAATCGACCCAGTCTACTACTCGCAAGTCGACCTCAAGAATCCACAGCGCATTATGCGTGGAATTGAAATGACACGACAGACGGGACGACCATTTTCTGAATTCAGGACCAACACCAAACACGAACGCGACTTCGACACAATAAAGATACTAATTAACACCGACCGTGCATTGCTTTACGACAGGATAAACCGCCGTGTGGACAAGATGATGGAGAACGGACTAGTCAACGAAGCACGCGCACTTCAGAAATACAGGGACTTTACCGCATTAAAAACCATAGGATACACAGAACTTTTCGACCATTTCGATGGCAAGACAAACCTTGACGAAGCCGTGGAACTCATTAAGCGCAACTCGCGCCGCTATGCCCGCAGGCAGATTACATGGTTCCATCGCGACAAGGAATACATTGAGTGTGAACCAGATGAAACAACAATAATCAATATAATCGAACAAAAGTTAAATCAATAAAAATTAAATAGTATGAAGAGGAACATATTTTTAGTAATCGCAGTGGCATTTGGACTGACAATGACAACATCGTGCAACCAGTCGCAAGCGAAATCGGAACCTGAAACTAAGGCAATAGAAACCCCGACACAAGAAAAAGCTCCCGAAGCAATAGAAAATCTGGCATCCGACCTGTTGTCTGGTGATGCAAACAGCGAAATAGAAAAGGGCGACAAGGGTGAAATTATAACAATTACCGAAGCCAACTTCAATAAGGTTACAGAAAAAGGGCTTGTTCTTGTTGACTTTTTTGCAACATGGTGCGGACCATGCAGAATGCAGAAACCAATACTGGCAGAAGTTGCAAAGGAATATGCCGACAAAATCACAATCGGCACACTCGACACCGACAAATGCCCCAAACTTTCAAGCAAGTTTAACATCCGCTCAATTCCGTGCATGATTCTGTTCAAGGACGGCAAGGAAGTAAAACGCCTAATAGGCTACCACGAAAAAGCCCAGTTGCTACTGGAACTTGATCCATTCATGAATTAATTTACAAGGCACAAATGAAAATCTTAAGAATAGCTCTTGCCGTTGCTCTGCTGGTTTCGGCAACCAATATCTTTGCTCAAAAGACCGAAAATTTCAAAACATATTGGAAATCATTCGTTAACGATTCTGTTTTTCAAATGGAGCGCACACACTTTCCGCTTACCTATATTTATTTCCAATCCGAAGAAATAGAAGAAGAACACGATGATATGATAACGGAAGATGTTCCTGCCGAGGATTGGGGATTCATCAAATTGGAAGACGAATACTCCAATAACAAGATCAAAAAGGAAAACGACTATTACATAGTCGAAAAGGTGGGAATAGAGAACGGCATATACATAAAATACACATTCGCAGCCACCAACGGCAAATGGTATTTGGTTAAGATCGTTGACCGAAGCATTTAAATAAATTCATTATGGAAGAACCGACACTCAACGCACACAACAAGGACGAATTTCCGCCAGCACATACCGCCGAACATATACTCAACCAGACTATGGTACGTACTTTCGGTTGTGCACGCTCGCGCATAAACCACATAGAACGCAAGAAAAGCAAATGCAACTACGACCTCGACATCTGCCCTACCGATGAGCAGATTCGTGCAGTAGAAGCCAAGGTCAACGAAATTATTTCGCAAGACCTGCCAGTGGTTACGAAATTTGTTTCGCGTAACGAACTGCCACCATCAATCGACATTAGCCGTCTTCCCGACGATGCCAGCGAAACACTTCGCCTTGTCTATGTCGGCGACTACGATGTGTGTCCATGCCTGGGCAACCATGTGAAAAGCACCGCCGAAATCGGCAGTTTCCGCATCACCAGCACAAGCTACAACGAAGGAATTTTCAGAATTGTATTCCGCGTATCACCTGCTAACGAATAAATATAGATTATTTCGAATAAAACGATTCAACCGACTGGAATGTGCCATACAAGGAACTCTGGTTGTTGAGTTTCTTTACCAATTCGGTCATCTTTGTGACAAAAGCCTCAAGCTTCTCCATATACTCCTGCGCGCCTATCGTTCCGCTGGCAACCATCGAAAGTCCTTTTTCCCAACTAGCAGTAAGTTCAGCATTAAGCATTCGTCGGATAGATGCATTTATGACCTCGTAGATGATTTCGCCAAGCTTTGTCGGTGTAATGATCTGCGTTTTCTTGTTCAGGCTCAGGTATTCGATTTTAACCAGTTTGCTTAGAATCTCGGCACGCGTAGCACTTGTACCAATTCCACTACCCTTTATCTGGGCACGAAGCTCCTCATCTTCAATCAACTGTCCTGCATTTTCCATTGCAAGAATCAGAGAACCGGAATTGTAACGCTTTGGCGGTGTTGTCTCCCCTTCCTTTATCTCATAACCAGCAACCGGCAAAGTAGAGCCTTTGCGCAACTTGCTCACGAACTCGAAACTTCCCGAATCTACCACCTCGTCCTTTTCCTGCGACTGCTTGTCATCATCAGTTTTGGGCAAACCTGCAACAACGAGATAACCAGCATCTTCAAGGACCTTAAAATTAGCAAACAAATGCTCGGTACCAATCTGCATATCAATTGACACCTTCCTGTATTCGGCTGGAGGATAGAATATTGCAAGAAAACGACGGGCAATCCTATCATAAACCTTACGGGCAATATCAGAGCATGAAGCAAGATTGGAAACTCCCTGTCCTGTAGGAATTATTGCATAGTGATCGGTAATCTGCTTATCGTCAACATATCGGCTTTTGCCAATTTTTGCATATAGGCCAAAACCTTTTATCTGTTTCGTAAACTCCAGATATTCAGGTTGTGTAGCAAGCCCATGCAGATTCTTTGTTATCTCCTTTGCCACTGCCGACGAAAGCACACGCGCATCGGTACGCGGATATGTCACCAACTTTTTTTCGTACAGTTCCTGAACAATGTTCAAAGTCTCGTCTGGACTAATCTTAAACAGCCTGGAACATTCGTTCTGCAATTCGGCAAGGTTGAACAGCAAAGGAGGATTCTTCTTTTCTTTTTTCTTCTCAATTTCTGCAATTTGTGCGGTCTCACCTTCCGACTGCATCATGTTCATACAAGCCTCGGCATCCTCCTTTTTACGAAAGCCGTTTTCCTTATATAAAAGCGGTGAGTTAAAGTATTTCGAACCTTCTACAGCACGCCATTCTCCTTGGAAAGTACCATTTTCCGTCTGTCCAAAAGTCCCGATTATCCTGTAGAATGGCGTTTTTACGAACGAACGGATTTCGCGTTCGCGCCTAACAATCATGCCAAGCACACAAGTCATGACACGACCAACAGCAACAACACAATTTTTGTCAAGTTTCAGAAAGTTTTTCACATGATAGCCATACTTCAAGGTCAGTATTCGGCTGAAATTTATACCCATAAGGTAGTCTTCCTTGGCACGCAAGTAAGCCGAATCCGACAGTGCATCGTATGCAGAAAGCGGTTTTGCCTCGCGGATTCCACGCAAAATTTCCTCCTCGGTCTGCGAATCTATCCACACACGACGGCGCTCCTTGTTTTCTGGCACACCAGCCATCATATCGACAAGACGGTAAATGTATTCACCCTCGCGTCCCGAGTCGGTGCAAACATAAATGCAATCGACATCAGCACGAGTCAGCAACGACTTGACAATATCGAACTGCTTCTTTACATTATCTATCACACTGTACAGATACTTCTTTGGCAAGAAAGGCAAAGTCTCGATACGCCACTGCTTCATTATCGGATCGTAGGCTTCGGGGTAACTCATCGACACAAGGTGACCCACGCACCATGTCACAATGTTTTCATTGCCTTCCAAATAGCCATCGTTTCGCGACATTGACTCTTTGAGAGCTTTCGCAAACTCACGGGCTACACTCGGCTTTTCAGCTATAAAAAGTTTTTTACCCATATATTTTATATGGTAAAAGGGAAAAGGCGAAACGGCAATTATGCGCCAATCACACGCCTCAAATTGCCAATCTGGGTATTCCAAAGCTCGACAGCCTCGTCCTCCTCGTCATCGATGACAAAATCGGTAACGATCAGAGCAACATCGTTCGTAAGCTCGTGCTCTTCGATTCTAAATTCAAAATAAGATTCATCATCTTCTGATTCTACCCAATGGAAACGAACCATCGACATGTCCTTTGATGCGATAAGTTCGGCAGATTCTTCAACGCCTTCCCACTCGAAAGTGAAAATATTATCCTTTTCGTTGACCTTGTCGGCATACCATTCGTTCAAACCTGTAGGAGTGCTCAGGCGATTATATAAAACTTTCACAGATGTGTTCAAAATAAACTCTAACTCAATCTTCTTCATACACAAGAAATATTTGTTATTTCGTGGTCAAAATTAAACATTATTTTCGTATTAAAAAAATTCTCCGTATATTTTTTTCAAAAAGATTTGCACACATCAGAAAATATATATATTTTTGCAGTCCCATTTCCAAACGGGAATTGATTATGGCGAGGTAGCTCAGCTGGTTAGAGCGCATGATTCATAATCATGAGGTCGGCGGTTCAATCCCGCCTCTCGCTACAAAAGTTAAGCGGCTGATTAGCCGCTTTTTTCGTATGCCAACATATAAAATATTTTTGATTCCCAAACAATTAACACTACAAAATAATTTTTCAAACACAATCAAACACAATCAAACACAATCAAATATTTGTTAGTAAAACAATATTCTTTTACATTTGCAAAGAACTATCCGTCAGTAAAACATCAGTAAAATAATATTGATTATCAGTATATTAAAATTAAACGATGGCAAAAATATCTTTCACTCTGGATCCGCAGATTGGCGCAGATGGAAAACAAGTTCTCAATCTCCGTTTCGCCGCTAATAATACAAGAGCAATGCTAACCACACCATACCGCCTGTATGTTGACGACTGGGACGACAAGAACAAAAAAATAAGGCGTTCCTGCAAATACTACAAGGTTGATACCGAGAACGCAAAACTCATAGAGTACATCAACGAAGCAACACAATTTATATTATCAATACCTAACTATGACATATTGACTGCTGGCGAACTAAAGCAGAACTTTATTGACAGGAAGAAAGGCGACAAATCGGACTTTTATGCACTTATGGAAGCCTTTGCCGAACAAAAAGCGAAAGAGAATCCTGACGCTTCATCGGCAAGAAGCATAATGCAAACGAAAAGAATGCTGGAAACTTTTGAGAAAAGATTGGAAACGCAAGAAGTTACACCTGCATTTCTAAAAAAACTTGAAATATATTTAAAGGTAGAGAAAAACCTAAAGATAAATTCAGTTGCCGACTATATGACAAACATAAGGACGGTCTATAACTATGCAATAACCAATGGCTATGCGAAACGCGACAACTATCCTTTTGCGACATACAAGATAAAGAGAGAACGAACTCGACACCGCGTTGTTGCTATTGATGATATGCACAAAATATTTTCGTACACGCCAGAAACCAGCGGAGAAGCATTTGCCCTTGATATGTTCAAACTGTCATTCTTCCTGATTGGAATAAACTTCAAGGATATGCTCAACCTGCAATGGAAAGATGTTTACCGGGACAGAATTACATACAGGCGACTAAAGACGGGTCGCGACATTACCGTAAGGATTGAGCCAGAGGCATACGAAATAATAAACAGGCACAAGGGCGAGAAAAGGATTCTTAACATATTAGAACAAAAGGAAAAGACGGCAAAGTCCGAAAGAAAATCACAGCTACATACCGACATCACAAAGACCTGCAACAAGCACCTGAAAAAGATTTTTGAAAAACTGGAGATAAACATTCCCATATCAACCTACTACGCACGGCATACTTGGGCTACCACTGCAAGGAAACTGGGAATAGACTACGACATAATACACTTGGCTCTGGGACACTCAAACGGCGATGTTACAGCCGTCTATATCGAATACGACAATGAGGAGATAGACGAAGCAAACAGACAGGTGATAGACTGTGTTACAAAGTAAAAAAACGACAGCTCGCAAATTGGAACGAGCTGCCGAAACACAAAAGAGACACTTAAAAGTCTTTAAAACACCTTTACGCTATCGTTTCCGCCAAAGCGGTTCTTACAGCCTGACGATGTGATTGTGCCATTTTCGGCTCTCAAAACACAATCTACAAGGTGTTCAAACTCGTTTGCACCTCTGAACCTGCCATCCTTTGTCACTTGGAATATGTAGATACGAAGCGCATCAAGATTCTTCTGATGCTTTTCGAGGTCGGCAGGTTCCAATCCCAACGACTGTACGCTGTCGAAGATTACGACATCGTAGTCCTTTGTGTCAGTAGGAATATTCTCAGTAACAAAGATGTTAGGATTAACTGCATCAAAACGGCGCAACTTTTCCTGCATAGTCTGGTTGATACCTTCCTCCTTGCTGATGATAAGAACCTTCTGCCCCATTTCAGCGCACCGCTTTGCAAAGTTGATGCTGAATGATGTTTTTCCACCGCCAGCCATTCCGTAGAGCATAATAGAACCGTTGCGACTTGCCTTGCCAATCATCTTCTGGTATTCCTGCGGTATCTTCACAGTATCGAAGTTAATCTTTGCAAGGTCGGTGGCGGAAGCGATAGAACCAAGGCCACACGCTCCATCACAGCCCGACATAATGTCTGTGCAGAGTTCGCCCGACAATCCCGAAACTTCG
>JAEEGJ010021449.1_pt1 | contig 13895 bp, 12 predicted proteins | sample 8958761 | NCBI WGS metagenome assembly JAEEGJ01 (sample SAMN16246546, study PRJNA631951) | gut metagenome | biome: gut microbiome; feature: rumen; material: RS-attached | host: Bos | place: Iran: Karaj | collected 2018-10 | reverse complement strand
TATGTGACAACAATAAATTCAATAGGTAGTTTTAATAAGGTAATGCCCCTGAGTTAGTAGTGATACTATGCTCAGGGGCAATTTGTATGCAGAAGAATCGCCCCACGCCGCTTTCCAGTATGAAGGCAGCGTGGGGCACATTATTTCTTATGGTTCATTCCCTATTTGGCAGCGGGGATGCTCTTCAGGATTTCAAGCAGGTGATCCCAAACCATCTGAACAGTGGGGATATGGAGACGCTCGTCGGGTGAATGCACGCCACGGAGCGTGGGACCAAACGATACCATGTCCATGTTGGGATAGCGCTCGGAGAACAGACCGCATTCCAGTCCGGCGTGTATGCCCAGCACCTTAGGATCTTTGCCGAAGAGTTTCCTATAGGTCTCCACCACGATTTTGGTGAGTTCGCTGTTGGGGTTCATCTTCCATGCCGGATAGCCGTCGCCTTGCTCCACTTCGGCTCCTGCCAGTTGGAACTGGGCCTTCACGGTGTTGGCCATGTTGCGCAGGTTGCTCATCACATTGGAGCGCTGGCTGGTCACCACCTCAAGCGTGTCGTCCTGGGAATGCACGCTGGCTACGTTGCTGCTGGTCTCTACGAGCCATGCTATCTCTTCGTCCTGGCACATGGCCATCACGCCATTGTCGAGGGCCTGCATGGCTTGCACCACACGCGTCGAGACATCGGCGGGGAGTACATCTTCTGCGTCGGCACTCTCCATTTCAAACACCATGCCTTGTTCGGTCACATGATATTCTTCCTCTATGGCTGCGGCGAAGATGTTCCACTCGGCACGCACCTCTTCCTTCTTGTCGGCTGGTACGCCGAAGAGCACCCAACCGTCGCGGGGGATGGCGTTGTGCACCTTGCCCGAATGCCACTGTGCCAGGCGCAGGCCCCACTTCTCCTGTACGGTATAAAGGAACCGTGAAAGAATCTTGATGGCGTTGGCGCGCTTCTTGTTGATGTCGTCGCCGGAATGGCCTCCGTTGAGTCCTTTCAGCGAGGCTTTCATGAAGAACAGTCCCTGAGGGGCTTTTTCACGGGTGTAGTGGAAACGGGCGGCGGTGTTGATGCCTCCAGCGCACGACACGAAGATCTGTCCTTCATCCTCAGAGTCGAGATTGATGAGCATGTCGCCGCTCATGAACCCGGCCTGCAGGCCGAAGGCGCCGGTGAGACCGGTCTCCTCGTCGACGGTGAAGAGACATTCCAGCGGACCGTGCTCGATATCGTCGCTGTCGAGCACTGCCAGTTCCATGGCCACGCCGATGCCGTCGTCGGCACCGAGGGTGGTGCCTTTGGCCTTCAGCCACTCGCCATCGATATAGGTCTCTATGGGGTCGTTATTGAAGTCGATGTCCACGTCGACGAGTTTCTCGCACACCATGTCCATGTGGCTTTGCAGCACCACCTTGGCACGGTTCTCGTAGCCAGGGGTGGCGGGCTTGCAGATGAGCACATTTCCGGTGTCGTCTACTTTGGTTTCCAGTCCATGGCTCTTGCCGAATTCCTTCAGGAAGGCAATCATCCGCTCTTCATGCTTTGAAGGGCGTGGGATGGTGTTGATTTTTGCGAATTGCTCGAAAACGCATTTCGGTGTAAGATTGTCTTTTTTCATGTCTTCTGTAATGATTTATGGTGTTGTTATTAATATAATGTACATTCTCCTTGCGATGGCAAAAACATTAAAATAGCAAAAAAATGAATATTCATTTTGTAATGCCATCGGATTGTGTTAACTTTGCAACTTGATTGCGTGGAAGGGGCGAGTTGCCCGCTTCTGGTTTGCAAAGATATAAAAAAATGGTGGAAACTATCATCATTACCGTGTTAATAATTGCTATTGCCGTGGTGTTGCTGTCGGTGAAGGTGATTTTCAGGCGAAATGGCTCGTTCGCATCACCACACATTCACGACAGCGAATACCTCAAGAGCAAGGGCATCCACTGCGTACTCGACCAGGACCGTGAGATGAGGGCTCCTCGAAAGGGCGTCAGTGAAAAATCGAAATAATATAAAACAAATAATCAACAATGAACAAGAAAAACTTTTTCCGCACAGTGGCTATTGCCGCTATTGCCGTCTTCACGATGGGCGCTTGCCAAGACTCTACCAAAATGGATGAAAAACCCGCTGCCACTCCAGAAAAGGCTGCCGGACAAGCATTGAAAATCGCTTATGTGGAGGTAGACTCCATCATGTCGCAATACACTTTCTGTAAGGAATACACCAAGATCCTGGAGAAGCGCCAGCAAACCGTGCAGAATACACTGGCCTCGCAGCAGCGCAACCTTGAGGCCGCAGCCCAGAACTTCCAGAACAAGTTGCAGAACAATGGATTCTCCAGTCGTGCAGAGGCTGAAAGCCAGCAGGCTGCCATCCAGCGTCAGGACCAGCAACTTCAGGCTACTGCCCAGCGGTTGCAGAGCGAACTCATGAGCCAGACCGAGAAGTTCAATGAGGCCCTTCGCGACAGTATCCAGCATTACCTCGCTGTTTACAACAAAGACAAGAAGTACTCCCTCATTCTCACCAAGCAGGGCGACAATATTCTTTATGCCGACAAAAACTATGACATCACTGCCGAGGTGGTGGCTGGTTTGAACAAGGCTTACAAGCCGAAGCCCCTTGATAAGTAATCTTTTAGCAAACATCCCACGACGGTAGGTTGACCTCCGCTGCGATGAGATATGAAGAGACGTCGACATTGCCGGCGTCTTTTCTTTTCCTTTCCACCTCAAGTCATGACACGCAAACAAAGATACCAATACCTGCTCGATTATTTCAGGCAACAGATGCCGGTGGTGACCACCGAACTGCAGTTTGCCTCTCCTTTCCAACTCCTTGTGGCCACTGTGCTCAGCGCCCAGTGCACCGACAAGCGGGTGAATGAGGTGACCCCGGCACTCTTCTCCCGATTCCCCGACGCTGCCACGATGGCTGGCGCCACAGAGGAAGAGGTGTATGGCTATGTGAAGAGCGTGTCTTACCCCAATTCAAAGACGCGTCATCTCGTGGCTATGGCAAAGATGCTGGTGAGCGAGTTTGGCGGCGAAGTGCCTTCCGACCCCGCGATGTTGATACGGTTGCCTGGGGTGGGGCGAAAGACGGCCAACGTGGTGCAGGCAGTGGCTTTCGGCAAGGCCACCATGGCGGTCGATACGCATGTCTACAGGGTGAGCCGCCGGTTGGGACTGGTCTCCCGCGATGCCGACACTCCGCTAAAGGTGGAGATGCAACTCATGCGCCACATCCCCGAAGCAGATATACCCACCGCGCACCACTGGCTGTTGTTGCATGGGCGCTATGTGTGTACCAGCCGTAAGCCGCATTGTGGGAAATGTCCTTTCGACAGTATCTGTCCGAAACAGATGGACGACGATAAACTCCAAAACCATTAATCATGAATACCAAGGCCATTCTTTCCTTTCTAGATGATATCGCTAAAAACAACACCCGCGAGTGGTTCCTTGCCAACAAGGCACGTTATGATGCTGTAAGGGGAGATTTCGAGGATGGTGTGGCTCGTGCCATCACACGTATCGCCGCCTTCGACCCTTCGATAGCCCATCTCTCTGTGCGCGACACCACCTACCGCTTCTACCGCGATACCCGTTTCTCGCCCGACAAGTCACCCTACAAGCGCCATCTTGGTGCCTATATCGCCGCGCATGGGAAGAAGGCGTTTCACGGGGGGTATTATATCCACCTGCAACCGGGTGAGTGTATGCTGGCGTGTGGGTGCTACTATCTTCCGACAAATATCCTTACCGCCTGCAGGAATGAAATCATGGGCAATACAGAGAGGTGGCTGGCATGCGTGCAGTCTCCTGGTTTCCTCAATACCTTCGGAGAACCTGGCTCCGGTGCTGCCGACCGCGGTTTCGGACTTGCCATGCTCAAGACTTGTCCTGCAGGATTCCCGCGCGACTACGTCCACCTGCGCTATCTCCGGATGAAGGATTATTGTTGTTGGACGCAGGTGCCCGACGATTTCTTCGAGGGTGATGCTTGGCTGGAAAAAATGGTCAAAGTGTTCAAAACTGCCAAGCCCATGCTCGATTTCGTCAACGCGGTAATCGATGATTATGAATGATTCCGGCTTTTTGTGCTGCTGATAGGTTTTATTAAGGCAACATCAACTGTTGCCTTAATAAAAAATGAAAACTATTTTGCCATCCTCAATTGCACCTCTGCCTTCAGCATGTTGGCTATTTCCCTGGCATTGCCGTCGTTTGGGGCAGGCTCTATGCCGAGCAACAGGCATATCATGGCATACACGTTCACATTGTTGGTGTCGCCAAGGTTCACGTGCTCGATGTCGGGACCCACGGCGCGCATCATGGCATGCATGTCGCTGAACTGAGGGTCGAAGCCGTGCGAGCCCCATTCTTCCAACTTGTTGTCTACCAGCCATCCCAGGTCGGGCATCACCACAATGTCGCCAACTCTTGGATTGGAGCCGAAATGCAGGTAGGCGGGAATGTCTTCCTTATACCAGTATTTGATATGGTCGACGTGGCGTAGCGCCTCGAAGACGGAGTCCTTGCACTCTTCCTTCACGTACAGATTGAGGGGATTGTTGCCTTCCGACATGCGCAGCCATTCGGGTTTGATCACGTTGCTCAGGTTCACCAACCTGTTGGGGGCCAGAGAGGTCATGCCATGGTCGGAAACCACGATGAAGTTCACTTCATCGCCAATGGGCAGGGCTTTGATTCCCTCGTAGAGTTTGCACATCATACTATCCATTCTCTCCACGGCAGCCCTTGTGCGCTTGCTTTGCGGACCGCTGGAGTGGCCATTGCCGTCGGGCTCCTCAAAGTATGCCATCACAAGCCTGGGTCGCTTGGCTTCGGGCAAGGAGAGCAGGGCAATGATGCTGTCTACACGTTCCTCCAAGGTCAGGCGCGGAGGGGTGTCGTAGTCATGGTAAATGGAGGCATACCTGCCGCCAATCTTCACGTCCGAACCTGCCCAATAGAACACAGCGGAGCGTATGCCTTGGCGCTCGGCAGTGTTCCAAACGGGTTCGCCGCCATAGAAACTGGGGTCGGTCTTTGCTGTCGGATTTCCCAGACTGAACAGTCTGTCTTTTTCGGGGTCATAGAAGGAATTGGCGATGATGCCATGATGGTCGGGATAGAGTCCGGTCGCCAATGTGTAATGGTTGGGAAAGGTCTTGGAGGGAAAGGAGGGGATGAGGTTGGCTTCGGCACCTTCGGCGGCCATCCTGTCGAAGAAGGGGGTGTCATACCATTGGGGGTAGTCCCAACGGCATCCATCAAGAGATACGACCACGGTGTAGTGTTGCTGTGCCCTCATGGTTATCGGCATGAGGACCAATAGTAGAAGGAATAGCGTTTTTCTCATAGTGCAGGTGCTTATATACTATCAACGGATAACCTCGTATGAGATTATCCGTTTTTGGTTGCGGAGGCAGGACTCGAACATGCGACCTCCAGGTTATGAGCCTGGCGAGCTACCAACTGCTCCACTCCGCGATTTCAAATGCGGTTGCAAAGGTACTGCTTTTTTTATCGATATGCAAATTTTTCGGCAACTTTTTCTTGCATTTTGCAGATTTCTGCGTTTATGTTCCTTTTTTATTCCGAAAATGTCCTTTCTTGTAAGCGAAATACAGTCCTTTTTTAGCCCACACCCAGGTTGGCGTGGGCTAAAAAATGACTCACGTTGGGAAGATACGCTATCGGATGTCGAATAATTTGAAGAATCCCGTCATCTTGAAAATCTTGAGAACTTCTCCATCAACATGGGTCAACACCATACTTCCACCCTTGGCTGCACTCTCTTTCTTCAACTTGAGCAGACCACGTAATCCAAGGCTACAGATATATTCCAGTTTTTCACAATCTAATGTAATGGACTTGTTGGCATGATTCATTAGAGGATTCAGGTCCTCGAGGAATTGTGTTGCTACTGCGGTGTCAATCCACCCAGTGAGGGTTCCATAATAGGAACCATTCAGTTCTTTAATTTCAATATTCATTTTTTCTTATTTTACTAAATTGTCTCTTCTATTTCATCAAACTCCTTCTTTGGATATTGTTTCAAACATCATTTTCCAATCATTGCAGTGGGGTGAGGGGATAAATGATGTTGATAATCAGTATATTGGCGGCGAGAATGATGAGGTTCATCAATAGGCCTATGCGCATGAAGTCGCTGAAGCGGTAGCCTCCAGGACCATAAACGAGCATGTGTGTGGGTGAGCCGATAGGTGTCGCAAAACTGGAACTGACGCTGACCATCAGGGCGATGAGGAAAGGATAAGGCTCGTAGCCCATTTTCTCGGCTGCCTCGTACATGATGGGAAAGAACATGGCTCCTGCTGCTGTATTGGAGATGAACTCTGTGATGAATGTTCCCACGAAACAGATGGCTGCCATGACGACGATGGGGTTGGTGCCGCAGACATCGAGGATGCCGAATGCCAGACGCTCGGCAATGCCTGTCTTCTGGATGGCTATGCCCAAGACGACCGAACCGGCGAAGACCATGAGAATCTCCCAGTTGATGGCTTTCATGGCTTGGTCTACATTGCAGCAACGGAAAACCAACATGGCTATGGCTGCGAGGAAGGCGCACTGAAGCAATGGGATGACATTGAGGGCGGAGAGCACCACCATAGCTATCATGATCGTTGTGGAGACCAGTGTTTTCTTACCGATGTTTGGCACCTGTTCACTGTCGAAAAACTGCAACTGCGAGGCGAGACGTTCGGTATGGATGTTGACATTCGGGGGGCACTCGAAGAGCAGTGTGTCGCCTGCCTGAAGCACGACCTTGCGTGGCGACTGGTCAATGCGCTTGCCGCGACGGGCAACAGCGACGAGAATCATGTTGTTGTCCTTCTCAAAGGTGGAATCGCCTATCGAGGTGTTGATAAGGCTGCTTCCAAAAGTGACGTAGGCAGTACGCAACTGGCGGTCCTTGCTCACCTCGTCGAGGGTGAAGATGTGATGGTCGGCATTCACAAAACCGTGACTCTTCTTCAATTCGAGCATCTCGTCAATCTGACCTGCAAATACCAAGCGGTCGCCTCCCATCAGATATTCGTCTGCAGGTACCGGGGATACAATCTCTCGGTTGTCATAGTGTTTGATTTCTATCAATGTACCGCCATGGACATCCAGCAACCCTGCCTCTTCGATGGTCTCGCCAATGTGGTTGTTGTCAGAGGGCACAAGTAGTTCGACCGTGTAGTCGGAGGTGGATTCAAAGGCGGTTTCCGGTGCTTTGCGGTCGGGCAGAAGTTTGCGCATGGCGATTATGGAGAGTACGCCGATGAAAAGACAGAACAAGCCCGGGATGGTGGTGGCCAACACGTTCATCGCAGTTCCAGTACTGTCTGCGTAGAGGCCGGAGATAATCAGGTTGGGAGGTGTTCCGATAAGCGTGCACACACCTCCCATGCCGGAGGCGTAACTCAATGGTATCAATAGTTTTGAGGGCGATATGTTCAACTTTTTCGACCACATCTTGACAATGCCTACAAAGAGGGCCACCACCGTGGTGTTGCTGAGAAACGAGCTGAGGGCAGCCACCGGCAACATCAGCCGTATCACGGCCTTGGAGTAGCTCTTCGGTTGTCCTAACAGATGCTTGACAATCCATTGCAACACACCTGTATGGGTGAGTCCGGCAACAACGACAAAGAGCACTCCGATGATTACAACAGAGGTGCTGCTGAATCCTGAGAAGGCCTCCTTGGCATCGAGAACGCCTGTGACAAAAAGAATGGCGATGGCTCCAAGGAAAACCAAGTCGGCACGTAACTTGGTGAACAACAGCACCGAGAACATCGACAGCACGGTGACTATGGTGATCCATGCATAGAGGTTGAATCCTAAAAAGACAATAGATTCCATAAGCATTTAAATTAAGGTGTTACTTTGTTTTTTGTTAGCGTCAGCACGTTGTAACCATCGGGGGTGCGCCGATAGGTCATCGTGTCCATAATGGTTTTCACGAGATGAATGCCAAGGCCTCCGATGGGTCGTTCGTCGAGATCTGCTTCCACGTCGACTTCTTCATACTTGGTGGGGTCGAACGGAATGCCATGGTCCTTGACGACCAGCGTCAGCAGCTCGTCGGAAAACTCCGCCGTCAGTTCCACATGGCCGCGGGTACCCTTCGGGTAGGCATAGTTGATGACATTCGCGACCCATTCCTCGATGGCAAGGTTCAACGTCTTGGCCGTTTCCTCTGCGATGCCATGCTCACGGCATACAGAGAAGAAGAAACCACGCATCCTACTCACTTCCGACATCTCATTTTTCATGATGATTCTACGCGGTGCATGCGAAGTTTGTTTCTGCGACGTGCCATGTCGAAGGAACATAAGGGTAAGGTCGTCGCCTTGCTCCGTGCCGTCGGCAAACACGGTGACATGCTGTTTGAGATAATCGACAACCTCTATGGCAGAGGCTGTTCTGGTTTTCTCCAAGTCATGCAACATCCTATCTTCTCCAAACAATTTCCTGTTACCATCGCCGGCGATATACATGGCTTCCGTCAGACCATCGGTGTAGAGCAACAGCGATGTGTCCTCCGGGAATGACATTTGTTGCTCCTTGTAATCGTAGTGGTCCTGGATGCCGATGGGAAGGTTGGTGTCAACCTCCAGCAAATGGCAGTCGCCGTGGGCGGTGTAGATGGCTGGCGCGTTATGGGCGGCATTGCAATAGGTCAGGTGATGGGTCTTCAGGTCGAGCACGCCGATGAAGGCGGTGACAAAGACAAGGGACTCGTTGGTGGAAGCGATGGCGTGGTTCATCTCACACATGATGTTGGCGGCACTCTGGTAGTTGCCTGCCAGGTTGCGGAAGAGCGTGCGGGTGACGGCCATGTAGAGTGAGGCGGGCACCCCCTTTCCTGCCACGTCGCCGATGATGAAGTAGAGTTCGTCACCCTCGACGATGAAGTCATAGAGGTCGCCACCCACTTCTTTGGCGGGCGTCATCGAGGCAAAGAGGTCAAGGTCGTCGCGTTCCGGGAAGACGGTGGGGATCATACCCATCTGGATGTCGTGGGCGATGACAAGTTCGCTTTGCAACCGCTGCTTGCTGGCGGTGGTGGATTTCAAGTCTTCAATATGTTGTTTTAGCGATGTCTGCATATATTCAAAGGCGTTGCGTAGTTGCAACAACTCGTCTTGAGAGTCTATCTCAGGCAGTGGGGTGTCAAGGTTGCCCTCTGCTATGCTTACCACAGAATCGGTAAATTGCTTCAGCGGTTTCACCATCCTATAGATGGCGATGGTACAGGACACAAATAATGATGCAAGTCCAACGAAGAACACCACCGTACCGTATTTCACGATTTGATGGGTCATCGGCAGTGACATGCTGTCTTCCGTGAAATAGAAGAACAAAAGTACGGCCACAAGGAAGACCGCTGCCGCAATTGTCATGATTTTGAAACTGAGTCTTGCAGCAAACGATTTCCGGTACGCCAGGTCGTAATTGTATTCGAAATTCGGTTCTTCTACCAAAACGAAAATAGTTGATTGGGTTCAGTGCTCAAATATACATAAAAAAAAGGAATCTACAGCCATTAGTATGCCGTAATTGATAGGAAAAGACATACTTTTTTGTAATATTTTCAAATTGACTATAAATACTTTTTAAAATGTGGTGAATGTGCTATGGAAAAATCAAATAGGCTGCGAGGGAGTATGGAACCCTCTCGCAGCCATTTCCCAGATTCTGTTTTCGAGTTTTATTCCAAGGTTTTAGAACTTGTGCGAGTTGAGCATGTTTTTCGGGTCGAGGGCCTCGTCAAGTTTCTCCTTGGTCATCAAGTTCTTCTCAAGGATGATGTCATAGACGGAGCGGTCGGTGTCGTGAGCCTCCTTGGCAATCTTCGTGCAGGTCTTGTATCCCAAGTAGGGGTTCAACGCCGTCACGATGCCGATGGAGTTCTTCACCATCTCATAGCAGCGCTCCTTGTTCACGGTGATGCCGAGGATGCACTCCTCCGTGAGGGTGTCTATGGCGTTCTTCATCCATGTGAGGCTTTCGATGAGACATTCGGTGATGACGGGCTCCATCACATTGAGCTGCAACTGCCCTGCCTCGGCGGCGAAAGAGACAGTGGTGTCATTGCCAATGACCTTGAAGCAAACCTGGTTGGTCACCTCGGGAATGACGGGGTTCACCTTTCCTGGCATGATGGACGAGCCGGGAGCCTTCGGAGGAAGGTTGATCTCGTTCAAGCCGCAGCGTGGGCCAGAAGCCATCAGGCGTAGGTCATTGCACATCTTCGACAGTTTGATGGCGAGGCGCTTCAGTGAGGAAGAATAGCTCACGTAAGCACCGGTGTCGGGGGTGGCCTCCACAAGGTCGGGAGCGCAGACGAATGCCTCTCCGGTGAGCTTGCTCAGGTTGGCTGCGCACAACTTGGCGAAACCGGGAACGGCGTTCAGACCTGTTCCGATGGCGGTGCCACCCATGTTGATTTCATGCAGCAATTTCACGTTGCGCTCGAGATTGAGGATTTCCTCCTCGAGGTTGTTGGCGTAAGCATTGAGCTCCTGTCCGGTGGTCATGGGCACGGCATCCTGAAGCTGTGTGCGCCCCATCTTGATGACGTCACGGTATTCCTCTGCCTTGTAACGGAGAGCGCTGATGAGACCCGTCAGGCTGGCCACCAGGCTTTTGTTCATGCGGATGAGCGCAAGGCGAATGGTGGTGGGATAGACATCGTTGGTTGACTGACCGCAGTTGCAGTGGTCGTTGGGGTAGCAATGCTGGTAGTCACCTTTTTCATAACCCATGATTTCCAGTGCGCGGTTGGCAATCACCTCGTTGGCATTCATGTTCACGGAGGTGCCGGCACCACCCTGCATCATGTCGATGGGGAAGTCCTTGTGGAACTTGCCGTCGATGATTTCGCGGCAGGCCATGGAGATGGCTCCTGCTATCTCGTCGTCGATTACGCCAAGGGTGTGGTTGGTTTGCACGGCAGCGAGTTTCACATAGGCGATGGCGATGACAAAGTCGGGATAGTCGCGCATCTTCTTGCGGGAGATATGGTAGTTGTTGATGCCACGCTGGGTCTGTACGCCATAGTATGCCTCAGCTGGTACTTTGAGTTCGCCTAACAGGTCGGACTCTACTCTGAATTTCTTTTCTGACATGGTTGTGGTTTTTTATAATTTGTGATTTAGAACATTGGCAGTTGCCAGATATAACCTAATGAAATGCGGTTGGTGCTGAAATCGTCGAAACCGTAGGCCTTTCCCCGGTCGGTGTAATTGTAGTGACGTCCCACATAGGTGAGGAAGAAGTGCAGGTTGCTGTTCTTGATGGGATAGTATTCCAGACCTGCGAGATATCCCAGGGCCGTGCGATATTTGCCTTTTTCAATCGCTCCGTTTGACTTGGACAGGCCTTGGTTCTCCACCATTCCCTTGACGAAGACGTTCCATTTCGGAGTGAAGCGATACTGTGCCTTCACGACGAACGAGAGATACTCGGCGTCGTTCTGGTGGCCGCCCAACGTGTTGTTGCCTACGATGCCAGAGACGATGCCCTCGCGGTCGATACCTTCACGCATGTACATCACGTCGAAGAAGGCATTGAATTTATTGATGTTCACCTCATTGCCCAAGGCGATGTAATGGCTCTGATGGCCTCTGGCCTGACTCATCAAGGAGTAACTCCAGCGTGTCTTGAACACGTTGCCGAAATTACCGTTCCAGTTGGCTGTATAGACCAAAGGCACCTTCGACTGCTCGTAACCCTCTCCATACATGTCGCTCATGCTGGCGCTACGGCTGTCGAGCACCTGAAACTGCACCTGGTGGTCGGGGGACACCTGGAACTGGAAGTTGGCACCGGTGAGGAAGTTGCTCATATAGTCCACCATGTCGGAATACTCGTATATCTCAATGGGGTTGAGGTCGAACTCCATACCGCCATATGCTGCGCATTGCTTGCCGAGGAACATGGAGAACTTGTCGTTCACGTTGACACCGATACCGGCCACGTCGATGGATGACGAAGGCATGTTGTCGATACCGTCAGGAGCAGGCGTGTTGTTACGATTCAGACGCTGACGCCAGCGGAAAGAGAACGTCTCGTTGATGTTTCCCTTTGCCTCGATACGAATCTGGCGCATATTGAACTTGGCATTCTGGAATTCACCGTCGTTCTGATTCACGTCGAAACTGTTGTTGAGGTTCAGCAGGAAATGGAAATTGTCCTGCTTCTTCTCTATTTTCGTGACTTTCTCGAATAAGGATTCCTCACCTGCCGAAGCATCTTTGTCCTGTTGTGCCATGATTGTTAAGGGCACAAAGAGCATGGATAATAATACTATTTTCTTCATAGTTTTATTATATTATGGTGATGTGTTGTAATGCAAGTAACGGTTAGTACTTCTTGAAATATTCCTGAATTGTCTGCCAGTTTTTGGTTTTTGTTAGGGCGAGCATGAGGAGCACGCGTGCTTTCTGTGGATTGAGTTCCAACGCTGCGACAAAGTGGTATTTGGCATCATCAACCTCGCTGTTCAGACAGGTTGGACCTGTAGGACAACGGGAAGAACGGACAATCTGTATGCCGCTATTCTGGGCTTTGACAGCAACATCAAACACGTCTTTGTAGAAATTGCCGTCGCCAACACCAGCCAGCACGATACCGTCGAATTTATTGTCGACAAATGCCTGCATTGGCAGTGGAGAGGCATTGGCATAGCCATAGACGATACCTACTTTCGGCAGTTTATCCAATTTGCTCACATCGAATTCCGATTTCAGCGTGTGCAGGTTGTTGGGAGTCTGGAGAACGTGTGCCTCACCATTATATACATAACCAATGATTCCGGAAGGACCGCCTTCGAAGGTGTCACAGTCAATGGTGTGGGTTTTGATAACGGTTTTTGCATCTAGTAATTGGTTGTTCATACAACAGAGCACACCCATACCTTTCACATCGGGTGAAACAGATGCAGCCACGGCATTATACAAGTTGGCAGGGCCGTCGGCGCTAATAGCCGTGGAGGGGCGCATAGAACCGGCTAAAATCACGGGCTTATCAGATTTTACTGTCAGATTGAGGAAATAGGCTGTCTCCTCCATGGTGTCTGTGCCATGGGTAACCACAACGCCATCGTAACCTTCTTTGTTCAGCAATTGATTGATACGTTTTGCCAGTTTGAGCCATACTTCATCGTTCATGTCTTGAGAACCGATGTTGACCAGTTGTTCGCCACTTACGTCAGCAAGATAAAGCATCTGTGGAACGGCATCAATAAGTGTCTGGATGCCAACCTGACCTGCACTATATGCAGATGAAGTGGAAGACTCACTTACACCAGCGATGGTGCCACCTGTTGCGATGATGCGGATTTTTGGTTTGGCACTTACGTTAATTGCCAGGATCATGACCAAAACGGTCAAAAGGATTCTTAGATTTTTCATAATTCACAAGATTTAGTTTGAAATAATCGTTAAGTTAATATAGAATTGACATGATGAGGTATCCAACGCCAATAGCGACGATGGTTGTGATGAAACCTGCCACCTGGAAGGAGTGGTTCACCACATATTTGCCGATACGTGTCGAACCGGTACGGTCGAAGTTGATGGCTGCCACCTCGGTGGGATAGTTGGGGAGGAAGAAGTAGCCGTTTACGGCAGGGAACATTGCCACTAAGGCAAGTGGGTTTATGCCAAGTCCGATGCCCAGCGGGTAAAGCGTGCGCACCGTGGCTGCTTGTGAGAACAGCATGATTGACATGATGAACAGAGCGATTGCGAAGAGGAAAGGATATTGTTCCACCATTCCTGCGATGTGTGTCTTGAAGAAGTCGATGTTGCCATTGAAGAAGGTGTCGCCCATCCATGCGATACCGAAGATGG
>JAEEGJ010021443.1_pt1 | contig 13899 bp, 10 predicted proteins | sample 8958761 | NCBI WGS metagenome assembly JAEEGJ01 (sample SAMN16246546, study PRJNA631951) | gut metagenome | biome: gut microbiome; feature: rumen; material: RS-attached | host: Bos | place: Iran: Karaj | collected 2018-10 | reverse complement strand
CGTGCGCAACGTGGCCGAGGGCGTCCTGGCCGACGAATTCATCTGGGGCGAGAACCTGAACGCCATCCCGGGCCTGACCGACCTCCTCGAGGCCGACCTCGCCCTCATCCAGGCCGAAGGCATGCGCGCCGCTGTCAAAACTGTAATTGCTTAATACTATGGGTGAAACACAGAAAAAACTGATGACCAACTGGCGTTGGTGGCTGTGCTCGCTGCTGTTCGTGGCGACGACCGTCAACTACCTGGACCGCCAGGTGCTGTCCCTCACGTACGAGAACTTCATCAAGCCGGAATTCCACTGGAATGACGACAACTACGGAACCATTACGGCGTTCTTCTCCATCTTCTACGCGATCGCCTGCCTGTTCGCGGGCAAGTTCGTGGACTGGATGGGCACGAAGAAGGGCTACCTGATCGCCATCGGCGTCTGGTCCGCCGGCGCGTGCCTGCACGCCGCCTGCGGCTGGGCCACGGGCGCGATCGTCGGCCAGGATCTCGCCGCCCTCAAGGGGGTCGAGGTCGCTTCCAACGTCGCATTGGCCATCTCGACGACATCCGTCTATCTGTTCCTCCTCTGCCGGGGCATCCTGGCGCTCGGCGAGGCCGGCAACTTCCCGGCGGCCATCAAGGTGACCGCCGAGTACTTCCCGAAGAAGGACCGCGCCTTCGCGACCTCCATCTTCAACGCCGGCGCTTCCGTGGGCGCGCTCGCCGCGCCGCTGTGCATCCCGCCGCTCGCGATGAAGTTCGGCTGGGAGATGGCCTTCATCATCATCGGCGCCCTGGGCTTCATCTGGATGTTCTTCTGGGCCTTCATGTATGAGAAGCCGGAAAAGAGCAAGCACGTGAACGAGGCGGAACTGGAGTATATCCACCAGGACGACGCGGACGACGCGGCCGCCGCGAACGCGGCGCCCAAGGCCGCCGAGGAGAAGCAGGTTTCCCTGTGGAAGTGCTTCACTTTCAAGCAGACCTGGCAGTTCATCACCGGTAAGTTCTTCACGGACGGTGTGTGGTGGTTCTTCCTGTTCTGGGCTCCTTCCTACTTCAGCAACCAGTTCAACGCGCCGGTGACGACCCCGCTGGGCCAGTGGCTCATCTTCACGCTCTACCTGATCGTGACGGTCGTCTCCATCGGCGGCGGCTACCTGCCGAAGATCTTCGTCGAGAAGAAGGGCATGCATCCTTATCCGGGCCGCATGCTCGCGATGCTCATCTTCGCGTTCTTCCCGCTCTGCGCCCTGCTGGCGCAGCCGCTGGGCATGCACTACAACTCCGCCTGGATTCCCGCCATCCTCATCGGCCTCGCGGCCGCCGGCCACCAGGCCTGGAGCGCGAACCTCTTCTCCACCATCGGCGACATGTTCCCGAAGGGCGCGATCGCGACCGTGACGGGCATCGGCGCCATGGCGGGCGGTGTCGGTTCGATGTTCATCCAGAAGATCGCCGGCAAGCTGTTCACCTATGCGGAGAACGCCGGTCCCGCCTTCCGCTTCCTCGGCTTCGAAGGCAAGCCTGCGGGCTACTTCATCATGTTCTGCTTCTGCGGCCTGGCGTACCTGATCGCCTGGGTCATCATGAAGTCCCTCGTGCCGAAGTACAAGCCGGTGGAACTGTAATGAGAAAGGGAATCGCAGCATTGCTGGCGCTCTGCGCCATCAGTTCCTGCGGAAAGAGTGAGGAACCGACCGTCCCGGATCCGGGACAGCCGGTTCCTTCCGTTCCGCAGAACGTGAAACTGCACAGCGCCACGGAAACCAGTCTGACGTTCCAGTGGGATGCGGTCCAGGGGGCGGCTTCCTACAAATGGAAGCTGACAAAGGATGGCTCCGCTGCCGGCGAAGGGACGGCCAATACCCGCAACGTGACCGTGAGTTCCCTCGATCAAGCGACCACATACGGGTTCTCCGTGTGCGCGACCGGTCCCGGCGGGACATCGGCCTACAGCGCTGTCGTGGAAGGGACGACGAAGGGAACGAAACCGGTTCCGCCCGATCCGTCTGCCACGGTCCTGTGCGTGGACGCGCCGCTGGTCATCACTTTCGATTCGGCGCCCACCCTCGGGACTTCCGGTCTCGTGCAGGTGTTCAAGGCCGACGGCACCCTGGTGGACAAGATCGACCTGGCGGACATCGCCAAGGTCGATGTCCTCTCCGACGGCACCATGGTCCCCAAGGGGGCCGATGCCGACGCCGGCAAGATCGCCATCAACGATGACTCGCCGTTCCACACCTTCCTGGACGCGCTCCACAGCAGCCAGTACCGCATCGTCCATTATACGCCGCTGCGGGTCAAGGGCAAGACGCTGGAGATCAAGCTCCACAACGAGGCGCTTTCCTTCGGGGAGTCCTATTATGTGACGGTCGACGCGTCCGTCGCCGGGAAGGCCGTCGGGAAGGACGATATGCCTTTCACGGTGAAAGCGGCCCCTTCCGGCACCACATTCAAGGTGGCTGCCGACGGCTCCGGCGACTTCTGCACCGTGCAGGGAGCCCTCAGCTATGTGAGCCGCTATGTGAAGAAAGACGATGCGGTCACCATCGAAATAGGGGAGGGAACCTACCAGGAACTGCTCTTCCTCCGCAACAAGAACAACGTTACCATCAAGGGGGCGTCCCGGGATAAGAGTATAATCGCCTACCCGAACAACGACTCCTACGAGACCGGTTCCGGCGGCTCCGTATCGGCCAAGCCGTCCCGGGGCGCCTCCATCGGCAAGTCCGGCGGCCGCAGCGTCTTCCTGGTGGAGAGCTGCGACAACCTGGTGCTGGAGAACCTGACCATCGAGAACACGTATTCGATCCCGTCCCACAAGGGCCAGGCGGAGACGATCTACTTCAACTCCAACTACAAGCTGACGGTGGAGAACTGTTCGCTCATCTCCTGGCAGGACACGTTCCTGTGCAAGGGCAAGGTGTGGGTGCACAACTCCCTGATCGCCGGTCACGTGGACTACATCTGGGGCTATCCCGAAGCCTGCCTGTTCGAGGACTGCGAGATCCGCTCCCGGGCGGGCGGCTACCTCATCCAGGCCCGCGTCCCCAAGGCCACGGACAAGGGCTTCGTGTTCCTGAACTGCAAGCTGACGGCGGAATCCGGCGTCAAGGACGGCTCGATGTACCTCGCCCGTTCCGGCGGCTCGGCGGACTACTTCGACAACGTGGTCTTCGTGAACTGCACGATGGGCCCGGTCATCGCCGCCGCTGGCTGGCACACGAACCCGGCCCCGAACCCTTCGGCGCCCACCGCCACCTCCGGCTGGCGCGAATTCGGCTCCGTGGACGCCTCCGGCAAGGCCGTCACCGGCCACAACGCCTCCGGCAAGGTCCTCACCGCCGCCGAGGCCGAGCCCTACTCCTCCCGGAAAGCCGTTTTGGGCTGGTAGGGGGGCTCCAACCAGAATGTGGTTCCCGCGCATCTTCCGGTGTGCGGGAATCCTTTTTTTAGGAGAACTGCGTGGCTTCAGGTCCATTTGCTGGGACGATGGTCGCGTTTTTCCGCGATTACCAAGTCAATAACAAACTTGCAGTGCAGATAGTCATATAAACAATTTCCTGCAACAATAATAGAATGCCCGTTTTCCCCTTTCTACGCCTCAGGGTGTTCAGTTTTTGTACATTTTTCTCAATAGGTGATAATAAGTAGTAGTTATATCAATAACTACATATATGCTTTTTGATATCATGGAAAGACCCGCATCCTTTGACCAGATGCGTGTCCTTCCTGTACGACACCAACATAGACTTCTTTGTATTTCCCCTTAGAATACTTACCTTTGATACGGGAAATGAGGCTACTGTGCTTCACATCTTAGGAAAAAACCGGACAACTGCGGCTACTTCAGAAATGGGGTGGCCGCAGTTATTTTTACTATCTTTGCACAACGACCACAAGCTTCCGACCATGAACAGACTGACCATTTTCCTTCTCATCACCCTGCCGCTCCTATTCGCTTGCACCCAGAAAGAACAGGAGGTACGCGTAGAATCGGTGTCCATCAATCAGTCTTCGGTGGAATTGGAAATCGGAAAGACCATTCAACTCAACGCCACGGTCTCTCCTTCTACGGCAACCAGGAGAGATGTCACCTGGTCCAGCTCTAAGTCTTCCGTGGCGTCCGTGAGCTCATCTGGTCTGGTCACGGCGGTCAGTGAAGGAACGACAACGATAACTGCCTCCGCCGATGGAAAGAAGGGGGAATGCGCGGTGACTGTATTCAAGGGCTTCGTAGCGGTGTCGGAGGTCAAGTTGGGGAAGACGAAGGTGACGCTATATGTGGGTGAAGAGGAGACATTGACCGCCTCTGTTCTGCCGGATAATGCAACGGACAGGACGATTACCTGGACCTCCTCCGACAAGTCCATAGCGTCCGTTGAATCCGGCAAGGTCAAGGCGGTGAAGAAAGGGGAGGCAACGATTACGGCAAAGGCAGGTGATAAGACGGCTGAGGCAAAGATCGTGGTTCTCGCCCCTGTTTCCGGAATCACGCTCAATAAGAATCGTCTCGACATGATCATCGGGGAGACGGAAACATTGACCGCCACCATCACTCCGGCCGATGCTGACCCGAAAGAACCCATCACCTGGACCACCTCGGATGAAACGATTGCTACGGTCGACGGTGGCAAGGTTACGGCCGTCAAGGAAGGCGAAGCAACGGTAACGGCGACATCGGACGGAAAATCGGCCACCTGCATCGTCAAGGTCGATTACATCCATGTCTCCGAAATCAGCCTGGATATCACTGAAAAGACCCTCTATGCCGGTGAAACGCTCAAACTCACCGCCACCGTAAGCCCCGAAAACAGCACTTACAAGACCGTCGAATGGACCTCGTCGGACAAGAGCGTCGCCATCGTCGATGCAGAAGGGAAGGTCGATGCTATCGGCAAGGGCACTACTACCATCACCGCGAAGGCCGATGGGAAAGAGGCGACCTGCAAGATGACCGTCCTCGCTCCGGTGAAAGGCGTGTCGATAAGCAAAACCGCCCTGAGCCTTCTCGTCGGAGAAAGCGCAACCCTCACCGCCACACTGATTCCCACCGATGCCACACCCCGGGAAGAACTCACCTGGTCCAGTTCCGCTCCCGAAGTCGCTACCGTGGAGGGCGGTGTGGTGAAAGCCCTGACGGAAGGTACGGCGACCATAACGGCAACGGTGGAAGGCTTTACCGCCGCCTGCGTGGTGAGCGTGAGCAAGCCGGCATATACTGCACCTGCCCTGAGTGAGGTGAAGGTGACGGACAAGTTCAAGGCATGGGGCGGGAACAGTTTCTTGGACATCGCATGGTATGACAATTTCAGTCAAGAGAGCAAGCAATTCATTTACCCGCACATTCTTGTGTCCTATGTTGCGAGTGAGTGGTTCCGGGCCGAGAATATGGAGTATATCATTATGGGGGAGATTCCCGATGAAATGAACGATTATATTGATGTAGGAAAGGGCGGTGGTGTTCAATCATTTCATGCGGATGAAGGATATGTAAGAATAAAGAACTTGGCTCCTTATTCAATGATTAAGTTTTGTGGTGGTAGTTGGAGTGACCTTTTGGAATATGTTGACAAAAAACCGGATCTGCTAGTTTTGGCTAGTTGTGCGGCAGATTTTCTTCTTGGAGATACCCCTGAACAACTAAAGAGCAGCCCATACTATCAAGCGCTTCGAAACATTTTGGATTCTGACAATGTGATGGTGAGTGTTGCTGTTTTGAATAAGGCAACAGCTGTCTCATTGACTTTGGAAGAAAACGCCACTAATCCGTTCCCCAATAGAAATAGTTCATACGCTTCAGCGAGTGTCACCAGTAATAAGAACAATAAATACACCGTTTCCGGATATAATCAAAATCTGAAGAACATTTTCTGGGAAGACATTTCATCACGCCTTCCCGTTGGTTTCGGGAAAGGGAACATCGTAGTGCCTTTCATAGCCTGCTCATCCAAAGATGGATATGAAGATTCTGACACATATTCCTCCTATCCCACCGCCGCCTTCAGTGGCACCCTCGGCAACTTCCTCTCCATCCTCCTGAAAACCCATCCCGGCGTCACCCTCGAAGGAGCCAGTACCATCATGCAGGAGAACTATTTCCGGGCCGAGAAGATGAAGTACAAGGACGATGACGGCGTGGTGAAGGAGGGCGGAGACTGGCATTTCTTCAAGACCGACGAGTTTATTGCCAGTGAAATCCTCCAGAAGAACGCCGTGGATGCCGCCTTCTCATCATCGGCCCGGAACATCGACCTTCCTTCTTCCGGCGGTCTCTGCTACATCGGTCCGGGGATTCAGTTCGAGGTGGATGGAACGGCTTATGAAATGACCGAGACGAACCGTAGCACCTTGACATCGGCAGTGTCGGCTGGGAAGAATATCAGATGGACTTTCAATCGAGAACTTGCCGAGAAATACGCAACAGGAACCGCCGACATCACCGTCCGCATCCTTGACCACGCCGGCGAACTCATTCCCGATATTGCGAGAATCGTGGGCGTCGGGCTATAAAGATGTAAAGGAAGGCGGCTACAGCAGCGCCAGCAGCATGCCCTGGATGCGGGCGTATTCGGCTTCGAAGTTGGGGGTGAGGAGGTCCTTGCCGATGGCGGCGGTCAGCTCTTGCTGGGTCCACCAGCGGCCTTCGGTCACTTCGTCGTTGTCGGGGCTTAGGTCGGGATGGCCCACGGCCGCGAAGATGAAGACGAACTCGCGGTCGACGGCCGTTTCCCAGACATTGGTTTCCAGGAAGATGGGATTGAAGGCCGTGAGGCCCAGTTCCTCGGCGGCTTCGCGGTACAGGGCCTCTTCCGCCAGCTCGCCGTAGGTGACGTGGCCGCCGACGGCCGTGTCCCAGTAGCCCGGAAGGAGGTCCTTTTCCATCGACCTTTTCTGCAGATAGATCCGGCCGAGTCGGTCCACCAGATGGAGGTGGACCACCGGATGCAGGGGCTTGGCGCCGCTGTGGCACCAGGCGCGGGTCGCCTGGCCGTAGACCAGCCCGCTGGGCTCGATGAGCGGGAGCATCTCCTCCGAGGAGACGGCGGGGAGTCCGGGCGCGTCGACGGTGGGCCGGGGATAGACCGGCGCGGGTTCCAGGGGGTATACCAGCTCGACCATCAGGCGAAGGAAATGAGGATGAGCAGCTGGGCGACCAGCACGCGGAGGAACATCGATAGCGGGTACACCGTTGCGTAATTCACAGAGGTATAGTCGCTTCCGTACATGCCCTGGGCGAAGGCCAATGCGGGCGGATTGCAGCAGGAACCGGCGATGAGGCCGCACACCTGGTAGAAATTCAGGCGGGCGACGAAGCGGGCGATGACGAAGGTGAGGAACACCGGGACGATCGTGATGATCGCGCCGTACAGGATCCACCAGTAGCCGCCATTCACGATGGAACTGACGAAGTTCTCGCCGGCGCCGAGGCCCACGGCCGCGAGGAACAGCGAGATGCCGATCTCCCGGATCATCAGGTTGGCGCTCATCGTGGTGAAGGTCGTAATCTTGTATTTCGGGCCGAAATGGCCCAGGAGGATGGCGATGATGAGCGGACCGCCGGCCAGGCCCAGCTTGATGGCCTGCGGGATGCCCGGGAAACGGATCGGCAGGGAGCCGAAGATGATGCCGACCACGATGCCCAGGAAGATGGGAACGAGGTTCGGCTTGTCCAGGGCGCCGCTGGAATTACCCACTTTCTCCGCCACGCGCTGGATGTTCTCCTCAGTGCCCACGCAAAGCAGGGCGTCGCCCATCTGGAGGTAGAGGTTCGGGCTGGCGACCAGATGGACGCCGGAGCGGATGACGCGGGTCACGCTCACTTCATAGACGCCGCGGAAATGCAGGTCTTTCAATTTCTTGCCGGTCAGGGAAGACTTGGTGACCGAGAGGCGGCGGGTCACCAGATGATTGTCCTTGCGGATCCAGTCGTCCACGTGCATCGGCACTTCCTGACCGAAGAGGATGCGGAGTTTGTCCACCTCGTCCTGCGAGGTGACCAGCAGGACTTTGTCCCCTTCGTTCAAGACGGTATCTCCGGTAGGGAAAACAATCTCATCGCCCTTCATGACGCGGGAGACGACGAAATCGCCCCCGAACTTGTGCAGGATGTCATAGATCGTCTTGCCGAAGATGGCCGGATTCTCCACGGCGACATGCATCCGCCGCGCCTGGCCGGAATTGTCCTCCAGGGACTCCAGTTCCGCCAGTTCCTTGGAAGGGTCGATCCTCAGGAGCGCCTTGCAAAGGATGATGACGAAGATGACGCCGAGCGCGCCGAGGGGATAGGCCACCGCATAGCCCGACGCCAGGTCGGAGGCCACGGCGGAGGCGGTCGCAGGGTTCATGCCGCCGGAAGAGGCTACGTCGATGTATGTCTGCTGGGCGGCACCGAGGCCGGGAGTGTTCGTCACCGCGCCGGACATCACACCCACCATCGTCGGCAGGTCCTCACCCGACGCCGCGGAAATCACCCAGGTGACAATGACCGCAAGCAGGACGTTCATCAGGGCAAGGAGGTTCATCTTCACACCGCCCGACTTGAACGAATGGAAGAAGCCGGGGCCGACCTGCAGGCCGATGGAGAAGACGAACAGGATGAGGCCGAACTCCTTGACGAAATGGAGAATCGCCGGATCCGCCCGGAAGCCGAAATGGCTCACGAGGATGCCCACGAACAGGATCCAGGTGGAACCGATGGAGACACCCTTCACCTTGAACCGGCCCAGATAGATGCCGATGCCGATGACAAACGCCAGGAGAAGGATCGTATGGGCGACACCCTGGCCGAGAAACAGCTCTTTCATAGCCTAAAACACCATCTTGACGCAGAAGGCGGACTTTCCGTCCACACGGCCTTCCACGTACCACACCAGGTTTCCGTCCTCCTCCGTCTTCAGGCGGAACAGCTGGACGGTGGAACCGGGGGTGGTTTCTTTGTTGAAGTTAAGGTAGACGTCCCGGACCCGACGGCTCGAGGCGGTTTCATAGTCGATGCAGTCCATCGCCCACACCATGTAGCGGGCGTTGTTGGTATGGCCGATGATGTCGACGTCAGAATATACGACCGTGTGCTCGCCGGCCGGTTCCGGCTCCATTCCGCGGGGCATCGCCACCTTCGGGGCGCGCTCGGTAATCGCATCCTCCACCTCCTCATCGAGCCCAAACAGGTCCAGCAGCTCCTCCGGACGGACCAGGCGGCGCGTGCGCTCGTCGATCACCACCCAGGAACTGGTGGCGGTCACCCTGCGGTTGCCGGAGGCATCCTGCAGATAGAAATCACGGAGGTAGAACAGGCCGTCCGCTCCCTTGTGCCAAGTGACGAGCGTGACGTCGTCCCGCCACTTCGGCGGATCCGCGAAATGGAAATGCATCCGGGAAAGGACCCAGGCGACGTGATGGATATGCAGATCGTCATAGCCGAAACCCAGTTCCTGGGCGGCCCAGTAGGCGATTTCCTGCGCCATGTCCATGAAGGACGCCGGCTTCAGATAGAAAGAAGCGTCCGTGTAAAAACACGGGATGCAGATATCTTGTTTGAACTTATAACCTTCTCTGGTAACTACACTCATGACTAACCTTCTAATAACGTATTATCTCCAACTCCTCCTTCGAATACAGGAAATGATCCATCAAACCCGGCGCAATCCGTCCCAGCAGGGCGCAAAGGACCAGTAGAGCAGCAATGGCACCCAATGCGATCAGCAATATCCTCACCCAATCGCGCTTCGGCACCACCGGCCCTTCGACAGGCTCAGGGACCGGTGCGGGCCCGGGCTTCACTTCAGGCTCTTCCTTGTCATTTCGACCAAGCGAAGCGCGTGGAGAAATCTCTTCCTCGGGTTCCGGCTCAGGTGCAACCGCAGGCTCAGGCTGCGGCTCAGGAATCGGTTCGGGGGCCGGCTCGGCGGCAGGCTCGGGAACCGGTTGGTGAACTTGTTGAACCACCGGTTCGGGTTTCGGCTCTTCGGCAGGCTCAGGGACCGGCTCCGGTTCCGCGATCAGTTCGGCCAGGCCCGCGACGGCAGTCGCGACCTCTTCCGGCGTCTCCACATGGGTCTTGAGGGACAGCGGAACGAGGCCGAGGCCTTCCGGATAGATGTCCAGGTCCTCATCGGCCACGAAGAAGAAATGATTCTCGCGCGTCGCGCGAAGACGGCCCAGACCGGGGAAAACGACGGTTTTCTTGACCTTCAGGATCTCCTTCATCTCGGAGAGGAACTCCGACAGGATCCGGTTCGCCATCCCGGCATCGACACCCTGGTTGTCACGGGCATACAGGTCCGCCAGGTAGGTGTCGGTCCCCTGCTTCGGGGAGAAATACAGCCGGCGGTACGGCGGGTTGATCGTATATCCCTTGTCGGAGAAAGAAGAGGGCACGAGCTCGGCCACGAAGCAACCGACCCCGGGAAGGGTCACCACATCGTGATCAAGAATCGCCTCTTTGACCATCTTTGCTAGCAAATCTATATCCATCGCCGGTCAGTTTCAGATTCGAATACAAAGATAGTGAAAAAAAAGGCAAAAAAGTTTGGAGTTTTCGAAAAAGGTTGTACCTTTGCAATCCCGAAACGAAAACAGGGCTCCTTTACCGGAGAAAACATTCCTCAGTAGCTCAGTTGGTTAGAGCATCTGACTGTTAATCAGAGGGTCCTAGGTTCAAGTCCTAGCTGGGGAGCACAAAAAAGCCAATCACTCAAGTGGTTGGCTTTTTTTCTTATAATTCAGTGTACTCGACCTGGACTTCCACCGGGGCTTCCGCGCCGGGGATGTTGTATTGGTAGATCAGGCCGGTCTTACTCTGTTTGAGGGCGGCCAGGAAGGCCTTGACGTTCTTGTCGGTCTCGGACTGGCTCTGGAGTTCGGCTATTACGGCATCCTTGACGACAGGCTTCTGGCTCGTCAGGACATCGAAATCGTAAACGTTTTCATCGCACTGATAGACATAGGTCACATATCCGTCAATGAGATTGACGTCCGTCATCGTGAGGCCGTCATCGACGTCCATGGGGCAGGAGGCCTTGACTTGGTCGAGGCTGAGCTGGATGAACTTCTCGGAGAAGTTGCAGGAAGAGACGGTCATCAAGGACAGCGCCGCGATGACAGCAAGGAGTAATCTTTTCATTATCATTGATTAAAGGTCGTCAATGGGATTCCGTCCGGAGCCGGTGTTCAGCGTAACCGCCGGGTTGTTCGTGTATTTTAGGATCACGTGCCAGGTGGACTGGTTCGCCACGTCGGCATCCAGGGAGATCGTCCCGTTCGGAAGCTCATAGACGGCGAGATTTCTGTCCACTTTCGGCTCCATGCCGTACTTCTGCGTCAGGGACGCCTGGAGGCCGTCATAGGCCTTCTCCAGGGCGTTCCAATCGGAGATGACGGGGAAATCGATACGGACTTCCTGGACGGGATTGCTGCCGGAGGGCGTGATCTTGCACCCACTGTAGCCGGCAAAATCACCGGTGTAGGTTCCGTTCCCGGCACTCCGGAATCCGGCCTTGACCAGTTCCTGCCCGAAGGTCTGGAGAGAGCCGGTCATGGGGATACCCTTGAAAGAGAGCGGGGCCGAGGAGGAGGTCGATGTCGACGTCGTCGAGGTGGAGGAAGGGATGTTGATGGTCGGCGACTGATTCTTTTCCGTGCCGATGCCGAGCTCCCGCTCCAGGTCCTTGATGTCCAGCGTGACATCATTGACAGTGGAACTTTCGTTGGTCTTTTCCTTCGGGCTGAACCAGCCGCCGGAGCCGTCGGAATCACTGCCGCCCATGCCGCCGGGAAGGTTGATCACATTGCCAAAACTGCTGGTGCAGAGCCTTACGACCAGGAATACCACCACCAAGGCCAGAATAAGCCTGATAATGCCTTTTTTCATACCAGATGGGTTATTAATGATGTAGTTGTCACAAAGATAAATAAAAAATCCAACAAATATTACTGTCAATCCACCCACGGCAAGGTATTTGGAAAAATGATTCCGCGAAAAAACTGACAAATGCGAATTAAATCATTATTAGGTATCGTTGCCCTGACGGCATTCTTCACGGGCCATTCATTCACAGCCCATGCCCAGAGGCAGAATCCTCTGAACCAAGAAATCACCTTTTCCACCGGCTGTATGGTTCCGTTCGACAGGGATTTTTCCGGTGACATTACTTTCAACATTCTGTACCACAGATACTTTTCCAATGGATTAGGAATCCGGACCGGACTTCAGTACACCCCGACTATTGCCAAGCTCGACCATACATTCGGAGTGCCGCTGGCCGTGGCCTATCGTTGGAACAATAAAGGCGACTTGATGGAAGACGGTTTCCGCAACGCTAAAATAAGCGGGGAGACCGGGGGAAGTCTCAAGAATGGCATCTTCAATTTCTTGCTGGGCCTGAACAGAGGAACCGAATTCCATCTGGGCCTTACGCCCGGTTACGTAGCCGCGTCCAAAAGCGGACTGCACGCATCGACAGACGGCCAGATCAAGACCGAGCGATATACGGAAAACGGATCTCCCTTCTTCCTGTCCCTGGACGGCGGCATCGCCTTCCATTATCCCATCGGACGCGTGAGCCTCAACCTCAACCCGGCTTTCCATTACGTCCTGACCGACACCTACAAAGTCCGCACGGTCACCACCGACATGGTCTCCGGCCAGGCTGAAACCAGAGACCGTTACGTCCGCTGGCTGTTCGGCATCAGCGGAGGGATCAGTTTCTCATTCTAAGCCCCGCATTCCCGTCTTTCATTGCCCGCCAATTGGATTTGGCGGGCAAATTGTTTATATTTGTGTCTTACATAACACTATTTTACCATTTTCGATGAAAAAACTGATTTCTGCCTTGATGCTGTCCGCCGTCTGCCTCAGCCTGGGCGCCCAAGAAGACGCCGTGAGGCTCTTCACCGAGAATCCGGACCGTGCAGCGAACAACATGCACTCCTACGAGTTCAATCCGATTGTGGACACGAAGGCCCCGAAGGGCTTCAAGCCGTTCTACATTTCGCACTATGGCCGTCACGGCTCCCGGTACGAGCAGAACTCCACGTTCGCGCGGGCCGCGATGGACGCTTTCGCCGTCCTGGATTCCCTGGACCTGCTGACAGGCGTCGGCAAGGCGGTTTATGACGATGTGAACGCTGTCGTGGAGGCGCACAAGGGCATGGAAGGGTCCCTGTCTCCCCGGGGCGCCCGTGAGCACCGGACGCTCGCGACCCGGATGGTGGAGCGGTTCCCCGCCGTGTTCAAGAACAAGGACCGCTGGGAGGTGAACTGCTTCTCCAGCACCAGCTTCCGCTGCATCGTGTCGATGTGCAACTTCACCAACACCCTGAAGGAGAAGACCCCCAGGCAGGAATTGACCTATACCAGCGCGGAGCGCTTCATGGCTTACATCAACCCCAGCCTGCGCATTCCGAGACCCGGTGAGCGTCCGCAGCCGCGGCAGAATTTCTCGCCGGAACAGTTGGCCCGCATGCGCGGTGGTTCCCAGGAGCCCCGGAAATTCACCCCCGCCACCGGCGAGCCTGGCTATGACTTCTCCCGCTTCCTGAAGCCCCTGTTCAAGGACATGGACGCCGCCCTCGCCGCCATCGGCAATCCCGAACCTTTCGTCAAGGCCATCTATACCGCCGGCGGCTTGTGCCAGGATGTCGATTTCCTGGGCGTGGACATCTACCGGAAGTATTTCACCCCGGAGGAACTGGTCTATTTCTGGGCGAGCGGTAACGACAACATCTACCGGATGTGGGGCGGTTCCCTCGAGAACGGCGACGTCATCCGCTTCGCCATCCGTCCCCTGATGATGGACTTCATCGAGAAGGCCGACGCCGCCATCAAGCCGGACAGCCACCGCACCGCCGACCTCCGCTTCGGACACGACACCTCCGTCCTGCCGCTCTTCGCCCTCATGGGCATCG
>JAEEGJ010021441.1_pt1 | contig 13900 bp, 11 predicted proteins | sample 8958761 | NCBI WGS metagenome assembly JAEEGJ01 (sample SAMN16246546, study PRJNA631951) | gut metagenome | biome: gut microbiome; feature: rumen; material: RS-attached | host: Bos | place: Iran: Karaj | collected 2018-10 | reverse complement strand
GTGGACGACGTAGGCGGGTTCGCATTGATGTCCGCGAAGCGGCACGGGCGCGAGGTAGGGCGTGTCGGTCTCCACGAGGATGCGGTCGTTCGGCACAAACCGCGCGGAGGCCCTGACAAGGTCGGCAGATCGGAAGGTGACGATACCCGAAAAGGATATGTAAAAACCCCTGTCGAGCAATTTGCCCGCGAAATCGGGCCCGCCGGTGTAGGAGTGGATGACGCCGCGCAGGCGGCTGGCGTGGGACCACGGGACGGCGTCGATGACTTCCAGCGTTGCGGCGTCGGCTTCTCGCGTGTGGATGACGACGGGGAGACCGAGTCTGTCTGCTAAGGAGAGTTCACGGGCGAAGAGGTCCATCTGCGCCGATGCGCTTTCGGGGGAGTAATGGAAGTCGAGTCCGATCTCGCCAATGGCGGCGACGCGCTGCGCGTTGTCCGCGACGAGCCGTTCTAGTTCGTTGAAGGCGGCATCGTCCGCGTCCAATTGGTCACGGTCCCAGCCGAGGGCGATGGGGCAGGGGGTGCGGAGCGCGTTGCGGTTCAGTTCCCGCGAACCCCCGACGGCGAGGACGCGGATGACGCCGGCTTCGGCCGCACGCGAAAGGAGGCCGTTGACGTCGGATTTGTCCGTGAAATGGGCGTGGGTGTCGAAAAGCCTCATCGCGTCTCCACGAGCAGTGCGGCGCAGTGGACCTCGATGCCGACGCCGGCCCCGACATCGTCCATCTTTTCGTTGGTCTTGCCCTTTACGGAGACGCGGGAGATGTCGACTTGAAGGAGTTCGGCGAGACACGCGCGGATGGCGTCGACATGTGGCCTGAGGCGCGGGCGTTCGCAAATGACCGTCGCATCGACATTGCCCACCGCGTAGCCGGCGGAAATGATTTCCACGACAACCTGTTCCAGCAGCTTTGCAGAATCGGCGTCGGCCCACTTCGGATCTGTGTCCGGGAAGTGGGAGCCGATGTCGCCCAGGGCCGCGGCACCGAGGAGGGCGTCGATGACGGCGTGGATCAGGACATCCGCGTCGGAGTGTCCCTTGAGGCCGGGTGCATCTGGAATGCGCACTCCGCCAAGCACCAGCTGCCTTCCTTCCTCGAACCGATGTGAGTCATACCCAAATCCAATCCGCATCATATCCCCCATATCCCTAGCTACTAATCCCTAGTCACTAACCACTAATCCCCGTTCCCCATTCCCCGTTCCCCATTCCCCTAATTCTTAAAACTATGGATGGGGGCGGGAATGCGTCCGCGGCGCGAGACGAAGCGAGACGAGTCGAAGCGGTTGACCGGCATGATCGGCGCGTGGCCGAGCAGCCCGCCAAATTCGACCGCGTCACCGACGCCTTTCCCGATGACGGGGATGATGCGCACGGCGGTTGTCTTCTGGTTCACCATGCCGATGGCCGCTTCGTCCGCGATAATGCCGGATATGGTTGTGGCCGGCGTGTCACCCGGGATGGCAATCATGTCGAGACCGACCGAGCAGACGCAGGTCATGGCCTCGAGCTTTTCGATGGTCAGCGCGCCGGCCTCGACGGCGTCGATCATGCCCTGGTCCTCGGAGACGGGGATGAAGGCGCCCGAAAGGCCGCCGACGTACGAGCTGGCCATCACGCCGCCCTTCTTGACCTGGTCGTTCAGCAACGCGAGCGCGGCGGTCGTTCCAGGCGCGCCGGGCTGCTCAAGGCCGATTTCCTTCAGGATGTCCGCGACCGAGTCGCCGACGGCCGGTGTGGGGGCCAGCGAGAGGTCGATGATGCCGAAGGGGACGCCGAGCCGTCGTGACGCCTCTTGCGCGACAAGCTGTCCGACACGGGTGATTTTGAAGGCCGTCTTCTTGATAGTCTCGCAAAGCGTTTCAAAGTCGGCGTCTGGAATCTGGTGCAGCGCGTACTTCACGACGCCGGGGCCTGAGACGCCGACGTTGACGACGGCGTCCGCCTCGCTCACGCCGTGGAATGCCCCCGCCATGAAGGGGTTGTCGTCTGGCGCGTTGCACAGGATGACGAGCTTGGCGCAACCAAGCGAGTCGCGATCCGCCGTGCGTTGGGCGGTGGCCTTGACGATTTCGCCCATGAGCCTCACCGCGTCCATGTCGAGCCCCGTCTTGGTCGAGCCGACGTTGACGGAAGAGCAGATGCGCTCCGTGACGGCGAGGGCCTCGGGGATTGAGCGGATGAGAAGTTCGTCGGACGGCGTCATGCCCTTCGAGACGATTGCGGAGTAGCCGCCTAGGAAGTTGACGCCGAGCGTTTCGGCGGCGCGGTCGAGCGTTTGCGCGATTGCCACGTAGTCCGCCTCGGAGGCGCAGCAGGAGGCGCCGACGAGCGCCACGGGCGTCACGGACACGCGCTTGTTGACGATGGGGATGCCGAAGTCGCGCGCGATGTCCTCGCCGGTGGAGACGAGGCGCTCGGCGAGTCGCGTGATCTTTGAATAGATGCGGTCGCAAGTCGCCTGCGCGGATGCGCCGACGCAGTCGAGGAGCGAAATCCCCATCGTGATGGTTCGGACGTCCAGGTTCTCGTCCTGGATCATCTTGTTGGTTTCCTGAACTTCGGAGATGTTGATCATGGGGGAATGGGGAAAGGGGAAAGGGGAAGGGGGAATGGGGAACGGGGAACCAAGAACTGAGAACTAGGAACTGAGAACTAGGAACTGACATCTAGCGGCGGCGCAGCCGCCGCTAGATGCGGTGCATCTTCTCGAAGATCTCTTCCTTCTGGCAGCGGATGCGCAGCCCCATCTCCGCGCCGAGGCGGGCCATTTCAGCGCCGATGTCGCCGAAGGACTTTGACGACCCGGACATGTCGACTATCATCATCATGTTGAAATAGTCCTGGACGATGGTTTGGGATATGTCGAGAATGTTGACCCCGTTGTCGGCGAGGTACGTGCAGGTCTTCGCAAGGATGCCCAGCCGATCCTTGCCCACGACGGTTATGACTACTTTATCCATTGTGAAATTCCTAGGTAAATAGGATACCACGAAACGTCATGACGTTGCTTGTAGTTCCACCGGCACGGCCCGCACATCGCCGCAGGCGCAGGGGAGGGCGAAGGTGACGGTGTTGCCCGCGCGCTTTTTATCACCGCGCATGAGGGGGATTAGCGCGTCGAAGGTGAGGCCGTCTGGCAGTGCGGTTGGAAGTCCCGCCGTTGCGAAACGCGCGGCAAGGGCGTCGGGCCACTCGGGCGCGGCAAGTCCCATGCGCACGGCGAGCCGTGCCTCCTCCACGCAGCCGATGGCCACGGCCTCGCCGTGCGAGACGCCGAAGTCCGTGGCGATTTCCACGGCGTGTCCGACGGTGTGGCCGCAATTTAGAAGAATGCGCTTTCCCGTCCGCTCGAATGGGTCGTCACGGACAATGGCCACCTTGACGGCAAGGTTCTCGGCAATCTCGGCGGGGGAGGGGATGGCTGCGGCGTAGTCGGTGGTCCGTCCGGCGATTATGTCATGCTTGATCATCTCTGCGCGCCCGTTGCGGAGTTCGCGTGGCGGAAGTGTGGCGAGGCGGCCGGCGTCTATGACGACAAGCGCCGGAGCGTGGAAGGCGCCGATGAGATTCTTGCCTTCTGGCAGGTCGCAGCCAGTCTTCCCGCCCGTTGAGGCATCGACCATCGAGAGAAGCGTCGTCGGGTAGTTGACCCACTTGACGCCGCGCATCCATGTCGCGGCGGCAAAGCCAGTGAGGTCGCCAGTCACGCCGCCCCCGAAGGCCGTCACGCAGTCTCGACGCCCGATGCCGCGTTCGCCGAAGAAGCGCCAAATGTCTGTGACGGTCTGGAGCGTCTTGAAACGCTCCCCGGAAGGGAGCAGAGTGGTAAGTGGTGAGTGGTAAGTGGAAAGTGTCGCCGCGTTCGTGTCCGCGACTACGACATTGGCGAAAGTGTCGGGGTGGCCGAGGCCTCGGCCGACGAGGACAAGCGAACCTGGGAGGTCGAAGGATGCGGCGATGCGGCTTTGGAACGAGGCGTAGTGCGGTGCGCGTTCGATGGCCTTGTCGCCAAGCGGGCGGACATCGCCGCCTGCGGCGATGCGTCGCGCACGCTCCTCGGCTGACGGTGCCTCAAGACACCATACGGAACCATGTGCCTCAGCGAAGGCGCGGTTTTGCTGGTTGAGCAGCGTTCCGCCGCCTAGCGCGACGATGGTGTTGGTGTCTGACACCTCAACAACGTGCACGAGTGCCTCGCCCTCAAGCTTGCGGAAGGCGGGCTCGCCGTCCGTCGCGAAGATGTCGCGGATGGGATGTCCCGCGGTTTTGACGATTTCCTCGTCAAGGTCGATGAAACGCCAGCCAACGGCTTCGGCGAGGCGTTTGCCGAGCGTCGTCTTTCCGCTTGCGGGAGGGCCGTAAAGGAAGATCATGGTTGAAGGGTTGAAGGATTGAAGGGTCGAAGGGTTGAAGGGTCGAAGGGTTGAAGGTCAAGTTAGCTTGAGGATGTCGGCGAATGGTATGATGGCGTCGAAGAAACCGTCACGGATCACTTTTTCGTCAAGTTCGCCTTCATAAACGAGAGCCGTCCGAAGCGAAATGCCCCGTCTTCTTGGAAATCGGGAAATCTTTTCCTGCATCTCATCTTCGACTTCGCGTCCGATGCGTATGCGGCGCTTGACTTCGATGAGCCATGAAACCCGTGCCGTCTGTATCAACAAGTCAATTTGCACCCCCCGCTGTTTTTCCCCTTTGCCGCGCATGGCGAAAGGCGCGGCGGACTTCACCGTAACGCCGTCGAGCTTGAGGTAGGGAAAGAGTGCGGACACATGGTTGGCGACGAGGTTCTCGAACTGAAACCCTTTTTCAACATTCCATTCCGGCAAGCCGCCGAGCGAACTGAATCCAAATCTCCCTGCACGGATTTCCCCTTCGTGCGGTTCGATATACTTGAGGTAAAAACGCGCGTAGTTGTCGCTGACGCGGTATCGCGGACTTTTTGATTTTCTACCAGTCGCGGGATTGACGTTGTCGTCGCGCGAAAGGAAGCCAGCCTCCGCCAGTTCATCAAGGTTCTTTGAAAGGCTTCCGCCACGCCTGACACCCATGCGTTCGGCCAATTCGGAACAGGTTGCCGCCCCAGATGATAACTTGCGGAGAATGTCGGCCTTGACCAACGTCGTTTTCCCGAAGACTTCGCTGAAGATTGCGTTGAAGTCCTTGAAAAGGGGCCCGTCCTCGGAGAAGCACATGACTCGGACATTCTCGTCGGCGGAAAGAGAAGGGTCGATTTCCTCCAAGTATCTGGGAACGCCACCGGTCACGGACAGCACATCCACGATTTCCGTAGACGATATTCGGTTTTCCCGGCCTCTCCAGAACTTAACGCAAAGATCGAGTGGCAGTTCCCGCAACAGGATGTTCCGCGAAAACCTACCGCCAAAGGTTGCGCTTTCAAGAAGATTTTCCTGTATCCACGCCGAAACACTTCCGCAGAGAACGAGTATGAGATTGTCATGATGTTTCAGCGTTTCATCCCAAGCGTTTTTAACGAAGCTCGGGAAATCGGGTTCATGGCGTCCCATCCAAGAGATTTCGTCAAGCAGCACGATGATTTTCCTCTTGCCGCCTATTCGGCTGCTGAGAAGCCGAAAAGCCTCCGGCCAGGAATCGGGCGTCACCTTGGGGCCCATTGTCTGCGCGCAAAGCCGTTCCCCGAAATTCCTCAACTGATCGGAATCGGTTTGCCCTTTCCGGGGACCCAGGCCTTCAATCACGATGAACTCGCACTTGTTTTTCCTTGCAAACTCATAGAACAGCGTAGACTTGCCGATTCGCCGCCGTCCCCTGCATGCAACGAGGGATGACGTTTCTTTTCTCAGCAACGCCTTGAGCGATTCCAATTCCTTTTCCCTGCCGACAAACATGATGGTGCACTCCAGTTGAAAACAGTGGAATTATCGCATTTCGTGCCAAATATGTCAATCACATTTTTGGCACGAAATATGAGATTCTCCTGTTTCGTGCCAAAAATAAGTTGAAGGGTTGAAAGGTGGAAGGGTTGAATGGGGAAGGTTGAAGCTAGTCCTCGGTGGAGATGCAGAGGGACCAGCCGAAGTTCCAGTGGCCGTTCTCGATGCGGGCGAGGATCGTGTTGCGCCCCTTGCGGAAATGAACGCGGCGGAAGTCTTCTGCGAGGCGCCAGGGCTTGAGCTTGTTCGACGATCCCCATACCGGTATGTCATTAATCCAGACGTCGCTGCGGTCATCGGAGCCGATGGCGATCCACCTGTCGCATTCGGCGTCCATGACGACTTCGGCGTATGCGTAGAAGATGGAGTATTCCTCGCGGTTGCGGGGGACGACTTCGGCGGCGTTCTTCTCATTTATGCCCCATTGGTTGATTCTGTCGCGGTTCTGCGCCTGCATGAACTCCCAGCGGACCGTGCGTCCGTCCTTGCCGATGTAGGTCGCGTCGAGGTCCTGCACCGATTCCGGCGCGAATTTGCGACGCAGGTTCACGCGGTTCGGATTGGGGAAGGGGCCTATGACGTACCATGATGAGATATACATCCATTGCGCGGGAATGCCTGATCCGCCGCCAGCCGTGCGCATGATGTTTCCCGGCTGTAGGAGCGGGTCGCCACCCTTCAGCGGAGGCGCCTCCTTTGGCGCGGCCGTTTCTGGCGGAGGCGGTGGCGCGGAGAGCCCCTTGGCCATCAGCTCGGCGATGTCCTTGGCTTTCGTGTCCTTATCCTCGGCGGCGGCCGACTCCATCGCCAACCTGTATTCCGATTCCTCGGCCATCTCCTCGACGCGCTTGTCGAGCGCCGCCTCGGACGACTGCTCGGCGATGTCCTCCTCCTCGATGCGGGCAATCTGCTTGTCGTCGCCTTTCTCGGCGCCGGTTGCGGCGTCGGGCATGACAATCCGCATGGCGTCCTCCATCATGGCGACGGCTGCCTCGGTCATGATTTCCGCCTCGCGGACGACCTCCGCCTCGGCCGCCTTCTTGGCGTCGAAGGCGTCCGTCGTGCGAGGTTTCGATTCAAGTGTGGCGACATCGGCCTCAAGACGCTGCGGTTTGGCGACGTCCGTGATCTCCTTCGCGGCGGCGGCGTCCATCTTTCGAAGAATGGCGGTTCGCGTCGCCTTGACGTCGCGATAGCTCTCCGTTACGGCGTCTTCGAGCTTCTTCGCCAGCTCGTATGCCTCGGCGACCTTGTCGGGCGCCGGCGCGTCTGCGAGCGGGTTCTCCTTGCGCGCTTCGCCCTTCGCTAGCGCGGTGCGCGACGACGAGTCGGCGGCAAGGGTTTCGCGCAGCACGGGGAGGAGCGCGTTCACATCTTGCTGCGCCTTTCCGGCAGTTTCGACGCGCTCCATTTGCGATTCGTTCGCCTTTTCCTTCTTGAAGTCGTCCAAGGATCGCCTGAGGTCGTCCAATGGCTGCTTTTTCCTGGCGAGGTCCGACATCTTGTTGGCTGTTGATACGACTTCCCTTTGCAGGGACTCCTGCACGCGTGCAGCCTCCATCTGCGCCTCGCGCAGGTTCTCGGCGGCTTCGGCCGTCTTCGCGTAGCCCGCGAAGCGCGCCCTGACATAGAGGCGGTCAAGCGCATTGACGGCGTTTCCCTGGGCGGTGGCTGTCTTTTCGGAAGTCGTCTGCGTCAACCGGTCGGCCTTGGCGAAGAGCTCCTTCGCGGTGGCTTGGTTCGTGAAGACGCCAGTCGTTTCGATCTTTACGATCTCCGCGATTTCCGCGGCGACGTCCTTCTGGGCCGCGATGGACGCCTCCTGGGCCTTCGCCGTCTCGTCCACGATGCGCTCAAGCTCCTCGCGCGCATCGACCGCGAGACGTTCGGAGAACTTGTCGTAGTCCTTCGCGATCGCCTCCTTCATGACGTCCATGTTGTGGAGGACGGTCTGCATGGCGGCGACTTGGCGCAACAGTTCGGCAAGCCGCGCAGACGTCAGCGTCTCGGACATCTCCTCAAGCCTGTTGGCCGAGACTTCTACGGCGCGTTCCTGCGGGGTGGTGTCAGGCACCACAAGCTTGCGGACGGGCGTCAGGAGAACGAGGGCCGCGAAAAAGACGAAGTGGAGGAGGAGGGACAGCGCGCTCCAGAGCGGTTCGCTGCGCCGCCTTGCCCTTTCGCGGCGACGGACGTCGTCGGCGAGAAGATTTCCCCGTTCCTCCATGTCCTATTTCCCCGGCTTGCCAGGCTTGCCTTCGGCGGTGTGTATGCCGACGACGTCGAGGTTTTCGAGACGGCAGGCTTCCAGGACCTGCACGACCGACCTGAACGGCGCATAGATGTCGCCGTCTAGGCGGACTTTGCGTCCTGGCTTCGCCGCAGCGGCCTCCTGAAGGGCCGAACGCAGTCCGCCGGGGCCGACGGGCTTGCCGCCGACGTAGAGTTCGCCCTTTTCCGTCACGGACACTTTGAGAAGGTCCGGCTCGGTGCCAACGCTTACAGCCACGTCGGATTCGGGGAGCGTTAGCGGCACTTCGCGCTCGATTTTCTTGAGCTGGCTGGAGACGAGGAAGAAGATGAGCATCAGGAAGATGCAGTCCATCATCGAGGTCATCTGGATCTCGGGCTTTTCGTCCTCTTCGTATTTGACTGCCATGGCGGACTCCCGGCTCAGCCTTTTCGGGCGAAAATCTGGTTCACGAGATCCGCGATCTCCTCCTCGAGCAGCACGGCGTAGAGGTTGAGGCGGTTCTTGATGACGGAGAAGAGGAAGATGCACGGCATGGAGACGGCGAGGCCGCCGACGGTGGTGATGAGCGCCTTGCCGATGTCGTCCGCAAGAACGGCGGCATTGCCCATCTCGCCCATGCGGGCGACGGTCTGGAAGGCGCCGAGAAGGCCGAAGACCGTCCCGAAGAGGCCGAGGAGCGGGGCGAGAGTGGCCGCGGTCGACAGCATGGTCGCCTTGCGGTTCTCGAGGCGGAGTTCGCGTCCGGCCTTGTCCTCGGCGAAGAGCTTGACCTCGGCGTAGTCGCCCGATTCGCGATGCTGGAGCATCGTCTCGACAACGCGGGCGAGCATCGACTTGCTCGATGCGCAGAGGGAGGCGACATCGTCAATCTTGCCTGACTTCCAGAGCTCTATGACCTTTGCCGTGAAGCCGTCGGGAACGATTCTGCTTCTCCTGAGGTTCACAAGGCGCTCGATGGCGCACCCAAAGCCCAGGACGGACAAAAGTCCGATGAATACCATCGTCAGCCCGCCCTGACGTATGTATCCGGCCCATTCCTGGGCTACGGAAACCTCCCCGTCGGTTGCGCCGTAGCAGATCGCGGCTGACAAAACCAGAATGAATGGCGTGAGTTTTTTCATGAATGGTCGCATGGTCTGATAATTCCCGTTGTTTTCAATAATAGCATAGCCACGCGCCTCCGCGCAAGGGACCGATACTCTCGGTTGTCCGCGACTGGCCGCTGTTGCGCGGCTAGATGTCGATTTCAAGTCCGTCATATGCGGGACGGATATGCGTCAGGCCGCGCGCGTTGAGTTCGGCGACAAGCGTCGAATGGTCAAAGTCGTGGCAGATGTGGGTGAGGAAGGCGCGTCCGGGTTTGACATCCGCTATGATTTCCAGACTTTGGTCCAGGGAAAGATGCGTGGGGTGGGGGCGGTAGCGAAGCGTGTCGAGGACGAGCACGTCCACGCCGCGTATGATGTCCCTGCTCTCATCCGGCAGGGCGTTGAGGTCCGGCATGTAGGCGAGGGAGCGTTCGCAGAAGTCGAAACGGAATCCCTGCGTGTGCGTCCAGCCATGTGTCACTTCGAACGGGGTGATTTCCAAGGCCTCGTCGCTGTCTTCCCGCGCCGGAATTGAAATGGGGTCCTCAAAGGGGCGGAGGTCAAGCTTGGGCCGGTAAGTGCCTGGCACGTTCGGCTTGAAGATGTAGTCGAAGATCCGGCGGATGTCGTCGAGCGCGGAGGGACTCGCGTAAAGCGGCATCGGCGTCTCGCCCTGGACGGTGTTGATCCGCCTGATGTCGTCGAGGCCGAAGAGATGGTCGACGTGGGCATGGGTGATGAAAGTGGCGTCAATGCGCCGGATGTCCGCGCGGAGCGCCTGCTCCCTGAAGTCAGGCGAGGTGTCGACCAGGATCCGCAAATCGCCTGCGGACAGGTATGCGCTTGAGCGCAGACGGTGGTTGAGCGGGTTCGGCGACTTGCAGACCGCGCAGTCGCACCCGATCATCGGCACCCCTGCCGAAGTACCCGTGCCGAGGAAGAGCAGTTTGAAGGGAAGGGGCATGCTAATGCCCCTTCCCTTTAAGAAGCTCCGACGGCGTGATAGTTCCGCTCTTCCACGGCAGTGCGCCGAGATGGTCGCAGACGGCGCCGGCGAGGAAGAGCGAGCCGCACACCACCACGCCGCCGTTCTCGCGCTTGGCCCAGCTTTGCGCCTCGGCCAGCGCCTCGCGCCAGTCGGGGTTCTCAGACACATCGCGGAAGCCAGCCTCACGGAGCTTGGCGGCGAAGGCGTCGGCGGTGAGCGTGCGCGGCGACGGTGTGACGGTCGCGATTGCGCGGACGAATGACGGACGTAGAATCTTCAAGGCCGAGACGCAGTCCTTGTCGTCGCAAAATCCCGCGACAAGCGCGAGCGGACGTTCGGGGCGAAGCTTCTTCAGCGAAGCCCTTAGGGCTGTTGCGGCGTGGGGATTGTGCGCGCCGTCGACGATGACCAGCGGCGATTCGCGGACGGTTTGGAATCGGCAAGGCCACGACACCTTTGCGATGCCCTGCGAGAAGGCCTCGTCCGGGATCGGCAGGCCGGAGGCGGTCGAAAAGGCCTCTAGCGCGGCTATGGCCGTGGCGAGGTTTTCAAACTGGTATCCGCCCCCGAGAGGGAAGGGAATGCCGGAGACGGAGCGGAAGTTGTCCTCGAACGAAACAGTGGCATGACTGGATTTCGACGAACGCCCTGGTGTCACGACGACGCCGGGATCCACGATTTGCGCACCGACGCGTGCGGCTGTCTGCTCAATGACGGACCTCGCCTCCGGAACTAGCGAGGCCCCCAGCACGGCGGGGCGGCCCGGCTTGATTATCCCGGCCTTTTCCGCGGCAATCTTCTCGATTGTGTCGCCGAGGTATTCGCAGTGTTCAAGGCCGATGCTCGTTATTGCGGAAACGAGCGGGAGAATGACGTTTGTGGCGTCGAGGCGCCCTCCCAGACCTGTCTCGATTGCGGCGATGCGCACGCCTTGTCTGCGGAATGTCTCGAAGGCGAGTGCCGTGGCGCATTCGAAGAAAGTGGGGGGGCCGGCGTTCGTCTCGGACTCCACCTTGCGCGCCGCGGCCTCCACCGCTCCCAGCGACTCTTCCAGAATCGCGTCCGGCACGGGTTCGCCGTCTATGCAGATCCGCTCGTTGAAGTAGACGAGGTGGGGCGACGTGTAGCGCCCGACATGGCCGAATCCCGCCTCCTGCAGCACTGACGCGACAATGGCCGTGACGGATCCCTTGCCGTTTGTGCCGGCGACATGGATCGCCACGAACTCCCTTTCGGGGTGGCCCATGTACTCCATCATGGCCTGCATGCGTTCCAGTCCCGGCTTCATGCCGAAACGTCGCCTCTCACAGAGCGCCGCTATCTTTTCCGCGAATGTCTTCATGGTTCGATTACTTGCCTATTCTTCATTGGCGAAAGCGAATACTATTATACTACTTCAGCACGCCGTCTACTATGCGGGTCGGTGTGAATGCGGCCAATGTGGCGACGCGGGCGTCGGAGGGGAAGCGGCAGAGAACGTAGCCCTCGTTCCAGCCGGTGACGGTGCCGTCGGAGAGCCGTTTCTCAACAAGCACCTGGGTTTCGTGCCCTATGAGAAGCTGTCGAAATGCGGCGGCGGAGGCGTCGCCAATGGCGCGCAGCCGCGAGGCGCGGTCCTTGGCGATTGTCCGTGACGGACGATCTGGGAGGGTTGGGGCCCGCGTTCTCTGTCGCGGACTGTAGGGGAAGACATGGATGTGGACGAAAGGAATCTCCTCCACAAGTGCGCAGGTATGCGCGAAGGCGTCTTCGTTTTCGCCGGGAAGCCCCGTGATGAAGTCGGCGCCGAGACCGATGAGCGGCATTTTGCCGCGCAGCAACTGAAGCAAATCCAATATTTGCCCGGCGGTGTAGCGCCGCCCCATCGCGCTTAGGACGCCGGTGTCGCCCGACTGGATGGGGTAGTGGAGGAAGCGGCAGAGGTTGCGGCGCGAGAGGAGGACGGAGATGAGTTCGTCGTCGCAGATGCAGGGTTCGACGGACCCGAGGCGGATTCGCGCGCCGTATGGTCCGGCAAGTTCGCAAATGGCGTCCGCGAGGTCGGCGAGACCACGGGCGCCGTCACGGTAACAGGCGAGGTTGCAGCCGGTCAGCACGATTTCCCTGTAGCCCTGGTCGAGAAGCGACTCGGCGGCGGCGAGCGACTCGTCCCAAGGACGCGAAACGGGATTTCCCCGCGTCAGCGGGACGATGCAGTAGGCGCAGTTGAAGCCGCATCCGTCCTGCACCTTCAGCAGCGCCCGCTTATGGCGCGACGGATTGAAGGGGTTGTCACGCAGAGTCGCAGAGGGAGCCGAGCAACAGAGAGTGTTCGGGGAAGTTGCTTTCGCATCTGGGAGTTCAGGAGTTTGGGAGATGGGGAGAGGAGAATTGTTATTGTTAATCAGTGAACATTTTCCACCTTTTCCCTTTTCCCCATTCCCCGTTCCCCGCTTTCCGCTTGTGGCGGAAAGCACGAGCGAAGCGAGCTGACCGAGGTCGCGCTTGGCGACGATGAGGTCGGCGCCTGCGTCGCGGAAGAGCTCGGGCGCGTTGCAGGCGACGGCGCAGCCGGTGACCACGATGAGGGTGTTGGCCAGTTTCGGATCCTTCCGCCACGAGCGGATCTGGCGAAAGGTTTCGCGCTCGGCAGCACGCGTAACGGCGCAACTGTGCAGCACGATTATGTCTGGTGTCTCGTCCTTGTCCGCGAGCCTGCAGCCGGCGGCAAGGAACTGCGCAGCGAAGTCGGCTTCCTCGGCCTGGTTGAGTCTGCATCCGAGAGTCCGGAAAGCGACCTTGATGATGTCGTTGTCTTGTTGCATCGCTGGCTAGATGCGCGGGGAGCGTCCAAGAACCTCGAAGCGGACGGATTCAGCCTCGTGGCCTGGAAGGGGACGGTATTCGACTGAGGCCACTTCCACGCCATCGGGAAGGTCGACGCCGAAGATGTATTCCGTGTGACCGTCCATTTCGACTGGAAGCGTGGTGTAGGCGACTTCCGCCAGGGGCGAGTTTGTGTCATTGCAGTCGCAGTCATAGGGGCGTGGCGGGTTCCAGTTCTGCGACGACTTTGAGATATTGAAACCGTAGATGACTGGCGCAAGGCGCGTGGAGCCGTCCGCGAGGGCGATGACATAGTCGCCGAGCTTCCAGTCATTCTCATCGATGTAGAAGCCATCGACGAAGTGACGGTAGTTGCGGACGGCTTCCGTCGTGTGGCGGATGTAGAGCCTCTTCCGCCCACCGCCATAGCGGAGGTCGAAGAGCTGCCTGAACATTCTGCGCCAGAGTGCGGGCCGTTCGGCGTCGGGGTCTTCGGACTCCTCGACGAGCCGGGCGAGGACGACGTCGGCGAGAACGCCGTTGCGCTGGAGTGTCGGCATGTCTGTGCGTCCCCAGTTCGAAATGATGTAGCCGCCAAAGCCACTGGCGGAGGAGCGGCGCTTCCATTCGACGATGCCGCGCGGGCTGTAGTTCCCGAAGGCGAAGTCGAAACCGCGCTTGACATACTCCTCTTCGAACCGGCGGTCGAGGCTCCAGTACCAATGGAGAAGGAGGAGGTCTCGCGGCACGAGGTCGATGGAGGGGAAGGTCGCGGGGGTGCGCAGTTTCTCGGCGCCGCCGCAAGGAACCTTAGAATCGATGAAATGGGCGTCGAGGAGCTTCTCGG
>JAEEGJ010021431.1_pt1 | contig 13908 bp, 7 predicted proteins | sample 8958761 | NCBI WGS metagenome assembly JAEEGJ01 (sample SAMN16246546, study PRJNA631951) | gut metagenome | biome: gut microbiome; feature: rumen; material: RS-attached | host: Bos | place: Iran: Karaj | collected 2018-10 | reverse complement strand
GGAGTTCTTCGGAAGTGATGGGAATGTTCCGCGCGGTAACTTCGGCCGACGGAAAGCGCTTGCCGATCTCCTTGATTGAACGATTGTTAAGTGACACCACTTCCACTATTTCAAAAACCTTCCCGAAGGGCTGCAATTCCTCCGGGACTGCCTCTCCCGTGAAGAGATGCGTATGCCTGTCCAACTTCTCCAGGCCCAGTTGGCACGGAAGATCAAACGCTCCGGCCTTCAGGAGGGCCTTGCCCGGCTCAAAAAGGAATTGCCCCACTTTACCCTGCGGACTGAGTCCACCGCCTGAAATGGGACCTGGCCCAAAAGTGCCTTGGACCTGGTCCAGGGATAGAGTAGCGCCAGATTCATAGATGGTTGTAGCGTAGGGGCCTTCATAGTCCCTTTCCAGCAGCAGGAGCAACTCCTTGCATTCTCCTTCGGCGGCAACTACATGTACGGCTTTCACCTGCCGCAGCTGCTTGCACACCAGGGAGATATCGGCCATGGGACTCAATTTGATCAGAAGCCGGGGACAGGCTTCAAATAGTTCCGGAAGCAGTTGAAGCACATTGGGTTGACAGTCCTCCAAACGGAAGACCTTGCGGCCATCGGAGGCCCGCCGCGCCGGGTCCAGGAAAAGGATGTCCGGCTCAAAACCGTCCAGGATATCGGCCAGCCCGCCGGGCTTCAGTTCAAGGCTCCGGACCGTGATATTCTTCACCCCCAGCTGAGCGAAGTTATACTGCGCCGCATGGGAGAGTTCCGGACGCATCTCGTTGTACAGGACCTCGCCAAACACCTGCGCAAACGCCCAGCTGTCCACCCCCAGTCCCCCGGTGAGATCCGCCAGCCGCCAAGTGCATTTTGAGCCTTTTTTGCACTTGGGAACCCCTTCTACCCCCTCGCCAAGTGCATTTTGGGCCGATTTTGCACTTGGCAGGACACTCTGCCAGGCTACCAAAGCCTTGTAACGGGCAGTTTCAGAAGAGGAGCACTGCTCGGCCGACAATTTAGACGGATAATGGAGCTGCGGCAGGGCCACCCACTCCGGCACCTTGGTCCGGAGCTTCCGCCGGGCCTCCAAAGAATTCAGTGCCAGGTCAAAATCTTCCACCTGTCCGGAATAACGGTCCCGGGACAAGGCAAGCCGGCTCAAATCCTCCCCGTCATGTGCCAATATGAAAGCTGTGAACTCCATTTAATTGCAAAAGTACATATAAATCTTTATATTTGTTTTCCGGAAAAAAGGAAATACACTAAAACAAACTGATATGAAATCTTACAAAGAAGTAGCACAAAGCTGGCTGGACGGTAATTTCGACGCCCAGACCAAAGCGGAAGTAAAGCACCTGATGGAAACGGACCCTGTGGCCCTGGAGGACGCTTTTTACCGGACCCTGGAGTTTGGTACCGGCGGCCTTCGCGGCATCATGGGTGCCGGCACTAACCGCATGAACAAATACACCGTGGGAATGGCCACCCAGGGCCTTGCCAACTACATCAAGGCCCACGTAGAGGGAGAAAAGAGCGTGTGCATCAGCTACGATGCCCGCAACAATTCCCAGCTCTTCGCCCAGATATCGGCCGATGTCCTTTCCAACAACGGCATCAAGGTGTATCTGTTTGAGGGCCTGCGTCCCACCCCGGAACTCAGCTACAGCATCCGCTACAAGAAAGCTACCGCCGGCATCATGGTCACCGCCAGCCACAACCCCAAGGAGTACAATGGCTATAAGGTGTTCTGGAGCGACGGCGGCCAGATCACCGCACCCGTGGACAAGGATATCGTAGCCGAGGTAGCCAAGATTGAAGACCCTGCCGACGTACGTTTCAGCCCCGTTCCCGGAGAGCCCAAGGGTGCCATCGAAATGATGGGCCGGGAAGTGGACGAGTGCTACCTCAGGGACATCACCTCCCTGGCCCTTAGCCCGGAGGCCGTCAAGAAGCACGCAGACCTCAAGATTGTCTATACCCCCCTGCACGGCTGCGGCGTACGGCTGATGCCGGAAGCCCTCAACCGCATCGGCTTCAAGAACATCATCCACGTGCCGGAGCAGGACGTGAACGACGGCAACTTCCCCACCGTGGTCTCCCCCAACCCGGAAGAACCCGCCGCCATGAAGATGGCGCTGGAAAAGGCCGATGAAACCGGCGCGGACCTGGTGCTGGCCACGGACCCGGATGCCGACCGCCTGGGTATCGCCGTCCGTAATGACGAAGGCAAGATGGTACAGCTCACCGGCAACCAAACCTGGAGCTTCCTTACCTACTATGTGCTCACCCGCTGGAAGGAACTGGGCAAACTGGACGGAGCCAACGGCTATGTGGTAAAGACCATCGTCACCAGCGAACTCATCGCCGCCATCTGCGAAAGCTTCGGCGTCAAGTGCTATAACGTTCTCACCGGCTTCAAATACATCGCAGAGGTGGTCAAGCGCAACGAAGGCAAGGGCGTGTTCATCTGCGGCGGCGAGGAAAGCTACGGCTTCAACCTGGGCGAATTCGTCCGCGACAAGTGCGCGCAGGTAGCCGGCATCATGGTGGCCGAATGCGCCGCCTGGGCCGCCGAACAGGGGATGACGCTGTGGCAGCTGCTCCAGAAAGTGTATAAAGAATACGGCCTGTACGTGGAAAAGATGGTGTACATCGTGCGCAAAGGCAAGTCCGGAGCAGAGGAAATCCAGAAGATCATGGCCGACTACCGCGCCTGCCCGCCCAAGGAGATTGCCGGCAGCCCGCTGGCCAAGGTCATCGACTACAACAAGCCCGAGGAAACCGGCCTGCCCAAGAGCAACGTACTGCAGTTCTTCAACCAGGCCGGCGACGTAGTATCCGTACGTCCTTCCGGCACCGAACCCAAGATCAAGTTCTACTTCGGCGCCAAGGGAGACGATGCTCCCGCCAAGATTGAAGCCCTCAAGGCCCAGTTCATCAGCTGATCGTATTCATCGGCCACGCCGGGATTCTCAATTAATTACGGGATTTCTTGCAACTTTGCCGGAAATCCCGTATTTTTGCAGTCCTTTTTGGGGTATTAGCTCAGTTGGCTAGAGCGATAGGTTCGCAATCTATAGGTCAGGGGTTCGACTCCCCTATACTCCACAAAACGGCAGGTCAAGTTGACCTGCCGTTTTGTGAGTATACACTCATTTAACCCCCGCCGCTTCGCGGCCGCCCCCAGGGGCAGTTGGGGGAAGACCCCCAAACCCCCTCCCATCGGACCTGTTCATAGTTGACCTGCCGTTTTGTGAGTATACACTCATTTAACCCCCGCCGCTTCGCGGCCCATCGGCCTTTACCGCAGGAGATGGTCGGCGCTTTGAAGGAGTTTGGCTTTCAACAGTTGGGGGAAGTCCGGATTCTCCTGAAGGAAAGCCTTTACCTGGGCGGTGGCTTCCGGACTGTCGTGTCCGCGCAGTAGGCTCACACACCAGTTCTTGGGAAAGAAAATGTCCCCGGTTTGCTGGATTTCGGGCAATTCCTCCAGCCCCGGGCGGATATATGCAAGCGCCTCCCGCTGGCGGAGAGGATGGTTCAGATACGACAGGACAGATGCCGTCCAGGGCTCTACACTGCGGTTTTCCGGTTCCAACAGGGACGTGAACAGGGCATCCCGTACCGCCCGGTCCGGAGACACTGCCCGGTACACGAAACGGAACTCCCTCAGCAGATCCGGATTCTCTATCCGGCCTTCCTGGATGAAGCGGATGGCTTCGTATCGGTCCGGATACCGGACGGCCAGCTCATAGGCCAGGGTCATATAGTCCCGGACACCCAGTTTCAGGCCCCTGTACCCCTTCCCTTCCTGGAAAACCGTCCAAAGGGTCTGCCGAATCCCGTCCGTCCGGAACACTTCGGTGAGGCTGCGGAAAGCGGTGAGGCGGATTTCTCCGGAAAGTGCAGTGTCCGAGCATACCTCATAAAGGAGTCTTTCCAGAACGGCCGATCCGGCAAGCGGACCATGGATGGAGAGGCTGTTCAGATAAGAGGCTGCCGCACCGGCTACCAGCGGGTCTTGCTCGGAACGGATGGTCGTTCCCAGGACATCGGCAAAGAGCGACGGGTCAAACTCTCCCCGGAGGGTGTTTTCGTACAAGGTGGCCAGCAGGGACAGCCGGCTTTCTGCCCGCAGGATGGAAGGGAGCGCTGCGGCGGCGGCAAGGGAAAGCGGCTCATCCAAGCGGAACCAGCCGTAGGCACTTGCCTCAGGATCCGGAAAAAGCGGTCCTTCAACCCCTTCCGGCAGTTTTACGGAGACCTCCGGAGCATCGCTCCAAACCTTCTGCGCCAGCGTATTGCCGTTTCCATCCCCAAAGCTAATCTCCTGCGGCCACACTAGCCCGCGTCCCAACGGATCTTCCTGCCGGACGGTAAAGATACCGTTTCCGTCAAGGGAATAGCGGATTATCGGCATGCCTTTTTCCTCCACCCAGACCCGGCTCCACTCCCGCAGATCCACAGGCGTTCTCTTATCCAGGATGGCAATCAGGTCGTTCCAATCGGCATTGGTATAAAGAAAGGTCTTCAGGTATTCGCGGATACCGTCCCGGAAAGCGCTGTCTCCCAGCAGGTTGGAAAGCATGCGCATCACCACGGGAGCCTTGTCGTATACGATGTTCCCATAGATGAGTCCGGCGCTGGAGAGGTTCGGAAGGGCCTGCCGGATGGCATTGGTGCCCGCCGTCCTGTCCTCGGCATAAGCGGGAATATTGAAGTTTTTGAAATCCCTGAGGGGAACGTTCACCTCCGGATAGAGCGGGGTAGAAATCTTGGCGCCGAAGTAGTTGGCATACACTTCCTTGGTCCATACGTCGTTGAACCAGCGCATGGTGACGCCGTCCCCGAACCAAAGGTGGGAAGTCTCGTGGGCGATGAGTTCGATGCGGGAAAGCTTCTCGGTGGTAGTGGGCGTCTCTCCCAGGAACATCCGCCTGTCATTGAACAGGATGGCCCCGGGATGCTCCATGCCGCCGAACTGGAAGCCCGGGACAATCACAAAGTCGTACTTTTCAAAGGGACAGGGAATGTCCGTATAAGCCTCCAGCCAGTCCAGGGACTGGAATACCTGGGAGAAGATCTCATCTATCTGCGCAGTCTTGGCAGGGTCCGTCTCCCTGTAATAGACGCTCATGGGCTCCCCTTTTCTCATCCGGGTTTCCTTCTGCCACTCCCCTGCGGCAAAAGCGAAAAGATAGGTGCTCAGCGGCGGCGTTTCCTTGAAACTCACCGTTTTCCGCTCTCCGGACACATCAACGGCCAGCCTGGGACCGTTAGCTACCGCTTCCCAGGATGCAGGGACCTCCAGCATGAGCGAGAAGCGCCCTTTGAGGTCCGGCTGGTCAAAGCAGGGAAAGACAGTCCGGGCCCGGTCCGGCACAAAAAGCGTATAGAGATACCCCTCGTTCCGGTTAAGCGAACGGTCTCCGGAAACGAAAGCCACTTCCACCGTGTTTTCCCCCTCAACAAGCGCGCCTCCAGGCAGGACAATATGCTCCTCCCGATAATCGACAGGACACTCAGAGCCATTCACCTTAAGACCGATGACAGCATCCCTCCCTTCCCGGAAATCCAGCTGCAGCGGAGCACGCCGTTTCAAGGAAAAAGACAGGGTTTCCCGGCCGACCACCCGCTGGTCGAGGCTTTCCGGAATGGAAAAAGAAAGCGAATAACGGACATCGGAAAGCATACCGGAACGGAATTCGGCAAGAGCCAGGCTCACTCCGGACTCAACGGCAGGGATATCCCCTCCGGAGCACCCGCACATTAAGGCCGGGAGGGCAAGAAAAAGGGCTATGATGGATTTCAGGCGCATATTCATTTCTTTTTACAAAGATAATAAATTGAAATTGTTATCTTTGCATAACACTAAAACGAACTGATAACCTGTCTGTTATGCAAAACAAAGATTTTAAGGTAGGGATTGTGGGGGCCGGGTGGATTGCCGAAAAGGCCGCCATTACTCTCAACGGACTGCAGGGGCTGCGCTGCTACGCCATCGCATCCCGGTCCCAGGAAAAGGCCGATGCCTTTGCCGCGCAATGGGGCGTAGAAAAAGCCTACGGCTCTTATGCCGCCCTGCTGGAAGACCCGGCCGTGGACCTGCTGTATGTGGCCACTCCCCATTCGCACCATTTTGACATCACCCGCGATGCCCTGGAAAAAGGCATCCCCTGCCTGGTGGAGAAGGCCTTCATGGCCAACCTGAACCAGTCCCGGGCCATCGTAGACCTTTCCAGGCGGAAGAAAGTATTCCTGGCCGAAGCCATCTGGACGCGCTATCAGCCCGCCGTGGAGATGGTCAACAGCCTCATCCGGGAAGGCCGCATCGGAGAGGTGCGCCTCATCACCGCCACCCTGGGCTACAGCATGGGCAATAAGGAACGGATCTTCCGGGCCGACCTGTGCGGTGGCGCCCTGCTGGACCTGGGCGTCTATGCCCTCAACTTCGTGCGGATGTTCTGCGACAAGCCTTTTATTTCCATGGAGTCCCAGTGTGTGAAAACAGATACCGGAATGGACTGGAGCAATGCCATCTCCATCGTGCTGGAAGGCGGGATCCTGGCCAACCTGCAGTCATCGGCCGCCTGTGTGGGAGACAATATCGGTGTCATCGCCGGCACGGAAGGCAATATCATCATTGACAACATCAACAATCCGCAGACCATTACGGTAAACGGACCGGACCGGGTTTTCCAGGAACAATTGAAGGTACCCCGGCAGATTACCGGATACGAATACCAGTTTGTGGCATGCCGGGATGCCATCGCAGAAGGCCTGCTGGAGCCGCCCCAGATGCCCTTGGAGGAGACTTTGTATATCATGGAACTGATGGATGGCCTCCGCCGGAAATGGGGCGTCCGCTATCCCATGGACGATAAGGATTACAGCATTATTTAACTTCGAATGCCGTAGCGGCCCGGACCGGGTCATTGCCTGTGGTAAGGCCTTCGGCCACCACTTCAAAGCGTCCGCCATAAGCGGGCGTTTTGCATTCCACCTCCAGGCGTTCGCCGGGAGCGAGCGTTAGCATGGGGTGCCAGTAGAGGGTCTGCCGATAGTCGGGATAGTCACTCCCCACCCTTTCGCAGGTATAGGCCATCGGGATGGAACAGCCCTGGAAGTCCACGATGCGCACATTATCGGCAAATTCCATAGACGGAAGCGTTCCCTTGAAGGTGACAAAGTTCACCACGCCGTCAAAGCTCCGGACGCCAAAGAAGTAGCTGTGGGTGTAGATTTCTATGCGTTTTACCAGATTCGGGTCATAGGAAAGGATCTTTTCCTGGTCCAGCACCGGGACCCCGTCCAGCAGCGAGAGCGCCTTCCCGTTCTGGAAGACATAGCCACCCAGGGGGTTGGAAGTCCATACCTGGATAGTTTTCTTTCCTTCCACAGTCCTTACGCGGATTTCGGGGATGAACTCCACAAAGACTTCTTCCATCAGCGGGAAACGGGTATAGTCGTCCAGGTTGTATCGCTTGCAGTCCCGCTCGTCAAAAAGCTGGTGCGTCCGGGCGGGCAGGGCCGTGTAAAGGGTATCGGCATCGAAATTCTTCTCCAACTGCATGCCCACGCCGCGCAGTTCCAGGGCCGAGGCCCAGTCGGGATGGAGGCGCAGCGGCTCAAAGGAACCGGCGGGCAAATCCAGGAAGGGACTCAAGAGTTCCAGGTGGCATACATTTCCGCGGTCCAGATCCTCTATTTCCAGGAACATTTCCTGCTCCCCGTAAATATTGGACGTGTAGAAGGACACCAACCCGTCCTCCGAAATCAGGTCCGTGTACAGATTCTCACCCGAACCAGGAGAGGAGATTACAGCGTACTTGTCCACCACAGCCTTCACCCCTTCCGCGTCGGTCCCGGCAACCCGGCCGCGGATAATCTCCCCCTCGTAATCCGGAACCACGCCAGTGTCAAAGCCCCTGGCCGGCGGCAGGGAACGGACCGAACGCACAAAGTCGGTGATATGGTCGCCTTCCTGAGCGGGAATGCCGTCGTCGTGGTATACGCTGAGGCTGAAGCTTACCGGCTCCGTGCCCTGGTTGGAAAGGAGGATCCGAGTCTTGGAAGAAGATGCCGCATCGGCCGCTGTCACTTGTAAAGTACCCTCCGATACGGGTGCAGGAGCCTGGGGCAGCTCATCCACCACCTCCACCCCGCCGGGGACCCGGTCGGCACTCAAGGTGTTGAAAACGGAGAGCATCCTGGAACCGGGAAGCGGATCGAAACCTTCTTCCGACGCCCCCAGGTGCGTATAGGCTATCAGCCGGTATGGGCCGGTAGGAAGTGTCGAAGGCAGCACCAGGCGTCCGGCCCCCCGGCCCTTGTCCAGGGAAATTTTCCCCGTCTGGACCATGCCGGTGGAAGAATGGACTTCCACATAGGCCGTCTTGCTGAAGGAGGAAAGTTCGCCCGTAGCGGCATCGATGCACCAGGCCGACATCCAGACGGCGTCGCCGGCCACATACACTTCCCTGTCGGTGGAAATATAGACGCGTTCCCGTATCCTTTCCTTTCCCGGAAGGGAAACGAGGGGAATTGAGAGCAGGAATAGGATAGTCAGTAACTTTTTCATCGCCATCTGTTAAATGTGTCCGTTTTGAGGCCAGTCGGCAGGTCTGGTCCTGGTCCCTCCCTGCTTCCGGCAATCGATACAAACGCTCAGGGCCCAGGTATAATCGGACGGTTCTGCAGAGAATAAACTGTTGTATTCCGGCCTGTAAGGAAGGAAACCGGATTTATAAAGGTTATCCGCCACCGGAATGTTGCTGGCGGCAATGGTGGTATCCATGCGCTCATGCGGCCGCTCCGGTTCATAAAAACCTTCCTTCAAATTGTCATAGTACAGAATGGCCCGGGTCGGTACGGCGGCATTCAGATATCCCACCACCTGCACGGACGGGTCTGAGATGCAGAAGACGTTGCTGGCCATCTCGCTGGGGACGGGAGAGAAGATGGAACCCTGCCCCGATGTATTCTGACGGATGTTATACCAGTAATTGTACGCATCCTCGCTCTGGGCCGCCAGCTGTACTGTAATCCGGTACAGGCTCTGGATACGCTTGTCACTTAGAGGGATGGTATGGAAAGCCAGTTCCTCAAAACGGTCTTCCGTCTGATTGACGGTAGAGAAAATGTTGATGCTGGGAGAATCATAGCTTTTCCAGCAGTAATAATTCCCGGGGAATATTTCCTGATAATGTCCCCCTTCTGTCTCCCAGTTCCCTGTATATTCATCCCAGTATGCTTTTGAAGGGATATAATCCAGATACGAATGGATATCGCTGTGGTATTCCCAGGTCTCGTTGAAGGACCAGCGGAAATGATGGGCGCCGTTGCAGTGCATGGAAAGGCCTATCCATAACTCCCTGAAATCCGCATTCCGGCTATAGCTGAGAGCATCTATGGTGGGAGCCGGGCAGGGCATCAGCCAGGCAGATTCGAAGACATGGGACTCACCCTCCTCCTGGGGAAAGGTTTCCACATGCAGGCGATAGCGCTGGTCTTTCCTCAAATCCGAAGTGTCGAAGTAGAGAATTCCCTTCTCCGAGGTTGAGGCCGCAAAATCCGATGTCCCTTCCACCCTGCTGCCGTCCTCTCCTTCTACATATCCCCTGGCCACAACAGGGATGGACTTATAGTCCGTGAGATTGAAGGGACGCACATGGCTCAGTTTCACGGTAGTGGTCCAGCCGATGAGGATATCGCCCTCAACCACCAGGGGATACTCACCTCCCCGCTCGATCTCCACCGGGTAGGGATAGATGCAGGCCATGGCCAGCAGCGCTGTAACGGCCGATGCCGCCATGCGGAAAAGTATCTTGGTTCTCATCAGAATTTCAGATTTAGGTTGATATACGGGATGGGGCAGGCGAACACAGACAGCATATAACTGTCCATGCCATCGAAAAAGACCGAATAGGCATTCTTGCGGGATGTGACATTATAGACGCCCACGGTCCAGGACATGTGCGTGAGCCGTTTGAGATAATGCCCCGGGTCTATGTTCACGGCCAGGTCCAGCCGGAAGTAGTCCGGAATGCGGTAGGTATTGCGCTGGGAATACGCGAGACGATAGCCGCCGCCGTACTCGTACGTGCCAATGGGAAGGGTTACGGGCCGGCCCGTGGCATACTCCAGATTGGCAGAAATAGAATAACGGTGCGTGAACTTATAGTTGGCCACCAGTTTCACCTCATGGGGCTTATCGTGGGGGGCGTTGTACCAGGCGCCGCCATTGATGGTGGCCACTCCCCTGTCTTCCATCTCACGCAGGAAGGTACGGGAATAGGAATAGGACAGCCATCCGGTGAGCTTACCGGTGGTTTTCTTGGCCATCAGTTCTATGCCGAAAGCCTTGCCGTAAGTCTCCACCAGGTCATCGGCCAGATGGGGATTCATGAGCGTGGTGGCGCCGGACTTATAGTCCAGCTGGTGGGAAGAGTGTTTGTAATAGCCTTCCAGGGTGAGGTCCACTGTGCCGTCGGCTATGGTCCAGTACACTCCCCCCGCGGCCTGCCAGCCGGTCTGCGGACGGATCCGGTCCGTGGACAGTTGCCAGGTATCGATGGGAGAGATGGAGGATGTATTGGAAATGAGGTGGATATGCTGGCTCATGGTATTGAAGCCGGCTTTCACCGAAAGGTTGTCCAGGAAGGAATACTTTCCGGAAATACGGAATTCCGGATTCAGATAGAACTTATTGGGATTCAGCGCAAGGAAACCGCTCAGACGCACGCCGCCTTCCAGGGAGAGCCTGGAGGTCACCGTCCAGCTGTCACTCACGAACAGGGCCGGTTCCACGGCCTGTTGGATATCCAGATTCCAGGTCCTGACCAGCGATTGACCCTCGTACAGGGGAGACATGATGCCGGGCTGCAGGCTATAGTAGATGGCGTCGGCCCCCATGGAAAGGCTATGAGAGCTGTTCACCGCATATTGGAAATTCATCTTCAGGAAGCCCTGGTCTATGCCCGTATCCACCTTGTAACCGGACATCTGGTTCTTCCCCAGGCTGTTCTCCAGCCGTGCGCCATAACGGTCGTAGCCTACGGAAGTGGTCAGGTTAAGCCGGCCGCCAAGCCGGCTGCGCCATTTGAGCGAGCCATTCAGGTTGGAGTAGCGGAAGGCCGGATCCCGGGAAAATTCAAAACCGTCCCTGGACCAGTAGAAATAGGCCTGCAGCGTATTGTCTTCATTGATCTTTTGCGTTACGCTGGCATTGATATCGCTGAAGGAAGCCTTTCCGCCGGCGTATTCGCTTGTCTTGGGAAGCAGGTTAAGGAGCCAGTTGGAATAGGTGGTGCGTCCTCCCAGGATGAAGGTGGTCTTTCCCTTCACGATGGGCCCTTCCAGATGGAAACGACTGGTTAACAGGCCGATTCCCAGCGACCCGGCAATCTTGTTGGCATTGCCTTCCCGCGTCCGGACATCCAGCACCGAGGAGATGCGGCCGCCCAGGGAAGCCGGAATGCTGCTCTTGTACAGTTCCACTTCGCTCACGATATCCGGGTTGAAGGCCGAGAAGATACCGAACAGGTGCGTGGGATTGTAGATGGTGCCGTCGTTGAACAGTACCAGGTTCTGGTCCACGGAACCGCCGCGCACATTGAAGCCGCTGGAAGCCTCGCCCACGGACTTGACACCAGGCAGGGTGAGGATGGCCTTGATGATGTCTCCCTCGCCGAAAGCACTGGGAATCTTGTTGATTACCTCCATGCGGACGCGCTCTATACCCATTTTGGCATCGCGGTGATGCGAGAGGGCACTGGCCGATACCACGGCCCCGGTGAGGGCGAGCACCTTCTCCTTCATCACCACGTCCAGCACGCCGTCGTCCCAGACCTTGAGGTTCAGGTGCATGTCGTCCAGCGAATACCCGCTCAGGTTCAGGATATTGTCCCCCACGGGAAGCGCAATCCGGTAAAAGCCCGCAGCATCGGTGAGGGCGTAGACACCCGTTTTCTCCTCATAGACGGAAACGCCCACAAGGGGTTCGCCAGAGGAGACATCCCGCACATGGCCGCTCACATACACCTTGCCCCTCCGGCCCGCACTGCTCTCCCCTATCTCATACACCTTGTTCTGGAAGGTGACCACGGCGCTCTGCTCGGCCAGGTATTGCTGCAAGTCGCTGTCATCGGAGGCCGCCTTGGCCCGGTCGAAATAAGCGGAGGGAAGGGAGGTAAAGACCGATTTGCTGTGAAGGATGAATCGGTCCGTACCGTAGCCGCTGATCACATAGCCCTTTTCGCGGAGGGCGTTGAAAGCGGCATCCACGAACGATTCCCGGGGGGCGCTCACGCTAAAGGTGGACTGCTCGGCCGCATCTTTGATATAATACACATTCCCGGGATAATGGGCGCGGATTACCTGCACGAGCGAATCCAGTTCCACGCGCCGGATATCCACGATCTCCTGCGCAGACAGGGTGGCGCCACCCAGAAAAACGGCTGCCAGGACAGTACAGAAGAACTTTTTCATTGGACGGCGGCATTAAGGACGGCTTTGCAATAGGAATCGAAGTCGGCTTTGGACCTGCCTATGCCGGCGGCTTTCACCGCCCTGCGGATTTCTTTCCGCTTGGCGGAGGGGAACTTGCGAAGGAGCGAGCCCCGGCTTCTGATACGCGAGAACTCCCCATCCGCATTCCGGAAATAGTAGCTGGTATGGAGAGCGAAGAACCGATAGACATCGGAACGGTAATTCTCATCATAATAACCTATTTCCCTTCCGTTCACATCATTGATGGATTCGTTCAAGACCTTCTCCACGTGCTTGTACACCTGTTCTTCCCCCGAGCCGAAAACTTCGTAGAAGCCCTCTGCCAGCGCCTCTCCGGGGCCTATGCCCACGAAACGGCGGTTCCCGATCGTAAGGGACGGGGTAAGGGAAGGAGGGAGCGCTACGCTCATCAGGCCGAGGACCTTGGTTACCAGTGCGCGTTGTTCCCGGGCATCTATATTCAGGAAAACATCCCGGTAAAGGTTCCCTTCAAAGACTATATCCCCCAGCTGGAAATCAGGCTGCTCCCAATAGGGATTCCCGTTGGCCGGAAAACTAATCTTGGTAGCCTGCTTCCCCCGGAAAAGGACAGCATGGTTGCCGGAGGCCTGCTGGAAGGTCTCCAACTCGTCCGGGACCTGTGCCTGTGCCCTCAGACAGGGAAAAGACAAGGCCAGGGAGATAAGAATGGTTAAGTACGTGAGTTTCATTCTTACAAAGATATAGTTTTTTATCATTTATAAAACCCGGAAAGTGCAAAAATACGTCTCTTCAATCAGAGCTTTCGCTTTGCCCGGGACACAATGGAAGGTTTCCGTTTTTTTATTATCTTTGTAGGAAACGCAAAACGGACTGATCATGAAACCTAAAGCATTGTTCATCGGCGGCACCGGCACCATCAGCAGCGCCATCACCGCCGCCCTCTCCTCGGGAGGAAAATGGGACCTCACCCTCCTGAACCGGGGTTCCCGCAGCGCTGCCGTACCTGCCGGCGTGAAAGTGATCCAGGCCGATATTGAAGACGAAAAACGGGTAGCCAGCCTCCTGGAAGGCACTTTCTGGGATTGCGTATGCGATTTCATCGGTTTTGTCCCCGCCCAAGTGGAAAGGGACTGGCGGCTGTTCCGGGGGAAGACCAGGCAGTATATGTACATCAGTTCCGCATCGGCCTATCAGAAACCCGCTACCAGCCCGTTCATCACGGAAGGCACGCCCATGGCCAATCCCTACTGGGAGTATTCCCGCAACAAGATTGCCTGCGAGGCCTTTCTCATGGAAAAGTACCGCCAGGAAGGCTTCCCCGTAACCCTCATCCGCCCCAGCCATACCTATGACGAGCGTTCCGTTCCCCTGGGTGTCCACGGAGACAAGGGCTCCTGGCAGGTAATCCGGCGGATGCTGGACGGCAAACGC
>JAEEGJ010021429.1_pt1 | contig 13910 bp, 8 predicted proteins | sample 8958761 | NCBI WGS metagenome assembly JAEEGJ01 (sample SAMN16246546, study PRJNA631951) | gut metagenome | biome: gut microbiome; feature: rumen; material: RS-attached | host: Bos | place: Iran: Karaj | collected 2018-10 | reverse complement strand
TGATCTGCAGTGACTTCCATCCATTTACTAAGATTTCCGATATACTTGGGCTGCAACAGCCAACCATGAGTTATTTCTCAACAGATATCTTTGAAGGTGAGATGGCGCACGCAAGATTTTACGATGAGGAGATCCGTAAGCAGATCCCGAAATGCCATTACAGGAAGTACACCATCAGCGAGATCATCAATTCTATCATCGGGAGCGGATTTACTTTGGAGCGTTTTGATGAACATCCTTCATGGGAAAATGAAAAACTCCCGGGTGAGTTTACAGCGATAGCAAGAAAGAACTGAGGGGGCGTATGGCATCAAGTATTATACATTTAGCAATCACAAATGAATTGATAAAGCGATTATCTTTTATTGATGCGAACAGACTTAAGTTCGGTGCAGTTGTGGTTGACGCAGGAGTCGGTGGAAACAAATATGGAAATGCCCATATGAAGATAACTGTTCAGGATGGTACAAAGAAAACCTATGATTTTGACAGATACCGTGAAATGTTCGGGAAACGAATGCTTACGGATGATCTTTATATGGGGTATTATCTGCATTTGGTGCAGGATACATTGTATAGAGGCTATGTATATGACAGACATCATTGGAATCCGATAACATCGGGAAATGTTGAACGGTTGCATAAGGATTATCAGATCATAAATCAATACGTTATAGATAAGTATCAGCTGAAAAATGATCTTACAATACCTGCTGACTTTAAGGATGAGGCCATTAATCAGATTTGTTCCTTCGATACTGAAGAACTTATACAGGACATGGATTCGTATTTTCTGCCTGTGGATGAAGAACCGATTTTCTTTTTTACAAAAGAAATGGCGGATGAATTCATAGGAGAGGTTGTGGAGTTCTGTGTAGAAGAGGTTGAGAAACTGCGTGACGGCAAGCCCGGAATAGATATGCTGACATACGCCTGGAACCGTGCAGGCGTGTAAAAAATAATGAATTCTTCATGCATAAATGGTATAATCTCCTTGTCACTCGTGACAATAAAATGACAATAAACACTTCAAAAAGTATAGTAGATTGCAGGTAATCCTTAGGGTTATCTGCATTTATGTAAGCAGATAAATGAGGGGAATCTTATGATATCGAAAAAGAGAAAAATATATATCATCCGGCCGGTCATTGTGATCGCGCTGATATTGTGGCTATGTGCATGCAGTGCAAAAACTAATCCGATGCAGCAAAGTGATGGCTCAAAAGCAGATGACGGAGTGTCGCAGTCATCAGAAAAAACGGCTGTTGTAGCTGAAGGACTTCCGACATTTAAGGTGAACGGGGAGACTGATCTTCCCGGAAACTTTTTCCTGTCATTTGTCTACACCAGAAATCTCATAATGTTGGACGGCAAGGGGAATATCGTTTGGTCCAAACATGAGGATAATCCGGAAGGGGTAATGACGGGATTTTGGGATTTCAAAAAGCACGTTATAGACGGGAAGACGTATTACAGTTATCATGACCAGATTCTTTCATACGACGGTTACGGGCTTGAAGGCTTTGCACCCGGGGAACGTGTGATAATGGATGAGGATTTTAATGAGATAAACAGGATAACTTTTGAAGAGTCGGACGTTGTAAAAAAGGGTCATCCGCTCGATGGACATGATTTTCTTATGATAGATAAGGACCATTATATTCTCTCGGGATATATTAAAGATACGATCACCAATCATCCCGATTACCCGAATGGTTCAAGCGTTGTATATTCCTATCTTCAGGAAGTAAAGGACGGACAGGTTGTATGGGATTTTAGGTCAGTTGATTATCCAGAACTGTATGATCTTGTCGTTACGGACGGAGTGGAGACTGCAAATGATTTTGCAAACAATGCTACGGATGTTCCCGACATCGTTCATTTCAATTCCATGCGCCTTGATGATGACGGGAATCTGATCTGCTCATTCAGGCATCTGAGTTCGATCATCTGCCTGGATCGCACAAAAGACACGGATCAGATAAAGTGGATACTGTCGGGAAGGGGTGACATGTTCGGTCTTTCGGAGGATGAAAAGACCTCCTGCCAGCATTATGCGACCGTTGACGGACAGTATATAACGGCTTTTGATAACGGAAATCTTAACGAAAAAACACGTATACGTTCATATATGATCGATCCGGATGCAGGTGTGGTCAAGGCTGTAAAGACATATGATGTTGCCGGCAGATATTCATCTGCGTGTGGGGATGTCCAGCATCTGTACGACGAAAAATACGTTATCGGCTGGGGCAGGACGATGAACGATAACATATGTATGTCGGTTTATGATTTTGCGACCGGAGAAGAGGAAATGTCCATTGCCCTTGATAATCCCAGGAACTTCACATACAGATGTGTATATTATGACTGAGTTTTATTTGTGTTATATAATATGCTGCATTAGTCAGACACATTGTATATAATAATGTATATGTGTGCATTTACATGGAGGATATGCTGATGAGACATTACTTGAAGAAGATCCGTTTATCTGTTATAGCAGCCACATTGACTGCATCGATGGTACTTGCCGGAATACCGGTAACAGCCGTCTATGCCTTGCCGGACACATATCAGGCAGCAACTGCGGCTGTTGCGGCTGTTAGTGTACAGAGATCAGATGCCGGAGCAGTTGCCAAGGCTGTTGCAGCGGTTAACGAAGCCAGACGCACAAGATCCGAGGAGGATATCAAGAAAGCCCAAGATCTTATGGCTGCACTTAAACCGATTGACAAGCTTGGACAGTATGTTGAGCTTATCAGAGATTATTATCTGAAGAATTACAGAAATAAGGGTTTCAAGTATTTTAATGTCGTGAAATATCTCGCTGACAATGAAGACGTAGTGCTGGCAGCACTTAAGTACAGTCCGAATGATATGTATGGCTATGCAATAAAACATTACCTGGAACAGGGTATTTTTCAGGGCAGATCTTCGGGCACAGACTTTGATCCGATGGTAGCGATCCTTGCCAAGCCTGAGATATTATTAGAGATAATTATTGCTTCCGATAAAGATGTACCGGACTTGCTTTATGATTCGTTCGTACGCAAAACAGGCAAGACGACAACAGATTCTTACATTGTAAGTCGTGACAGTTTAATTGTTATTGAAAAATACGGCGGCAGTCCGGTTAATGTAAGTGGTGAATCAAGGCCGTACATTGCTTCAAGCAATGTATATAACGCTACCAACGGCGGCAATGGAGTCGAAGATGACGATGATGATAAAGGTTTTCGTGTTCCGCGATATGTGAACAATAAATCCATAAATATCGATCCATATGTTTTGTACAGGAATTCTTATGAGGATGCGCATTTCTCATTTACATCATACAATCCGTTTGATGACAAGAATAATAATAAGGTTGTAAATGTAAGGTTCATGGGTGAGAATTACAGACGTGCCAATGAGCTTGCCCAGGGCAAAAAGTATACATTAATGTTGTACTTCTGCGGAACTGATCTGGAGGAAGATGAGTATAACAGAAGTGTGTCCGGTGAACTTGTCAGCCTGATGCAGGCAGACATGAGTAATGTTAATGTGATCCTTTGTATCGGAGGGACCAATTCATATGGCAACAGCCTTATGAATGAGGATTCTTGGGATGGGCAGACATACGGAGCTTCCGGCTTAAGGTCGGGCGTATACTATCTTAATCCTGATGCTCTTTCATCTATACGTGACAGGCTTTTGAGGGTCAATACGGATAAAGGTGATGCGATGTATCAGCTTGCAGGAACAAAAGGCGGAACGGCTCTTTCACAGGGTCTGCATTTTGATGATATCATCACACGCGATTCCCTCATTCAACTTGTCTCAACATCGGCCGTTGATATGGCGGATCCTTCTTATTTGGCGGGATTCATTAATCTTTCGACAGACCTGTTTCCTGCAGAGAACTACGGTCTGACTCTTTCCGGACATGGCGGCGGACTTGAAGACGGGGTGATCTTTACCGGCTCACTAAATGAGGGAACCACGGTGATTGAGAATAACAGTATCACTGTTTATGAACTGGAATCAGCGCTTGCCTCAACGAATCTTTATAGGGATAAGTCTGTATCAAGTGACGGAAAATTGGGCGTGATCTACTATAACGCATGTCTAATGGGATCGACAGGTCAGGCATATAATACGAAAGATTATTTCAGATATATGGTAGCTTCTGAAGAATTATCTTCCGGTCACACTTCTTATCGTTATCTTGTAACGGGTCTTAATGATGATGTAGCCAGAGGCAAAAGTGATCGGGAGATTGCCGTACATTTTGCTGAGGCCTATGAGAAGTATCCGGCTGCGCATCATGGCTTTGACGGAGATCATGTCGGCTCGATCGCGGTGTTCTCGTCTGAGGAACTTGAGGAAATGGGCGATAATATAAATGATCTGGCACGCGAGTTGTCGATAATACTCAGAACAGATAATTATACTGCCGGTGGTTTGAAAAATGATGTCTTCATGGCTGTAAGGGAGGCTTCTCTTTCATGCTATCCTACAAACGGTGCGGATGATGATGAGTATTACGGCCAATTCCTGGATGAGACGCGGTTCGTTGACATAGGCGAATTATTGACTCATGTAAAATACAATCTGGGTAAGGTGTCTAAGGATAACTATAGCGCAGATGACATAAAAAGATTCGACAAACTGATGTCCAAACTTGATAAAACTCTCAATTCGGGATTTTTGGTTTTCCTGTCAATGTATAATACGGAAACAGGAGGAATATATAAATACGCTGAAGGCCCCGTAGTGCCGTTAAATTATACAATGGATGTTGATAAGATATGGACAGATATTAGGGCAAATAAGAACGGTATGAGAGATTACCTGTATGGAAGCTCAATATATATGCCTCTTAGGGAATCGGTTTCCGGGTTTGAGAATTCCGATTATTACAAGTACTACAAAGATACGGATCTTAATGGTTATGTAGAGTTTATTTATGATTATCTGACATACTTTAATGATAAAAACGGATATGCTAAGAAGATTGGCGATCTCAAGGGAGAATTATATGATTTGGCCAAGACCAATAATATTAACAGACTGATAAAGCAGACCCATGATCCGAATGATCTGTACTTAAGAAAGATCGTGGATGAGGATGGCGATGCACGTAACTATTTAAGCTTTAAGATTGCAGACAGCTATGAAGAAGCCGGGTTACAGACACCTGCCAATTCAACGGGCAGTCCTATGTTGGATCTGCTTGAGACGCAGTATTCTATTACGATGGCAGCTGTACATAAGCAGAGATTTGAGGCATATGATACCGCATCCGATACAATGGGTGTGCTGGAAGTTGATATGATATGTGCAGAAGCACCCATATCTCCCTTTGCATATGCGTTGGACAGCAATACGTTGTCATTTGACGTCACCGATACGACAAACAGTATTATCGAGGGTATTGCTCTTGAAGGAAAGACCCGAAATGTCATGGGCTATGAAGATGACTGGCAGTTCGTATTAAAGTCATATTTGGAATATGATTCGAATGCCAAGGATAAGGCGTTGAGTGCGCTGTTTGATTCTTATGATAAAGATATGCAGACATTAACCGTTATGGGAGGTACGAAAGTTACAGGCAGTGATGATCCGATCTATGACAGTATCCACTTCTTTAGTAAAGGCAACGAAGATCAGTATGATTATTGCGGTTCCGTGCGCACTATCGATAATAATGGTACGAATGACTATGAAAAGATCAGCAGCGAAGATATTGTTGCCATAGCTGCCTACCATTATGTTCTAAAAGAAGATGATAATGGTGATCTTACCAAACAGGCAATGGAATCCATAGATGGGATAGGCTTTGGTTACTTTGTGGTTGATGAAGATAATACCCCTTATCTTAATACCGGTTTGAATATTGCCGAGAAAACAGCAAGCGGAGAATACAGCGGTGAGGGGACCGGTTATGCTATTGATCTGACCGGCAGTCACGGAGAAGATGCAAATGATCACTATTCTGAGATTGGGGATATAGGACAATTCGAAGATTCGGATATTAATGTAGGAAACGGACCTCTTGATTTAGTTGATATTACACGAGCAGGCATCGATGCTATTGACAGTATTGGAACATTTTCCGATGAAGAGTATGGGAATTTCGGTGATACGGATACAGCCGACAAGGCAGATCCGGAAGAAACGACCAATTGTGCCGAAAGTGTAGATGCAGATACAGGAGTTGAAGCTGATGCAATGGCTGATAATGAGACTTTGACTGATGAGACTGAGCCCATACCTTCAGAAGAGACGGAGGCAACAGAGACGGAGGAAACAGAGTCGGGAGCAGAAGAGCCCGAAGCAGTCGAAGAGCCTGAATCGATCGGTGAGGATGCAGAAGATGAAGACGGTCAGGAGTAGTTGCCATTAGAGCGTTGATATGTTAATATGCTAGCAGACTAAAGCAATAAAATAATAGGCGGAGGAGTATTATGAAAAAGTTGTTATGTGTTTTATTGGCGGGAGTATTTGCACTCTCACTTGTCGCATGCGGAGCAAAGGCTGACAGCGGCAGGACATTTACAATGGGTATCGATCCCGAATACCCGCCGTTCAGCTCATTGGGCGATGACGGTAATTACACGGGCTTTGACGTTGAAGTCTGCCATGCGGTATGTGAGAAGCTCGGTTGGGAATTCAAGGTATTTGAAGTTAACTGGGATGAGAAGCTTGTTCAGCTTGATTCCAATGAGTGTGACTGTGTATGGTCAGGAATGACGATCCTTGACAGCATGAAAGATGCAGGATATGTGATCTCTAAGCCTTATTATGACAATACACAGGTTCTTATGGTCAAGAAGGACAGCGGTATCGCCACATCAGCAGATCTTGCCGGCAAAGATGTTGCAGTACAGCTTGGAACATCAGGTGAAGGCTTACTTAACGGTGACCTTTCGGATATGGCAGCGACCTTTAACAATGTGATCACCTGTGACAGTTTCCTTAAGTGCTTTACCGAGCTTGACGGTGGCGCAGTTGACGCAGTATTTGTTGACCTTCCTGTTGCCGTAAGCTATGCACAGGAGCATGATGGATTTGTAGTACTTGATGAGCGTTTCGGTGATGAGCAGTATGGTATAGCTTATCGTGCAGGTGATGAGGAACTGTGCAAGAAGGTTGATGACGCTGTACAGGAGCTCGTTGCAGACGGAACATATAAGAAGATTGCTGAGAAGTATCCCGATATAATCAATAACCTTATCTTCCTTCAGTAATCATTTGATGTATTGAATATTGATGTATGTTTCTCCCGGAAGCAGGGGTGAAGATACTTTTCACCCGTCCTCCGGGAGATTTGCTTTGTATGACTTGCAAAGCCGGTCAGGGAATGGAGTAAAAATGACACTGTGGACCATGATCATAAAAATGTCGGAAGGACTTACGCGTACATGCGCGATCTTCTTTTTGACACTGATCTTTTCGCTTCCTTTGGGGATGTTGGTGGCATTGCTCAGGATGAGTAAGAATAAGGCAGTTTCTTCTGTCACCAGATTTGTGATCTCTATCTTACGTGGGACACCGCTTATGTTGCAGCTGCTTGCTGTGACTTACGGTCCTTACTATCTTTTTAATATCTCGGTTTCACGCAACAAATTAATACCGGTCGTGATCGCTTTCTCGATCAACTATGCTGCGTATTTTTCGGAGATATACAGAGGCGGCATAGAATCGATGTCAAAAGGACAGTATGAAGCGGCTGCGGTATTGGGATATTCCAAAGCGCAGACATTTATCAAGATCATACTTCCTCAGGTGATCAAGAGGATAATGCCGAGCATCACCAATGAGGTTGTTACGCTGGTAAAAGACACGTCACTTGCATTTACGGTTTCCTATCAGGAGATGTTCACAATAGGCAAGCAGATCGCCAATTCACAGACAAGTTTTATGCCCTTTTTGGTTGCGGGCGTATTCTATTATGTGTTTAATGCCATAGTTGACTTCGTAATGGGTAAATTAGAGCGATCAATGCAGTATTACAAATAAGATCGGAGATTAAGATGATCCTTGTGATGTCCAATATAAAAAAGCATTTTGAAGAATGTGAAGTTCTTCATGATATAAGTCTGAGTGTGGATTCGGGAGATGTGGTAAGTATCATCGGACCTTCTGGTTCGGGTAAGTCCACATTGTTAAGGTGTGCCACATTTTTGGAAAAGATCGATGCGGGAACCATCAAATATCTTGATGAGACGGTAGTTCATACTCCGACAGGGGAAAAACCCGTATATCTGCCTAAAAAGGATATGGTAAAGGTAAAGAGTTACTTTGGGCTTGTTTTTCAGCAGTTTAATCTCTTTCCGCATTTTTCGGTTCTTAAGAATATTACTGACGCACCGATCAATGTACAGAAACGTGACAAAGACGAGGTTGAAGCCAAGGCCCATGAACTTCTTGGCAAGATGGGACTTGCGGATAAGGCTCTTGCCTATCCTTTCCAGCTTTCCGGCGGTCAGCAGCAGAGAGTGGCTATTGCAAGAGCGCTTGCGCTTAATCCTGATATACTGTTTTTTGATGAACCTACATCCGCTCTTGATCCCGAGCTTACCGGAGAAGTGCTAAAGATCATTAAACAGCTTGCTGACGAGAAAATGACAATGGTGATAGTAACTCATGAGATGAGTTTTGCCAAGAATGTCAGTAAGAGAGTGATATTCATGGACGGCGGTTATATAGTTGAGCAGGGTGATCCCGAAGAGGTATTCGGCGATCCGAAGCAGGAACGTACAAGGCAGTTTTTGAGGAATTATGATCGATGAAAGATCCTGAATATGTAGTAGCCGATCCTACAGGCAATATAACCGTTTTGGTCACCAATGAGTATTCACCGGAAGAAAGACCTGTGCTTTCGGAAAAACTGTGCAGAGATATACCTGATTGTGAACAGGTAGGATTTATAACGAACGGAAAAGACGGCGCCGATATATGTCTTAATATGGCGGGGGGTGAGTTCTGTGGCAATGCCACAATGTCAGCCGCCGCCTTTTTTGCTGCAGGAAAAGGTATAGAGCAGGATCGGGAAATATCAGTGTCGGTAAGGACATCCGGCACAAGAGATTTGGTAAAAGTGAATATCCGTCGTACCGGGGAGAATAAATATGACGGAAGTGTCACAATGCCGGTGCCGTTTAGTGCAGACCCAGTCAAACTGATGTATAACGGGAAGACATATGATATTGCAGTAGTGAAATTTGATGGGATGTATCACGCCATTATCGAGGAGTCCGATCTTACCAGGGAAGATGCCGAAAAGGCTGTGGTAAAGTGGGCACAGGATCTGGGAGCAAAAGGTATGGGTATCATGTTTGTCGATGAAGAGAGGATGACACTTACACCTATAGTATATGTTCCCGCATTGGGTGAATTCTATTGGGAGCATGCCTGTGCAAGCGGTACGACTGCGACCGGATATTATTTTTACAAAAAATATTCTAAACCTGTTAAGATGGTATTTAAGGAGCCGGGAGGCACTTTGGGGATAAGCGTGAACGAGAAGGGGATTCCGGTATTGTCCGGAACGGTATCTTTTCGGGAATAAAGCAGGGAGGGTTAGTTATGTTAACTGCAAACAAGCCAAAAAGCAGACAGATTGACAGTGTAAAGAGACAAAACGATGCTCTGATCCTTAAGTCTGAGCATGGAATGTGCTCGCTTAAGCCGGTTAAGGAGAATATAATCCGGGTTACTTATACCGTACAGGATGAATTCTCTAAAAAGGACAGACCGGGTGTAACGGCAAAAGATAATTATTCCGACTGGACATATGCCGAGGAAGGATCCCGGATAAAGCTTGAGCTTAAGAGTCTGTCTGTGGTCGTGAGAAAGGATACGGGTTCGATCGGTTTTTATGATAAAAAAGGCGCCCTTCTTTTCAAAGAGCGTGACGGGGATCCCATAGAATTCGAGCAATTCGAGACTTATACTTTGGCTGATGGAGAGCAGAAGACTAAAGTAATAGATACAGCAGATGGAAAGAAAGAAGTGATAGAGGATCCTTCGAAGATATCCACCGGTAAGAGCTATCATATAAGACATAATTTTGTCCTGGGTAATGAGGCGCTTTATGGAATGGGACAGCAGGAAAAAGGTTTTGCGTCCCTTCGCGGACACACACTGTATATTCATCAGGGCAACCGTAAGATCGCCGTTCCGATGTTCGTTTCGACAAAAGGATACGGACTGCTGACTGATACATACAGTCCGCTCATATTTAATGATGATCTGAACGGCACATACATATATACTGAGGCCGATCAGGAATCCGACTTCTATTTTATCGCAGGTGATATGAATGGAGTCATTGCCGGATATCGTTATCTTACCGGTAAAGCAGCAATGCTTCCGAAGTGGGCGTTTGGTTATGTGCAGTCACAGGAACGTTTTGAGAGTCAGGAGGAGATAATAAATGTCGCCGACAGATCGAGAGAACTTGGTATCGGTATGGACTGTATCGTTCTTGACTGGTTTAGCTGGATAGATGGTCACTGGGGACAGAAATCGTATGATGAATCCCGCTTCCCTGCGCCGGAAAAGATGATAGAGGAGCTTCATGATAAACATGTTCATTTCATGATCTCTATATGGCCTGCCATGGGTGAGAATACGGCTGATTATAAGGAATTTAAGGACAGGGATCTTTTGTTGCCTGCAAGCAATGTATACAATGCTCTGAATGAAAAGGCAAGGACACTGTATTTTGACCAGTTGAAACGTACACATTTTTCGTATGGAACAGACGCCTGGTGGTGTGACAGCAGTGAGCCGTTTACGCCCGAGTGGAATCGTGTCATTCGCATGGAACAGGGAGATCTGTACAGGGATTTCTGCAATGAAGCAGGCCTTAGGATTCCATATGAATACTGCAACTGTTATCCTCTCTATCATGCCATGGGTATATATGAGAACCAGCGTAAGGCCATGGATGAGAATAAGGATAAGATGAAAGAAAAACGTGTCTGCAATCTGACTCGTTCTGCATATACCGGACAACAGAGATACGGTACGATCATGTGGTCGGGGGATACGGATGCAAGCTGGGATACGTTTAAGGATCAGATCGCAATAGGCCTGCATTTCGTGGCTTCGGGTATTCCCTACTGGACGATGGATACGGGAGCATTCTTTGTCAAAAAAAGTGACGTCTGGTATTGGAACGGCAGATACGATGATACAACGGATAATAAAGGATATTGCGAGCTGTATACCAGATGGTATCAGTATGCTGCTTTCCTTCCGGTATTCAGAGCACATGGAACTGATTGCAGAAGAGAATTATGGAACTTTAAAGGTGAGTTCTATGATGCAATGCTTAAGGCCAACAGATTAAGATATAAGCTTATGCCTTACATATACTCGGAAGCAGGAAAGGTATGGCTTGAGGATAAGTCGCTGATCAGATGGCTTGCGTTTGATTTTGCAGATGATATGATTGTTTGGGGTATTACCGATCAGTATATGTTCGGGGAATCTTTGATGGTATGTCCTGTTACCGAACCGATGTATTATGATGAAAAGGGTGAAGCGATACATGACGTTTCCAAGTCAAGGAAAGTATATTTCCCCATTGGCTGTGACTGGTATGATTTTTATACCGGTGAAAAACATAAGGGCGGAAGTATGGCAGACATTCCGGCAAAGCTTGATAAGATACCGCTGTTTGCAAAAGAGGGAAGCATCATCCCCGTGACTGAACCGGCAATGTCTGTTGAGGAACAGAAGGATGAGATATCATATATGCGTTTTGGAACCGGACCGGACTCATATTATGAATTCTATGAAGATGACGGAGACGGTTACGAATACGAGAATGGTAAGTACAGTATAAGCCGTATATCATAAATGGGAGAGGACATATACAAAGAATTATGAATAATATAGCAAAAGACTTTAACTGGAAGATGAAGATCGCAGGAGAGGACACATACTATCCTGCCAAGGTTCCCGGATCGGTATATCAGGATCTTTTAGAAGCCGGTCGCATGGAAGATCCGTATTACAGAGACAATGAACTTAAGGCACTCGATATGATGAAAAATGATTTTGAATATCGTGGGACCTTTGATACCGATATGACAATTGTATCAGAAGCCGACGAGGTCATTATTCGCTTTAACGGACTTGATACGATCGCGGATATCATGCTTAACGGTGAAGAACTCGGCAGTGTCGATAATATGCACCGCATATGGGATTATTCTGTAAAGAAACTCCTGCGTGATAAGGATAATGAACTTATAATAGTATTTCATTCTCCGACTGAATTTATAGCCAAGGAATATAAAAATGATCCCGAGATACTTGGTACAGAGGATGCCATGAGAGGCTTTCCGAAGATCCGTAAGGGACATTATATGTTTGGCTGGGATTGGGGCCCGAGGCTTCCTGATGCAGGTATATGGAGACCGATCGAACTGCTTGCGGTTAAGAGAGCGGAGCTATCAAGGACGTATATCCGTCAGGAATGGAAAGAGGATCTGTCTTCTGTAAAGATCACAACTGACATAAGTGTCAGGATCGCGGGAGATAGGACAGATACGGATCTTAGGCAGTCGAGCGGTGGACTAAGCGCTGTATATACGATCACAGGTCCTGATGGTGAGGTGATCTGTGACAAAAAACCGGCTAACGAATCTGTTACGATCGTAAATCCCAAACTGTGGTGGCCGAACGGGCTTGGCGATCATCCGCTTTACACCGTAAACATCGAACTGATTTCCGATGATGGAACGGTATGTGATACCGTGACAAAAAGGATAGGTCTGCGAACCATGCAGATAAGCACGGCCAAGGACGAATACGGTGAGGAATTTGCGCATGTTGTAAACGGTGTAAAATTCTTTGCAATGGGTGCGGATTATATTCCGGAGGATAATATCCTTTCGAGAATGAACAAAGACAGGACAAGAGATCTGTTAGAACAGTGTGTTGCGGCACATTTTAACTGTATCCGTGTGTGGGGCGGCGGAATATATCCTGAGGATCATTTCTTTGATTCATGTGATGAACTTGGACTTGTGGTATGGCAGGACTGTATGTTCGCCTGCGCCAATTACAGACTGACCAAAGAATTTGAAGAGAATATCATGGCTGAGCTTAAGGGCCAGATAAGAAGACTGTCTCATCATGCAAGCCTGGGACTATGGTGTGGTAATAATGAGATGGAGACTTTCGTTGATCAGGGTGCATGGGGAGCAAAGTTTAAGATCAAGAGTGACTATGTCAAGATGTATGAATATCTCTTCCCCAACCTTTTTGAGAAAGAAGATCCGGACAGGTTCTATTGGCCGGCAAGCCCGTCAACGGGAGGTGGATTTGATAACCCCAATGATCCGGACAGAGGAGATGTGCATTACTGGGATGTATGGCATGGAGACAAGCCGTTTACCGAGTATCGGAAGTTTTTCTTCAGATATCTCTCGGAATTCGGATTCCAGTCATTCCCTTCCATTCGCACTGTTGAAAGCTTTACACTGCCTGAGGACAGGAATGTGTTCTCGTATGTGATGGAGAAGCATCAGCGTAATGCAGCAGCCAATGGTAAGATCATGAATTATATGGAACAGACCTTCCTGTATCCCAATGATCTTGATACCCTTATATATGCATCCCAGCTTATGCAGGCTGAGGCGATAAGGTACGGTGTTGAGCATTTCAGACGCAACAGAGGAAGATGTATGGGTACGGTCTACTGGCAGCTTAACGACTGCTGGCCGGTAGCTTCATGGTCTTCGATAGATTATTACGGAAGATGGAAGGCTCTGCATTACTATGCTAAGAGATTCTTTGCGCCTGTCATGGTATCATGCGAAGAAGAAGGGCTGCTTACTCAGTCAATGAATGTCAATGCCGAACCATTTGATGTAGTTAAATCAATAAGACTTAACGTAACA
>JAEEGJ010021426.1_pt1 | contig 13911 bp, 10 predicted proteins | sample 8958761 | NCBI WGS metagenome assembly JAEEGJ01 (sample SAMN16246546, study PRJNA631951) | gut metagenome | biome: gut microbiome; feature: rumen; material: RS-attached | host: Bos | place: Iran: Karaj | collected 2018-10 | reverse complement strand
CGACATCATGCAGCAGAAACTGATAGACTATATCAGTGAGCGGATGCAGGGACAGTCGGCAAAGTTGGACATGGCGTATTTTGACAATCCGGAGTATCATGACACGTATCATAGAGCCCAACAAGAAGCGTCGTACCGGCCCATTCAGATACTGAATGGATTTATGAATCTGTTGGGGTCGTTGATATCGATAACTATCATTGTGGCGATGTTGATTCAGGTGTCGGGTTGGATTATTGTTGTGATGGTTGCCGCCGTGGTGCCGTCGTTTATCGTGAGGGTGATCAAGGCAAGGCAGATTTATGCTTTCAGAAGAAACAACACTCAGAATTACAGACGGACGAGTTATTACACTGCGTTGCTTGGAGGGCGGGACTATGCCAAGGAGATGCGCACCTTTGGGCTGATGCCTTATTTCAGGGAACGCTTTGTGTCGGTGCGGCGGCAGCTGGTGGACAATCTGCTGAAGATTTCGCGCCGCATAGGCGTATATGACTCTATCTGTGCCCTCGCGGAGACGCTGGCGATGTTTTTCGTGGTGCTGTTCCTGCTGTCGAGCACGACGAGCGGGGCCATCACGGTGGGCTCGTTTGTGATGCTGTTTGAGGCTTTCCGCCGTGGGCAGACGGGTTTGAACAGCTTGGTGAGCGGCGTGACGGGACTGTATGACAACCGCCTGTTTGTGGGCAATCTGTTTGAGTTTCTCGACTTGAAGCCGACGATTGTGAACGAGAAGGATGCCTTGCCGTTTCCCGAAAAGGTGGAGACAGTGGAGTTTAGGGACATCACGTTCCGCTACCCGAAGATGGAACGCGACGTACTGAGCCATTTTTCGCTCATGGCACGTGCGGGCGAGGTGACGCAGATAGAGGGTGAGAACGGTTTCGGCAAGACGACGTTGCTGAAGCTGTTGCTGCGCCTTTATGATACCGACCAAGGTGCGGTGCTGGTGAACGGTGTGGATGTGCGGCGGTACGACCTCAAGGGGCTGCGGCGCGGCATAGGTGCCATCTTCCAGGACTATGTGCGTTTCTATTGCACGGCAGAGGAGAATATCATGTTTGGCGACGTGCAGCACCACGACCGCGAGCGGGTGCGGCAGGCGGCACACCTGTCGGGTGCGGACAAGTTCATCGAGCGGCTGCCCAAGGGTTACGATACCCAGCTCGGACGCATGTTTGACGGCGGCGAGGAGCTGAGCATGGGGCAGTGGCAGCGTATCGCGTTGGCGCGACAGCTGTATAGCAACGCGCCGGTGCTGGTGTTTGACGAGCCGACGGCCTGGATGGACGTTCCCTCGCGCGACCGTTTCTACGAAACGCTGGAGATGATGAAGAAGGAAAACAAGGTAATCATTTTGATAAAGCACGTTTAACCTGCATAAATAACGTAATAACGATATAACGTAAAAACGAAATAATATGAACTTTACACTTGAACATATCAATCCCAAAGAATATGAAGGCAACATAGTGTTGCTGTATGGTAGCGAGGTGTCGGACCGCAGCCTGCCGCTGGGCAGAAAGGAGTTGGAAAAGCTGAAGGCAAGACGCGCGGAGGATGCGGAATCTGTTGTGGCTTTCGACCGTCTGCCATACCATATATATATAGTGAATTTCGATAGTGAGAAGCCTGCGCCGGAGGCTCAGGAGATGCTGCGTCGCGCGGCTGACAAGGTGGTAGTGATGCTCAAGGGCGACAAGCAGAACGCTGTGGCGGTGACCGGAGAGGGTGTCATCACTGAGGAGGTGGTGGCATTCATGGAGGGTTTGCGTCTGGCGGACTATAGTTTCGACCGCTATAAGAGCAAGGCTCCTAAGCATGTGGAGACGGTGGTGATTGACTCGGCTTTTCTCGCCCAAGAGGAATTGGAGCGCAACGTGCGGTTGTGGGATCACATTGAATGGTGTCGCGAGCATGTGAACCTGCCTGTGGCGGACTTGAATGCCGAGCGTTTTGCAAAGGATCTGGAATCGAAAGCAAAGGGTCTGGGCGTAAAGTGCACGGTGTTTGACAAGCGGAAGATTGAGTCGCTGCGCATGGGCGGACTGCTTGGGGTGAACAGGGGGAGTGTGGACGAGCCTCGTTTTGTGGTGCTGGAGTATTGCGCACCAGAGTGCAAGGGAGGAAAACCGCTGGCATTGGTGGGGAAGGGTGTGATGTATGACACTGGCGGACTGAATATCAAGCCCGATGACTATATGAGGGAGATGAAGTCGGACATGGCTGGCGCGGCCACTATGGCGGCGGTGGTGTTTGCGGCTGCGGAGAATAGGCTGCCAGTGCATCTGGTGGCGTTGCTGCCGCTGACCGACAACCGTCCGGGTTTCAACGCCTACGCTGCTGACGACGTGCTGACTATGTATGACGGCACCACGGTGGAGGTGGTGAACACCGATGCGGAGGGACGGCTGATTTTGGCCGATGCCATCGCATACTCTGTGGCCAACTACCAGCCCGAATTGGTTATCGACGCTGCCACGCTGACGGGTGCCGCCGTCCGGGCCATCGGCACTTATGGTATTGCCGCCATGCAGCAGAATGCTGAGAATCCTTTCAACCTATTGCGCATTATGGGCAACCAGGTGTATGAGCGTTTGGTGGAGTTCCCGTTCTGGAAGGAGTATGATAAGCTGATAGAGTCGGATGTGGCCGATATTAAGAATTGTGGCATCGCGCAGGCGGGTACCATCACGGCGGGAAAGTTTTTGGCTCATTTTGCCAAGCAGACCCCGTATATCCATCTCGACATCGCGGGAGTGGCATTTTTCTCCAAGAAGCAGGAGTATTACTGCACTGGAGCCTCGGGTTATGGGATCAGGCTGTTGTATGCCTTCTTGCAGACTTACGAGATGGTGGGAAGATAGTGGATGGATTTGGTTCAAATTAAACAGATTAACGTATAAACGATAATAGTATCATAATGGAAGAAAAGAATAATAAAACACGTGTCAGAGTCGCCATATCGCAAGGCGACATCAACGGTGTTAGCTACGAGGTTATCCTCAAGACATTTAGTGACAGCCGAATGTTTGACTTCTGCACGCCAGTATTGTATGGTTCCACAAAGGTGGCATCATACCATAAGAAACTGCTTGCCCTGCATCAGGACATCGCCTTCAACGGCATACATGATGCCAAGGAGGCTGTCGACCGCAAGTTTAATGTGGTCAATCTCACGACGGAGGAGATAAAGATTGATGTGGGCAAGCTGACGGAAGTGGCAGGAGCTCAGTCGCGCATTTCGCTCAACCGGGCCTGCGAGGATTTGAAAAACGGTCTTGTCGACGTGTTGGTCACCGCCCCCATCAGCAAGAAGAATATCCAGTCGGCCGACTTCGACTTTCCGGGTCATACGGAGTATCTGTCGCATCAGTTTGGCTGCAGCAGCCTGATGATGATGGTGTGCGACCGTATACGTATAGGCATCGTCACCAACCATTTGGCACTAAAGGATGTGCCTGATGCATTGACCCACAACCTGCTTTACGACAAGCTGATGCTGATGAACGAGTCGCTGAAGCGCGATTTCGGCGTGCCTATGCCCAAGATTGCTGTGCTGGCCTTGGACCCCCATGCTGGCGACAACGGAGTGATTGGCGATTTCGACATGAAGATTATCAAGCCCGTCATTGAGGAGGTGCAGAAGAAGAATGTGCTGGCCTACGGTCCGTATCCTTCCGACGGCTTCTTCGGCAGCAACGAGTTCAACAAGTTCGACGGTGTGCTGGCCCTATATCACGACCAAGGCCTCATCCCGTTCAAGCTGATGTCGTTCACCGAAGGTGTCAACTTCACAGCCGGCCTGCCATACGTGCGCACGTCTCCTGCCCACGGTACAGCGTTTGATATTGCCGGTAAGGACAAGGCTAGCGAGCAATCGTTCCGCAGTGCCGTATATCTGGCTTGCAATATCCTCCGCAATCGGAAGGAGTACGACGAACTTACTGCCGACCCCCTGCCTTAAAACCTAGTACGAAATGAGCACACTCGTCAAACCATCCAAACTGGTGCTGTTCGACGGCATGGCCATGACCTATAGGGCCTACTATGCCCTCAGCGGCACCAGTCGCACCAATTCGAAGGGAATGAACACAGGTGCGGTGCTAGGGTTTACCATGACCCTATACGACCTCATCAAGAAGTTGCGTCCCACCCATATGGCCGTTGCCTTCGATTTGCAGAAACCCACTTTTCGCCATGAGATGTACACCGAATACAAGGCCAATCGCGAAGCCATGCCCGAGGCCATACAGGTGGGACTGCCGTATATACGCAAAATCATTGCTGCCTTCAACATCCCCATCCTCACATGTGAGGGCTATGAGGCCGACGATGTCATTGGCACTGCATCGCATTGGGCAGACCAACAGGGTTTTGACGAGGTGCTGATGGTGACACCCGACAAGGATTTCGGACAACTTGTCACCAGCCATGTGCATATCTACCGGTTTGGCCGCATGGGCAAACCTGACCAGATTATGGGTGTCGACGAGGTGAAGGATAAATTTGGTGTCTGTCGCTGCGAGCAGGTGAAGGACTTGCTTGGGCTATGGGGCGACGCTTCCGACAACATCCCCGGCATCCCTGGGGTGGGGGAGAAGACCGCCAAGAAACTGATTGACCAGTTTGGCAGTATTGAGGAAATGGTCGCACATGCCGACGAGATTAAGAACGAAAAGATTAAACGGCTGGTGCAGCAGTATGGCGAGCAGGCTCTCTTCAGCAAGCAGTTGGCAACCATCGTGCTCGATGCGCCTGTCGAACTCAGCGAGGAGGCTCTTCGTGTGAAAAAGCCCGACTATGCCACGTTGCAGGCCCTCTTTGCCGAATTGGAGTTCCGCAATCTTGCCAAGCGTATTTTCACCGACCTCTCTGTTTCCGACCCCTCCGAGGCACAACGCTTCGCGGCCGCCAACCCTGCCACATCCAAGCCTGCTGCCAAATCGTCGCAACCCACGGTGGTCCAGCCCTCATTGTTTGATTCGCCCACCGAAGACAGCAAGCCTACCCTCGAAATCAGTCAGATGGGCGATTTCCCCGAGAAGGGCGATGTGGCGATTATTGTTTCGGGTGCTACCATCGTGCTGGCATTCAGTGCAGACGAGGTGTATTCCTCGTTGGTTGGCGACATCAATGTGTCCAAGTTGCGTACGCTCCTTCAGCAGCCCGACACACTCAAGCTCTGCTACGACCTCAAGTCTATCAAATACATCCTGCGCGAATTGGACATTCAGCTCTCGGGCGACATCTTCGATGTGCAGCTGGCACATTATCTCATTGATGCCGAAGCCCGTCATGCTTTGGAGAATATAGCCCTTGGCACCCTCGGCACCGAGCCTTCCACCCCGCAGGAGTCTGCCGCCCTGCTGTGGCAGCTCTATCCCCTGTTGGCAGCACAGCTGGCCGATGCCAATCTGAACCGTCTGTATGCCGAGGTCGAACTTCCTTTGGTCGACGTGCTTATCAGCATGGAGGAGGAGGGGGTGCGCATCGATGTCGATGCGCTCCGCGACTACTCCAGCCATCTTTCTGCCGAGCGCGACCAATTGGAGCAGTCCATCTACTCGCTGGCTGGCACTACGTTTAACATCTCGTCGACTAAGCAGTTGGGTGAGGTTCTTTACGAGCGGCTCAAGGTAACTGACAAGCCGCCACGCACTGCCACCAAACAGTATTCCACCGCCGAGGATGTGCTCGTCAAGCTCAAGGACAAGCACCCTATCATTGAGCAGATTCTCGAATATCGCTCTCTTACCAAGCTCATCGGCACCTACCTCGACAGCTTCCCCAAGCTTATCAACCCCACCACTCATCGTCTCCACACCGTCTACAACCAGACAGTTACAGCCACTGGCCGTCTTTCCAGTAGCAATCCCAACCTGCAGAATATCCCCATTCGCACCGAGCGTGGGCGCGAGATACGTCGCGCTTTCGTGGCTCGTGACGACAATTACATACTCCTCGCTGCCGACTATTCGCAAATAGAGCTCCGCATCATCGCCTCCCTTGCCAACGACCGCCACATGATTGACGCTTTCGCCAACCACTACGACATCCATGCCGCCACTGCCGCAAAAATCTACGGCATCCCTATGGACGAGGTGTCGAAAGACCTCCGTCGCAACGCCAAGTCGGTGAATTTCGGCATCATCTATGGCATTAGTGCCTTCGGACTCAGCGAGCAGCTGGGCATTCCGCGCAAGGAGGCCTCTGCCCTCATAGATGAATACTTTACCCAGTACCCAGACATCAAGCACTATATCGACACCAACATCGCCTTTGCCCGCGAGCACGGCTACGCCCAGACTCTCCTGGGTCGCCGTCGCTACCTTGCCGACATCAACTCTCGCAATGCCTCTGCCCGCAACTTTGCTGAGCGCAACGCTGTCAATATGCCCATCCAAGGCACATCGGCCGATATGATTAAAATTGCTATGATTCGCATCTATCAGGAGTTCCAACGCCTGGGTCTGAAGTCGAAGATGATACTCCAGGTCCACGACGAATTGGTCTTCGACTGCTACAAACCCGAGGAACAGCAGGTGCGTGCCATTGTCGAGGATGCCATGCTCAATGCCCTTCCGCTCTCCATACCCATCGAGGTAGGAATCGATGTCGGCCCCGACTGGCTCTCCGCCCACTAACAACAAGTAACAAATAGAAACAAAAAACATTAATAAAATGAAAAAGCTAATATCCCTATTTCTCTTTGCGGCGATGGTTTCCGCGACACTATTTGCACAGACCGACACCAAACCCGACTTCTCGTCGGTATGTTCTTCTGGCCAAGTAATTTATTACAAAGTGGTCGACTACGGCGAGGTGAACGTGTGGTACAACAGCGACTACCCCGAGGTGCTGGGTGGTTTCGTCGTCATTCCCCGTTCCGTGCGTCACGACGGACAGAACTATGTCGTCACCGGTATTGCCGACGAGGCCTTTGCCAACTGCATCCGCATCCAAGGCATGGAGTTGCCCACCACTATGTTTTTCATTGGTGAGCGTGCCTTCTATCGTTGCACCGACCTCCGTTTCATCTTTATGCCCAAGACACTCACCTATATTGGTGCCAGTGCTTTCGAAGGTTGCACCGCCCTGCTCGACGTGGTCATGCCTAACTCTGTCACTGAGATGGGTGCCTACGCCTTCAAGGACTGCTCCAATGTGCGCCATTTTGTCATCTCCCATGGCTTGGAGGAAATACCCGAAGGGGCATTCCTCAACTGCAGTTCTGTCACCGACTACCTCATTCCGGCTTCTATCACCACCCTCGGCTGCCACGCCTTCGATGGTTATGACAAGCTGAAGAGCGTCACCTTCTTTGGCCCCGTGCCGCCCACACCCGACTGCGAGCCCGCCTTTGGTCGCGAAATCCCCATCACCGTCATGGGCAAGCACTTCGCCGCCTATAAGGCTTCCTACATCTGGGGGCAGTACACCATCCAGGCGATGTAAAATTCTTTTTAATATGAAAGAAACGAGACTTCTCGTACAAATTGCTTTGCTACTATCATTTGTTGTTGTGGGTTGTGGGAAAGACCCACAAGGACATAACAGCAACGACAACGAGGAAGAAAGTAGCATCGGCATCGGTCTTTTCTCAGTCAGTGATACCAGCCAAGTGACATTTGCACCAGGCAACCTTGCTGAAGGTGGACGCAGTTTCGTTGACAATCAGTATCAATTAGGAGGATATTTTGGTTGGGGCTCTGGCAACCATCCTAGTGACACGTCTACAGACTATCGCGACTATCTCGAATTCCACGATTGGGGCGACTACATAGAAGGAGGTTGGCGTACGCTGACTTATGACGAGTGGCACTATATTATTTTTGAGAGGGAGTCTTCCCGCGAAAAAGTTGCTGCAGGCTGTGTTATAATCACGAAGGATACCATGACCGGCTTGATTCTCTTGCCCGACAATTGGAACCAGCCCGACGGATGCCAATTCTGGCCAGGCATGTACGGGTATGAACGTAACCAATATTCTCTGGAGCAATGGCAGCAAATGGAAAAGGCAGGTGCTGTCTTTTTACGTGCTGGAGGCTATCGTTGGGGGAGCACTGTATACTATATAGACAGATGGGAGTTGACTCACGGCAACTATTGGCTCTCTACCCAATACGATGAGGATGACGCACACTACATCTATTTCATTGCCAACCTCGACAACGTATTGCCTACGCCTATTACCAATCTTGCCGCAGGTATGCAGGTGCGTCTAGTTCGGAATGTAAATTAAGGGACAAAGGAATATTATAGTCTTTCTTCTGTCCTTTATACAACTTGTTGGTTCAGTTCATAATACCATTTAATAAATGATTTCGCAAAATGCGTAACGCATTTTGCGAAATAAAATAGGAGGCACTCACTATGGTGGTGCCTCCCGCAATATGAAAAAAATAGAAAGGGGGGTCAGATTACTAGTCAAGCTTCATCTCCTGCAGGAAACGGACGCTTGCATGAATGTGTTTGTACATGATTTGGTCAATGTCGACAAAGTTCACGCACTTGCGATAGTCCTCAACCAACTTCTCGATGAAAAGGCTGCTCTTCAGGCCTTCCTGATGGCGGAAGTCGAGGGCCTGGGCTGCGTCGAACAGCTCGATAGCCATCACACGCTCCGTGTTCTCAGCCACGCGGTAGCACTTCGTGGCGGCGTTGGCACCCATGCTCACCAGGTCCTCCTGGTTCTGGCTGCTGGGGATGCTGTCCACGCTGCTGGGCGTGCACAGCTGCTTGCTCTGGCTCACGATTGAGGCCGCGGCATACTGCGGAATCATAAAGCCACTGTTCAGGCCGGGCTTGGCAACGAGGAAGCTGGGCAGTCCGCGTTTGGCATCGATAAGCTGGTAGGTGCGGCGCTCACTGATGCTGCCGAGTTCGGACAGGGCAATGGCCAGGAAGTCCAACACCATGGCCATCGGCTCGCCGTGGAAGTGGCCGCCACTGATAATCATGTCCTCGTCGGGCAGGACGATGGGATTGTCGGTAGTGGAGTTGATTTCGGTCTCAACCACCGATGCGACATAGGCGATGGTGTCCTTGGCGGCACCGTGCACCTGCGGAGCGCAGCGGAAGCTGTAGGGGTCCTGCACATGCTCCTTGTGGCGGCAGATAATCTCGCTCCCTTCGGTGAAACGGCGCACGTTGGCGGCAGTCTCCAATTGACCCTTGTGCGGGCGCACCATGTGCAGGCTCTCGTAGAAAGGCTCGATGCGTCCATCGAAAGCGTCGAGGCTCAACGACAGTAGCATGTCGGCCTGCAGGCTGAGACGCTGTGCTTTCAGGATGCACCACACGGCGTAGCTGCTCATAAACTGAGTGCCGTTCAACAGGGCCAGGCCCTCCTTGCTCTGCAACTCGATGGGCTGCCAGCCCTTCTCGGCATACACTTCCTTCACATCGCAGCGACGGCCCTTGTAGTACACGTCGCCCATGCCCAGGATGGCAGGCAGCATCAGGTTGGCCAACGGGCAGAGGTCGCCGCTGGCACCGAGACTGCCCTGCTGGTACACTACCGGCAGCACATCCTCGTTGTAGCAGTCCACCAACCGTTGCACCGTCTGCAGCTGTGCTCCGCTGTAGCCGAAGCAGAAGTTTTGCGCCTTCAGCAGCAACATCAGTTTCACCACCTCTTGTGGCACCTCGTCGCCCACGCCGCAGGCGTGGCTCATCACCAGGTTCTTCTGCAGTTGGCTCAGCTGCTCTTTGCTGATGGATATGTTGCACAGCGAGCCGAATCCGGTGGTCACACCGTAGATGGGCACCTTCTGGGTCTCCATCTTGCGGTTGATATAGTCGCGGCACTTCTGGATGCGTGCTTTGGCCTCGTCGCTCAGGGCGAGGGTCATTTTGTTGTCGATGATTTCCTTTACGCGGGCTATCGTAAGCCGCTCGTCGGGGTTGATATAGTGTATCATAAGGTTTAATTGTTTTGTATGGGGGTTGAATGTTGGGCCTTACTCGGTTGCGACAGCTGTCCCCTCTTTAACGGGATGCCACGCAAGTGGCGGGGAATGTGGTTCAACCTTCAATTTCCAACTTATTTCTCAATCTGTGCATGGGCTTTCTTGGCGATGTCGTCGTCGACAAGTATGCGGCCGCAGTGCTCGCAGACGATCACCTTCTTGTGCATCTTGATTTCGCTCTGACGCTGCGGGGGAATCTTGCTGAAGCAGCCGCCACACGCATCGCGGTCGATGGTCACCACGGCAAGGCCGTTGCGGGCCTGCTGGCGGATGCGCTTGTAGCCGGTCAGGTAGCGCTCGTCGATATACTGCTCCATCTCCTTCGACTTCTCCAGCAGGCGCACCTCGTCCTTCTTGGTCTCCTCGATGATACCGTCGAGCTCGTCCTTCTTTGACTTGAGCTCGTCCTGATGGTCGCGAATGAGACGCTCGGCAGCCTCGATGTGCTGCTTCAGTTCGGCTATCTTCTTGTTGGCATCGCTGTTGCGGCGGTCGCAGAGCTGTATCTCGAGTTGCTGAAACTCTATCTCCTTGTTGATGGCCTCAAATTCGCGGCTGTTGCGCACATTGCCCTGCTGCTTCTCATACTTCTTAATCATGGCTTTGTGGTTCTCCACCTCCTCGTTGCGCTTGCTGATGTTGGCGTTTTGCTCGGCAATGCAACCCTTGAAGTTGTCGATGCGGGTCTGCAGGCCGGCAATCTCGTCTTCGAGGTCCTGGATGGCTTGCGGCAGTTCGCCACGAATGATTTGGATTTTGTCGATTTCCGAATCGACAAGCTGTAGGGTGTAGAGGGCCACGAGGCGGCGCTCGATGGCGACATCAACGTCTAACACGGGGTGGGCGGTCTCCACTACAGACTGCTCTTCGATTTCGGGGGTAGTGACTTTCTTCGGCATATCAATAAATGGTGTATCTTAATTTATATTTTTGTTTGTCAGTTAGATATAGTTTACGAAGCTCTTTCCTCGCTCGCTGATAAAACATGCAAAATTACTAAATTTTTTTGATATAATAGAATAAATTAATTCTTTGCTGAACTGTTCGCTCTCGAAATGCCCGATGTCGGCCAGCGTGATGCGCCCGTCGGCATGCTGGAAATCGTGGTACTTCATGTCGCCCGTCAGGTATACGTCGGCGTGCTGGCGTACGGCATCGTCGATAAGAAAACTGCCCGCGCCCCCACAGATGGCCACACGGCTGACCGACGGACTGACAATATGGCTTGTGCGCAGCAGTGGCAGGCCCAGGCACACCTTCACCTGCTCCAGAAAGGCCCCCGTGGGCATCGGGTAGGGGAGGGAGCCCACCATGCCTGCGCCCACCTCGGGCGACGGCTGACCTTCCATCTGTCGCAATATCTGACAATCTGTCAGCCCCAGCACCTGTGCCAAAATGCCATTCACTCCGTTTTTCAGGTTGTCGAGATTGGTGTGTGCGGCATACACTGCTATGCCGTTTTGTATCAGTTTGATGATGTGTCGTCCCGTGGCATCGGCAGGGGTGATGCGTTTCACGCCGCCGAATATCATCGGGTGGTGCGTGACAATCAGGTTCGCGCCCCGTTCGATGGCTTCGTCGATTACTTCGTCGGTCACGTCCAGTGCCACCATCGCCCCGCGGCACTCCGCCTCGGGGTCGCCCAAGAGGAACCCAGCGTTGTCGTATTTCTCCTGATACTCAGGATGTAGTTCGGCATCCAGATACTCAATGATAGTCGCTATGGTCATGTGCTTGTATTATTTTTCGTTTGTGTCCCAATAACGAGTGTCCTCCCTTTTTATTGTGCCATGCCCGCCCTATTTTTATGCGCCATTCTCCCACCCCTGCCATTTTTTCCTCTTTTGCCCCTCCTTCCCCCCGCCTGACTCCCGACTTCGTCCGATGTATCAAGGATTCATCATCTGTCCTTTTTCGCTATATGAGCGAAGAAGTGTTGCTTTTGAGTTTTTAAGCCTTGGTTTTTAGGAGGATGCCAGAGGGGGTGGTTGGCGAGTTCCGTTGTGTGGCACTGACATTTTGTCATTAGCATGACGCGATATGCCATTTGGCACACAATGTGCTATTATAGCAACGTCAATTTGTATAACAAAAACTAAAAAATACAGTATTATGAACATTCAACCTTTAGCAGACCGCGTTCTGATTCAGCCCGCCGAGGCCGAGCAGAGAACCGCATCAGGTATCATCATCCCCGACACCGCAAAAGAGAAGCCCCAAAGAGGCAAGGTGCTTGCCGTTGGCAAGGGTACCAAGGACCATGAGATGACCGTCAAGGTGGGCGACAACGTCCTCTATGGCAAGTACAGCGGCACCGAGATCGAGATCGACGGCGAGAAGCTGATGATCATGAAAGAAAGCGATATCTACGCTATCATCTAAAAGAATCAAGTTCAATCAGATTTTAAAAGATTTTAAAAGAAAACAGTCCCCCAGGCCGCTCCCCTTTTGCAAGGGGAGCGGCCTGGGGGACTGTAGGGTTGTCGGACAAGCCGACGGCATACCACTTGTATTCAATCTCAATCAGAATGAAAAGAACAATCAGAAATTTTCTTTTCGTTCTTTTCATTCTGATTGAGCCCCCCCCCGAAAAAACGCAATCAAATTGTAAAAGGTTACAGAAGAAAAAAATCAGTCCTCTGGCGCCCTTTCAACAGTGGCTGTCCGAAGGACTGATTTTTTTTTCGATGCATTGTTAGTTGTCGAAATTGTTTTCCATAATTAACCTGTCATCGGCTTCTTATGAAGTGATACGCGGTGAACGACATATTATCATGCATAACAATTTCTCCGCAGCGGTTAAAGGTCATTGTTGTGTCCGAATCGTGAACGATATGCCATATCGGGGAATCGGGGTTATCGGGATAATAGACACCGAGGTCCAGATAATACATCGTGTCATGGTCGACATGGAATCGTACAGGCTGACCATCCTCCAAACTGAAGGGATTTTGAAGAATGTTGGTATAGCTGCGAAACACCTCATCCTCCCAGGAGATATTGAGTGTAAGTGTACGCCCTCCCATGGCAATGTGGTCGATGGAATCGCATTCCCACCATTCGGAGTTCGGCAAGGTATCAATAGTGGGAGGGACATTGTCGCCATCTTCCCTCTCACACGAAACCAGTGGCAGCAGCAACGCCACAAAAATACATTTGGTTAACAGTCTTGCGTGTTTCATAATTTTGTTTTTTTATTGGTTGGTATTGTTTTCTCTACAATGGGTTATCAGTACGGCGAGACAACTTCTCCGCAAAGTTTTGTTGTTTTACTCGGCGATGAAGATAGCGATGGCATCTTCTTGCTTGTCTTATGCCACTTTTGGGCAACTGACACCGCCTCTGTGTGCGTAACCGACATCTGTGCATGTCATCACACAAAATTGCATTGCTATCGCAAAGAGTACTATTTTTTTCATTGTTATTTTTTTAATCAAAATCAATCGACTGTATTAAAATTGCAGAGGCCATGGAGCAACACCCACCAATTCCGAGTTCATACGGCTCAAACCGTCCGGTGATATACAGTTTTCTCCCTCGAAGCGATGTCAAATCGAACCGTTCGTTTTTGAACACATAGATGTTTTTGTTGTCCACTGCCCCGTACTGGCTGGTGTCATCCGTCAATACTGTCCAATATACCATAGAATCGTTTGTTTCATAGTTAGCTCCAGCTATCCAGCTTTCGTCAAGCCACCCCATAACCTTCAACGTATCGCCAAAATGTTCCATCTGTGTCTTTCTGTGACAGTCGAAATAATCGACCAACTCGGCAACCGTATTGTAATCGTTCCAAGATATTGCCACCCCTTCTGGCGGGTAATCTTCGCAGGGCGACCCTTCGCCCTCATCACACGGATTAGCTCCACTACCGTTGTATGCCCCCCAATCACATTGTTCCTCCTTTCAACCTACTACTATCAAGCAGGCCACCGCA
>JAEEGJ010021424.1_pt1 | contig 13912 bp, 9 predicted proteins | sample 8958761 | NCBI WGS metagenome assembly JAEEGJ01 (sample SAMN16246546, study PRJNA631951) | gut metagenome | biome: gut microbiome; feature: rumen; material: RS-attached | host: Bos | place: Iran: Karaj | collected 2018-10 | reverse complement strand
ACCGCTTGATTTACAAGCTTCCCTTGCTTTATCCACACTCTTTTCAAAATTTCTCCATTCCGTATACTCAAGAGCTTTTTGTAATTCCCTTGCATACCAAAATTCCATACCGTTTTCATCAACGTGCTTGATGCTTTCGAAAGTCTGTTCGCTGTAGGTTTTTATTTCGTTCATTAGACCTCTCTATCTTTTGGGTATCATTTAGGGTATCTTTTTAACTATCACTTTGACTATCATTTTGGGTATCATTTTGAGTGACATTTTGGATGACATTCCAGTTACCCCCGCTTTATCTCCTTCAGTTTCTGTGCCATCTGCTTGCGGACTTCGGCAAGTTCCTTTTCGAGGCGGTCGATATCCTTCTGCACAGCATCCACGTCAATGGGAGCCTCTTCTTCGAAGGTATCCACATAGCGCGGGATGTTCAGGTTGAATTCGTTACTTTCAATTTCGTCGAAAGAGGCGACATGGGCGTACTTGTCCACATTCTTGCGCTTCTTGTAGGTATTCACAATCTTTGAGATGTTTTCTTCGGAGAGTGAATTCTGTTTTTTGCCCTGCACGAATTCTCGGCTCGCGTCAATGAACAGTACGTCCTTGCGCTTTGCGTTCTTGCCGCCGATTTCACGGCTGCGGTCGAATACCAGAATCGCCACGGGAATGCTCGTGGTCGGGAAAAGGTTTTCGGGGAGGCCGATTACCGCATCCAGCAGGTTTTCGCGAATCATCGCTTCGCGGATTTTGCCTTCGGAAGAACCGCGGAACAGCACTCCGTGGGGCACCACGACAACAACACGGCCTTCGCCCGCAAGGCTCGTCTCGACCATATGCGTAATGAAGGCCCAGTCACCCTTGCTTTTGGGCGGAATACCACGGAAAAAGCGCTTGTAGGGGTCACTTTCGGCATTTTCGGCGCCCCATTTGTCGAGGCTGAAAGGCGGATTCGCAACCACCACGTTGAACTTCATCAACTTGTCTTTTTCGACAAGCATCGGGCTGTTGAGCGTATCGCCCCATTCAATGCGGGCGCTATCGGTGCTGTGCAAGAACATATTCATGCGGCAAAGTGCCCATGTGCTGCCGTTTGATTCCTGACCAAACAAGGCGTAGTTGCCGCTCGGCACCTGCTTCGCACCCTGCAAAAGCAAACCACCCGCACCACATGTCGGGTCGCAAATCTTGTCGCCATCCTTCGGGGCCGCAAGTTTCGCCACGAGTTCGGTAACAACGAACGGTGTAAAGAATTCACCCGCCTTCTTGCCCGCCTCGGCACCGAAACGTTCCAACAGATACATGTAGGTGTTGCCGATGATGTCTTCGGAAACGCGACTCGGCGACATGTCGAGTTCGTCCTTATGGAAGTCTTCGAGTAACGTGCGTAGGCGACGGTTGCGGTCCTTCGTCTTGCCGAGATTCGGCTCGGAATTGAAGTCAATATTGCGGAACACGCCTTCAAGCTTGAGCCTGTTCTGCGTTTCAATCTTGTCGAGAACAATGTTGATTAAGTCGCCGATGTTATCTGCCGTGCGGCGTTCGTAAAGGCTGTAATAGTCCGCGACAAACTTGTCGATGACCTTGCCCTTATCGTTCTTGATTTCTACCATCGGGAGCACAAAACGCTCGCGTTCCAACTTGCGGAGGATTCGCGCCTCGTCGCCGCCGTACTGTTTGCCATAAGCGTCGTAATGGTCGCGCCAAACATCCGACATATACTTCAAGAACAGCATCACCAGAATGTAGTCCTTGTACTGCGCCGGATCAACCGCCCCGCGGAAGGTATCGCACGCGGCCCAGGCGGCAGCGTTGATGGCATCTTGCTTGATTTTTTCGCTTTTCACTTCACTCATAGCGACTCCAGATATTTTGAAATTTCCGTTTCTAAAATTAAGTTCTTTTGCTTGACAATTTCTGCCATAATCTCATGTTCTTTCCGGCCAAGTTTTACAAGGTCGGCAATAGCCTGCTGCGCATTTAAACTGGGCAACTTGATAGGCATTTGCTCCAAAACGCCCTTGCTCACCAGCGGAATGCCGGAACCCGTCGCAAACTCCTTAAAATAGGCCGCACCGTACGCCCCATTTATATACCACACCAGGTATTCTGGCGAAACCAATTCGCGATTCAAACGGATGCGAATCATCGGGGCAACAACCAACAGTTTTTCGGTGATTTCAGGAACAACCGCCGCCATAAACGGCGTGCCACGCGAACGGAAGATAAGGTCCCCTCCCGCGGCAAAGTGTGAGTCATTTGGGTTGACGTTTTCCACGCGTTTCAGGTTCTGCAATTTCAATTCGCCCGAGTCGTCCACATCGCGCAGAAAGCACGCAAGCGTTCCCGATTCTCCAGGAACACACGTGTTGCGGAAGGGGTAACCTACCGAAAGCTGGGCAACATCGCGCAGCGATACCGTATGCGATTTCGACAAGCCAAGGGCGTTCTTTGACACATTTTCAAAGTCCATGCCCTAAATATACCTTATTCGCCTCTAAAATGCAAATAATTTTGTAGTATTTCAAATACTAACACAGACAGACATTTAAAAATGGCGATTTTAGCAAAATTTCAGCATTTAATATAGAAAAACCGCCTTATCCTATGTAGCAAATACAGAAAATCCAAAATTTCAGCCGCAATTTCACGTCAAATTGGCTTTTTTTGGCGTTTTTAGGCAATTTTTAAGGAAAAGAACGAAAAAAGCCCCGAATCGAACGACTCGGGGCCTTTTCAGCGGGAAGAGCGAGATTCGAACTCGCGATAGGATTAAGTCCTATACGTCCTTAGCAGGGACGCGCCTTCGGCCAACTCGGCCATCTTCCCATCTTGGGGACACTAATTTACTTAATTTTCACGTTTTTTTCAAGGGTCGGGGCCCAAAAAATTCTAGATTTTGATAGATTCCATCTTATACCTACATCCAAAATGCGAATTTTTAAAAAGCCTTTGAAAATTGCCGCAGCGTTCGCCCTGGTCGGCCTCATTTGCTGCATCCCCGCATACATCGTCGTGTTCAAGATCCTCCCCGAGCAGGATCCCGACAACCAGTTCAACCGCAATACCATCCTCCAGGTGCTCAGCGGAGAGACCCGCGTCTATTTTAACGACGGCAACGAGCTGCTCGGAGCCTTCTTCGACGCTAACCACCGCGTGTACGTACCCTACGGCGACATCCCGGTGAACATCGTCAACGCGCTGGTGGCCGCCGAAGACGCCGGCTACTGGAACCACAGTGGGTTCAGCTTCCACGGTTTCGCGCGCGCCATGGCCCGCAACATCCGCGAAGGACACCTCCGCCAGGGCGGCTCCACGCTCACCCAGCAGGCGGTCAAGAACATTTTCGGCCGCGAGGAACGCAGCGTCAAGGAAAAACTCAAGGAGCTGATGAACGCGCTCCGCATGGAAAAGCACTTCAGCAAGGAAGAAATCCTGGAATTCTACCTGAACCAGTTCCACGTCTCGGGTACGGGCAAGGGTGTCGCCATCGCGGCGCAATACTTCTTCAACAAGGAACTCAAGGACCTGACGCTTGCCGAATGCGCATTCATCGCAGGCTCGGTCAAGGGCCCGTTCAACTACGACCCGTTCATCCAGCGCACCACCGAACGCCGCGAAAAAGCAATCGCCCGCGGCGAGGAACGCCTCAAGTACGTGCTCGAACGCATGCTCGACGAGGGCTACATCGAAAAGGAAGACATGGAAAAGGCGCTCGCCAAGCCGCTCGAATTCAACCACGGCAACTTCCGCTTCACCATGAGCACCACGCTCGAACGCCTCGAAGAAAAGCTTGACAGCGACTACTTCCACGACCTGTTCCAGAAGGAAGGCATCGAGGACTGGCGCAAGGCGCAGCTCGTCATCGTAACGACCCTCAACGCAAAAAGCCAGGACGCCGCAAAGCGTGCCCTCCAGACCAACATAAGCAACCTGCAGATGCAGCTCGGCGGCTTCGTGCTGCCCAAGGCCGAATTCGGGAACCGCGCCCAGAGCGCGCGCAAGGGCGACTACCTCTACGGCACGGTCGACAGCGTGTTCTTCGACGAGGCGGGCAAGCTCAAGTCCCTCACGCTCAGCTTCGGCCAGCTCAAGGGCATTGTCACCGAAAAGGCCGTGAAGGAATTTGCAAAGCAGGTCGGCGGCGACGTGAACAAGATTCTCGCTTCCCAGCTCAAGCAGGGGGCCATCCTCCTGGTAAGCGTCCTTTCGGACGAACTGCAGGACGGCTACGCCACCTGCAAGATAGAGACGGAACCGGTGTTGCAGGGTGCGCTGTTCGCCTTGCAGAACGGCAAGGTCATCGCAAGCCAGGGCGGGTTCCACAACACGGGTTTCGACCGCAGCTTCAAGGCGCTGCGCCAGCTCGGCTCCAGCTGGAAGCCCTTGCTTTTCGCACTTGCGCTCAAGTACCACTGGAACTACCTCGACGAACTGGAAAACGAGTACAACGCCTTCCAGTACGTGAACCAGTTCTACTTCCCGCGCCCCGACCACAAGAACAAGGGTGACGTGGTGAGCATCGCCTGGGCGGCCACGCGCTCCGAGAACATCGCGAGCATCTGGCTCCTGGAACACCTGCTCGACAAGCTGAGCGACGAAGAGTTTGCCACGGTTGCAGCACAGAACGAAATGGCCCGCAAGCCCGACGAGGAATCCAAGGCATTCTTCGAACGCCTGCGCGACAAGTTCGGGCTCACCATGAAGGAAGACGTCAAGCGCGAAATTGAGTTCACCCGCGCCCGCGACGCACTCGTGGAACGCTACAAGAACGAAGGCCTCTACGCACAGGCACGCGCCATGCAGGCGCTGCGTTACGGTAGCTTCACCGACGTGGGCATCAAGCAGGCCAAGCGCGACGCTTCGGCTATCCGCTACCTGCGACACAACTACAAGAACTATTCCGAAGTCCTGCGCAACCGCGAAAACGAAATTCTCATGAACGGGCTCACCGAAACGTTCGCCTCCCTCGAGGCAATCGAGCTGTTCCCGAACTTCTCCCTGGCCGACTTCAAGCGCCTGACCACGATGGTCGAGCCGACCGACCCCGAAAGCGACTACCTCGACCCCGAGCACTTGCGTTACTGGCCCGACTACCGCCGCGCACTCGCCATGTCGGAATTCGCGAGGTTCGCAGGCGAAATCGGCATTAAGCAGAAGCTGCAGAAGGTGTTCAGCATGCCGCTCGGCGTGAACGACATTACCCTGAGCGAAATCACGACCGCTTATCAGACGATCCTCACAGGCAAGGTGTTCAAGTGCAAGGACGGCGACTGGACCGAGCCCTGCCTCATCAAGGAAATCAAGAACCGCGACGGACGCACTATCTTCAAGAACGACACCGAAAGCAAGGTTGTCCTGGACGATGTCGTCACCACGCAGATGGGTGCGATGTTACGCTCCGTGTTCAAGAACGGAACCGCCCGCAGCCAGTATGCAAACATCACCGTTTCGAATCCCGAAGGCGCACAGAAGCTGCGCTACCCGGCGCTGGGCAAGACGGGTACCACGAACGACTACCGCAACGTGGCCTTCATGGGAGCGCTCCCGACATATGTCAAGGAGAAGAACGGCATAGCACTCGATTCCGTGGTAGCCATCGGCAGCTATGTGGGCTTCGACGACAACAAACCGCTAAAGTCCGGACGCACACGTATTGCAGGAGCCTCGGGCGGTCTCCCGCAATGGGCGGCTTTCGCGAAGGAAGAAATCGGAATCCTCGGCATCCCGGAACAGGTTGACTTCCTCGACATTTCCATGATGGCCAGCGGAGAAGTCCCGCTGATCCTGACAAACGAACGCGGAGAGCTCACGGTCGACCCGATGACGGGCCGGGCGATGGCGGGCGCGAACAGTGCGGAGGGCAGGCCGCTCCCGTGGCTCGACGTGCCGGGCTTCACCCCGCCGCAGGTGCAGGAACGCGCAGCGGCCGCAAGCGCCGAAATGGGGATTCTCACCAGTATGCCGATGCCCACCGTGACCGACTCCGGCGCGCCCGCCATAGACGGGGCCATCGGCCCCGACGCGGGCTCCGTGAGCCCGGCCCCGGCCCAGCCGCTGCCCGGAATGGAAACCCCGGCCGCTGCTGGACAGCCTGTAGCCCCGAAGGCCGCAGCGATGCCCAAGGACGACGACTGGGATTTGCCTGAAGGATTAGGCGGAAACGCATTCGTGCCTATAGAAGCGGAGTAGCAGTGAGGTATGAGGTCGGCGCGATGCGCCTTTGAGCTATGAGGCCGTTCGCCTTCGGCTCTCTCTGAGCAGTCAGCGATGAGTGGTAAAATTGCGGAAAAAATACCTCACCGCTCACCGCTCACTGCTCATTGCTCATCGCTCGAACCTCTCCGCTATTACCTATATTTACCTTTTGATGAAGCACTTCCTTTTACTTTTATCGGCTTTTGCTCTGGCGGCTTGCGTGGCTAATGCTCCAGCACCAGGCACATCGCCAGAACCTGTCACTGACCAGGACACCCCGGAGCAAACTGGCTCCGAAAAGTCCACCCTCGGCCAGCCCGCCAAGGCGCAGGCGCTTGACAGCTACCGCCTCGCCACTCCCGAAACCGTACCCTCGACCGAACCGGTACAGCAGTCTTCCATCGACGTGGTCCCGGTCTCCGAGAAAGGCAAGGACGCACAGGCGCAGGCCCCAGTCGATCCCTACAAGGCATTCCCCTCCCTCGCCGAAGGCGTGTTCGCCTATGCGGACGCCCTCTACAAGGCAGGCTTTGCAGACTCCGCCGTGGCCTACCTCCAGCGCTTCCGCGTCATCAAGCCGCTCTGGGCACAGTGGGAAGCCAAAACCGACTCCATGATCTTCGCCTTCGACAAGGTCCGCGCCGAAAGGGCGAAACGCTTTGAGCCCTTAGTCCTCGAAATCCAGAACATGAACCGCGCCCGCGCCGCCTACAGCATGGTCGCCGAAACAGCCGACAGCCTCATCGCCCTCGCTCCCGACGACTCGCTCACCCGCTGGGCGATTGAACAGAAGCAGGTCGCTTACAAGAACACGCTTGCCAAGGCGAAAAAGGAATACGCCGAAATCAAGTCGCTCGCCGACGACAAGGCACAATTCGCCGAAGCCCAGAAAAAGGTGACCGAGTTCCAGATGCGCTACCGTGACTTCGAAGCCGAGCTCCAAATCCAGGCGCTCGTGGACCACATCCGCGAACTCGCTCAGGCAACCGATGCCGCCGCCGCCAAGTACTGGGAATCGCATGACCCGGCCGAAGCCCTCGCCAAGGCCGACGAATTCATCAAGGCCGGCAAGTACAAGGATGCAAAAGAACTATTGAACAAGCTCAAGGCAAGCAAGTTGCGCAAAGAAGCCAACGCGAAATACCACGAACTTGCCGATGCCTTCTGCAACACCCAGCGCAAGGAAACCTCGAACCTTTTCGCAAAAGCCCAGAAGCAGAAGGACCCCGACAAAAAGCGCGAGCTCCTCAAACAGGCCATTGCACCGCTGGACAAGTGCATGAGCGAATATCCGGATAACAGCCAAAAGAAGACTGTCGTAGAGAACAGGCAATTCCTCGAGAAGGAAATCCAGAAGTGATCGATGCCGAAATTTGGCAATATGCGCAGTACCCGGCGTTTTTTGTCCTCGGGTTGGTTGTCAGCCTCATCAACAGCATTGCAGGCGGCGGCTCCACGCTGAGCTTGCCCATCATGATATTCCTCGGCATGCCCGCAACTGTCGCGAACGGCACGAACCGCATCGGGCTTATCATCGGGAATTTCAGCAGCGCCATCAACCTGATGAAGCACGGCTACCTGAACAAGAAGATTTTCCTGCAGCTGCTCCTGCCCACCATCGCTGGAACCGCCATCGGAGCGTTTTTCCTCGTGCGCCTCGGCGACCGCGCCTTCCAGGCCATACTCGCCTGCGTCATCTGCCTCGTCGTGGTGATGAGCAACCTGCGCAAGGACATTCTCGGCAAGCCTCCTGCAACGCCTCCCGAAAAGCTCACGTGGAAAGGCGCCATCGGTTTTGCGCTGATTTCCATTTACGGGTGCATCGTGCAGGTCGGCGTGGGTTTTGTACAAATTTTCGGACTCACGCGTTACACCGGGCTTGATCCCATCCGCGTAAATGCGCTCAAGAATGCGCTCACCAACGTGTTCCTGCTTATCAGCACGACCGTCCTCGGCATTGCAGGCAAAATCGACTGGCCCATCGCCATTGTGATGGCAGCGGGTGCCTGGCTGGGCGGCTACTGCGGAAGTTTCTTGCAGCGCAAAAAAGGCAACAAGTTCATACAGCACTTTATCAGTGCGACAAGCATCGCGATGGCCATATACCTGGTCGTCGACCTCATTGTTAGCTAGGTTCTTCAGCTAGGCTTCTTGGCTTGGCTTTTCGCGCTTTTCCCTGCGTTCGCGGACCTTTTTCTGTTCCAGCGTCTCGCCCAGGCCAGCAAGCAGCCTGTCAGCAAGTTCCGCATCTCCCGAGGCCAGCAGTTCCTTCTGTTGACGGGATAGCATCTTGATTCGCGCTTCGAGGCGCAGCGCCTTCTCGTGACTGTCCAATTCAAATTGACGCAGGATGCACACGGGCGGAAAAGCCTTCGTGAACTTGGCTCCCTTTCCGGCCTTATGTTGTTCAAAGCGCGCTTCTACATCCGTCGCGTAGCCCGTATATATACGGTCGCCCGAGCAACGGAGCATGTAGACATAATGAGGCATTTATTCGTGATGCGCCTTGGACACGATGCTCATGTAGATGGTGCCGAGGATCGCTGCGCAGAAGCTGCCCAGCAAGATGCCAAGCTTCGCGGAATCCTGACGGCCGCCCACATCGAACGCAAGGCTAGCCACAAACAGCGCCATGGTAAAGCCGATACCGGCAAGCATGCCGCCACCCCACAGCACCTTCCAACTGTAGCTGGGCTTCTTCGAGAGGCCAATCTTCACGGAAAGCAGGCTGAACAGGAATATGCCAATCGGCTTACCGAAAATCAGCGCAAGGGCAACGGCGCTCATCACGGGCAACTCGAAACCCTGGAGCTTGATCTCGACACCGGCATTGGCCAGGGCGAACAGCGGCATGATGGCGAAATTCACCCAGGGCACAAGAGGCTTGAACAGGCGTTCCTGCATGGAAATACTTTCGCTCGCGCCACGCTTGAGCATGGTAAAGACTTCGTACTGTTCGTTGCGGTCCTTGGCTTCGCCCGAAAGAACACCGCCCACGCTGCTTGCGAAGTGAGCCATCTTGCCATTAGCGACGACTGCCTTCGCCGGGACAGAGAGACCGAGCAGCACGCCCGCGATTGTCGGGTGCACGCCGCTCTTGACGAAGAACGCCCAGACAGCGACACCGATAACGCCATGCAGCAACAAGTTGCGCACGCCGATGCGGAAGAGCACGTTGATGAGGACCAGCAAAGCAAATCCAGCACCGAGAGCCGCGAAGTTGATGCCGTCTCCGCTCGGGTAGCCAATCGCAATCACGAGGATGGCACCGATATCGTCGGCAATGGCGAGTGTCAGAATCATCACGCGGAGCGCATGCGGCACCTTCTTTCCGAGAATAGCCATGCAGCCCACCACGAACGCAATATCGGTCGCCGTCGGGATGCCCCAACCGTTCGTGGCGGTGTTTTCGCCATGCGGGCAAAGGGTCAGGTAAATGAGTGCCGGGAAAAGCATACCGCCCGCAGCGGCAATGATGGGCAGGCTCGCCGCCTTCGGGTCGTGCAACTCACCGTAGGTCATCTCACCCTTGACTTCGAGGCCGATGTTGAAGAAGAATATCGTCATCAGGGCATCGTTGATAAGCCAATGCAAATCACCGTTGCCAATCCAGTCGCCAATCTTCAGCGCAAAGGGCATGTGCCAAAAATGCTCGTAAGATGAGGGACTCAGGTTCGCCCAGAGCAATGCGGCGATCGTCATGACAATCAACACAATGCCGCCCGTCGTCTCCACCTTCATCAGGCGTTCGATCGGGGTTATGATTTTACGGACCGGGGTTTCCGGAAAAAGATTTTCGATTTTATCGCTGCTAGTAACTTTTGCTGACATACGCTATCCAATATACATTACTTTTGTTTGGAAACCGCAAAAAAAACGAACGAAAGCGATAAATATCGTTATTTGGGCGACCGGGTGCCAATGAATTCCGATAGCACCTTGCAGAGAACGTCCACACCCACGGGCTTGGCCAGGTGAGCGTTCATGCCGACCGCCAGCGAAGCCTTGCGGTCCTCGTCAAAAGCGTTCGCCGTCATCGCGATAATGGGGATGTTGGCCAGGACCTTGTTAGGCAGGGCGCGTATACGCCGGGTCGCCTCGTAGCCGTCCATCACGGGCATCTGGATATCCATCAGCACGAGGTCGAAATCGCCCGGCTTGGACGCAGCAATCGCCTCGACCGCCTTGAAGCCGTTATCCGCCGTTTCCACGAGCACACCGTTGTCGGTAAGCATGTCCATGGCAATTTCGCGGTTCATCTCGTTGTCGTCGACAAGGAGCACCTTCCTGCCGTCCAGCGCAACCTTCTCTTCCTTGACCTCTTCCACCTCCACGGATTTCGGGAAGTCCGCCTCGGTACACCTTTCGACCGGCAAGCTGAACGAGACCAACGTCCCCTTCCCCTTCTCGCTGTTGATGTTGATAGCGCCTCCCATTTTTTCGACGAGTTCGCGGCATACGGAAAGGCCAAGCCCCGTACCCTCGATACCGCTGACCGTGGAACTGTGCTCACGGCTGAAACGCTCGAACGCATGCTCGATAAAGTCCGCATCCATGCCGATACCGTTGTCTCGGATGGACCACTTGTAGAGAATTCGCCCGTCGGGAAGTTTACCCACCTGATCCAGCCTGTACCAGATATTCCCTCCGGCAGGCGTGTACTTGATGGCGTTCGAAAGAATGTTGAAGACGACCTTGTTCACGCGAGCGACATCCATGCGCACCAGGTAATCGCGGACATTGACTTCAACCGCATAATTCAGGAACTTCTTTTCGATTAGCGGCCGTACGACATCTTCCAGCTGGGTAATGCCCGCCCTCACGTCACAAGGCACCGGTTCGATATCAATCTTTCCCGACTCAATCCTGGAAAGTTCCAGGACCTCGTTGATGATGTTGAGGAGCACCGTCCCGGAATTCTTCAGCTTGGCCACAGCTTCGCGGACCTTTTCGGCATCGTCACTACACTTTTCTATCTTGTCTGCAAAACCAAGTACGGCATTCATGGGCGTGCGGATGTCGTGGCTCATGTTGAACAGGAACGTAGACTTCGACTTACTCGCCGACTGTGCCGCATCGCGGGCTGCCTGGAGAGCCTTGTTCTGCATCTCGAGTTCGGCCTTGCGCTGCTGCTCTTCCGTAATCTCGCTCGTGATGTCCCTGATACCGATAAGCACGTTGTTCGCGCTCGATGCCGTCGCATGCAGAACAAACTTCATGCCGAGCCAGCTCGGGTTGGCCAAGCTTCCATAGCGGACAGAGACATTGCAGGGTTTTCCGCTTCGGATAGCAGGGATCAGCTTGTCCTGCTGGACCTGGCGCAAAAATTCTTCCCTGTCGCCGGGAAGCACAATCCTTCCCGCATAAAGCTTCATCAAGGCGTCAAAGCTGCCCGCCCCACGCCACTCGTCCTGCGCGGCCCCTATGAGGCGGCCAGCGCGGAAAATCGACCCCACATTCGAGTCGAAATCGTACTGGACAATCGAGTCGTAGTCTTCCGCTATAGCACTGATGATATGCTGCAGGCCTTGAGTCTTGCGTTCAGCCTGGGCCTCGTTGTCGATACAACGGAGCGCGGCGATATAGCCGACGAGTTTGCCGACAGCATTCCTATCGGCGATAAACTTTATCTGGTAATAGTGGATCTTTTCGAGCACCTTCGCCGGGAAGTTCACGAAGTACATCGGGCGGTTCCGGAGGTTTTCCAGGATGACCTCGCGCTTGGTCCTGTAGGCAAAGGCTTCTCGATCCGGACCGGCGACAATCGTATTCTTGATCAAGTCGAACCTTTCGTATATGCCCATTTCGCGAAGCCAGCCCGGGATACATTCCCCAAGCCTTGGACTGATGCGGTACCGGATAGACGGTTCCCTGAGGACGTTCCCCACCACGACGTAGTTGATGCATTCATACTCAGAGGCCAGGGCCTCCATGACCCTGTCCTTCTTAGCGTTCTTCGTAAGAACGTCACGTGCGCCGGGAGTTTCCATCCTCTGACCTCGTTTCCGAACGAACCATCAAACTTATGTTGTATAAGATACAAAAAAAGCTCCCCCGAAGGAGAGCCTTTTGAAAGACTTCGAGCAATCGCCCAGAAATTATTGAGCCATTTCCGTGAAAGCGGCAATCATAGCCTTGTAGTCTTCACAAGACATTTCTGCACCTTCGTAGAAGTACATGGTAACACCGGTTTCGCCAATATCGCAAGGTTCACCACCGGCCGGGCATGCATCCAGAAGGGTTTCACCTTCTTCGGTAGAGCATCCGGACGCCATAGCAGCAGGACCTTCCGTGCACATCTTGCCCACCTGGCATGCGACCTTGTCGCCAGCAGGGGCAGCCGGGGTCGTCTCGGCCGGAGTTTCGGCCGGGGCCGGGGTTTCAGCCGGAGTTTCTGCCGGGGCGGCAGCCGCAGTGTCAGCCGGAGTTTCGGCAGGAGCCGTTTCAGCCGGAGCCGGAGTTGTCTCGGCCGGAGTTTCTGCCGGAGTGGTTTCGGCAGGGGCGGTTTCGGTCGGAGTGGTTACACCCGTATCTTCAGCAGGCGTCGTGCTTCCTTCGCCGTTGGCGGCAGAATCAGCAGCCGGAGCGGCATTTTCGCAGCCAGCAACCGGAGTATCCTTGCCCTGGAGCATCATATTCCACTGGGTTCCATTGCACTGGTAGTTGTCATTGTGTTCTTCCACAAGCACAATGGCGCAAAGGTTCTGCGTAGCAGAGCACGGGATGTTGCCGATATCCATGAAGGTTTCGACGCTGGCCGGAGCGACATCGCTGCCAGCGCTAGAAGAGCTATCGTCGCCACAAGCAACAAAAGATGCCATTGCAGCAGTAGCTAAAGGGAAAAGAACTTTTTTTGAAAACATTGTTACTCCTGTGTTTTTAATGAATTGTCGTCAAAATACATTTTAATTTGAAATGTGGACATATTATGAGAAAAAAAACTTATGCTATCGTTGTATTATAAAACAACAAACCTCTAAATAAGCACTCATTTAGGGGTTTAAGTTCTTGTGGACAAATAATTGTGCCAATTAGAAAAACACAGGCGGCCAACGCGGGTTCTTGGAGGACATATCGATCTTGTAGAAGTCCTTCTCGAAACGTCCGTCGTCGAGGCCGTACATCTGCATCACATGGCGGGCAATCCACTTGCCGAGCTTCATCACGGTGAGCTTCTTGCGCAGGCGGCCCTGGCAGTCGCGGTTCATGATGTCCGGGAGGGTGGATGTCGTGAGGATTTCGTCGATAGCGGGGCTGTTGAGCTTTTCGCGAGCCTCGGGGCTCGTGTGGAAGTGCGTCACGCCGAAGCAAACGCGGTTCGGGTTGCCCTTCTTGATGTGTTCGCAGCACTGCACAATCGTCGTACCCGTACGCACCATGTCGTCGAACACGATGACGTCCTTGCCCTGGATTTCCTCGATGCTGATGTCGGAGAGTTCCGGGTTGAAGGTCATGCTGATTTCACGTTCACCGGTACGGACCTTGTCCATCACCACGCGCTTGCACTCGGGGAGCTGCAAAGCGTCGTACACGGCGTTCATGAACGGGCGGGCGCCCTTGTCCGGGGAGACAATCACGAGGTTGTTGCCGTCCTTACCCGTCTGCACGAAGTTGCTGTTCTTGATGTAGTGGGCGTAGGCGTCCGTCGGGATAAGGTTGTGGAAGTTGCCTTCGAAAATTTCGCTGAAGAGGTTCTGCACCTTGACGCTGTGGTTGTGGACCG
>JAEEGJ010021422.1_pt1 | contig 13913 bp, 14 predicted proteins | sample 8958761 | NCBI WGS metagenome assembly JAEEGJ01 (sample SAMN16246546, study PRJNA631951) | gut metagenome | biome: gut microbiome; feature: rumen; material: RS-attached | host: Bos | place: Iran: Karaj | collected 2018-10 | reverse complement strand
TATTGCAGAAGCCTGGAAAGCCATCCAGGCGAGTGAGGTTTAGATGAGCATATTGGTTACCGGGGGAACGGGATCACTTGGGTACAGTATTCTATCTAACTTAAGCGGCACCAATCACGAGCTGTACAGCTTCAGTGATGAGCTTCCGCAGCCGTGGCAAAAGGTCGAAGGAGTACAGTACCTGACCGGTGATTTGCTGGACTTCAGAAATGTGCTGGAGATGATTCAGAAAGTTTCCCCAACGCACATTTACCATTTGGCAAGCCAGTCTTCTGTGGGGCTTAGCTACAAGAAACCTTACGAAACGCTCAACATCAACTTGTTGGGTACGCAGACGCTTCTCGAAGCGGTTCGACAGGTTGTGCCGAAAGCAAAAGTCCTGCTCCTCAGCAGTAGCGAAATCTACGGCCGAACGGAACAGCAGTTGACTTACCTGCACAAGGAAACGGACCCTCCTAACCCGCTCACTCCGTATGCCACGTCCAAGGCATGCATGGAAATTCTCGGGAACCAGTTCCGCAACGCAAACGGACTCCATATCGTATTTGCCCGCCCGTTCCACTTTACAGGCCCGCATCACAGCCGCCGCTTTGTAATCCCATCCATCGCCTACCAGCTAGTGAAGATAAAGTATTACGGAGCAGAACCGGTCATTTATTCGGGAAGCCTCGATGTGAGCCGTGACGTAGTTGACGTGCGTGACGTGGCACGCGCCGCCATCCAGATTTTGAACACCGCCGAATCTGGCGAAGCGTTCAACATCTGCTGCGGAAAGTCCTACACGTTCCGCGAACTCGTGGAAATGCTCGTGGACATCTCCGGTGTGAGCGTGGACTTCCGTTTTGACCCGGGTTACGACCGCTGCAACGATATTCCGCTCTTGATTGGCGACCCCACCAAGATCATGAATCTCGGCTGGAAACCCATGATTTGCATGGAAGACTGCCTCTCGGACCTGTTCAACGAAATGGTCGTCCGCCGCCGCGTGGAACTCAAGATGGGCATGGGACGCGACCTGCGACTGTAACTTATTCCGTTTATCGGCAGTTCATTCCGCGATAACCGCCATTCAGCGAATTTCTAGAACAAGGCTGTTCCTCTGGAACAGCTTTTTTTTATTTTTTGAATATGAGATTACAAATAAAAAATATTGTTCTGGGGATTTGCACCCTGCTTGCTATTTCTGCGACCGCACATGCCGCAGAAGTTACGGGACCACAAGGTGACGACAGAGCCCTCACTGTAAGTGATTTTATGCCGCACAAGGCACTCACCAAGGAATTCAACGAAACCTGGAGTTACCAGTTCGTGTTCGACAACGGCACTCGCGCCTTTGTGAACTATTCCGTGCTTCACGTGCCGGGTTCAGGCCGCAAAATTGGCTGCGATCTCAGCTTCTGGAACTTCAATGGTAAAACTTATTCTGTCGGTCGCCAGTACCCGCCAGAACGCCTTGTCGCAAGCAAGGAAAAGGCAACGATTGACATCAAGGGCGAATATATGCTCCAGAATAAGCCGGGCAAGGGCCACCGCGTACTTTACAGCGCCGACAAAGGCGGAAAGTTCCTCCTCGACGTGACTTTCGAAAGCGCCGTCCAGGGCATGGTTCCCGGAAACGGCACCTGGACTTTCGGCAAGGAAAAGTTTGCCCAGTATATTCATATCCCGTACGGCCGCGTAACAGGCAAGATCGCCTATAACGAAGATACTTTGACAGTCAAGGGTTACGCCTACATGGACCAGACATGGCAAACCGCACAGGCAACCGAACTTGCTTCGCGCACCATAAACTTTAGCACAAGCGATAAATCACCGATGCATGCAGGCCGTATCACGCTCACGACAGACGGGCAGATTATGGGTTACGCACTTTACAACGGTCCGCAGGGCATGAAGGTCGCCATCCCGACAAAGGTCAAGGAAGGCGGTTCCGATTATAACGGCAAGAAGTTCCCGAAGACCACGCTCTCCTTTGAATGGAAGAACGGCGTCCCGGCAATGGTGTTCCCCGTGAACAAGGTATTGCAGAAGGCATCGCTTTTGGACAAGATTGATGGCTGGTTTGCAAAGAAGGCCATGAAGATTGCCGCAGGCGGCGAAGTGCTGTTCTACCGCGGCAGAAGCAAGAACGGTCTCGGCAAGAATATCGACTGGGCTATTACAGGGGTCAAGGACTAATGACGAAATTTAGGCCGTGCATTGACTTGCACGATGGCAAGGTAAAGCAGATCGTCGGAAGTTCACTCTCCGATAGCGGAGCGGGGCTCAAGACAAATTTTGAAACAGACAGATCATCCGCATGGTTCGCCAAACTCTACAAAAGAGACGGTATCAAAGGCGGGCATGTGATCATGCTTGGCAAGGGAAACGAGAGCGCGGCAAAGGACGCGCTTTCGGCGTATCCAGGGGGCATGCAAGTTGGTGGTGGCATCAACGCCCAGAACGCTAAGGAATATATTGACGCAGGCGCTTCGCACGTGATTGTGACGAGCTGGATTTTCCCGGACGGAAAACTCGACCATTCGCGCCTTGACGAACTAGTAAAGACAGTCGGCAAGGAGCATTTGATTCTGGACCTGAGCTGCAAACGCACAGGCATTGTCAATGGCAAACCGCAATGGAAGATTGCGACCAACCGCTGGCAGACGATTATCGATATCGAAATCAACAAGGAAACGCTTGAAGACCTCGCCAAGAGCTGTGATGAATTCTTGGTTCACGCTGCAGATGTCGAAGGCAAGCAGCAGGGCATGGACGACGACCTCATCAAGTTCCTCGCCGAGAATAGCCCGATTCCTGTAACGTATGCAGGTGGCGCCAAGTCGCTTGAAGACTTGATTCATTGCAAAGAAATTTCAAACGGCAAGGTAGACCTCACCATTGGTAGTGCATTAGACTTGTTCGGTGGCAAAGGAGTGATGTATGACGACTGCGTCAAGTTCAACAAAGCTCAAGGCTAGCGACAAGCTCGATTCCCGCCCGGCTATTTTTGGACGCAAGGTCACAAGCACCTTCCGCAAGATGTTCTCGTTTGACCACAGGCCACCCGGAAATATCCGCACTTGCTGGATTCCGCCACTTGTTGCACTCACACCGATAACAAACCTGCCGAAGCTCCTGAAGTTGCGCTTTTATTTGAAAAAAGAACGCAAAAAGAGAGACCCGGACGATGTGCGCATTCTGTTTTACTCGGACAACCTGGACGAGACGAACGGCATTGCAAACAACTTGAGAAACGTGATCCCGTACATGCGCGCTCACGGCATGAAGGCTTACCTCGCCGGAAGTGCGTTCAACACGCGCCCGTGCGGAGTCGTAGAAAACAGCTATTGCATTTTGTTGCCGCGCTTGTTCAGCATGGAACAGCTCGGCTACGCCAACAGCGAACTTGCGCTTCCGCGCGTTTCGCCGGCACTGCGATTGCTCAAGCGCTACCCCATCGACATGATCGAGCTTGAAACGCCGAGTCCTGGCGCATGGGTCATCTGCCTTTGCGGATGGCTTGCCGGCATCAAGGTCTTTAGCCATTACCGCACCGATGTTCCCACTTACGCAAAGACGCTTGTAAAGGCGAAGTGGATGCACACATACGTGCTTTGGCTCATGCGCATTTTCTACTGGATGGCGCGCCCGGTCATTAGCCCGTGCGATGACTATGCAAATATTTTGCAAAAAGACCTGAAGGTGCCAGCCAACCAGGTGCAGATTCTCCCCCGCGGACTCCCGCTAGAGCGTTTTTCGCCATCACTGCGCGGAAACGGTGCGTGGGAAAAGTTCGGTAGCGAACGCGCCAATAGACCCGTGCGATTTGCGTTTATCGGTAGAATTTCCAAAGAAAAGAATCTGGAATTTTTGAACTCCGTGTGGAGCAAGTTCTCGGCCAAGCACGACGATGTGGAACTCATGTACGTGGGCTACGGCTGGTATCTTGAAGAAATCAAGAAGCAGTTCAAAGACAACCCGAGCGTCTGCTTTGCAGGCGAACAGGGCGGCGAAATGCTCGCAAGCCTTTATGCAAATGCGGACTTTTTCTTGTTCCCGAGTACGACGGATACATTCGGCAACGTGGTCGTAGAAGCGATGTCTACAGGAACGCCTGCCATCGTAAGCAATTACGGTGGCCCGCACGACATTGTGCAGGACGACAGCTGCGGACGCATTTTGCCGATTGACGAAGCAAAGTGGATGGACACGCTCGAAGAATGCCGAACCATCAAGCTCGAAAAACCGGAAGTCTACGAACAGATGCGCATCGACAGCCACAAGCGCAGCGAACGCTACACGCTTGCAAGTTCGACCAAGACGCAGTTTGAATATTTCAGGAAACTGAAGAGAGAAACGTACGGAATTTGAGCGCCGGAGGCGCAGTTACTAGTTAATAGTCAGTAGTTATTAGAAAATCGACTATCGACTAAAGACCAATGACTAACGGCAAACAACTAATGACTCCTGATTCTTTGAAACATCTGCGCGAGTGGTTCAGGGCGAACGCGGCGGAATTGCCGTGGAGGCCTGCGGACTTGGATGCGCTGCGCGATCCGTATGCAGTATGGATTAGCGAGACGATGTTGCAGCAGACGCAGGTTTCGACAGTCAAGGATTATTTTATCCGTTGGATGAAACGGTTCCCGGATGTGGAAACGCTCGCCAAGGCTGAAGAAGCCGAAGTGTTCAATTATTGGCAAGGACTTGGATATTACAGCCGCGCCAGGAATATACTGAAGACAGCGAAGATCGTCGCGTCCCATCAGAACAAGATGCCCGAGACGCGCAAGGAACTAGAAGCGTTGCCGGGAATCGGAGCATACACGGCTGGGGCCATTTTAAGCCTCGCCTACCATAAACGCGAAGCGATTTTAGACGGGAATCTGGTCAGGATTTTCAGTCGATTGTACGAGCTTGCTTTTTTGCCGACGTCCCGGAACAAAGTCCGGGATGACAGATCGGGCATGACAAGTAACAAACCTGGCATGACAGAAAAATCCTCTGTCGAGATTTATTGGGAATATGCGCGGGATGTGGCAGATTCTCCGAAAGCGTACATGCACAACGAAGCGCTGATGGAGCTTGGACGAACGGTCTGCAAGACGAAATCACCGCTTTGCGAAACATGCCCGCTCCATAAAGAATGCCGTGCGTTTTTGGATGGCCGTACCGCAGAGTTTCCCCCTACAAAGAAACGCACCGAAAAAAGCTGGCACGGAACAGTGCTTGTTGTCGAAAGCACGGACAACAAGATTCTTGCAGTGAACGGCGGGCAGAAATTCCTGGATAAACAGCTTGCGCTCCCGCATTTTGAAAGTTCTCGCCATGCAACCGCAGGACTCCCAGCCCAAGCGGAAGATTACATTAACGCCGATGAAGTCAAATCCGTTGAACACAGCGGAACATTTCGCCATAGCATCACGGTGCATAAAATCGAATGCGATGTGCTGCATGTGCGACTTTCAACAAAAGCAAATGTTGCGCAATTGCCAAAGCAAATTACAGATAGCGACAAACCTGTCGCATTTGAATGGATAGAAAAAGCGAAAGCCCTTGAGACTTTCGCGAATAGCTTTAGCCTAAAAGCGTTAAAGAAGGTGCTCTAGAACGCCTTTTTAGCCGTGCAGAAAAAGCGCACTCGGCTATACTCACCATTTGGAGCTTCCACCACTTCCTTGCCCAGAGCCTGGACGATGGTTCCTGCGAGAGAAATTCCCCACTTCGGGAAACGTTGCTCAAAAGTAGCATCCCAGAACCAGTCACCCTTTACTATGTATGGATCCTTGTAACGCAGGTTCCATTCGGCATCACTTCGATAGCGCAAGGAATGGGATATACGGAAAGATTTTTTGATGATCCAGTCGGCATTAAACGAAACAAAGAATTCTGACGGATTCACTTCAAAGCGTTTTTCATCTCCATCAATGCGTTCAAAGCCTGTAAGCGCCGTAAAGTTAAACAATTCCCCATACCGGAGCTTTAGCCAAAATTCACCCGTAACGCCCTTGATCCAGGAATTGATGCGGTCAACATCGCCATGACGGAACGTGTAGATTTTATCCTTAACAAATTTTTCTGTTTTAAAAGTTTCGGCACCATGTTCAGCCCAGAAACTGCCTCGAGCACCAAAAACAAGAAAATTCGTTAGAGAATCTTCAAAGCGAACATAACCTTGCATTAAATTCATACGGCCATTTGCAGCAAGCGAAATCGTATCGCCATCAAAATATTCGTACGTGTCAGCAATCGGATTCAGGCGAGTTCCTGCAATATTTTTAGCGCCAACAGAAACATTCAACCGATTAAATGCAGGTACCTGGTACTCAATGCTATCCTGAATAAGCCAATCCCTGTTATTCACGCCAAACATCACATCGAACCTGAGTTCATCCGTAGGGCGAATACTCATTTCAAGGAAAGGCCACAAGACGCGATCTTCATCAAGCCCTGTATAGACAGTGCCCTCATCGCCAACAAAGCGGAAAGCAAGACCAGCAGAAAGCTGAAGCATTCCTCGTTTACAATTTTCACCGCAACTATAAACTATAGAACCATTTACTTCTTTACGTTCACCAGTTTCCTTTTTTCGTTTATCCTGATAGTTTGCATTTTCAAAAACTAATGTCGTAGAAAAATTCCAGAAATCCGCACGGGCTTCGATTCGAGGCGAGTATGACACAGGAATCCATCTCGAACTTTCGGAAAAGATCCACACATATTCCTTTCCCGCAAGAATAGATGCATTTATAAAATCGTTCGTATATCCAAGTCCGCCATAAGCAGAACTGAACATAGGCCAATTTTCACCAAAGAACGAGAATTTGTTATCAACTAAATTTTTTCGATAAGAATAAGATGAGGAATAACAGTAATGGTCATCCTGGAACAAGCGAAATGTTGCCCAGAATCCGCGATATTCAGGAGTTCTAGCCCCTACTTCCAAGATTGGAGTTCTATTCACAGGACGTTCACTTGGATCCGTGATAAAGTCCTGATAAATTAAATCACCCAATTCATTTCCCGTTTTCATCCACACCGAAGGCGTTTCAATGGGATTCCAACTAGGCAGCACAGACAAACGATTAAGAAGCTGGCGATAGCGCAACTTACGCGGGGTCCACAATTCACTTTCGGAATGGATACCGCCAGCGCCTAAAGCACGATCAAAATAGAATGTCGGAGAAGCGATCAAGAAAGTACCGTCGTCACGGGAGACAACGTCCATACCTTCCATTTCGGCATCAACAGAAGCAAAGGCAAAACTTGCAGAAATTGCCAAAGCAGAAACAAATTTTTTGACAAAGGAGTTCATTACCAAATACTCCTTTCGAGAGTTACTCCCGCAGACAACATATTAGAACGTTTAGGAAGAGTCCAAAGCTGTTCCCAGGCCACATGGAAGCCAACGCTGAACTTTTCACGTTTGATTACAGGCAAGCTAATTCTTGCATACCAGCCAAATTCGGTTTCGTTATCCGTCAACGTTCCACCATAAGCTGAATAAAGGTGTTCTTCAGCATCGGCTCGAGTCCAGGAACATGTAAAGCCGGCACCCAGCGCAACGGGTTGAATGAGAGGCCATTTCCACTCTAGACCAACGCGTCCCATAAACTGGTGAACGCCATCATAATAAATGTCGGTCATCGGCTTGAAATATGTGTACTGGAACATAACTATTCCATCTACATTTTCCCAGTAAGTGTAGCGAACGCCAACGCCACCATACAAAGCGTTTTCAACAGCATCCATCAGGTCTCCCATCGGGTAGATTTCGCCACCTTCAAGGAAAACGGATAAATGTGAGAACGAGATATCGTTTGCAACCGCCGCAGAGTCGTTTCTAAACGCTAGCGGATCTTCGGCATGCAAAATCGACGCCAGTCCTAATGCTAGAATCGTAATGATTTTTTTCATTTTTTGTATTCCAAAGCTTGTGCAAAAAAACCGTCGAGGCGGGAATCCTTGAGGCCCGGCAAGACGGGTTCGCCAACTTTCACAAATTCGGGATGAGCCTTGACAAATCGGGCGATGACGCGCGTCGTTTCTGTCGGGTCGGGGCTGCATGTAGCATACACGAGGCGCCCGCCAGGAGCGAGTGCGGCAGATGCATTTTCGAGAATCTTGAACTGGAGTTCAGCAACTTCATTGATGGATTCTGGTGTCATGCGGTAGACGGATTCCGGACGGCGAGCGATCACACCCATGTTGCTACAGGGAACATCAAGCAAAATTCTATCGAATTTTGCTTCAGACGAGAGAGGATAATGCTGCGGGGAAGTCGCAGAAATTTTGGGTACTGTAGCGAGGTCGATGACTTCGGTCTTGATGTTTGTAAGGCCGAGGCGGTTCATCAGGTCTTGCATTTTTTCAAGGCGCGAGGCGGACGAATCGCTCGCGAGAATTTCGAGCGAACTATCCATTTCTGCCATGAGTGCGGTCTTGCCGCCGGGTGCGGCGCAAGCGTCCCAGACTTTCAAGCCTGGCTTCAAGTCGAGGAGTTTCACGACTTCAAATGCAGACGGATTTTGGAACGAGAATTCGCCTTTCACAAATTCCGGAAGCGCAAGCAAAAGCTTCACGCCCACGTCACGCGGGATTTCAATAAAGCGGTCGTAGAGAATCGAGGCGCCTGTAATACCGATTTTTTCGGCAAGCACCGGAGCGCTCGTCTTTTGCAAGTTCACGCGAATCCATTCAGTTGGGCGCTCCAGCGTCGCCTTCGCCAAAGCTTCGGCGCGGTCGCCACCGTACACATCGAACCAACGACGCACAAGCCATTCGGGAACGGAATTCTCGACACTCACGCGGCGAACGCGCTGCGGCGGAAGCGCAGGCTCGCCTTGACGGCGAGCAGTGCGAAGCACCGCGTTCACAAGACGCGCAGTACTCTCGCCGAGATTTGCAGACTTTGCGAGTTCCACGCTATCATTGATTGCAGCGTAATCCGGCACGTCCATAAAGAACATCTGGAAGAGGCCCATTTCAAGAATCACGCGGGCTTCGAGCGATGGCAATTTTTTCGTGAGCGACTTGACGAAATATTCAAGGTACAAGTGCCTGCGGCAAACGCCCAGAGCAAGTTCCATCGCAAATGGAGAAAGTCCACTTTCCTTGATGAACGAGCCATCTCTTTGCCAAAGCAAAAGGACTCGATAGGCTTCTTCACGTTCCGTTAGCAAAATTGAAGTCCCTCGCGTTTTTGAATGCCACGCATAAAGTCAGCCACAGGCATCGGCTTTTTGCCTTCGGCCTGAATTTCAATCACTTCGAGAACGCCTTCACCAGTGCCAACAAAGAGTCGGTTGTCCTTAAATTCGACAACGCCCGGAGCAAGCTTCGGACCGTTTTCGGGAGTATCCGTCTGGCGCAAGTACACCATGCGGCCACCGAGCTTTCCATAGCCACCCGGCCACGGATTGAACGCGCGAATGCGATCATGAATCGTGCGAGCAGGCAAATTGAAGTCGATCAAGCCTTCTTCTTTCTTGATTTTCGGAGCACCACTTGCCTGAGCGTGGTCTTGCGTCAAATCCTTTTCGCAACCGTTCTTGAGCTGGTTCAAAGCATCGTCCAAGGCATCGCAACCCGGAGCGACCATTTTGTCGAGCAAGCTTGCGGTTGTGTCCTGATGGTCAATCACGACCGTGCGCTGTGCAAGAATCGGACCATGGTCCATCTTTTCGTCCAGGCGGAAAACAGTCACGCCCGTTTCCTTGAGGCCATCGGCAATAGCACGCTGCACCGGAGCAGCGCCGCGGTACTTCGGGAGCAAACTGCCGTGAACGTTCACGGCACCAAACTTCGTGATGCCCAAAATGTTCTTGGGCAAGATGGAATACGCCACGACGACATAGAGGTCGGCATCGTACTTGCGGAGGTCTGCTTCGAATTCAGGAGACTTCAAGTCCGTCGGCTGCAAGACCGGCAAATTGTGCTTGAGCGCAGCCTCTTTCACAGGCGGAGGCGTAAGTACGCGGCCACGGCCTGCCGGGCGATCGGGCTGTGTGACAACAGCTAAAACTTCGTTATCGGAAGCAACGAGGTGCTCCAAGAATTGAGCCGCAAACGCGGGCGTTCCCATAAATACAATTTTCATACCGCAAAATATAGCTATTAGAAAGCATTTCAAGTCTTATATAAAAAGCACTTGCTCTAGTATAAGCGAGAAGTTTAAATAACTATAGAAACAGAAACAAATCGTTGAGAGAATAAAAGCGTCGGCCAAGGATGGGGAGGGTGCAGGGAGGGGCCCGTGCGGCCTTCGCAACTCCGAGCTGGGGCCCCGCCCGCATAATCTACTTTTTGCATTAAAAAAAACACCTTTGGCGTGAGCCCTTATTTTCTATCTTTGGGCGCATGCGAGTATTTTTACAACTAGCCCTGATTTTGGGGATTTGCTACGCAGGCGACCTCATTCATGATTACACGGGCATTCCCGTCCCCGGCAACATTCTCGGAATGCTCATCCTGCTCTTGTTACTTTGCCTAAAAGTCGTAAAGCTCGACCAGATTCGCGAAGTGAGCGATTTCTTCTTGAAGCGTCTTTCGTTCTTCTTCTTGCCCCCTGCAATTGGACTTATGCTCGTCGGCGATGACGTTAAAAGCCAGTGGCCACTGTTACTGTTCCTCTGCATCGTGATTACGGTCGTGACCATGGTAACAACCGGCTGGACCGTTCAGCTTTTAAGCAAAAAGAACAAAAACAAAAATTGATTTTTTAGTGCGCTATGTTTGGAATTATTCTTACAATCATCGCTTTTGAGCTTGGCGTCACCATCCGCAACAAGTGGCGTAATCCGCTCCTTAATCCAATCCTCATCGCCACCATTCTCATCATCGGATTTTTGACCGTCACGGGAATCAAATACGAAACATACAAAGTAGGTGGTGATTACATTTCGTTCTTCCTTGGACCTGTAACAGTTCTGCTTGCCGTTCCTTTGTACAGACACATCCAAGCACTCAAAAACAACTGGCTCCCAATTTTAACAGGGATTCTGGTGGGCTGCATCACAAGCATTGCCTGCGTAATCGCTTGCGCCAAGATTTTCAACATCAGCAAGACTCTGATGCTTTCGCTCATTCCTAAGTCCATCACTATTCCGATGGGTTCTGTGGTATCCGAGCAAATTGGCGGTATTCCGTCAATCACGATTGTGGCAATAGTCATTACGGGAATTACAGGCGCCGTGACAGCACCGCTCGTTTGCAGATTTTTCCGCATCGGGAATCCGGTTGCACAAGGCGTTGCCATTGGAACGGCGAGCCATGCGCTTGGAACGACAAAGGCGATGGAAATTGGAGAAGTTCAGGGTGCGATGAGCAGTTTGTCAATAGGAGTCGCGGGCGTAATGACCGTATTCGTGACACCTGTATTGTTGAATGTGTTCGGGTAAAACAAGAATGGCGATGCCGTTCTCAACAAAAGTATGGGAAGTGCGGGGAGGTAAATTATTTCCAATGAATCATCGCATGTATATCCAAATCGTCTGTTTCTAATGAACTTTGATTGTGCCAAGAACAATTATAACTATATTCAGAATCACACCCATCTGCTACAGAAAATGTGTATTTGCCATTCAATAAATCATTTCCATATACAGTTTTCATGCATGAATACAAACGTAAACGGCAATCCTTCATTACGTTTACATCGACGGAATCGCCCCGTACAGTAAATGAATGGATTATCCCAGATAGGTCAAAATCATATTTCTTTTCGACATTCTTAATATCGAAAAGAGAAAAACGAACATGTTCGTCAGAATCTAGTGTTAATTTGACGCTTGAATTAAGTCTGATTTTCATTATGTTTTCATTTTGTACGAATTTGTATTCGTAAACTCCACAATCACTAATGTCGTTAGAAGAAGCTGCAGGACCAAAATAAAAGCCAATACGGCAATTCGAATCATAAGGACATTCCATGTCTATGTCGTTACGCATTTCCGTAGCATGCTCCATCAATACATAAGAACACTTTCCTTCATCTGGATTTCCACCTGTGTGAAACATTTCACAGGAAAGCAAGCTAAATACAACCAAGCACAGCGTTAAAAGGCTTAATTTTTTCATATCCTACCTCAATAAAAGTATGGGAAGTGCGGCAAGAATGCAACAAACGCAAAATTTCTCCTTGTTGTAAAAACACTTTCATAAAATAAATAAAATATCCCCATCCATCTTCTTTTTGCATAATTTTCTCAACCATTTCGCAAGCAATGGATTTTTATCAATACTTTACTCTAAAAATTGTAACCATAGTCTTACAATTAAAACACGAGAAATAATGGATCCCCTCACTTCGTTCGAGGATGACTGTTCCTAATGACGAGAGGGGAGGTGCCCGCTCGGTGGCGGGCATGACAATGCAGGCTATCTCGCGGGGCTTTTCCCGATGAGCACGGTCGAGATGATGCTTTCGGTTTCGGGAATATCAAGAAGCTTTTTGAGTTCGTCGTGGTAGAAGAAATGTTCTTCGCGGGCGGTCTTGTTGAGCAAACGTGCGGAGACGTAAAGCGATTCGGCGAGCACACCTGCGTTTAGATTCATGTAGCGATAGCCGCGGTTTCCAAGCACCTGGCAAGATTCATTCAAGTTCGAAGTCAGCACCACTGCGAACATGGAATTTTGAACTTGTTCAGGAACGGCAAAGCACTTGTTAAACTTTTTCGGATTGGCAGAACCGCTTTGCATGTAGATGGACTTGCGAACAGGGATGTAGCGGTACACGCCCGCATACACGAACATCACATCAAAAACCACCACCCAAATTTTTATAAGCCCGGCGCCAAAAGCGTTCAACTGCGCGAGTTCCAGCCAGCGCAACAACGACGAGAAATCATCCAAGTCTAGCGTTCCGTGAACAAAAGGCGCAGCGACTTTTTTATCAGTGCGCAAATACCACAGTTCACGCAAATAATACTCATTCGTAAACTTCGACGGCGTCAGCGGAAATTCATCGCCCGGGAGCGCCTGCACATTCAAACGGCGCACCTTCATGCAAAGGTTCAAGTCATCAATATTTTCGAGATGATTCTGCAGCATGAATCGTGACGGGTAACGCGATATTTCAAAATTGCTCTCCGCCTCGCCCACATACGCACTCATTTCCGCATGGTTCGAATACGCGAGTTCACCAACGCCATCATCGACGGAATTGAACGCAACCATGCTCTTTTCAGGGAAAACAGCAATCGCCGCCATCGGCATTTCGGTCGCCCCAAGCTTAAGCGCAACCGCAATAGAATCATCGACAAACCCGCCAAGCGCAAAGACTTTTTGCCCACGCGACTTTGCCAAAAGAATCGTGTTTGCGCAAGCTGAGCCCACATCCATTTGCACCTGTCGATACGCCGCCTCGCGGAATCGCCAAACAGCACGTTCCAAGAGCCCTGTGTAAATGAAAATCGTCTGCGCTTCGGTTATAAATTCCTGTTCCGGAAACGATGCAAGAATCGCCTTGCGAGCATCAGCACCACCGAGCTTGACGAGCTTCGATTCTTCGCGGTCCACGTAATAAACGCCATCGGGAACCTCGCCCCCATGCACCACGGCATAGACGCAAACCGGATTCAGGTAATCCGCCGAAACCGGCGCCAAAAGAGGCATGAAAGCGGCCGTCAGAGGGTAACGATTGCACCCCTCGTAGCGCTTATCGGCATACGCTTGCTTTTCCCAGTGCATAATGACGGGATCCCCACTTCCATGGGGAATATACTGGGTCGATTCGTGGTAAATTTCCGAAAAATAGCGCATCCAAAACCAAAGATAAAAAGATTAACGTTTGTCAAAAGCACCATGTCAGTTAAATAAAATATTTTTTAACGTTTTTCGTATAGAAAGTGGAGTTTTCGACCAAAACACTTATTACACTTTTTATTCCGATATATCATTTTACATAGCATAAATCAAAGCCCCAAATATAT
>JAEEGJ010021420.1_pt1 | contig 13914 bp, 7 predicted proteins | sample 8958761 | NCBI WGS metagenome assembly JAEEGJ01 (sample SAMN16246546, study PRJNA631951) | gut metagenome | biome: gut microbiome; feature: rumen; material: RS-attached | host: Bos | place: Iran: Karaj | collected 2018-10 | reverse complement strand
TGATCTGGTCAAAAAACTCCGCCATGGAGCTCCAGTAGGCGAGGTCCTCGCCCATGAAATCCGGGTCAAACGCTTTACGGCACATCTCGTGCCCGAGTTCGCCGCAGCGGCGGGCTATGTCTGCCCAGATGACGCCCTCGTCCTTCGTCTCAAAGATATGATCGCACTGCTGGCGGGCGACGCACATATTGCACGTCTCGACGACCATCTCCGTCTCCAGCCATTCCTCGGCGGGCAGGACGACGTCGGCATAGGCCGTCATGGAGGTCGGATACGTGAAGATGTGGACGATGAGATCGAGTTTGCGGCATGCCTCCTCCCACTTGCCGACCTCGGCGAGGACGCCGAACTTGTTTCCGGAGCGGTCTATCCACGCGCGCGGCTGATAGGGCTCGCCTGTCAAGACGGCGTTCAGTATGCTCGCGGCGTGGCCGCCGTACCATATCGAAAGACCCTTGTGCTCGCGCCCGCCGAGGCGCTTTTTAAGCTGCTCTTCAGGCAGGCACTTCAGCGCGACCGGGACTGGGTAGTTCGGGCTTTTGAGCACGCCGCTTATGCGGAAGCGCTGCATGGCGGCGCCGGGCTTTTCGACGTTTCCCATGAGAAGATCGAGCGTCACGGCGGCCATGGCGGCCTGCTCGGAATTGATGCCCTGATCCGTGGCGACGCCGAGGCAGAGCGAGCTCGGCGTATGCTCAGTATAGAGCCTTATGGCCTTTTCGATATCGGCCGGGTCGAGCAGGCAGAGCTCCGCGGCGCGCTCGAGAGTAAACTCCTCCACTCTCTCCAGCAGGAGCTGAGCGCCGGTCTTATACTGCTTTCCTTCTATCTCATGCCCGCCGAAAAGCTCCGGCTCGAGCGCGTCGTCCCACGGGTAGGCAAGCGGCCTTGCGGAGTTAGTCTTCTTATCCCAGACGAGGGCAGAGGCCGGACCGTCCGGGTGGACGACGAAGCGCGTCCCGCAGTCGACTAGATAGGGCAGATTCGTCCAGCGCAGGACGAAATCCTCATCGTACAGTCTGTTGACGAGTATGTATCTTATCCACGCCATGAGCAGGGCGACGTCGCTGCCCGGACGCACTGGGAGCCATACGTCAGCCTTGGCGGCGTCTGGAGTGAAGCGCGGGTCGACCGCGACGGTCTTCACGCCTTTTTTTCTCAGCTCGGCGACCATTCTCCCGCCCGAGGCCGGGCAGGAATAGGACGGATCCGTCCCCCAGAGGACGAGGGTCTTCAGCGGAGTGTTCTCCGCGTCATAGTATTCAAGGGCGTTGGAATCGGCTATGCTCGAATCCATGCCGCCGTACATCATCGTCGTGGCGAGCACGCGCGGCAGATAGCACTGCGCGCTGCCCGGCTCGAACCAGTTCGGCGTGCCGAAGATGTTGCAGAAGCGGGCGCAGCTCCAGACCTCGGGGTTGCCGCCGCCGCCCGTGCTGCCGAAGACGCACTCCGCGCCGTACTTTTCGCGTATCTCCATGAGCCTGCGCGCGACGATATCGACGGCGTTATCCCACGTCGTGCGCCTCCATTTCCCGCTCCCCCGCTCTCCGACGCGCAGAAGCGGGTATTTGTTGCGGTTCGGGTGGTAGAGCGCATTTATGCCGGAAAGCCCCTTTGCGCAGAGCTTCCCCCTGCTCATAGGGTCGACCGGGTCTCCGCGCAGGGAGACGACGCGGCCGTTTCTGACTGTCGCTATGACGCCGCAGTTGGCTATGCAGGCGCGGCAGGCCGTATGCACCTCATGCTCCTCGTCGCGCACCTCGACCGCGCGCGGAGCGCATCGGGCAAAGCCCGAGAAGCCGCGGATGCATTCGTCGAGGCCCTCTATCGCTATCGGGGATGCGTCGATCTTCGTTTTCGGTTCCAATGTCTGCCTCCTGTCTGCGAGCGGCAGGCCGCTCGGACGTCCGGGCGCTATTGATAAAGCCCGCCCGGTCTGCTATTATTACTGTATGCAGGTACAGGTCTATCGCCGGGCAAGACCGGCGCATCGCGGAAAGGGGTAATATAATGAACATTCCCGAGCAGTTCCTGACTAATCAGACCTTCGATTCTCGCGCCATCGGCTTCAACCGCCAGCTCCTGCCGACCATGATTAACGGCGGAAAGCACGGGGAAACCAACATCGGCTATAAGGTCATGGCGGACGGGAAGGTCTGGGTGAGCCTCTACGGCCCGACGGCGAAGGAGGTCAAGGCCGGCCCGCCGGAAAACCTCGTCTCCCTCACTTTGGAGGAGGACGGGATGTGGACGGGCACGATACAGTATGAGGACCCCGGCCTCAAGCAGCTCATATTCTACGTCGACGGCGTCCGCGTGGTCAACCCTCTCGCGCCGATAGGCTACGGCTGGGGCTACGGCATCAACTATATCGAGGTGCCCGACCCCGAGCAGGACTACATCCTCATAAAGGACGTCCCGCACGGGACGGTCTCGCAGGAATACTTCTATTCCGGGATAACCGGCGAATACGAGTGCTGCTACGTCTACACGCCGCCGGGATACCGAGACGACCTCGAAACGAAGTACCCCGTTCTCTATCTGCAGCACGGCGGCGGAGAGAACGAGGCCTGCTGGACGCATCTCGGCAAGGTCAACTTCATCATGGACAACCTGCTCGCCGAGGGCAGAGCCGTCCCCTTCATAATCGTCATGAACAACGCCATGATGCAGGTCAACACGGACGGCGAGCCGCGTCTGGACAACAGCCGCTTCAACGACATGGTCATAATAGACTGCATCCCGTTCATCGAGTCGCACTACCGCGTCATCTCCGACAAGAAGGCCCGCGCCGTGGCCGGGCTCTCCATGGGCTCGCTGCTCTCCGGCGAGATGATCATGGCGCATTACGACGTCTTCGGCTCGGCCGGGCTCTTCACGGGCTATACCTACCCCGTCATCAAGGGCAGCAGCAGGTCGCAGGCCGATCAGCTCAAGGCCCTCGACGACGCGGAGAAGTTCAACCGCGAGGTAGACCCCTTCTTCGGCGCGATAGGCGATCACGAAGTCTCGCTGCCGCTTTTTGAAAAAGAGCGCGAATACTGCAAAGCCAAGGGGATCAACTATATACAGAAGATCTATCCCGGATACCACGAATGGCGCGTCTGGAGAGCCGCTTTCCACGACTACGCCCAACTTGTATTCAGAGCGCTGTAACACTGTACGTTCCGTACTCATTACCCTGCCGCGTTTTCCTCCCGGAAGCGCGGCAGGGTAATATTATGTCAACTTATTTCCGCTTTTTCGCTTCTATCAGTTCATAAGCTTTGTTCATCGCTTCGGCGGACTGACACGGCACGTCCGGCTCTATCGGCTGACCCGACTTGGTCTCGTCTATGCGGAACCAGCGCTTATATGACACCGAGAATCGCAGCCCGGAATTCGGCGCGACAAAGTTCAGGGTGTCGCCGTATGAATCGGGCAGGTTGCCGGAGGCCTCGCCTATGAGCGTGCCGAGGCCGTTATCTTCGACAAGCATGGCAAAATCCATCGCGGCGCTGTACGTTCTCGTATCCGTCAGCACGTACAGGTCGCCGGAAAAGCCCGCTCCGAGCTTTTTGTTATGGTTAAAGCCCTTTTTGTTTTTAATGAGCATGTTCCCGATCCTGACGTGCGACGGCCATCCGTAATAGCCGTCTATGTCGAGGTATCTGATGAACTCGTTGGCACAGAGCGAACTGCCGCCGCCGTTGCCGCGCAGATCTACGATTACGCTGTCGCAGCCGGCTGCGTTGATCTGTTTAAAAAAAGCCTCTACGGCCGCCCAATACTCCGAGTTATAGTCGCAGGAGCGGAGCGCAAAAACGCCGACACCTTTATCTGCGTCTATCCTGTAAGACCATGGCTCTTCGCTCCCTGCAGCGGCCCGGCCGCTCACGTTTTTAAGCGTGACTAACTTATGCTCGCGGTCAAGCTCGCCGGAGGCCGCCTCATAGGTGAAAACGACGCCGTCGGTCGTATCGACGCCTATCCACGTCAGATAGGTCTTGCTGATCAGCACGTTCGCCTCGAAGATCGCGCGGGCGTAATCTTCCGTCTCATATTGGTACAGCTCGCAGAAGCGCCCGAATACGTCCTCGGTCGGCTCGCAGTTTATCTTAACGGGCGGTCCGTACTGCCTGAGCTGCCCGAAGTCGTCGATATACATGCTCACCTTCGGATCGGCCCAGACCTGAGTGTGCCCGTCCCCGAGCTCATGGAGGATGCGCGAAACGGCGCGCCATTCCTCGAGCACGCTGACGCTGTCCCCGGAGGCGTTTATTGCTTCCATCTCGGCAAGGTACTGAGCTTCTGTCGCCGCGACGCGGGCGTTATTCTTTTCGAGCCACGCGGGGTGACGGCTCCTGAGCATCTTCATGACGTATTCAACGTCCTCGCGGGCCTGCTCACTTGTCAGAACGGAATCCAATTCAAGCGTCGGCTCGCCGCCGCGCGAAGTACCGCGATATGGGTCGAGCCGGAGTTTATAGATTCCAAACACAGCGAGCGCCGCGAGGAGCAGGGCGCACACGGCAATAATGGCGGCTTTGATACCTTTTTTCATTATGGCATTTCCCTTCAAAAAGCGAGCCGGGGCAGCGACGCCCCGGCTCTCATGCTGATGAATGATCAGAAGGTATGCTCGGCGCGGGAGATTATATCGTTCTGCATGGCCTCGGTCATGTCGACGAAGTAGGCCGAATAGCCCGCTATGCGCACGACGAGGTTATGGTAGTCCTCCGGGTGCTCCTGCGCGGCGCGCAGCGTCTTGGCGTCGACGACGTTGTACTGGCACTCCATTCCGCCCTTTTCAAAGTACGCCCGCGTCATGTCGCGCAGCTTGTGGACGCCGTCGTCGCCCCGAAGCGCGGTCGGGTGGATCTTGAGGTTGACCGCCATGCCGTCGAGATAGCGGGAATGGTCGAAGCAGCAGGAGGACGTAAAGACGGAGGTCGGGCCGTTGAGGTCTCTCCCCTGCGCGGGGCTCATCGCGTCGGCTATGGGCTCGCCGGTCTTGCGCCCGTCGGGCGTGGCCCATGTTATCTCGCCCTGCGCGACGTGGTCCGCGGCGCCGAACATGCCGCATTTATAGACCTTGCAGCGCTTGTTGTGGAAGGCGCGGGTTATGCCGTAATAGAGGTCCATGACCCATTTAAGCTCCTCGTCGGCGTAGGGATCGGCGTTGCCGTAATGCGGGACCTCGTTGAGCACCTGCTGGCGCAGGACCTCGTAGCCCTCCCAGTTGGCGAGGACGGCGTCGAGAAATTCCTTCGCACTGACGAGCTTTTTGTCGAAGACCATGTACTTGATGGCGGTGATGCTGTCGGCAACGGTCGCGAGGCCGGTCGCCGTCCCGCCGTAGGAATTGTATTTCGCTCCGCCCGCGGAGACGTCCTTACCGGACTCCATGCAGCCGACGGTCGATATCGAGAGGTTCGGATAGGGATAAAGCCGCGTGAATTCATGCTCGGCGTAGTTATTCAGCGTCGCCGACCATGTGAGCATCCAGCGCGCGAGCTTTTCGAGCGCGGCGCGCACCTCGTCGATGGACTTCATCTCATAGAGATAGCCCGAGCGAGCGCATTCCGGCGCCTGACGGCCGTTCATGGGATTGATGCCGTTATTGATAGCCATGGTGATCGCGATGGACCAGTAGATGCCGTTGTGGCCCATGGCGGAGCCGTTCGGCGCAGGATAGTCGTTGCCGGAGCCGGTTATCTCCTGGCAGCCTATGAAGGCATAGTCGCGCGCGTCCTCCAGCGAGAATCCGAGCTCGCGGATTATGCCGGGGATGATGACGTCGTCATTCTGCAGAAGCGGCAGACCTCCGACGCGCATCGACGTCGCGAGCGCCGCGTCCCATATCTCGGGGCCAGTCTTGCTGCTCGTGCGCAGGGAGACGGTCGGCTCATGCAGCTGCAGTCTCGCTATGGATTCGAGGACCATGAACGAAACGGGATTTGTCGCATCCTCCCCCGTCTCGGGAATGAGGCCGCCTATGGTCGTATGCTGGCCGATATGGCCTATGCCGGCGGTCTGCGCGGCCTTGCCGAAGCCGCCGCCGAAGAAGATATTGAGCTTGAGGAAGAAGGCGTCGACGAGCTCCTGCGCGTATTCCTTGGTTATCGTGCCCTCTTCGAGTTCCTTTTTGAGATACGGCCAGACGAGCTGGTCGAAGCGGCCCATGCTCGTCACGCCCGGCCCGTTGTCGACCATGAGGAAGAGATGATAGAGCATGACCTGCTGGCAGGCCTCCCAGAACGTTCGGGCGGGCTTCTCGGCTATCCATTCGAGGCTATCGGCCATTTTGGAGAGCTCGGCAGCTCGCTCCGGCGTCGGGGCCGTCTTCGCCTTTTCGGCGGCTATCTGCGCATAGCGGCGGGTAAGCGTTATGGCCCCGTCGCAGGCGACGGTCGCAGCTTTATAGAAGAGGTATTTGTCCATATCGTCGCCCATGACGTTGCCCTTGCGCTCGTCGAGCCAGTCCTGAGCCTGCTTTCTGATGTCTCCGTAGCCTCTTTTGAGTATGGTCTGGAAGCCCGGTGTCAGGTGGCCAGGCATGGAGAGCACGGGGAAGCCGCCCGGCCTGCCGTAGGTGCAGGCGACGAGGCTGAAAAGCTCCTCCGCTCCATCGGGCAGCCACTGCTCGGGCCTTATCCCGCCGTATTCCTGCGCCTGCTGCCGGGATATCTCGCGCAGCTTTTTGAGCTCCTCGGGCGAGACGGCGAGCTTCTGATGAGAATAGAGCGGGTCGTCGTCAGGCGCGTGATGCAGCCCGTCGGCCTCGATGGGCCATGTGTTCTCGATGTCGGCCGAGAGCCACATCCTGCCGCTCGAGCCGCCCCAGTGCTTCCCGCCGAGGTCGCCGACGAAGTACTCGTCCTCCTCTATGTCCATGGGCATATTGGATATGACGAAGAGGGACTCCATCGGCTTTCTGATAACGGGCGGGAAGTTGCGGTATTTCGCGGTCGCCTCCGCCTTGATGCGGAGCTTTTCCGAATCGGCGATAATGAGCCTGTCTCTGACTTTGTCGCGCATCCTCGCGATGCGGTCGGTCACGGGGCTGAACTGATACATGTGCGTGCTCCTTTCCGGTTTTGGTCATATAAGCGCAAGCTCCCGTCCGCAGAGGCTGCGGGCGGGAGCTTCGATGATCACTTGAGGAGGCCTTCCTCGCGCATGAGCTTTTCAAGCTCGGAGACGGCCGTCTCGAGCTGCTCGATGCTGTGGGTGGAGGAAATGGTGAAGCGCAGCCTGCTCTCGCCCATGGGGACGGCGGGATACATGGCGGGGGGCACGAAGACGCCCTTTTCAAGGAGCTTCGCGGAGAGCTTGGCGGCGTCCGCGTCGGAGCCTATCATGATGGGCACGATGGCGCTCTCGCCGGCGAGGCAGGTATTCATGCCGCACTCCTTGGCGCGCCTGACGAAATAGGCTATGTTCTCATGCAGCTTGGTGACGGCGCTGTTGTCGCGGCGGATGATCTCTATCGCCTTCTTGCAGGCCGCAGCCAGCGGAGGCGCGATGCCGGCCGTGAACACGAAGCCGTTCATGCTGTATTTGAGGTACTCGATGATCTCCTTCTTCGCGGCGACGTACCCGCCGCAGGTGCCGAGCGCCTTGGAAAGCGTGCCGTACTTGATGTCGATATCGTCGGGATCGAGGTGGAAATAGTCGTCGCAGCCGCCGGCATTGTCGCCTATGACGCCGCCGGAATGGGCCTCGTCGACCATGAGGAAGCACTTATACTGCTTCTTGAGCCTGACGAACTCGGGGATGGGGGCTATGTCGCCGTCCATGCTGTAGACGCCCTCAACGATGATGAGGACCTTGTTGTACTTGCCCTCGACCTTCCTGAGGATGCTCTCGAGCTGGGCGAGGTCGTTGTGCTCGAAGGCCTTGCTGTCGGCATTGGAGAGCCTGATGCCCTCCGTCAGGGAGTTGTGGGACAGCGCGTCATAGACGATGAGGTCTCCCTCGCGCGCGAAGCAGCTGACGAAGGCGACGTTGGTCGCCCAGCCGCCCGTGCAGACTATGGCGTCCTCGGTGTGCTTCCATTCGGCTATGTCGTGCTCGAGCTCCTGATAGAGCGTCTTTTCGCCGGCGAGCAGACGCGCGCCGGAAGCGGACGTGCCGTATTCCCTGATGGCGTCGATGGCGGCCTGCTCCGTCTCCGGATTGCCGGACATGCCGAGGTAGTTATACGAGCCGAGGTTGATGACGGACTTTCCGTGGATCGTGGACACGTCGCGCACTACGCTGTCGTGCGGGATGAAATAGGGATTGAAGCCGTCTCTGAAGGTCGCGGCCATCCTTATTTTTATCTCTTTGTATTCGCGGGACTCGGCGAAATCGGTTATCCTCGTTGTGCCCTCGGCGGCCTTGCTCTCGGCCGGGGCGCCGGTATCGAGGCCGTGGAGCACGGCGTATATGTACTTAGCGGCCTTCTCGGTGTCGGTAAGTCTGGAGGCGTCGGTATCGAGGATGACGACGCCGTACTTTTCCTCTATCTCAGCCACGCAGCAGGAGATATCGAGGCTGTCCATGCCGAGGTCCTCGACGAAGGCGTCCGTATCGGACATGGCGGCCTTTTCCTCGTCGGTGTAGTTGAGCGACTCGGCGACGATGTTGCGCACGGTCGCCTTGATCTCGCTGAGTTCCTTCTCGTCCATCTCAGGCTCGGCGGCCGCCGCCTTTACGTTCTCCTGCGTCTTTTCCGCCTTTCTGAGCTTGCCGGAGAGGGGCAGCTCCTCAAAGTCCGCCAGGCTGGCCTTGAGCTTCTGGCGCATGACCTTCATGCTCCCGGAAATGGGGAGCTCGGCGCTGCTCAGGTAGGCTCTCGTTACCCTCTCGCCTATGGGCAGGGACTCGTTTATCTTTCTTATCGCATCGAGGTACGCCTTCTCGTCATAGCCGTCGGCGGGCTGGGAGACGATGGCGACGTCCTCGTAGCTTCCGTTTTTGACGCCGAGCAGGCAGGACTTGGCTATGCCGGGCAGCTCGGAATAGAGATCCTCTATCTCGTCGGGATATATGTTCTCGCCCGAGGCGTTGATGATGACGTCCTTGACGCGGCCGCAGACGAACAGCCCGTCCGGCGTCCTCTTGACGACGTCGCCGGTAGCAAACCAGGCGGACTCGTCCCTCGGGACTATCTCGCCGTTTATCATGCTGGCGGAGTAGAGCGCGCCGCCGCGGATGAAAAGCTCGCCCTCGTCGGTCGTGCCGTCGCCTATCCTGTATTCGGTCAAAGAGAACGGCTCGCCTATGCTGCCCTTTTTGCGCTGCTCGGGATCGAGCGACTTTTCGACGGCTATGATGCCCGTCTCGGTCATGCCGAAGCCGTTGCAGAGCGGATAGCCGATATCGTTGAGTATCTCCAGCGTCTCCGCGGGAACGTGGCCGCCGCCGGTTATCATGGAGCGGATCTTCGTCCCGAGGGTCTTCTTCTTTATGACGTACTTGACGAGCGGACTGAGCTTTTTGCCGTCGAGCTTCTTTCTGATGCCCGTCGCGAGCGCGTTGAAGAAGATGGGCACGCAGTAAAGATGCGTCACGCCGTGCCTCGAGCAGGTCCCGAGAATGGTCTGGACGGCCTTGTCGCGGCAGAATACGAGCACCTTGCCCGTGCAGGCGTAGAGCAGGTAAACGACCGAGAAGCCGAACACGTGGTGGAACGGGAGAAAGGCCAGCAGCTTGCAGGGCTTGCCCTCGATAAAGGGCATATCGGGATTTATCTTCTTCGCCTCGTCGAAGCTGAGGATATGGTTGGCTATGGTCCGGGCGTTATAGAGGAAAATGCGGCTGTTGCCGGTCGTGCCGGAGGTGCAGAGGGCTATGTACTCGCCCCATCTCTCCTCGCCGGGCTCGCCTCCCGCGAGCACCTCGGCCGCGTCGATGAATTCAAGCGGGCTGCCTGCCACGGGCCTTGCCGCGACGTAGCTCGTCGCGCGGGCCTCGGCCATTATGGAATTGAGCTGCTCCGGTCTGGAGGCGGGGTTGAGCAGCAGCGGCGTCTGCCCGGACATGAGGATGCCCCAGAGCAGTACGGGCCAGTCCATGCAGGTATCGTATATAAGGCCGACGACGTCGCCGGCGGGTCTTTTCTTCTCCATCACGCCGCATGCCGCAAGGGACATGTCGATATACTCCCTGTACGTCCTGCTGACGACGTTGTCGTTCTTGTCGCTGACCTCGGCGGCGGTATCGTCCGCAAACTGCTCCATCATATGAAACATGCCGCAGTAGGTCGGATCTTTTCTCAGTGCTTCAAGAGTGTTCTGCCATACGTTTTTCGCCATTGAAAGAGCCCCCAATATCTTTTTTCTCCGCTCAAGCGGCTATCTGAGCCGGGGAACGTATACTTCTCCCCGATTATATTCTGACTTTTATACTATACTCCTTCGGCACTTCAAATTCAAGCCCGGATTTGCCTGCGGCGCCTATCCTTCCCTCTGTCGGGACACCCGCGCTTTTCGCAAGGAACCTCTTGCGCTCGGCGGAAAAGCGTTATATAATTCGGTTAAAGACAATAAATCAACTAAGGAGGAACATATAATGTCCGGTATCGAAAAAGTCGTCGAATTTCTCGACAAGGCCAAGACTTTCTATTTCCTGACCACCGACGGCGATCAGCCCAGGGGCCGCCCCTTCGGCTTCAAGATCGTCTACAACGGCAAGCTTTATTTCGGCTGCGGCACCTTCAAGAACGTCTTCAAGCAGCTCGTCGCGAACCCCAGAGTCGAGGTCCTCGCCGTCAACGGCATGGACTTCATGCGTTATGACGGCAAAGCCGTCGTCGTCAAGGACGAGGGCCTTCTCGCGGCTGTCCGCGAGGCCAACGCCAACCTCATGGGCATGTACGACAAGAACGGCTGGGAGATGGGCCTGTTCTATCTCGAGGGAGGCCACGCCGAGATCCGCGGCATGATGGAGCTCAAGGAGGAGTTCGACGTCTGACTCCTTTCCCAATGACGTCAAGGACCGCCTGCACGACCTGCAGGCGGCCCTTTTTTTATTATGATCTCTGTGATAATATATAAGAAGGATCGTTTCGCCCCTTATTTCACCGACGGCGAGGACATGAATGGACAGGACGCCCTTTTTCTCAAAAAACAGAGCCTTTTACAAGGCGTTTTTCTCCATGATGGCGGTAGTCGCGCTGCAGAACCTCGTCGCCTACTCCGTCAACATGGCGGACAACGTCATGCTCGGGCGCTACAGCCAGGAGGCGCTTTCCGGCGCGGCGACGGTCAACCAGATATTCTTCATCGTCCAGCAGTTCGCCCTGAGCTTCGGCAACGCGCTCGTCGCCGTATCGTCGCAGTACTGGGGCGAGAAGCGCACCGGGCCGCTCAGAACGCTGACCGGCGTCACGCTCAAGCTCTCGGCAGCGGTCGCGGTCGTCATAGTCGTCCTCTGCCTCGCCATCCCCGGCCCGCTGCTGAGCCTCTTCACCTCCTCCCCCGCCATAATCGCGGAGGGGAAAAAGTACCTCGCGATCATCGTATGGACCTTCCTGCTCTTTATGATATCGCAGGTGCTCATGGCGGCGCTCCGCTCGGTCGGGACGGTCAGGATATCGTTTTATATCTCCGTCGTCTCGCTCGTCGTCAACGTCGGGATAAACTACGTCCTCATCTTCGGAAAGCTCGGCTTCCCGCGCATGGGGATAACCGGCGCCGCCATAGGAACGCTCATAGCCCGCGCAGTCGAGCTTGTCATCGTCCTCTGGTACGTCGCTTTCCGCGAGAAGAAGGTCAGATTTTTCGGAAAGGGCACGTTCGCGCGCGACAGGGCCCTCTTCCGCGACTATATCCGCATCTATATCCCGATAATGTGCGCCTCAGTCCTCTGGGGCTTCTCCGTCCCCATACAGACGGCGATACTCGGCCACCTCTCGGCGGACGCGATAGCGGCCAACTCCGTCGCGACGACGTTCTATCAATACCTGAAGGTCATCGTCATGGCCGTCTCCTCGACCTCGGCGGCGCTCATAGGCAAGGCCATAGGCGAGGGCGACCTCGGCGAGGTCAAGGCCGAGGCGAGGACGATGTCCGTAATCGACGTCGCCATAGGGCTAATCCTCGGCGCGGCCCTCGTCGCACTGAGGCGACCTCTGCTGAGCCTTTACAGCCTTGAGCCCTCCGCCATGGAGCTCTCGGACACGCTCATCGTCATCATGGGCTTCGTCATGGTCGGCATGTCGTATCAGATGCCGGTCAGCTTCGGGTTGATCATGGGCGGCGGCGACGGGAAATTCACGATGAAAATGAACCTCATCAGCACCTGGGCGATAGTCACGCCGCTGTCTTTCATGGCGGCGTTCTGGTGGAAATGGCCGGTCTGGCTGGTCGTCATCGTCGTGCAGTCGGACCAGATATTCAAGTGTCTGCCGACGTTCATCCACTTCAGAAAATACGGCTGGATAAAAAAGCTCACGCGCCCCGACGCCTGACTTCTTTCGCCCGCTTTTGAGCATGATATACCAAACCCATTCAAGGAGGCAATCAAAATGAAACGCATCATCGCATTCGCTCTCGCCGCCCTGCTCCTTCTCGGACTCGCAGGCTGCGCCAAAACTCCCGCGCCGGCTCCCACGGCGGAGCCGACGTCTGCGCCCGCGCCGACCCCTACGCCGGAGCAGTTCCGCTTCACGCGCGAGAACTTCCCGCGCCTCAACGGCTCGACGGCCATGGTCCCGCTCGGGCAGGCCATAGCGAGCGTCATGCTCGGCGAGACGCGCGAGCAGGTCGCGGACCTTACCAATTTCTCGCGCACGACGCAGTCCTACCGCGAGCTCATGTGGGGGCAGGCCGACCTGCTCATATCCGGCGCGCCGCCGCAGGGCATATACGACGAGAAGGAGGAAAACGGCTTTGAATGGGATATCTCCCTCTTCGCGGTCGACGGCCTCGTCTTCGTCGTCAATGAGTCGAACCCCGTGGATAACCTCACGACGGAGCAGATACAGGGCATTTACAGCGGAAAGATAACCAACTGGAAGGAGGTCGGCGGCGACGACGTCGAGATAGTCCCCTTCCAGCGCAACGAAGAGGCCGGCAGCCAGACGGCCATGAAAAAGCTCGTCATGGGCGATATCCCGCTCATGGAGGCTCCCGCCGAGTACGTCTCCGGCGCCATGGGCGACCTTGTCAAGGTCGTCGCCTCCTATAACGACTCCGCCGCGGCGATAGGCTACACCGTCTATTACTACGCGCACGATATGAAGATGGCGGACGGGCTCAAGATCATCGCCGTCGACGGCGTACAGCCGAGCGCGGAGACGATACGCTCGCGCGAATACCCCTTCATAAACGACTCCTACGTCGTTATAAAGGCCGGGCTGCCCGACGACGACCCGGCGAAGATACTCTATGACTGGATCCTCAGCGACGAGGGGCAAAGGCTCGTCGCCCACGAGGGCTACGTCAGCATCAGGGACGTGGGATGAAAAGGCTCATAGCGGCGCTCGCGTTGCTGGCTTTGCTGATGCTTTCCAGCTGCGGAGCTTCGCCGCAGCCTGCCCCGACGCCGACGCCCGCTCCAACGCCGACTCCCTCCGCCGAGCCTTTCTCCCCCGTCTGGACGGACTGGTCGAAGCTGGAGCCCTACGAGGCGGCGACGCCCGTCTATACCCTTCATGCGGGATACTGCGGCGAAGGACCGTTCCGTGCGAGGGACGATTACGGCGTGCTGCTGCCCTATGTCGGCAAGTATGCGTCTATTGACATTATGTACTCGGTCTTGCCGACGATCCCGCTCTACGGAATTGTGACCGCCAGGGGGGAGGTCGTCACAGACCCCGTTTACGCCCGCCTGAACATGTTCGATGATTTCATCGTCCTCTACCGCGGCGACCCGGACGGGCTCGCCGAACCAGACGTCTTCGGAGCCTACTCCCGCACGATCATCGCTCCGGACGGAAGC
>JAEEGJ010021418.1_pt1 | contig 13914 bp, 25 predicted proteins | sample 8958761 | NCBI WGS metagenome assembly JAEEGJ01 (sample SAMN16246546, study PRJNA631951) | gut metagenome | biome: gut microbiome; feature: rumen; material: RS-attached | host: Bos | place: Iran: Karaj | collected 2018-10 | reverse complement strand
CAAATAAAAAGCATGACAAAGAAAATCTCTCTGACTTCATTGTCATGCCTTGGATAACGACCGGATAAACTGCCGAAATGTTGAATTTTTACTGAATGCAATGACGTCATCGATGCAAATCATATTCTTACTATAAATTATCGCAAGAGAACGTCAAAAAAGCAAGAGGAAAGCAACAGATTCGAAATTTTTTTTACTTATAATTTATCACATACAGGCCGATTAAACATATTACCACACCCGCAACCTTATTCCAGGCCAGGGGTTCCCGGTACAGCGCATACCCGACTGCCAGCAGAAAGCCCGCCAGGATGGCGCTCTGCACGATGAAAGCCGTGCTAACCGGCCAGCCTGCTTTGTAAGCATAGATCCATCCCGCTTCCAGTCCCAGAATCACCAGGCCCAGCACAAAAGGGGCCCAGTTCAGCCTGCCGTACTCCTGTAAAAGATTCGCTCCGTTTCCCGTTACCAAAAACAAAAGACCGGAGGCCACTGCCCCCACCAGATAGGTCACGGTCAGGGACGCAAAGGCGTTCATGCCCGCCGGCACCTCTTTAGCACAAATCTGGTACAGCGTGTTGGAAAAGACCACCAGCGCAATAGGCCAAACATATGAGATCATTATTATTTCCTCCCGGTTAGCGGAACATTGTTTTACGCTTTCGGCCCGACCCGCCCGCAATTGATGCAGAATGGGCCGGTATTATACTGACCGCAGCTGCATTGCCAGGAACCGTCCGCGGCATTGCCTGATGATGCGCCGGCCGCGCTGTTTACGGTGCTGATCCATCTGGCGGCGGCTGCCCTTTCACCCTGTTCCCTTTCCTTAAAAGAATCCGTAAAGATGTTTTTCCCGAAAGCGCCGGACAGATTACGGAAAAAATCAATGAACCATTCTTCATTAAAGTGTTTGTTGTTTTGGGGAGGCAGACCGGTTGCCGCGATCCGTTCCCCTCCCCTGTACTGTACCAGTAAATCCACGTGGTTCCCAGCTCCCGGGGAGTGCACGGAATATCCGTCCAGCTGCGCCACGTCATGTTCCTTCAGCAGTCTGTCCAAACGGGTCAGGGCAAAGGTATCCGCGTCAAACTCCTCTACCCGGTTATCGCTGTAGCTGTGAAATTCGACACGGCAGCGGGCGCCTTTGGATGTGCGGATCAGATGGAAACAGTAGTCCCCGGCAGGATACCACTTCATCTTTTCTTCGTTATCAAAAGGCGGAGAAAAATAAGAACAACGTAAATTGAACACATCGATTTCCGTAGAACTGATTTCCACCGGCTTGTCATGTTTTACCGAGAGGTCCTTAATCTCCGGCCGGAATACCGGAGGCTGATAATCCGGGCCGCGCATTTCACGCGGATCCGGCATACCGCCCCGCGCCGGCAGGCCGTCGGACATCAGCGGCATATAACCGGCAGGAAGTTTCAAACACGGCAGCAGTTCCGCAGCCCTGAGCCTCATCTTCTTTTCCACGTTGATTGGTTCGATATCTACTTCCTGCATCTGCGTCGAACCACAGTCCCGGCAAAACTTATCTCCCGGATTCAACTGACATCCGCATTCCTTACAAAAAATAGCCGTATTTTCGAAATTATCTTCCATAGTAATTCATTCCTGTTTTTTCCTTAATTATGATCTCACTATTCTATCCTGCAGCGTAATCTTCCTGACGCGGTTGCAGGTTTCATCCGTAATTTCCTAATAACAGCATCATTCAATTTCCAATTCCAACCCCACGCCCACTTCTGCAACGGGAAGCGTTTTCATCATCTCGCACTTTGCTACAAGGGAAACGCAGTGGCAGGGATACAGCCGACTCCTTGTATGTTGTTCCAGAAAACGGATTGTTTCCGTAAGCTGCTGATTTTTCTTTAACAGATGGAACCCGCCGATGATGCCGGAAACCGTTTGATGTATACCGTCCATCTTTTCCCTGCATTTCAATGCCTGCAATACAATATTGCAAATGCCGCTGTGAGAGCAACCTGTCACAATAAACACTCCTTCCTTACCTTCATAGGCAAGGGCGGAGTCATCCAGTACAAAATCGGCAACACCGATATCCGTGCACTCGCCAACAGGCTCTTTGGACTCAAAGGACGTGACCCTCGGAATTTCCCCAAGAAACGTCAGCCGCTCCGTTATCTTTACCGGTTTGCTCCCGTCAATCACCTTAAGGCCATGCGAAAGACAGTCCTCTTTTGTAAAAGGGGCCCCCACATCTGACCCCCCGTACCGCTTCGGCGAAAATACGCCGGGGTGGGCCACCAGCTTAACATCCTGCAAATCATATTTATCCCACAAAAACGTAAGGCCGCGGGTGTGATCATTGTGCCCGTGGGAGAGTACAATACATGTCAGCGCTGCCAAATCAATCTGCATCTCTTCCGCGTTGCGTATGAACACATCAGAGTAGCCGGTGTCAAAGAGAATCTTCTCCGTTCCGTCTTCAATATAAAAACTGAGAGCCGGTTCGCCCAGGTAGTATTGATCGATATAAGTGTTGTTATCCACAAGGACTGTAAGTTTCATAGCGGTATTTTATTCCTATTCTTCCTCTTCCTCCAATGTTTCCAGCAAAAAGCTCACCGGACGGAAACCGTCATTGCAGGAAATCATTGCCGATTTTGGATTCTTCATCCAGCCGTCATAAAAATTTTCTGCCCCATGGGCCAGCGCCATAACAAAGGGAGACATGGTTTCCCACGCGCTTTCACATAAGCCCTCCGGCCGCTGCCAGCCGTTGGCGATGAACACCTGCCCCTCTTCCATGTCGCAGGCGTGTTCCATCGGGTTTTCATATTTTTTCATTAAATCTTTGTGGCAGACTTTGCGGATTACCGTAATGCGGATTATATGCATGTGAATCACCTTGACCATCGATCAGTTCTAAATGCAGTTTTACTTCTTCTTCCCTCTGCTTTTGGTTTTTTTGCATTTGTAACCGATCTGTTTCTTGCCGTTGAATTCGTAATTCTTCAATTCATACTTTTCCGGGAACGCTTCTATCAGTTTGGATAATTTTTCAAAGCCAAAGTTCCGCACGTCAAAGTCCGGTTTCGCCCGCCGGATAAATTGTCCGGCTGAAGCGATGTTCACATAGTTATCCGTATCGTCGTCATTGATCTGGAATTTATCAAAGGCGATGCGGAGCAGGTTGTGAATTTCGTTTATATTCTCATGCTTTTTCACTTTCGCCTTGCTGTTTTCGGTTACGCTTTCGGAAGCAGAAGGCTCTTCCGCCACAGCGGTTTCCTTCTCCACTCCGATATTTTCCAGAAAGATAAACTCGTCGCAGCTGTTGCGGAAAGACTTGGGGGTTTTATTTTCGCCGATGCCGATGACATACACGCCGGATTCGTGAAGGCTGATGGCCAGCGGGGTATAGTCGCTGTCGCTGGCCACGATCACAAAGGCGTCATAGATTCCTTTGTGGAGCAGATTGATGGCGTCGATGACGAGGGCAATGTCCGTAGCGTTCTTGCCGGACACGTAATCAAACTGCTGCTCCGCCTTAATGGCGAGCCGTTTCAGTTCGTTTTCCCAGTTCTTTAATGCTTCCTTCTTCCAGTTTCCGTAGGCCCGTTTCACCACAATGCGCCCGTACGTGGACACTTCCTGGATGACATTTTCAATTTTTGACAACTGTGTATTGTCCGCATCAATCATAAGCACGATGCTTTTCAGCGTTTCCATGCAAACCTCCAAGAATACAAGTAATCGAAAGTGTTGGTAATACAGATAAATTATAGCATCTCGAATTTGATTTCACAACAAAACTATGATATTGTTTTTGTAACGGATAATGTATAGGATACGGATATATTTCAGACGAGGAGGAACACACCATGGAAATCAATGCTCTCATGATGGACACCACCGATAATGTAGTCACCTGCGTGACGGAAGTTGCGGCAGGCAGCAAGGCCGTTTACCGGAAGGGAGAGGAAATCTGCTCAATTGTAGCGAAAGAGAACATCCCTTATTGCCACAAAATTGCGCTGACAGACATTCCCAAAGGCGGTCACGTCATCAAATACGGTGAAAGCCTGGGCACGGTATCGGAAGATATTCCGGCAGGCGGCCGGGTAGCGGATCACAATCTGTTCAGCGTGCCCCGGGATTATGACAGCGAGCTGGCGCCTGCTGATTTTCAGATGTGTTCCAGACAGTCCGACGGCGCGCCGGACCTGAAAGGTTTCAAGTTCTGGGGTTACCGCCGTGCGGAAGGGCGTCCCGGCATCCGCAATCATGTGCTGATCCTTCCGGGCTGCGCCTGCGGCAGCGAAAGTTCCCGCATTGTGGCATCCCAGGTGCGGGGAGCGGTTAATATTGTATTCAATACAGGCTGCTCTGATGTAGCGGCTAACACCGAGATGAGCCAGAAAGTATTAACCGGTTTTGCCTGCAATCCCAACGTATACGGCGTGGTGATCATAGGCCTGGGCTGCGAAACGGTGCCCCACTACAAACTCCGCGAAAAAATCCAGGCTATGACTTCCAAACCGGTGGTCTCTTTCGGCATCCAGGACGAGGGCGGCACCCTGAAGACGATTGAGAAAGCAGTCCGGGCGGCCCGGGATATGGCTGCCGAAGCTGCCATGCAGCAAAAAGAACTGTTTGACATTTCGGAATTCCTGATGGGCATTGAATGCGGCGGCTCCGACGCCACCTCCGGCATCGCCAGCAATCCGGCCGTCGGGGAGCTCAGCGACATTCTGGTCGACATGGGCGCCACCACCATGATGAGCGAGTCCATTGAATGGATCGGCGGCGAGCATGTATTGGCCAAACGCGGCGCCAACAAAGAAATCCATGACCAGATCATTGAAGTCTGCCGGGCTTACGAAGAGCACCTGACCGCAGCGGGTCAGGACTGCCGTGCGGGCCAGCCCACGCCGGGCAACAAGACAGGCGGCCTTTCTACATTAGATGAGAAGAGCCTGGGCTGCATCCGCAAGGGCGGCACCCGTCCTGTAGTGGAAGTACTGGAACAGGGAGTGCCTCCGACCAAACGCGGCGCTGTCGTCATGGATACTGCAGGCTACGATATTTCTTCGGTGACCAGTATGGCCGCTGCCGGCTGCCAGGCCATCATCTTCACCACAGGCCGCGGCACCCCCACCGGCAATGCCATCGTGCCGGTATTAAAAGTTACGGCCAACGGGCGCACCTACCAGAAGATGGAAGACAACATGGACATCGACCTGAGCGCCATTATCCGGGGTGAAAAGACCTATCAGGAAATGGGGCGGGAGATGGTGAATGCCATCCATGACATCTGCAACGGCAAGATGACGAAAGCGGAGGCGTTCGGTTTCTCCGATATTGCCGTAGATCATGTATGCCGGTTCGTGTGATATCTTAATTCATGTTACATCTGAATAAGCTAATCCCCGGAATCAGTTTGCTGAATCCGGGGATTTTGTTTTTTTCAGATTTTAATTCTTTCTCTTTTACTTCCTGCATACAGCCTATTCTTCTTTATGATATAATTAAACCGGAGACAACGACACGGGCAACAAAAACGCAGTCAGGCGCTGCGGGTCCATTTTTGTCAGCCGGTACGTATGTTTATGAGTATGTGAACAGGTATACGAAGGAGAGGGATTAGTAATGATCACGAAGGAAGAAATCAGAAAACTGGTGGAAGATTTTGTCGATACTTCCCCCGTAAACCGGATGGGCGAGGCCTTCGGTGAGGAAAAGATGTGGGATCATCCGCTGGTAGGTTTTGCCAACGGGGCGGACCCCATCTTCCGGGAATACAAGGCCCGGAACGGCTGCGGCACCACCCACTGGATGCCGGCCGAGATTTTCAACAAACAGTTCCCCGACAGTCACGCCAGACCGGAGGAACTCACCATCGTCAGCTGGGTGCTGCCCCAGACCGAAGCCACGAAAGCTTCCATGCGCTGTCAGGACAAATGGCCCAGCGAACGCTGGGCCCGGGCCCGGGTAATCGGAGAGCCCATCAACGACGAAGTGCGTAAATATATGATCAGGACCCTGACCGGTATGGGGTACGAGGTCATGGCGCCGGTGCTGCATCCGGAGTGGACCCGGCTGGAAAATGAAGTACAGACCTTTACGTCCAAATGGTCGGAACGCCACATTGCCCACGCCGCCGGTCTGGGCACCTTCAGCTTCAGCGACGCGCTGATCACCCGCCGGGGCATCGCCCACCGGCTGGGTTCCATCATCATCAAAGGTTATCTTGAACCGGATACACGTCCCTACAGAGGGCGTTTTGACTGGTGTCTTTACTATGCCAAAGGCACCTGCCTGCAATGCATCAGGCGCTGCCCCGGCGAAAATGCCCTCACCCTGGAAAACGGCCACCTGAAACGCAACTGCAAGGCCTATTCCCATGGCAAGACAATTCCGTTTATCAAGGAACATTTCCACATTGACGGCTACGGCTGCGGCTTCTGCCAGACCGGCGTTCCCTGCGAAAGCCGTATTCCCGAAGGAATCGATTTGTAAGAAAAGTATCAGCCAGCGGTCCTGAAATTGTCCGCGTTCAGCAGAGCGCCGGCAAACAGTTCCGCCCGTTCATACAGCGAGTCCGTCAGGATATATTCCCGCACGGTATGGTTCCATTCGCCCATTGTCCCGCAGGAGCACAGGCAGGGAACTCCCGCCATGGTAATGTACGCCGCGTCGGAGCTGCCTCCCAGCCGGATTTGCCCGGTTTCCGCCAGGTTCATTTCCGCCGCCGTGTCGTGCAGATAATTCCAGAGCGCAAGGCCGCCCTCCGTGGTTTCAAAGACGTGCATCACGTCAATGTATTCCATTTCGGTTGTCGTGCCCTCAATATATGTTTTTTTGCAGACCGCTTCCAGGCTCTTTTTAGCTTTTTCCAGTTCTTCGTTCTTTTCAAAGCGCATATCCACAACTGCTTCGCATTTTGCGGGAACCGCGTTGAATATCGTGCCGCCGTTGATGGTGCCGATGTTCATAGTGGTTCCCGCTTTTAAATCGGTAAGGTTATGGATGTCCACAACCTTGTAGGCCATTTCCGCGATAGCGCTGCGCCCTTTGGTAAAATCATTGCCTGCGTGGGCCTCCACCCCGTGCACCGTAATGCGGCAGCGGGTACCGCCTTTGCGGAACACGCAGATTTTATTGGAGATAAGGCCCGTTTCCATGTTGAAGGCGCACAATGCCCCTTTCGCCGCGTCCTCCATTATTTCCGCCGCCCGGGAGCCCAGATGGTTGATTTCCTCGTCACCTGCAAGAATCAGCCGCACCGGCCGTTTCAACCCGGCCTGCACGGCAGCCCGGATTGCATACAGGGCAATCACAATGCCGCCCTTCATATCCAGGGTACCGGTACCATAAATTTTACCCTCTTCAATACGAAACGGATTCTGCGCCGACAGTTCCCGGGGAAGGGCCGTATCGTAATGACCGGAAAAAACCACCGGAGCCGCTCCGTCCTGTCCGTCAAGGTCCGCGATGACCACCGGGGCATTGCCGTGCCCCACATCCAGAGTCCTGACGGCAAAACCTTCCCTGCGCAGCAGCTCGGTGACCCAGGCCGTGGCTGCAGGCATGACTTCCGGTTCGCGGCTGCAGGAGGGAATTTCCACAAACTCTTCAAGAAGACGGATCATTTCCATTTTATGCAGATTGATATACTCGTTTATGCTTTGTATCTGTTGCTCTCTCATAGTATAGCCTCCTTCCCTTCGGCACACGCAAATCAAGTTATAAAAAACCTGCTGCCTGTTTTAGCAAACAACAGCAGCAGGTTAAAGTATCGTCAGTCATCAAAAGCACCGGCCGGGTACAGCGGGAAGCGGGAAATCAGCTCCTGGGTCTCTTTCCTGCATGCGGCAAGTACCGCTTCGTCTTCCGGAGCTTCCGCCACTTTTTTCATAATATCCGCAATCTGGATAATCTCTTTTTCCCCCAGACCTCTCTGGGCGGTGGAGGTCAGGCCGATCCGCACGCCGCTGGTTACGAAGGGCGACGCCGGATCGTTGGGAATCTGGTTTTTATTAACGGTGATTCCGATGCTGTCCAATGCATTCTGGAATGTCTTTCCGGTAATGTTTTTGGACCGCAGGTCCACCAGCAGCAGATGGTTGTCAGTGCCGCCGGACACGATGCGGAAGCCGCGTTCGCTCAGGGCTTTTGCCAGGGTCTTCGCGTTATCCAGAACCCGCTGCATAATGGCGCGGAATTCCGGGCTGGCCGCATACTTCAGGGACCAGATCTTGGCCGCCATGGTATGGAAATGCATGGAGCCCAGTGATCCCGGGAAGGTTCCCCTGTCTAATGTCTTGGCATGTTTTGCCTTGCAGAACACCATGCCGGACCGGGCGGAGCAGAACGTCTTGGTCGTGGAAGTGGTCACAAAATCCGCCCAGGGAATGGGACTGGGAATCAGTTTCGCAGCTACGAGACCGGCGATGTGGGCCATGTCCACCATCAGGTAAGCGCCCACTTCTTCCGCGATTTTCGCCATTCTTTCGTAGTCAATCAGACGGGGATAGGCGCTGGCCCCCGCGATGATCATCTTGGGACGGAACTCCTTCGCTTTGGCTTCCAGTGCATCGTAATCGATTTGTTCCGTTTCCGGATTGACACCGTAAAAATCGTGATGGTAAATCTTGCTCACCCAGTTGGCGGAAGAACCGTGGGTCAGGTGACCGCCCTGGTCCAGACGCATGGCCAGGATCTTGTCACCGGGTTCCAGAACGGATGCGAACACACTGTAGTTCGCAGTGGAACCGGAATAAGACTGCAGGTTCACATGTTCTGCCCCAAACAGTTCTTTAGCCCGTTTCCAGCCGAGTTCTTCCAGTTTGTCGGCCACTTCGGAACCGGCCTGGAACCGTTTTCCCGGCAGGCCTTCCAGTGTTTTATTGGTAAATACGGAACCGGAAAGTTCCATGACCTCCAGAGGTACGGTACTCTCCGAAGCAATCATCTCAATGTTCTTTTCCTGGCGGTGCAGCTCCTCAACTACCAGTTCATAAATTTCAGGATCAGACTGATGGGTATACTTGAGCATTTTGTTTCCTCCTCAGAATTTTTTTGTAAGACTTAACTTATACATTATAAATAAATCATTAATAAATCAATAAAATGGTAACACATCAAAAACGATTCAGCAAGAAGCCGTCGCTTATAATTCAAATTTTATGCAGGGCTTCAGTGAAATAATCGCCTTTTAGTCCGGTTATTGCGCTGTTCTTATTCCCACTCTATGCAGATACAAGTGTTTTGTATTTGCTTACACTTTATATAGTGTTTTATTTTTGTTTTTTATTACCATATCTTGTGTGCTATTTTCATTTTTTGTGAAAGTAGTACGATTTTAGTACGGCTATTCCTCGTTTAATTCTTTTATCTTATCCCGGTACTGTTGAATCTTTTGTGCATTCTTTTTGCAATCAGCATAAACAAGATTCCGTACATATTCTGACAGGGAAGCACCTCTGATCCTTGCCATGACTTCCGCATCTGCTTTCAGTTCCGCCGGAAGCTTATAATTAAGATTAACAAGTTTATCCATTGTATCCCCTTTCTATTTTTTTAGTTGACAGCATTATACTATGTGTGTTATCATCTTGTAAAGAAATAATATTTTTTTATTTAATAGTTGAGACATTTTACATAATGTTTATTATCGGACACTAATGTTTTCAGCCATATACAGGGCTGGTGCCTTTGCCCTGTTAATGGAATACCCCGGTATGGAGTAGCTCTGCCATACCGGGGATTTTTATTGTACAATTTTTTGGACTTGTAAATATCTTTATGGTTAGGATACCCCTTGCAACGCCTGTATTTGCCCCGTACAGGCGTTTTCTCTTTTGGCACGATACTTTATATGCGTAGCACCTTAAAAACGCTTCTACGGGCTTTTACGGAGCCTGTCTATCATTCATCCAAATATTGCGGTAAATCTTCTTCGCCTTTCCAAATAAATTCCAATGGCTTTCCGTCATTGCCGACAATGGCTATATTCTTCGCCGGATCTTCACCCAATAATTGCAGCACCAATTTTATTGCTGCAATATTCCCACGTTCTGCCATGTCAAGCAGACGGTCTATAATCCTTGCGCCACGTTCTGCCGTCAGTTCCTTTTTCAGTTCTTCCCGGAAAGACTTAAACTCACGCCTTGTTACGCCGGAGTTCACTCCGCCTTTAGCCTGTAATATTTGGACTTCGTTTCGACTTCTGCCGGAAAACTGTATTAGGTTTGCTCTGCTGTTTTCTCCGCTTGGCATTTCCATCACCGCCTTTTATATTTCCGTTTGTGCTGCATCACAGGTACGCCTTTATGGGATGCTGCAGCCACAACATCTGCTAAAAACTCATTCATTTCCGGCACGTTACCCCGGTACCCAGCCAAAGTTTCGACTACCGCATCAGTAAGTTTCTCATGGTCGCTCTTTTTATGCGATAACCGTTTAATACTTCTGCTTCTGCTTAATAAACAATTGTCATCTTCACGTTTTTTTATGATCTTCATGTTTTACCCCTTTCTAAAACTTCAAGCCGGAACGGATTCCAGCTATTGCAGCCGATATCAGAAACTCACGCCGCCATGAATAAAATGTATCTTGGGATACACCCATTTCCCTGTAAATAGTCTTACTGTCCTCTCTTAATCCGTAACGCCTTGCCATTGCTACGGCTGCCATGCTGCCCTTGTATTTAGCCCAGGTATCCTGTATCGGCTTCCGCCATCCGTTTGGATCTGCTCCGGCAGCAACACAATAAAAATACAGTTCCAGCTTCTTTTCTTGCTTCTTCGTCAGTACCGTCATGATGCACACCATCCTTTATTAGATTCATTGTACCATGTTGAAAGAACAGCCAAATATCATAATGAAATGGCACTCCCGGAAACCGAAAGTGCCTTTTAAGGAGTGCTGGCAACGCACTTGCGCATTGTACGCCGCATTAACTTGCTTTATGGTTATTTTTTCCCACGTTTCTTCGCTTTCAACATCTTTTTCAATACGCCATGAAACTGTGGATTTCTCTTTAAGTCATTCTCTAAACATTCACGGAAAAAATCTGCTTTATTTGTGTTTCGTAAAAATACCCATAGCTTTATTGTGTCAACTTCTTGTTGTGTAAAATTTGCCGCTGTTCCATAGAACGCACCCATTTTAGCCATTTTCTAACGCTTCCTTTTCTTCCAAAATTGCCAATGCCATTCCTGCCAGATCAGGCTTGCTTTCCATATCGTTTTCCAGCCATTCCATAATCAGTTCATTTTGCGTTTTCTTTTTTAAGAAACACAATGCACGGAAAATCAGAAACTCTTGATTTGTTCGGAATACTATGTTAAATCCTTTTTTGCCTTTTGGATATCTCATTTTATTACTCCTGTTTTGATTCATCGAAAAAGGTATCCAAGTAACCGGGGATATCTTCCTCTTTTTGTGGCAAGTCATCCGTAGGATTGACATACAATCCGTTAGGATTGTTTAATTTTTTTTTCATTCTTTAATATCTCCTTTCCTTTACCTTTACCTTTACCTTTACCTATACCATTTCCTTTAGTTAACATTTGTTGACTTTTGATAACATTTGTTACTTTCTTTTTCGCTGCACTTATTTTTCCGGCGGCACTTCTTTTTTCCACAACATCAGCCCAATGTAAGCGGTTCTCATCTAACCACTCTTGTATTTCATTCCAAAAAAAATCAAGTACAGGCTCATTGAAATTAATTTTGCCGCCTTTCGTTTCATATTCAAACATTGCTTTTATCAAACGCCCGGCAGCTGCATCCGGCAATGCATTAAAATTCTTTTGCCAGCGCAATAATAGCAGCATCCCTTTTGGCTTTTTCCTTTCTTCAGACATTGTTTATTTCCTTTCTTAAAAACCGGGAACGGCTTGCAACACCGCCCCCGGTAATGTTATAATTAATCAGCCCTAAATTTCGTAGTTGGTACTATTTAGCGGCTTGCCTTGTCAGTGTTGGCGCGCTGGCAAGGCGTTTTGTTTTTTTGCCACCATTGGTTCGTCAGCGATCTGCCGAAATGCATTTGCCAATTTTTCTTCGCCCATCGTTAAACACTTATTGATTACCGCTTCTTTGCCATCCGGCGAAAGTGTTCTAAATTCCCTTAACATTTTAAAGCAGTTTTTTACGGTTACCAATAATAACGCATCCTCATTTAACATCTGTATAATTTCTTCATCTGTCATACGCTCAAACATCATCTTCGCTCCTTTACAGACTTATTACCCACAGGCACCAGCTTACCAGCTTATGGATCATAAACAGCAACGCTGCCGCTACCATCAACAACCCGGTCAGTATTGCCGTTTCCTTAACGTAATAATATAGGCACGCTGCCACAAAAGATAACCGCTTCATACTTCCAGCTTCCTTTCCAAATATCTTTTATTGACTTTGCCCCGGATTACCAGCTTACCCATTGCTTTCAGTTCTGCATTGCATTCCCGGATAATCTTATACGCCAAACCGATTTTAACACCCAGGAGCCGGGAAACATCTCCGGCGGAAAGCATATATTTTTCTTCGCCCACTTATTTCACCCCCACCATTAGCTGGGCAATGTTCCACCCAGCTGGCAACCATTTACGGTGTTTATAAAGCACCGTTACTGTTTTAGTGCTGGTATGATACCGCACTTCATTCCGGTCACTTTTGAGGACTTTGATTTCTTTGCCTTTTACTTTCATTTTACATCTCCTTTCGGTACAACGTACTCTGCAAGCCCCCCGGCAATTACAGAAAGCCTGTCAACCTTTTCCGTAAGCTTTTCCACAATCCCGGAAAGCCTGTCTACATCACTACGCAACTGTTTTACTTCCTCTCGCATGGTTTCGTTTTCCATTTCTTCTGTCAGATCCATTTTGTTTCCCCCTTAATCTTCCGGCACTTCAATAGCATCACGCAGGCCGAGTTTCAATTCCATCGCTTGCATCTTATATTCCGGCGTTTGCATGAACGCCAGCATACGTTCCTTATCCTTTTCCTTAAAAGCCATATACCTTGCATACGCCTTGCAGGCTGCCCGGTATTCTACAATTCCGTTACCGCTTTCCAACCGCTTAACAAATGACTTTTCATTGCTGGTATCTAATATCAGATAAAGAACCCAGGCGCACACCGCCATTCCGTACGATGTATCGAGATCTAAGTCATTAACAATGGTAACCGCTTTATTTTTAATGATTTCATCAACGCCCTCTGCGAAATGCTGGCACACATCCGGCAGAACCGCCAGCAACTTTTCCACAGAATCCTTTACGCTATCGGCTACCGCTTTAAATTCGCCGTCTTTGTAATATATCGGCAGATTCGGATCAGTTACAAGTAAATCTGAACTGTTCTTTTTTTCAAATTCGTTATACAGGGATTCTTTGCTTTCTAAACTATCCCAATACTCTTTAGGTTTATCCCAATACATTTACAACACTCCTCTCTAACACTCGTTTAAAACTCTTACCACCCGGTCAAGCACCGCAATGGTTTGCTCGTCTGCATCCGGCGTACGCCCCAGCAAAAATAGTGCTTCTTCTGATTCATTTCTGATATTAACTAATAACTCTTGCAGCCGTTGTTTATTGGCTATTTCTTTTTCCATGTGTTTTCCTTTCTGCCGCCCTGTCACTTTGCACAACTTATACTGTGATTTCTTCCGGCTTTACACCTAAAGCTTTTGCGATTCGCCCAACTGTCACAGCCCTTAAATCCTTACCATGTCTGATTCGTGACAAAACACAAGTACTTACTTTTGCAATTGTCAGCACCTTATAGGCTGGTAAGCAACTATTAGCGCAGGCATTGTCAAATCTTTTGTTATCAATAACCACAGGCATTCACCTCCTTTATCTAAAATCTTTATACGATTATATTATATCGATAATATCATCTCCTGTCAAGTTTTTCGATTGCCTT
>JAEEGJ010021417.1_pt1 | contig 13915 bp, 9 predicted proteins | sample 8958761 | NCBI WGS metagenome assembly JAEEGJ01 (sample SAMN16246546, study PRJNA631951) | gut metagenome | biome: gut microbiome; feature: rumen; material: RS-attached | host: Bos | place: Iran: Karaj | collected 2018-10 | reverse complement strand
GCAAGATCACCCGTAACACGAAGATCCGTATCATCCGCGCCGGCATCGTGATCTACACCGGCACGCTCGGCTCCCTGAAACGCTTCAAGGACGATGTGAAGGAAGTGCCTGCCGGCATGGACTGCGGCTTGAACATCGAGAACTTCAACGATATCAAAGTCGGCGACATCATCGAGGGCTATACCGAGAAAGAAGTCGCACGTAAGCTCTGATACTCATTCCAGTATAACACTGGATAAATATGAGTCGACCCACCCTGAATCCTGGGTGGGTCGACTTTTTTGTCTTTTTCACTTGCGTGAAATGCAAAAGTGTTGTATTTTTGTTCCGTCAAGCCGAAGCCCTCACGGGTAAAGGTCGAGACAATGAACTTACTGAAAACGTTGAACTGACGTTTTATCTGCGGCTCTTGGAATCTCGCAAATTCAAAAACATCGTCCGCAAGGTAAAGCAATGGTTGACGTTCATGTTGTATTCAAAATACAGCGTGGGCTTCGGCATTGCTTATCCGTAGACGATGGGCGATGCGAGAGCCTTAAGAGCAGGGTAAGCAAGAGTTTGGATTCCCACGCTTTTTTATCCCCCCCTCTTGTCCATAACGAACTTGGCCTATCTGGCAAACTTCAATAATTGCTCTCCCAAGCCTATCGTATAGCCCTGTTTTAAAAACACCACCTCGTTGCTGCCGTTCACGACGATGAAAAGAGGTAACGCTTTCCCGTTGATTTTCAGGCTTTCAGAGATGTCTTTCCAGAGATGCCCGTCCTCATCGATATAAGGTGTGACATTGTCTGGTATATCGTTAAAATCTTTTAACAAAAATTTCTCGAATTCGTCGTCGCTCTCGAAAGCGAAAAACATCGGGATGCCGATGGCCTCAAAGTCCTTGCGGAAAGTGGCAATGTCCTGCATGGCATGGGTGGTTGGCTCGCTGCCCTGGTCAAGGTAGCCTAGGATGTAGGCACCATCCTCCTCCACGAACTCGGGCTTGGTGTGGAGCAGACCCAGGACTTCAACGGTGGCTTGAGGTTGACGAAGCACGAGATTCACCTTGGTGGTCTTTCCAGCCTTGATGGTAAAGAACTCGCTATGGGTCAAGGCAGTACCATCTTCCATACGGGTTCCCGTGGTGAGGATGTAAAAGCCTTCATCCAAGGGGGTGGGATGGTCGAAAGAGGACAGGAGCATGCCGTCGTCGATGCCGGGGTCTTTGGCGTCGTAGGCTAGCAGTGTAAAGCTGCTGCCATTGTACTTCTTGATGCTGAAATGGGTGTAATACTTAGGATCGGCAATGGAAGGAATGGGCTTGTATTGCAAATCGAGATAGCCCGTTGCATTGTGTTTGGTCTCAGTAGCTTCGAAATCAGCGTTGACCCATTGGTTGTCGCAGTAGTATTGCACATTGCCGTTTACGGGGTTGATTTGTGCGGCGATGCCCATGCTGCGGGCCATGGCTACGAAGAAGATGTCGCGTGAATGGCGATCGGCTTTTCTTACATTCAAAACGCCTAGGGGCGAGATGGGGGTGCGTTGCGGGTTCAGGTCGTCGTTGATCTCGATGTTCTGTTTCACCCATTCTACCAATAAAGCAGGGCTCTCATGGTATTTCGCTTTTTCTTCTTCAGGGAAGAATCCGGTAAGGGTCTTTCGCCAAGGGACGATCATCTCGTTGCTGATGCGGGGACTAAGGATGTATTGCGCATAGTGCTCTGGAGGCATGGAGACGATGGACGAGGTGAGGTCGGGTGTGTTGTTGAGATGGTCTTTCAACACGTCAAGGTCGATGTCACGAAGGTCTTTGTCGGTGATGTTTTGCAATAGGTTCACTGCTTTTACTTCCATGCCTTGCTCTTGTGCGTATCTCACGAAGTCGGCAATAGTTTGGTAATTGCCCCATGTCTTTTCGTAAATCCTGCACAAAGTCTTGTTTCCCGTGCTCATGATGATCTCCTGCTGGGCTTTCTTGCAGTCGGCGATATAGGCGTTTCTTATGGAGTCCTCGCAATTGATGCGGCGGTCGTTTTCGGCACGCATTTCAGGGGTTACTTCGGGGATGTTGGCAGATGGGGCAGGAGGCATCATGTTGAACTCAAAACTGTCATCGCTGCCTTCTTGATGGTCCAAAACAATGGTCACCTCCTCTTGCTCGCCGCCTTTGAAGACTTGGAACCCATACATTCCGTCTTTGGCGGCGTAGGCCATCATGCATCCCAAACCGGTGGTGATCCACGTCTGTCCTTTTTCGTCGGTGGTCTTTCGCACCACGGTGCAGAACTCGGCATAATTGTAAATCTTGAATTCCACCGTAATGCCAGGCTGCGGTTGTTTGTCGGCGTTTACCACGGTGAAAGTGGTCCTGGCCGTCTCCCCGTACTGATCGACTACATTAATCTCAGTGTAGTAAGGGTTGCGGCTGATGACCTCCTCCGGTCCGTCGTAGTCGCCGAACACCCTTGTGTGGAGGAGCAGGGTCCTTGAGGCGGGCTCATTGAACCATCCTAAGTCAAGCACGGGTTCGGGCTCGCAGGCGCCCAAGAAATGCCAGCTGCCATCCACCCAAGCCTCCACCCAGGCATGGTTGTCGTCGCAATGGGCCCAACGTGGGGTATAGACTTGACGGGCAGGAATGCCAACGGTGCGCAAAGCCGTGACCAATAGGGTGGACTCTTCGCCGCATCGACCCCATGAGGTCTTGATGGTGGCCATGGGTGCGGAGGTGCGGCTGTCGGATCCTTTGTAATTCACGTGTTCGTGGCACCAGTGGTTCACTTCCAACACCGCGTCATACAAAGAAAGGCCTTGCACCCGGTCTCTCAGCTCCTCATAATAGGTGGCTCTAAACCGGTCGAGGTTCTCATTGTTCACCCTTGGAGGCAATACAAAATGCTTGAACTCCCTTTCCGGAATGTCTTTTCCCCAAGGCAATTCTTCCTTGGTCAAGAAAGCATAATGGATACACTCTCGGTAATAATCCTCCGTGTAGTCAACGCTGTCGCCAAGCGGCAAATAGTTGTAAAGAAACTCCAAGGCCGCTTCCTCAGTAAAGCCTTTCTGGCTGTTTTCTTCACCGCAGCCAGTCAATAACAGCGCTGCGATGACCAGTGAAAAGAAAGTATGAATTCTCATGATGCCGATGTTTTTCGGCAAAGATAATCATTTATGCAATAAACTCCTCTAAAGTAGAGTGTAAAATCTCTTGCAGCTCATCGTGGTGGGCTGGGTCGGTCTTGGTGAACAGGAACCCCCAAATGCTCATCGCGGGGTTCTGGATGTCGCGGGTTTCCAGCACTCCATGGAAGTGCTTCTTGATGGCCTCAAAATCCAATGGCCTTGTGGTCTCGTATGGCTTGTCCAACACCACAAAGCTGAACACATCTTCCTCAATGCCTTTCCACATGGTGGCATAATCGGGATGGCTACCCTCGAAGAAGGCCTTCACTGGCAACAGTCCACAGGTGTGACGGGTGAGGTCGTTCAGGCACATGCCGGCGAAACGTAAAGGGTTCACCTCGATAGGGATGGCCCTTCCTGAATGTTTGTCCACACGGAACTCCACGTGCATCGGGAAGTTCTTGAGTCTGAGCACACCATTCAAGTCGATGCAGAACTGGTTGAAAGCAGGGTAGTTGGTCTCGAAGATTTGTTTGCTCATGCAATAGAGGCGGTCGCTCACGTCAGTCTCGTCCTTGAAGATATGGTGGAAAATATTGATGATGTTGGGCTTGCCATCGGCATCGTAATAGGCGTCAACAGCATATTCCTCTCCTTCGATGAACTGTTCCAGCACAAAGTTCTCGCTGCGGACCACGGTCTCGGGAAACACAGCGCATTGCTTGGCGAAGTTCTTGTCGATGTCGTCCAAGGCGGCCTGCCATTCTTCCTTGCTGCGCACGATGTAAACCCCAACGCTGAGAAATCCAACAGAGGGCTTCAACACCAACGGAAGGGGTAATTCATCGGGATTAATATTATGGAGGGATTTCATCTCCATCTCTTTGTAATAGAAGTCGGGATAGATCTGCTGGCAGATCCGTCTAAAGGCTGCCTTGTCTTTCAAGATCTTGACTTTCTTTACCAACTCCGACTCTGGCAACTGGGCATATAGCCACACCAAGGCGTTTTCCGATACGGCATAAAGTTTGCCGCTCTGTTGGTAATGTTCAACGAACTGGTTGTCGCTCAAAAGGTTAAGCCTATGGCCTTGCTTGGTCAGCACATCGGCCATGTCGTTGCGCAAAACTGGAATCTGTTTCTCTTCAAGGTAAGCGACCAACGGCGCCGATACATACGGTTTCTCTAATATGATCATGATATCTCTAAATTCTAAATCTTCACTCCCTAACAATATTCTCCGTCCTATCAGGCCCGTACGAAACGAACTTGATGGGCACCCCAACGTAATCTTCAATAAACTTGATATAGGCTTCCAATTTTTCCGGAATGCTTGTTTCTTGGTTCTTACTTCTGTCACCTATCTTCTGTCTCCAGCCTTCCAGTTCGGTGTAGACGGGTTCCATGGTCTCGGTGCAGGCGGCAAAAGGCAGGTGTTTGGTTTCGACACCGTTGTAGCGATAGGCTATGGCGACCTTGATGGTCTCGAATTCGTCCATCACGTCTGATTTCATCATCATCAGGTCGGTGACGCCGCTGAGCATTACGGCATATTTCAATGCGGGCAGGTCGAGCCAGCCGCAACGACGGGGACGACCGGTGGTGGCGCCGAACTCGTGCCCGTTCTGACGAAGGGTCTCACCGGTGGCATCGAACAACTCGGTAGGGAAGGGGCCGGTACCAACCCTGGTGCAGTATGCCTTGAAGATGCCATACACCCTTCCGATCCTACTCGGGGCCACACCCAGACCGGAACAGACTCCGGCGGCAATCACATTGGAGGAGGTGACGAAAGGATAGCTGCCGAAATCCACATCGAGCATCGAGCCTTGAGCACCTTCGGCCAAGACTTTCTTGCCAGCGTCAAGAGCGTCGTTGAGGTAGTATTCGCTATCGACAAACTGGAACTGCTTCAGGTATTCTACCCCTTCGAACCATAATTTCTCGTATTCTTCAAAGCCCATGCCGTCAAGCTGTAATCCGTTTAAATCGAAGTCAACGGCAGCCATTTGACGTAGATGGTGCTGCTTCAGCACATCGTAGCGCCCGCGGAAGTCGGGACTGGCTATGTCGCCGATGCGTAGGCCTTTTCGAGCGGTCTTGTCGGTATAGGTAGGACCGATGCCTTTCAATGTTGTGCCTACCTTCATCTTGCCGAGAGCCTTCTCGTTGGCTGCATCCAAGGCGCGGTGGCTGGGCAGAATCAGGTGAGCGCGATTGGCAATCAGAAGGGTCTGACGCAAGTCGAATCCTGCCTTGCTCAGGTTCTCGATCTCACCCTTTAAAATATGTGGGTCGATGATGACACCGTTGCCAATGAGGTTGACGCAGCCGGGTGTTAACACCCCTGAAGGGATGTTGTGCAACACGAACTTCTTGCCTTCAAACTCAATGGTGTGACCGGCATTGGGGCCGCCCTGAAAACGAGCTACAATGTCGTAATTTGGAGTGAGGGCATCGACAACCTTGCCTTTGCCTTCATCACCCCATTGTAATCCTAATAGGATGTCTATCTTATTTTGATTCATCTTTGAACTTTTATCTTTTATCTATTAATTCTTATCTTTTCTTTTGTGTCCATAAAAAATCAATGAATGATGCGTTATCTCCACCCCAAGTTCCTCTTCGATGGTCTTCTGGATCTCCAGCAGCCTTGGGTCGCAGTATTCCATCACTTGTCCTGTCTCCAGATCCACAAAATGGTCGTGCTGGCGGAACTTGTACGAGCGTTCGTACTGGGCGCAATTGTGCCCGAACTGGTGCTTGATCACCAAGTTGCAGTCGAGCAGTAACTCGATGGTGTTGTATAGTGTGGCGCGGCTTACCCTGTATTTTCGATCTTTCATCCGGTTGTAAAGATCCTCAATGTCGAAATGGCCGTTTGAAGAGTAGATCTCTTGGAGTATGGCAAACCGCTCCGGGGTCTTGCGTAGATTGTGGTCTTGAAGGTATTCAGTGAATATCTTTCTGACAGTCAGTGCGATGCTTTCGTTGTTATCTTTCATGACAGTTTTACGCGTACAACTTTTTTGACTTCCTTCATTTTGCTGAGTTTCTCGACGAGCAAGTTGAGTTCCGTTGTGCTGTGCACATAGACAGAGATGGCGGCTTCCACGATGTCTTGCTTCGACTCCATCTGCAAGGAATGAAGGTTGAGTTTCATCTGGTTCGATAGTAGGTCGGTCATCTTGTTGAGCAACCCTACGTTGTCGATAGCGGTGATCTTTAGTGTAGCCAGGAAGGCGATTTCACTCTTGGGCTGCCATTTGGCCTTGACGATGTTGTTGCCGAAATGCGACATCATGTTGATGGCTTTGGGACAGTCCGAACGGTGAATCTGCAGAGGCTCGCCGGGGAAATTGAAGGCTACCACCTCGTCGCCAGGGATGGGGTTGCAGCAGGTGGCCACGTTGAAGTCGAAATCGCCCGACAGTCCCAAAGCGTCGATGTCTTCTTTCGAGTCACCGCCAATCAGTCCGAAGGTAAGGCGTTTCAAGAAACTCCCGCTACTGCTGCTTTGGGGTTTCAGGATTCTGGCTATATGATGTTCTGTGATTTTCCCTTGGCTCATGTAGTAGAAGAAATCCACCGCACTGGTAAGACGTTGCGACTCCATCACCTTGGCGCGGTTGGCTTTGGACGGCTCCAACCCGAGTTTTTTCATGATGTCGTTGAACAGCTCTTCGCCCTTCTCACGGAAACCTCGGCGGTATTCCTTGATGCCGGCTTTGAGTTTCGACTTGGCGAAGGCAGTGTTGAGGAACTCGAACCATTTTTCCTGCGGGTGCTGCGCCTCTGAGGTGATGATCTCCACCTGGTCCCCTGTCTTGAGCTTGTGGTCGAGTTGCACCAACTGGTTGTTCACATGGGCGGCGATGCTATGGTTGCCTATCTCGGAGTGGATGCTGTAGGCGAAGTCGAGTGCGGTGGAGTGTTTGGGAAGTGTGATGGCTTTGCCTTGCGGGGTGAACACCTTGATCTCGTCGGAAAACAGGTCGTTGGTGAAGGTGTCCACAAAGTCGATGGTCGAATCGCTCTCTGAGCCAAGGAGATCGTTAATGCGTTTCAGCCACTCGTCGAAGCCGCTCTCCCCTTGGTTGTCGGTGCGGTATTGCCAATAGGCGGCAAAGCCTTTCTCGTCAATCTCATTCATGCGCTTGCTGCGAATCTGCACCTCTACCCAGTTGCCTTCATAGCTCATGAAAAGGGCATGGATCGACTCGTAACCGTTCATCTTCGGGTTGGAGATCCAATCCTTTAGCCGTGCTGCATTAGGGGTGTAGACATCGGTGAGGATGGCGTAGACCTTCCAACACTCGATCTTTTCCATGTCGCGCGGACAGTCGGTGATGAGTCTCACGTTGAAATTGCCATACAACTCCTCGAAGGTGAGTTGCTTTTTCTGCATCCGTTTCCAGATCGAGTAGGTGGAACGCTCGATGATTTGTGACTGGACCACGATGCCGCGTTTCTTGAAAGCTTCCTCGGCAGGTCCCAGAAAACGGCGTAACTGTTCAGTTTTCTCCTCCCTGATGCCGTCCATCTGTCGCTTGATGCTCTCATAGACCGCCGGGTCACGGTATTTCAGTGAAAGGTCTTCCAACTCGTTCTTGATGGCATGAAGTCCGAGACGATAGGCGAGGGGAGCGTAGATATAAGATGTCTCCGAGGCGATTTTAAGCTGTTTGTGCGGCGGCATGGAGCTCAAGGTGCGCATGTTGTGCAATCTGTCGGCCAACTTGATGAGCACCACCCGTACATCCTGATTGAGGGTGCTGATGATCTTCTTGAAGTTCTCAGCCTGAAGGCTCTCCGCGTCGTCGACCTTGTCGAGCTTGGTCAACCCATCGATGACGACCTCGACTTTTTCGCCGAACTTCTGCCTGATATCCTCTAGCGTGAATTCGGTGTCTTCCACCACATCGTGAAGCAGGGCACATACGATGGAAGTCCGGCCCAACCCGATGTCGTCAGCCGCGATGGTGGCCACGGCGATGGGATGGTAGATGTAAGGCTCTCCCGAACGGCGGCGTTGCTTGCTGTGTGCGTTGGCGGCGAAATAAAAAGCCTCTTCCACCATCTGCAAGTCTTGCGCCTCTTTCCGTGTTTTCCAGACGCTCAGCAAATGCTGATACCGTCGCAGTATCTCTTCCTGCTCCTCTTTGTTGTAATCATCGGGTAAAACGTGTTCCATGCCATGTTTTTTTTAAATCGCAAAGTTACCAAAAAAATAATTATTGTTTACCTTTGCAATTCAAAAAATAACTGTATGCGTAAACTTTTTTTCATGGCTTTCCTGCTCTTGCTGGCGTTGCCCGCATGGGCTACCCATCAACGTGCCGCTGAGATCACATACGAGTGGAAGGGCGGCAATGCATACGAGTTTACGCTTACCTGTTATACCTACACCCCCAGTCTGGCAGGCATGCAACGCGACTCGCTCTTGGTGATGTGGGGCGACGGCTTCGGAGACTATGTTCCGCGCGTAGTCTACCAAAACCTCGGCGACGACTATACCTTAAACGTGTATCGTATGGTCCACAATTACTCGTCGTCAGGCTCTTATGTGATCAGCATGGAGGATCCCGACCGCAACTACGGCGTGGTCAACGTGCCTAACTCTGTCAGCGTACCCATGTATATCGAGACGGAACTCGTCGTCAACCCCTTTCTTGGTTACAACAACTCGGTACAACTGCTCAACCCACCTGTCGACAAGGGCTGTGTGGGAAAACCGTTCTACCACAACCCTTCGGCATACGACCCTGATGGCGACAGCCTTAGCTATCGCTTAGTGCCCTGCAAGGGCGTTAACGGAGAGGATATCCCAGGATATGCCTACCCCCAGACGTCGAGCCTTTTCGATATCGATCCCGTCACGGGCGTGCTCCAATGGGAAAACCCCATGCTTCAAGGAGAATACAACGTGGCCATACTCATCGAAGAGTGGCGCCATGGCGTGAAGATCGGCTCAGTCATCCGTGATATGCAGATCTTGATTAATGCCTGTAACAACAACCTACCTCAAATTAATATGATTAGCGACACTTGTGTTGTTGCAGGTAGCACGATTGATTTTGTTGTCACCGGCTCTGATCCTGATGGCAACCAAGTGACTTTGGAGGCTTCCGGCGCGCCCTTCCAACTGGCTGTCAGCCCAGCTGTGATGACACCGCCTACCGATCATGGCCTGAACCCTGCCTTTGAGTTCACCTGGCAAACCCAATGCAGCCACATCCGTAAGATGCCATATCAGGTGGTTATCCATGCCAAAGACGACTCGTTCCCCATCCCGCTCTCGAATGTCCGTGCAGTCAATATCACAGTGATCGGTCCCGCTGTTGAAAACTTAGTATTGGAAAACTCTCCACTTTCCACTTTCCACTCTCCACTCTCCTGGTCTCCCTACGCCTATTGTGCCAATGCCAAAGCGATCCGTGTGTATCGCCGAATGGGATCCAACCCATACGAACCGGATTATTGTGAGACGGGGGTGCGTCCAGGGTATCAGCTTATCGCCGAACTCCCTGCCAACGCTACATCATATATCGACGACAATGGGGGAACCGCCTTCGAACAAGGAGTGGATTACTGCTATCGTGTGGTGGCGCTCTTTAACGATGGCGCCGAGAGCCGCCCGAGCAATGAGGTCTGCGTGATGATTCCGAATAACCAACCGCTGGTGACGCGCGTATCTAACGACGACGAGGACCTTCTCAATGGCACGATACGGGTTGAATGGACAAAACCTCAGGAAATCGACCCGCAATTTGTTGAACCTTATACCTATCGCCTGATTCGTAACCTCGATGGGGTGGAAAGCACTGTCTATTTAGGCCAGGATGACTCATATCATGATACGGAAGTGAATCTTGCCGATGTACAATCGCTCTCGTATAAAGTGGAAATGAAAGACGCGAACCAGACCATGATGGGTACGAGTACTCCTGCCGGAGCAGTGCTTCTTGCTGGTGTCGGTGGCGACAAGACGGCTTTGTTGAATTGGACCGAAACGGTTCCCTGGGTGATCGACAGCACCGAGGTGTTCAAAAAAATCGATACGGTCTTTGTGAAAATGGCAAGCACTACAACGATGGAATACACCGATGTCCATGTCGTGAACGAAGTCACCTATCAGTATTATGTGCGTACTTTTGGACACTACACGTTGGAAGGTTTGCCCCGTCCACTGGTGAATTATTCTGCCATCGTCGAGGTGAAACCCACCGAGGAAGAGCCGGAGCCAGAACCTGATGAGCCTGTGTATGTGTTGCCTAATGTGTTCACTCCGAACGGCGATGGGATTAATGATGTGTTCGTCCCCAAAGAGATCACGCCTGATTTGATCAACCGTGTGGAGATGCATATTTTCAACCGTTGGGGCCGTTTCGTGTACAACACCAACGACATCTTCATCAACTGGGACGGACGTGCCTCTGGTAGTGGACAGCCCTGCTCTCCGGGAACTTATTTCTATGTCTGCGACGTGGAAATGCAAACCCCCGAAGGGCCTGTCTCCAAGCGACTTCAGGGAAGCGTTATGATAATTAGAAATTAGGAATTAAGAATTAGGAATTAAAAGATCTTTAGCGAGAACTCTCTAAATTCCTAATTCCGAATTCCTAATTCAAATCAGTATTTCATCATCTCAATGAGGTCCACCATTCTGTTGGAGTAGCCCCATTCGTTGTCGTACCACGACATGATCTTCACCATCTTGCCCATCACCATGGTGCTTTGGGCATCGAAGATGCTGCTGTGTGGGTTGTGGATGACATCGCAGCTGACGATCGGGTCCTCAGTGTATTCGAGCACACCTTTCATCGGGCCTTCGGCGGCTTCTTTCATGGCGGCGTTGATCTCTTCCTTGGTGGCTTCGGTCTTCAAGGTGCAGACGAGGTCGACCAATGAACCGGTGGGCGTAGGAACACGCACGGCGATGCCGTCAAGCTTGCCGTTGAGGTCGGGGATGACGATGCCTACTGCCTTGGCAGCACCAGTGGTGGTGGGAATCTGCGACATGGCGGCGCTACGGGCGCGGCGGAGGTCGCTGTGCGGACCGTCGAGGATCACCTGGTCGTTGGTGTAGCTGTGGATGGTGGTGATGTAACCCTGCTCGATGCCGAAGCGGTCGTTCAGGACCTTGGCCACAGGAGCCAGGCAGTTGGTGGTGCATGAGGCGTTGCTCACGCACTCAATGTCGTCGGTGAGTTCATGGTTGTTCACGCCGACCACGATGGTGGCATCGATGGCATCCTTGGAAGGGGCGGAGAGGATGACCTTCTTGGCGCCGTTCTTCAGGTGGTCGCCATAGCCACCCTTGCTGCTTTCCTTCGAGCGGAACACGCCAGTGGATTCAACCACCACGTCGGGGGTCTTGCCCCACTTGATGTTCAAAGGAGAGCGTTCGGCAGTGACAGGAACTCTCACGCCGTTGACAATCAGCGCGGTCTCGTCGTACTCCACAGTGCCAGGAAACTTACCCTGGGTGGAGTCGTATTTCAACAGGTGGGCCAACACCTTGGTGCTCGTCAGGTCGTTGACACCCACGATTTCAAGATTCGGACGTTCGCAAATGATGCGGAACACGTTACGGCCAATACGGCCGAAACCATTGATACCTACTTTAATCTTTTCCATTTCAATCAATTTTTTGTGAGAATTTTACATTTGAAACAACTTGCAAATATACGTTTTCTATTGAAAGAGATGTTATTTTTCTGTGATTTCGTTGTTTTTTCGACTTCCTTCGACAGCTCGGCCAGCGTCTTTTGCTCCCTAATCGCGGCCAAGGCAAACTACTCTTTTTTCACCTTAACTTATGTTCTCAATTCTGGGGTACATTATAGTTTTATGGTTTGCTCAAAATATCGAATTGAAAATTTGTTATTTTTATTCTATTAATATGTAAATGGAAAAAAGGAGTAGAGTTTAAAAAATATTTATTGAAAAGTTGCCATATTTAAAATATTGTTATTATTTTTGTGGCCGAAATCAATAAAAAACCATTCCAAGCCATGAAGAAAAAGACTTACCTTCGACAACAAAAAACAAAGGCTATGGCAAAAAAGAAAAAGAGAGAACCTATCAAAGAAGCTCGCCGTTATGTGGATAACGCCCGTGAAATACTTGAGGAACGAGGGAAACTCGACGATGAGGGTACTTTTTATGAAGATGAGAAATACGTCCGTGCTGCCGGTAACTATCTTTGGCTTGGCGTGCTAATGGCACTTGATGGCGTGTTCCACGTAAGGGAAGACCGTCGCACTCGAGTCAATATCTATGATTATCAAGAAGCTGTCTCCAAACGGGATCAAAAACTCCTTTCCTGGGTAACCGATGGCTATGAGATTATCCATCTCAATATGACCTACGACGGTCTTACCAGCAAGGGTCTTTGTGATCTTGGCTTTGTATTTGCCAACCAAATCATCGACCGTTGCGAGGCCATGATGCCTGCGGCTTGATTGATTTATTTTGATGGTTGTTTGGAAAAATGTTGTATCTTCGCACTCAAATATGATGATACATCATGTCCGAAACTTTCAAATCGCAAGCCTTAGAGGCCAATCTGGAGCAGACCAGATACAAAAACATCTTTATCCCTGAAGAACATCAACGTTTTATTTCCCTTTCAGCCAAATACTTCGGCATCAACAAACGCGCCAAGGAATGTATCACTGAATATCATCATCCCCTCTCGAACCATACCTTCGTCACCGAGGAACTCCGCAAGATGCTGATTGACGATCTTTGGTTTTATACCCGCGAAGATGTCCCAGCTGATGCCCTGCTTATCCCTATTGAGATGATGCACAGCCTGCTGAAGCCCGAAGTGCCTAAGAAATTGAGGCTGAGCATTGTAAATACGTTGCTTGAGTTCGTAAAACTGATTTATGAGAAATACCCCAATCACCATCATCTGATCGATCAAGTGTTTGCGGATTTGAACGACAAGTTCGACACGAACCGCGATTGCTATATTTTGGCTTCGAAATATGCTATCAAGTATTTGGATAAACTATCTTCCGATGAAAAATATCACCTCGAGGTGATGCATTTGGTGAAGACCATCTTGATGGAGAATTATCGTTTTTGGAGGGAGACCACCGTGGTGGAGAACTGGCTTGACGAGAAACAAAACCTTGTCACAGAGGAAGAAAGGGTGACCTTGATTACCACCATTGGTAAACCTTATTTCGATCAGTTGAAAGCTGATGTTGAGGCCGACACTTGGGAGAAACTGGCAGAGATGCCTGTTTATGACCAAATCGCCAGCCGCTTCACCCAATCGGAAGAGACCTTCCCGCATTTCATCACCAAGTTCCATTATGTGTTTTACCTGCTCCACCTCCCAGGCATGGAGAGCCAGCGCGAACGCCTCATCTGGAACATGAACCGTATGCTGCGTGAGGCCGTCGACGAGATGCCCCAAGACCAAATAGAACCGTTCATCGATACCATCTTCGACCTGGCTCAGGAATTGCGTAAGGACTATATGTCGGCCGTGCTCGACTTCCAACTGACCTTGGGCTTGAAAATCATCGATATTGACCAAACCGAACAACGTGACATAGTCAACTATTTTGAGAAAAAACTGATTAATTTCGGTTTTGTCACCCCAGGCAAAGTGTTTGTCAATGAAGACTGGCAACTCTCTGTGGATGAGAATCATATCAAGAATATCCGAGTGTGGCTCGAACTCATCGAGCACTCCAAATACCCCATGGAGAAACTGCTCTCCTCACTGATTGTCAACCTCAAACTGGGCGGCATCTTCCTGAGCGACACCGACCTCTTCCAA
>JAEEGJ010021416.1_pt1 | contig 13916 bp, 7 predicted proteins | sample 8958761 | NCBI WGS metagenome assembly JAEEGJ01 (sample SAMN16246546, study PRJNA631951) | gut metagenome | biome: gut microbiome; feature: rumen; material: RS-attached | host: Bos | place: Iran: Karaj | collected 2018-10 | reverse complement strand
GATGGAGCCGTTGCTCTCGTAGGCATAACCGGCTGCCAGAATCTTCTTGATGGCTTCGATCTGCTCGATGATATGGGCCGAAGCACGGGGCTCGATGGAAGGCGACTGCACGTTGAGCAGGCGCATGGCCTCGTGGTAACGCTCCGTGTAGTACTGGACCACCTCCATAGGCTCCAGCTGCTCCAGACGGGCTTTCTTGGCAATCTTGTCCTCTCCCTCGTCGGCGTCGTGCTCCAGGTGGCCTACGTCCGTGATGTTGCGGACATAACGCACTTTGTAGCCCAAGTATTTGAGCAGACGGAACAAAACGTCATAGGTCACGCCGGGACGGGCGTGACCCAGATGGGCGTCTCCATACACGGTGGGGCCGCACACGTACATTCCTACGTGGCCCTCGTGGATGGGCTTGAAAAGTTCCTTGTTGCGGGAAAGGGTATTTGTGAGGTATAAAGGTCTCATGCTATGTATCTTTACTAACTTGCAAAGATACACATTTTCCCTTAATACTCCACGGTTACTTTAACAGGAAAATGGTCGGACAGTTCCGCCGTTCCTTCCGTGAGGACTACGCTTTCCAGTACCTTTACCGGAGCGGCCGCCGTGAGGGCAAAGACAAAGTCGATGCAATGCCGGGGCCGGGTGGTGGAATGGGTGAAATCCACGCCCGAAAGCTGCGTCCAGCAGGTCTTGGCCAGCTCTATCACCTCGCTGTCCGGGGTAACATTGAAGTCTCCGCAGAGGAAAACGGGCTTTTTGCTTCCGGAATACCGGCCGGTAAACCACTCGTTCACCACCTTCATCTGCTCGTAAGCGGCCGTCTCGCCCTTGTGGTCCAGGTGCAGGGAGGCAAAGATGCAGTCCGGGGTTTCCACTACGGCCACGCTGCGCTGCTCGGAACCGTCACCCTTGGGAAGGATGACGCTGTACCCGTTCTGGATGGGCTTGGAAGTCACTACTCCGTTTCCATAACCGCCTCCGGCATAGGGGAAGGCCGATGCAAACTGGTAGGACCAGTCCCCCAGCCCGGCGGCCAGGTCGGCCAGCTGGTAGTTGGCGTGACGCCGGTTGCAGCTGTCCAGTTCGTTCAGGGCCACATAGGTGGCGCCGTTGTCCAGAATCAACTGGGCCACGCCCCCCGTACTGTTGTCCATATACTTGGAGAAGGCTCCTACATTATACGAAATCAGGGTCACAGTCTGCCGGGACTCGCAGGAGAGCAAGCCCAGCAGCAGGATGATGGGAATCAGTCTTTTCATGCTTAGCGGTTCACAAACAAAGATACACGATTTTGCAGATATTCTCTGACATCGGCCCACTTGTAATAGGCTCCGTCATAGGGCCGAAGGGAGCCCAGGCGCACCTCTTCCCCATTGTGCAGCACCTTCACCAGCGGCTCTCCGGCACGTCCCTTGGCGGGCGTGTAGAAAACCAGCTGCATATTGGTAGCCATAGGAGAACGGTAGCTCTGGAAGACCTTCACCAGGTCGTCCGGGTTGGACGGATACTTGTTGAAGTCGTCTATGTCCATAATCATCATCAGGGCCATCATAATGTGGTCGTGGCCAAAGCGGAGGTCGGCTCCGTGCTCGCGGGAAGCGAGGCGGGCATCGGCCTTGGCTACCATATCATCCACGATGGACGAGCAGGAGGTGCGGTAAGGAAGGTACTCGCGGAAGCGCTCGTAGTTGTCCGTCTCCCAAAGGATGGCGTATTCCTCCGGCGTGAAGAAATCCTTCACGTCCAGGCGCATTTCCTGCGGCAGGCTGTTCATACCGGCCACGAACATATAGAGGTTGAAGAAGACGTCGTGGGCGTTGCGGCCACCCAATCCGGCATCGGCATCCTTGAACAGGCGGGCCAGCACCTCGGGATACTGAGGGAAGTGGCGCAGGAAGAATTCTTCGGAACTCTCGGGATAAGGGAACACCGTCTTGGGGCCCTGGTATACAAACGGGTTCTTGGCCTCGTTGGGACGGGTGGCCTGGATGTCCAGTTTGCCCTGGTGGGCATACACCTTGGCTACCGGAGCCTCGCGGGAGATGCTGGAAACGCAGGAAGCCATAGATACGATGGAGCGGACGGAGGCCGAAGAACAGGCGTCTATGCGGCTCCCCTTCTCAAAGGCCTTGGGGAAGCTCTTGACCATGGTCCGGGCAATCTGCTGATGCTGATCCCAGCCCATTTCGGTCAGGTCCCCTACCTGGTACTCCGCCTTTTCCCAGAAGGGCTCCAGCTGGTCCAGCATATAGCGGCCGTAAGGGGTCAGATTGTCTTTCTGGGCACCCTCACGGAGCATCTCCAGCAATACGGTATAGGCTTTGGCCGTATAGGCAAAGCGGGAGCCGTGGCGGCCGTAATGGCTGATATACGTAGCCTCATAACCCTTGGGGGCGGGACTGCCCGGCTTGGGGCCCCAGTCCAGCACGCGGTCCAGGCCGGAAGACTTGTTCCAATCGGCCTTCACCTGTTCCCTTACATCGTTTACCGGGGCCTTGGGGGCCTCAACGATGCAGAAGAACGATACCAGCGTGCGCTCCTTGCCGCGTTCGGCGGCCTTGTTGCTGAAGGGTTGGTTCACCACGTGGGTTTCAGGATCCCCCAAACCGCGGACGCACATGGTGGTGGAACCGCCGCCGTCCATATTCAGGGCATAGCGAGGATGGAAGTTTTTCTCAATGAAACGGGTCAGCTCACGGGCCGACATGCCCTCGCTCACGCCCGGACGGCGACCGTCCACAGCTACCATGATAAAGTGATTGTCCCCGGTGAGCGCCACCGCCGTACGGGGATGGCGTACACCCTGGTGACGGATGGGATCCTCGTAGTTGTACTCGGCCAGCTGGGCGGCTGTGAGGGTACTGTCCACGAAGAAGGCTCCTACGGGATTGTAGTCGTCAATGAGCATCGGGGCACTGGTGTAGATGTTGTCCCAGGGGGAGTTGGCGTAAAACTCCCGCTGCTCGGCGATGGTCTTTCCCTTTCCGTCAAAACCTATCCGGACCTTCTGCCCGGAGGCGTCGGTGTAAACGGCCGCCTCGCTTTTCCAGTTGGGGACAGTTGTTTTCATCACCACGTCCTTGGGCATGCAGGAATGATAGGTGCCTCCCATTTTGAGGACTATCGATTCCGGCTCATAGGCGGCATTGAGGGCCACCACGGCATTCTCCCTGCGGAAGATCTCAGAGGTGGCGGTTCTTTCTCCGGACCAGACGAAACGCAATGCATAATCCTTGTTGGACATATCCCAGTCGGTCACAAAAATCCGCTGGGGGGATCCGGAGACCGGCTCCAGGCCGGTAAATGAATAGTAAGTAATGCCGTCATTGACGGTGACGCACTGCCATCCCTCGCCGGACGGGGCCTGTGCCCGGGCTACCTGGCCCAGAAACAGGATACACAGCGCCAGGAGGCAGAAGATTCGGTTGGTTTTTTTTGTATACATCATATAATCAATTACTCAATAGTCTGCTGTTTCCGCTTCCAGTTCAGGATGGGAAGCAGGAAGGAAATGACGGCCGTACCCAGCCAGAACCAGCCAGCATAGGTAAAGTCGTGCACACCGTCCACCATGTTGTTGTCCAGAAGAATACCCGTGATCACATTCTGCAGGCCGGCCGCCGCGTAGGAGGCCAGGCCCATGATACCAAGCGCCGCACCGGTGGCCTCGCGGGGCACCAGGTCAATGGCCATAAGGCCGCCCACAAAACTGATGAGCACGCCAATGGCAATGCCGAACAGGATCATCGCCAGGATGTTGACCCACTTGGCCGGTCCTCCGAACAGGAACAGGGCCAGGGCAATGGCTTCCAGCAATCCGGCTACAAATGCGGGATACTTGCGGTCTCCCCGGAACAGGACGTCGGACAGCCAGCCGGAGACCACCGTGCCAATGATTCCAAAGATGGGGTTGATGCCAATGATGGCGGCAGCGCCGGCCAGGTCATAACCCTTGGCTTCCTGCAGGAAGATGGTGCCCCACTCGTTGATGGCATAGCGGCTCATATACATAAAGGCGCTGGCGGCGGCCAGAATCCATACTCCGGGATTCCGGATCACGGCGGCCTGCATCTTCTTGGTCTGGGCACGCTGCTGCTCGGGGGTGAGCTGCGTCTTCTCTTCGGCCTCTCCCGAGAGAACCTCAATGGGCGGCAGGCCCTTGGATTCCGGAGAATTGTGCAGGAAGAGCAGGATGATGACCACACCCACTATGCCGGCCAGGGCGGCTCCAAAGAAGCCCCACTTCCAGCCCAGCGCGGCCACCAGCATACCCACAAACACAAAGGAAAGGCCTTCGCCAATATTGTGCGAACTGCTGAAGAAGCCGTAGAACGTACCACGGATGCGCAGGGGGAACCAGCGGGACAGCGAAATGATGGCAGGCGGGGCGCCCATGGACTGGGCGCCGCCGTTCACGGCCCAACAAATGGCAAACACTATGAAAAGGGCCGAATTGGCAATCCCGCCATTGAGCGCACTGACGCCCAGGATGCCCATCACAAAATTCATAAGCACGGACACAACCAGGCCCAGCGCCATGAATCGCTTGATATTGGAACTGTCGGCCAGGAAGCCGCTGAAGAGCTTGCAAATGGCGTAGGCCCAGTAGAGGCAGGCGCCAATGATACCCAGCTGCGTGGCATTGAGCAGGCCGGCATCTATCAGCGGCTGCTTCATCACGCCCATCGACAGGCGGCACACATAATACAGGGCATAGCCGAAGGTGGCCGCCAGGAACGTCTGCATACGCAGGCGCTTGTAGGTCTTTTCCACCTTCTCGGCCGGGACCGGTGCCGCCTTGGCCCCCGCTTCCATCTTAAAGAAATCTATGACACTCATATGGTTTACTATTATTTCAAATCGCTATATACATAAACGGCGCAGTTGGTGGTACGGCGAGCCACTTCTCCGTTTTTTATCCAGGTATAAGGGGCGGAATCCGTTCCATATACGGGCCAGGTATTGTGAGGGTGGTTTACAATGTTGTGTATATCACCCTGTCCATAAACCCACATCTGCGATCCGCCGCCGCCATCCAGGTTCATGGCCTTGTAGCAACCCAGTTCCGCCATCAGTTGAGCCAGCAAATCGGTAGACATGCCGTACGCTTTCTTATCATCACTGCCACTGGTCCACCGCCCGTCAACCGTTACCTGAATCACTTTCGTCCCTTCTTTGTTAATGCCAATGGCGGTTCTGGGCTGGCCTCCGGCATTATCCCCATCCGTAAGCCATTTGTTCGTATCAGCCGCCAACCATTCGGCCGAAGCGGAGAGCTTGTTGCCCTTCCACACCAGGAGCGGGCCTGCACAGGAGACCGTGTTGTTTGACAGCCAAGAGGCCTCAGCATTATTCTCCACCTTCACAATATCCACAACATCTCCATCAATGGTCAGCGCACAGTTGTGTTCCCACAACTTGTTTGCATCATTGCCGGAACTTTTAGGTATATTATTCACCCGAACGAACTGTGAAGTCATAGATCCATTCGTTCCCGCAACGGCATTCACATATTCGCATTTTTCGTTAAGATACAGTTTACCATCGTCAGAATAGTTCTGGTAGATTCTCAGTTTATTGTGTTCATTCAGAGTAGTCGTGATAATGTTAATCTCCCGGATCTGACCCTCCCAGGTCCCGTGGAAATGGGTCCACTGAACCCCGTCGACAATGGTCTCGGTAGTCCCAAGGCCCCAGTTATTGAGACCCGTATACCCCGCGAATTCCGCCATATCCGGTGCGGGACTGGCAATACCGGAGATGGGTTCATTGGAGGTCCAGCCCAGTTTATCGTCAGGCGAGACTACGGTACTGGCCGGGAGGTGCTTGCCGTGATAGGCCCACAGGCCGATAGGATTAGAAATGGACGTTACATTGGTATAGCCGCCATTGGCCTCTACCCTATCTGCACCAATCTTCCAGATATAATAAGTATCTCCCGTCTTACTTGAATTGGGCTGGTCAAAATCCGCGCTGGGAACCCAATAGGCAGTAATGCTCATACCCGGTTTACGATAGTTGTTCTCCAGGCGGGTATTCGGATGAGTACGGCCCACCACGGCTCCGCTACTGTAATTGGCGTCACCATAAACCTTGGCTGTAACGGCACTATTCCATGCTATGCTGTTGGTAATGGTAATGCCGGGAACGTTAATACATCCCACCAAACCGCCATCTCCGGAATTACCTTTATCAGTAACAAGACCTGAGGTAAAACAGTGATCTATTCTTCCGCTTCCTCCAGTAAAATTGTCAGTATTCCACCAAGAACCTACCAATCCGCCATTGAATTGATATCCCTCCACGGAGCAAGTAGAATAGCAGTTGGAGATAGTGACATTCGGAGCTTGAATGCTTCCAACCAGACCGCCAAAGTGACGTCCAGAGCCACTGCTTCTTACCACGGAGCCGGAAGAATGGCTTCGGCAGATTGTCGTCGTTGAGGAAGTCGAGACAATACAAGCTACTAGTCCCCCGGCATAATGAGCTCCTCCTCCAGTTACAGTGATGCCGTCAGCAGAACAATCCGAGATGATAAGATTATGATTACTGGCAATATAGGCCAATAATCCTGCCACAGACCCACCGCTAGTGGTTACTTCCGTATTGATTACGTGGCAGTCCCTGACCTCACTGGCCTTACCCACACGGGCAGCCAGTCCTCCGACATAAGCATCGGTTCCTTCAGAGGTTAAAGAAGAATTGCGGATGGTTACCCCGCTGCAACTGGCCGTTTTGCCGTTCCCGCCCAGGTAAGAAGCCACAACACCTCCGCTCTGTTCCTTTGAATTTGTAGTTCCGGCCGTGATGCTTGCGTGGTCAAATTCCACATTCCTCACGTTGCCACACAAATAGCCGGAAAAACTGGGATAATTGCCTGCACTGGCGCCTACGACAGTCAAATGGTCAATGGTATGGCCGTTGCCATCAAAATCCAGGGACTTGGCCGCATCTCCACTTACGGTGTTCAGCGGCCGCCAGGCTATGCCATTCAGATCCACATCATCCACCATCTTGAAATACTTGGTTTTACCGGATTCCATTAAGTTGTACATCTCCTGCATCTGATACTTGTCGCCAATCAGATAAGGATTGTCCACGGAACCGATGCCTGTGGTGGAGGTATTGGCATACGAGGGGCTGTTTGTAGCGTTGATGTTGATTGTGTTCAGCTCGTTGTGGGTGAAAGTCTTGGCGGCGGGGAGTTCCAGGAAGCGGGTATAAACATCCTGTGCCGCACCGGGAGCATTCAAATGCACCAGCAGGGTGGTCCCTTTGGCAAGGGGCTGGTCTCCCATAGGAAGCGTGGCAAAGAAATGCAGAATACCGTCATTATCGGCGTCTCCCAGGGCAGAGAACGCAATGCTCAGGGTGTTGCCGCCGTTAAAGATATTGGAGCCGGCCTTAATGTCTACGGACTTGACCGTGCCGGCAACAGCGGAGGTGGGCATTTTAACCGTAACGGCCAGGACACTGGAAAAGTCCGTGAATACGACATTGTTCAGGTCCGTAAGACCCGTCGCACAGGCCTGATACTTAAGATCCGTCGTCACGCCGTCGGAAGGCTGGGTCTGGGCAGCGTAATCAAAGCTTCCGCTGATGACCTCCACATCATAGGAAGAGGCCGATACAGGAGTACCTGTAAATAGGCCATCTTTCTGTCCGATGGATCCAGATGAAAGGGTGAAGTCCGAATACTGGGTTCTGTCGGCGTGATTGTAAATACGAAGCTTGTCACCTTCGGCCCAGGTAAGAGTCATGGACTGGGGCTTTCCGCCCGTGTAGGAAGGGGTGAAAACCACCTTTGTAGAAAGATCGGCAATGCTGGCATTGATGGTAACGGAAGCGTCCACGTTCTCATCCACCGGGGCAAGCGTCTCCCGGACGCAGGATGCAGTCAAAGCAATTAAAGCGGCCGCAGCAAAAGCGGAACGGATCATTTTGTTCTTCATAATACGTCCCCTCCCATTAAAATGAATCGTCAAAGATGACATCGTTATTCATGTCGGTAAGAGTTGGCGATGAGCCGGTAGCTATATCCTGCTCGTGGAAGAGGGCAATAACCGATACCATAGGGGGAGTATACGGCATTTTGGTGTTCGTTTCTTGTTTATTCATAGTGATTGTTAGAAAAGAAGAGAGAATATCGTTCTGCTTTCGGCAGCGGAGGCAAATAGCTTAGGACAATGATGTTGATATTGATTCCCGCACAGCTTTACCGGAAAAATCAGCTTTTTACGGCGGGCTTGTCCGTTTTGATGACGCGAATGATACCGTTTGCCTGCCAAGTCAGATGCAGAAGGGGCGCCTCGAATGTATTTGCACAAATGGAAATACGGGGAGAAACGTGCAAGAGGCCTGTTCCCTACCACATCCGGCAACAACCAAGGAAAGTCACTGCCGAAAGCAGAAACGATAAATCTCTCTTCATTAATTAGTTAAGTTGTTCTATTTCAATATTTTCTGAATAATGCCTTCCATCACCGTATAAGCGTCGGGGTTGGGATGGAGCTTATCATACAGACAATACTCATCTTTAAGCGAATAGCCGTCATCGGCCACAAGGGCCGGAAAATAGTCACAATAGGTAAAACCCTTCTCGGAAGCATAGCTCTTGATCATCTTGTTCAAGGCTACGATATGGGGACCCTTCTCTTGGGGGACGAGCCTGGAATAGGTCATGTTGCACGGAGTCACCGAGCAAAGCACCACCTTCATATCCTTGGCGGCAGCTTGCTCGGCCATGGACTTGAGGTTGGCCATAATCTGGTCCTTGGTATAGCCCTGGGCCAGGTCGTTGGTACCTCCCATAATCACCACACAGGACGGATCCAGGGAAAGGACGTCGCTCTGGTAACGGGCCAGCATCTGATCTGTACGCTCTCCGCTCACCCCCTTGTCAACATAGTTGTTCGAGGTGAAGAAAGCGGCGTGCCAGGTGATGGTGACCGAGTTGCCGGAGATACTCATCCATTCGGGTTTGGGGTCCGTGGGGATGATGACCTTCTGGCTCTCCTTCAGCGTGCGGGTTACCAGTCCCCACTGCCAGGTGATACTGTCTCCGATAAAGACCGCCTTGGGGCCCTTATGGGTAACGGTAGGATCCGGCGTATCCGGGGCGATGTCGTTGTTGTAACCCTCTGCGTGGCAGGAAACGGCCAGCAGGGCGGTTGCCACAAGAGCGGCCAGCAAAATCAGTCTGCGTTTCATAGCCTACTTCTTTACAACCACGAAAAAGGTATCACGGGGACGCTGGCCAGCATGGTCCGGAACGCCAGGTTTTTCTTGAGGAGACCCGTCCTTGCCCTCGGAGCTTCTGTTGTCGCAAGGGTAATTCACCACGTTCGTCTCAGGGTCTCCCAGACCTTTCACACACATAGTGGACGAACCACCGCCATCCAGGTTGAGGGCATACTGCGGGTTGAAGTTTTTGACCAGGAACTTGGTAAGATTCTTGGCCGATATTCCCGTGGCAAAACCACTCCGGCGCCCATCTACCACGATAAAGAGGACGTGGTTATCCTCCGTCTTGGCAATGGCCGTACGGGGGTTGCTGTTAGAACCCTGGTGAACGAAAGGATTCTCCGAGTTGGAGTCTTTGCCGTCCTTGTCAATGTAGGCCGACTTGGGATGCTTGTCGCAGAACTGCTCGCCAACCGGCTCAAAGTCGTCGATGAGCATGGGCGCACTGGTCATGAACGTGTTCTCTTTCTTGGCTCTTTCCGTATAGGTAGTACGCCACTGGTCCAGCGTCATGTCCTTTCCCGTAAACTCAATGCGGACGTCCTGGTCCTGATTCAGATAAATGGCCGCCTCGCTCTTCCACTGGGGGACACCGGTGGTGCCAATGGTGGAGGCCGTGATGGTGGAGATGGTGGTCCCATTCACCTTCAGGTACAACGCAGCCCTTTCGTAGCCACCGTTGATGCAGGCAATGGCATTCTCCTTGGCGAAAACCTTGGAAGCGGTGGTAGTAGGATTGTTATACACCAACTTCACGGCGTAGGGCTTGGACATATCTATATCCGTAACATAGACGTGCTGTTTGGCCCCAGAAACACTCTCCGTTCCTTCAAAGGCGTAATAGGTAATACCGTCCTCAACGGAGGTTACCGTCCAGCCGTTGCCGGCCTGGGGACGGACCACCTTTCCGCGGTTGGCATCCCAGGGATGGTTTTCCCCGGGCTTGTCTCCACCACCGCCGCCGGGATTCACCGGAGTGGGCGGAGGGGGAAGCTCGCCACCACCCTCGGGGTCCTTGCCCCCGCATCCAATCAGAAGCAGGGGCATGAGAACCACCAAAGATATGAAGTTTTTCAGATTCATCCTTACTTGATCTTAGGAGTATCACCACTGAAGTCCCAAATCTCGGCGCTCCAACCAATCTCCTGGGCCACCTGGCTCAGGGTCTTGCCGGAAGCGGCAGCCTTTCCGTGATAGGCAAAGGCATACTGACCTTCACTCTTGACCATCGGAGCCTCAGGGCTGGCATCTTCCTGGTCGAAAGGTGCGTAGGTGCCCAGCTCTGCATTCTTAGCGCAGTCAACGAAAGTGATGTCAGCTTTGCGCCAGCAGTTCTTCAGATAGTTCTTGATAGCAGTTCCTCCAACAATGATGCCGCTGCTGTAGTGTTCGGCGGGAGTTTCCTCGTTGATGAAGTCAGACTTCAGGAGGTCGTTCCAAGCGATGCAGTTCTCAATGTGGTTTTCGGGATTCTGGTTGGTGCAGTTGTTGGCATTGGACTTCTGTCCGGCCACGGCACGGCCCACGATACCGCCAAAGATGAACTGGGTGGTCACGGTGGCCGTAGAATAGCAGTTGTAGATGGAACTGCCCGTTGCCACGATGTCACCGGCGATACCGCCGCAGATGGAAGCCGTGGAAGAGACGGTACCGGCGGTCCAGCAGTCGCTGATGGTCACACCCAGACCGGCATCGGCACCAATCAGGCCGCCGGTCATCTGACCCTTGCTGCTAATGACCACATTGGCCGAGCTCCTGAGGATGGTGGCTTCGCGGGCCGTTCCGAAGAAACCGCCCACGTTGTTTCCGGCCGTACTGGTGACGGTACCCTGAACGTGAACATTCTCCACATAGCAAGGCTTGTCGCCGGTTCCGCCATAGCCGCCCAGAATGCCGGCGCCCTTGGCGTTGGCTTCAACGGTTGCATTGATGAAATTCACGTTGTAGCAGCTTCCGTACAGCACGCCGAAGAAGCTGGGATAGGAGACCGGAGCTTCGGCGGTAGAAACACACTTGAAGTTGGAAATGTTAAAGCCGGCACCGTTGAAGTCAATCTTCTTGTCATAAGGGCTGACGGCATTCAGCGGCTTCCACTCGATATTCTTCATATCGATGCTGTTACCCAGCTTGAAGTAGCGGGTTTCGCCGCTGGCCATATCATCGAACATATAAGTCATCTGTTCGGCCGTGGTGACAATCCAGGGATCATCGACGGTACCCTTGCCGGAGGCATAGTGGTTGGGCATCGTCCAACCGGTGACATCCACGTTGAAGACATTCACCTTGCCGCTCTTGATGACGGACTCCTTGGTGAAGGTGACTTCCTTGGTAAGGGGGGCGTCCTTGGTCTTGACCGTAATGGTAAGCACCGTGTTGGCCGGAACCACAGCCTCGTTCCAGGAAGTGGTGAACCAGGCGATGAACGTATGGTCGGCATCCGGGGCGGCGTTCTCAACGGCCAGCTCCAGCTTGTTCACCTTGGCCTCTCCGTTGCCCTTGTAGAAGAGGGCGTCTTCGGCCGTGATGGACACACCGTTAACGGCGCTCACCGTGTCGGGAAGGGCAATGACCATCTTCATCACACCCACCTGCTTGATGGTGCCGTTGTGATCGGCGGCCCAATCGGGATTGAAGCAGAAGCTGAGATAGTTGTCCACATCGGAGAGCTGGGCGGCATATTTCAGGTGGGCATACGAGTTGTTGCCCTTCTGGGTCTGTCCGCTCCAGTCGGCCGTAGCGGCCTTCTCGGGGTAAGAGATGGTGAAGGCTTCACCGGCAACCGGCTTGCCCACGAACTCGGCATACTTGGGAGTAAAACCGTCCTTGATGGTGTAAATCTGGGTGTCTTCGGCACCGGTGACGGCAATCTTGTCGCCCTCGCCCCAGTACCAGGAGAAGCCCACATGGGCGCCTGCCTTGGTGAGAACATCCTCAGGCAGTCCGGCCTTGATGGTGATCAGTCCATCGGCCTCGGGAGCCGGCAAATCCTTACCCGCTTCCTTTACGCAGGAGAGAGCGGCCACGCCGGCAAGCATTGCTACAATATATTTGATCGTTTTCATACCTCAGCGTGTTTATTTGTTGTAGAAGTCATGTTCATCGAAATCGGGGAGCTGGCCGCCGGCATTGTCGTCGACAATGATGACGGGAGCGTCACCGCCCTTGAAGAAAGGAAGGGCGCCGGAGAGATCCCAGATGCTCTCACTCCAACCCAGTCTCTTGGCAACCTGGGAAGCGGTTTCGCCCGCTGCGGCAGCCTTGCCGTGGTAAGGGAAGTTGTAGTTGTTATCACCCGGGGTCTTGGCTGCTTCTACCAGCGGAGAGTCCGGAGAAGAATTCTCCTGGTCGTACAGCACATTGGTCGTATTGCCGGGGCACTCCTTGAAAATGAGATCGGCCTTGCGCACGCAGTCAATATGGTAGTTCTTGATGGCCGTGTAACCCACAACTGCGCCTGCGCTGTAATGGACAGCCAGATCCGTGTCGGGAGAATCGGTATGGACAGACTTGTTCCAGGCGATGCACTTCTCGATACGGCCGCTGGGAGCAGAGGTCTCGTTACCGGTTTTTCCCCGGTTGGCATCACCCACGATACCGCCATACTTGAACTTGGCGTGCACGGAAGCCGTAGAGTAGCAGTTGATAATGGACACTTCGCCGTCCTTGTTGCAAAGCATACCGGCGATACCGCCTACCATGCGGTTTCCGGAGTATTCACCGCTGGTCCAGCAGTTGGACACCACGCTCTTCTTGCCGGCACCGGTTTCATCGTAACCGTAGATACCACCCACGTCATATTTGGAGGTAATAAGGTCTACATCCGCCGAGCAGGCATCGATGGTTGCTTCGATGATAATACCGAACAGGCCGCCGGTACCATTGGACTTGTCGTTGGAAATCTTTCCCTGGACATGCACATTCTTCACTTCCAGAGGCTGGCCATCGGCACCGCCATAGCTGGCGATGATGCCGGCGTGGACACTGCCAGTAATCGTAATGTTGGCGTTCTCCACCTTCAGGTTACAGATCTTGCCGACAACCGTATCGAAAAGAGGCGTGGCCGAAGAGTAGTTCTTGATAGTGTGGTTGTTTCCATCCAGAACAAACGGCTTGTTGGAAGCATTGAGCGGCGTCCATTCGGTGACGCCGGCCATATCGATGTCGGCATCCAGTTTAAAGTAAACTTTGGAGCCTTCCACCAGCTTGGCGCCCATGCCCTTGAGATCGTCCACAGAGGCGATGGGATAAGGATTGGTCTCGGTGCCGGGGCCGTAGGGATCGTAGTCGCTCAGCGTGAACAGGACGAAGGCAGCCAGGGTATCGGCCACAGCCCAGTTCTCGGTCTGAACCGCTTTGTCCAGGGTAATGGGAAGGATGTAGGTGACATCCTTCTCCAGACCGGACGCGCTCACTTTCAGTTTGGCCGATGTGGAGGCCTTGGCATAACGGGGAAGCATCACCTCGTTGGTCACCAGTTCGAAGGAGGAGCCGGGAGCCATCTCATAGGAGGTTCCGTTGGCGGCGTTGTAGGCAGCTACAGCTTCGGGGTTGGCCTTGAAGCTGAAGTTCATGGTAATGTCAGTCACGTAGTCCTGGAAGGCACAGGCCTTCAGCGTATAGGACTTGCTGGCACCGGGAGCAATCTCCACCACGGCCTTTTCGCCGGGAATATCGGC
>JAEEGJ010021415.1_pt1 | contig 13916 bp, 9 predicted proteins | sample 8958761 | NCBI WGS metagenome assembly JAEEGJ01 (sample SAMN16246546, study PRJNA631951) | gut metagenome | biome: gut microbiome; feature: rumen; material: RS-attached | host: Bos | place: Iran: Karaj | collected 2018-10 | reverse complement strand
TCCATTCTCCGTTGTAATAATACCAAGTGGCGGAATTGGGAGTTTCCGTGTAGCAGGCATAATAAACCGTATATTTATCCTTATCGCTCGCCTCGGAAGCGGTTGTTCCGCCGGCATTGCTTCCGACCGCGACCATGAAGAAATAGGGTTTTCCGTCGGGCATTCCTGCAAGCTTCAGAACATCCTTCGCAAAATCGCCACCGGAAATATCCTGATCCCCATTACTTGTATTTGAGTTTGTATAATCGTGGGCTCCACCGACTACGGGAGTCCCCAGTGCGGGTGTTTCCTGAAGTCCGTATTGCTTGGAGAACATAGCCTGAGCGGCATCATAACAGGACTTTGCGTTAGGAAGATATTTCTTTGCTCTTGCCTGCTCGATATAACCCATAAGAGTGGGTATGAGAAGTGCGGATATAATGGCAAGTATTACAAGTATAACTATAAGTTCTACGAGCGTAAAACCTTTGTTGTCTGATCTCTTTTTCATATCTCCTTTATTCTCTCCCCCGAGTGTTCCTTCCGGACACATTTTAATGATTATATCACAAAAGCAATAAAAAAAGAACCTTGCGCAGCATTACGCAAGGCTCTGTAAAGTCATTTTCAGGCTTTCTTATGAAAGATGAGAATATCTGAAATCCGTCAGTTCGTATCCGTATGTGCCGTCAGTGGTATTCAGTACAAATTTTACATATCCCTTAACTTCACCGTCCAGGTCACTTATCATTTTGGCATTTACGATACAAACACCGTCACCCCGGGCTACGGATACAAGTTCGGCATGGTGTTCATATAGCGCTCCGGCGCATGTATAACAATATCCGTCATCCATGCTGAGGATCCCCTGCTCGGGCAGATCGGTTATATCGAAATCCTTTTTGAAATCCGGCTCGAATTCTCTTTCCTCGTGAAAGACTTCTTCATAGAATGCGGAAAGGTCAGATGCGGGCATCCTGTACGATGACCACAGTGCATACTCACCAAGCACCTCCGGTTCGTCACGATCCAGTTCCTCGCCGTAAGTCGCAACAACTTCATAGTCATTGTTGGAATTCAGACCATCTTCGGAAACAGCGTCAATTTCGTTCTGTATCATCAAGGTGATCAGATCAAAAAGATTTGCTTCTTCCTCGGAAAGAGATTCGAGATCAATATAGTGATATATTTCATCCAATCCCGTCTTTATTCCTTTGAACGGAGTGTTAAGAATCACAAAATGATCGTCATAGCGGATCTCAATCTCATCCACCAAGCTCCGTGCTCCGAAGCTGAACCAGGCGATTCCTCCGTCCTCAAGTTCCCAGCCGAACAATCTGGGTAAAGATTCTTCATTTATTTCATCATAAGGACCGAACAGATTTTCAAGTTCACTGTAATCACATGAACCGGACTCACCCACAGCGCAGACCAGATCCACTGTTAAGGAATAATTCAGATATGCGGGGCCCTGAGGTTCTGTTGAAACTCCCGCCGCCTTAGCATCTTCCTCGGCATCATGAATGACCTCATGCAAAGCGGTGACGATATTATGATATCTCTCCTGCTTCCTTCCGGTTCCGGATCCGGCAGCATATCCTCCGCTGATAAATGTTCCGTCCGCCGTCTTTACTTCAATGTCATAATGGGGACCGTCACATACATCATCGGCGTGCATATCTTCGGGAAGATTTTCGAATTTATTATCTGTAAATGCATCGACGAGTTTGTCCCATCCTTCGGAGCTGAGATCATACTGCACCATCAGATACCTGCCTTCATCAGGCATCGGCTCTTCGAAATAATCGTATCCTCCGTCAGCATTCATCCAATAATGCGTAAAGTCAAACTCTGTGATCTCATCGGGAGTGATGACATAAACGATATATGATGCGGGATCTCCGATACAGACAAGGAATGTTATCTGCTCATATCCGGGTGCATCAGCGTAGGCGTCCGAACTCGGGTCCACGGAAGGGCTTTCTATAGGTTCCGCGCCTGCGTTTCCGCATCCCGTCACGGCAAATACCAGCATCATCGCAGTTAAAAGACTTATTATCCTGAGTTTTCTCATTTTTCCATCCTTTGTGAAATCACCGGGAGCTTCTGCCCTCCCTTACATAAGTATATGACGGAAAAACCGTTTACTGCGTCACTTTTTATCATATTCTCCCGTAAAATTTTAAAAAAGAACCCTGCGGACAGACCCGCAAGGCTCTTTGCAGCAATATTCCCATCCGGTCATGAAGCATGATAATACATATAATCCACCAGGCGGTATCCGTATTCGGAGTCGGTGGGCTCCATTGCAAATCTTACGTATCCCAGCTCCTCTTCATAATCTTCACTCATACTGAATATTATTTCGGTATTTACTATGATCACGGATGAACCCTCCGCAACGGACACAATCCTGCTGAATGTATATGATAAACTTCCGAATGAGTAGCAATATCCGTCTTTAAGACAGATTATTCCGGTCTCCGGTCTGTAGTCCGGATCGGACTCCGGTTCAAACTCCCTTTCCTCATCCAGCACTTCTCTGTAAAATGCCACAAGTTCGGATGACTGCATTCTGTAATCCGAAAACGCCGAATCCTGCCCGAGTGCCGCCGGTTCATCGGGATCCACCGCCTCTCCGTATTGGCATACAACACAAAAATCATTATGAGAATACGGAGAACCGTAATCAATGGTTTCTGTCGAATTATGGATCATCATGGAAACAAGGTTAAACAGATCCGATTCATCCGATGAAAAATCTTTGGGATCGGTAAAACGGTATATCGTATCCGCACCTTCCGGTATCCCCCTGATACCGCTTTTTAATATCACAAAATGATCGTCGTACCACAGTTCAACGTCTCTGAGTTTCATCCCCGGTCCGATGGTGATCCAGGCCATGCCGCCGTCTTCCAGTTCCCAGCCATACATGGTTATGTCCGTCTCCGGGTTGACCGCCTGATACGGTCCGATCAGATTTTCAAGATCTTCGAAGGTACAGATATCGTAATCAAGATTTTCAAATAAATCCGCTGTTGCCGGATAGTATTCCGCAGACTGAACCGGAGGTTCGCCGGAACCGGCTCCGGATGCTTCACGGGATTCATTTATGATCTCTTCCAAAGTGGAAACAATCTCCGCATATTGCTTCTGATTCTTACTGTTGCCCAGTCCGGCACTGATTCCTCCGCACATATGTGTTTCTTCTTCCGACTTCACTTCGATATACGAAACAGGGCCGTCGATCAGGTACAGAATACCGAGATCTTCAGGCAGATTGGAAAATTTATTTTTTCTTATGGTAGCAATGAGTCTTTTCCATTGTTCAGCAGTCAGATCATATTCTTCAAGAGTGTATTTTCCCTCTGGAGGAAGGGAATCTTCAAAATAGTGATACCTGCCGCTGTGATCTTTCCAATAATCTGTCAGATCATAGCAGACTAACTTATCGATGGTTATGATATATACATTATAAGATCCGGGATCCGAAGTGCACGCGAGATATGTTATCTGCGTACTTTCGGGAACATACCCGGTATTGTCCCCGGCATCATATGGAGTAGATGTTTCCGTCTGCGGTTCATCCTCAGGTTCCGGCACGGTTTCTTTTTCACCGCATCCGGAAAACATAATAAGGCACATAAATATAGCCGTTATGTTCAGGATCTTATTCATAAAAATTTCTCCGTTTTATCTGAACCAAAGGGCATGCTCCCTTATACGTCACATCATCAGTATACTCGATGATCTCACATATTTGAATAAAAAAACAGGGAGTCCGTAATAGACTCCCTGTCTGTGATTGACTTATTATCTGTCAGCGATAGCTGCCTGTGCTGCTGCAAGTCTCGCGATGGGTACGCGGAAAGGTGAGCAGGATACATAGTCAAGGCCGATCTTGTGGCAGAACTCAACGGATGAAGGATCTCCGCCGTGCTCGCCGCAGATGCCGTAGTGAATGTTCTTGTTAACAGGCTTGGAAAGAGCGATACAAGTCTTCATGAGGCTTCCTACACCAACCTGATCGAGCTTTACGAAGGGGTTAGCCTCGAGGATCTTACGATCGAAGTAAGCGGGCATGAACTTGGAAGCATCGTCTCTTGAGAAGCCGTAGGTCATCTGGGTAAGGTCGTTGGTACCGAAGCAGAAGAAATCAGCCTCGGGAGCGATCTCGTCAGCGGTAACTGCTGCTCTGGGGATCTCGATCATGGTTCCGACCTTGTACTCAAGCTTAACGCCTGCAGCTGCGATCTCATCGTCAGCGGTCTTAACAACGATGTCCTTAACGTACTTGAGCTCCTTAACATCGCAGGTAAGAGGGATCATGATCTCAGGCATAACATTCCATCCGGGATGCTTCTTCTGAGCGTTGATTGCTGCACGGATAACAGCCTTGGTCTGCATTCTTGCGATGCCGGGATAAGTAACATCGAGACGGCATCCTCTGTGACCCATCATAGGGTTGATCTCCTTAAGGCCGGCGATGATAGCCTTGATCTGCTGAACGGTCTTGCCCTTAGCATCTGCAACTGCCTTGATCTCTTCCTCGGTGGTAGGAACGAACTCGTGAAGAGGGGGATCAAGGAATCTGATGGTAACGGGATGTCCCTCGAGTGCATCATAGAGAGCCTCGAAGTCGGACTGCTGATAAGGAAGGATCTTAGCAAGTGCAGCTTCTCTCTCCTCATCGGTGTCGGAGCAGATCATCTCACGGAATGCCTCGATACGGCCTTCCTGGAAGAACATGTGCTCGGTACGGCAAAGTCCGATACCCTCAGCACCAAGTTCGAATGCTCTTCTTGCATCCTCAGGGTTGTCGGCATTGGTACGAACCTTGAGCTTACGATACTTATCAGCCCAAGCCATAACTCTTCCGAACTCGCCTGCGATGGTAGCATCAACAGTGGGGATCTCGCCCTGGTAAACATTACCGGTAGATCCGTCGATTGAAACCCAGTCTCCCTCTTTGAAGGTAACTCCGCCGAGAGTGAACTGCTTGTTCTCTTCGTCCATAACGATGGCGCCGCATCCGGTAACGCAGCACTCACCCATTCCTCTTGCAACAACTGCTGCGTGAGAGGTCATACCGCCACGAACGGTGAGGATTCCCTCTGCAGCCTTCATACCCATGATATCCTCGGGTGAAGTCTCAAGTCTTACAAGAACAACCTTCTCGCCTTTCTCTGCCCATTCAACAGCATCGTCAGCGTTGAAGACAACCTTACCTGCAGCTGCTCCGGGAGATGCTCCCATACCCTTTCCGAGAGGGGTAGCTGCCTTGAGTGCCTTAGCATCGAACTGAGGATGAAGAAGGGTGTCAAGGTTTCTGGGATCGATCATTGCAACAGCTTCCTGCTCGGTTCTCATTCCCTCATCAACGAGGTCACAAGCGATCTTGAGAGCAGCCTGTGCGGTTCTCTTTCCGTTTCTGGTCTGAAGCATATAGAGCTTGCCGTGCTCAACGGTGAACTCCATATCCTGCATGTCTCTGTAGTGCTTCTCGAGGGTAGCGCATACGTCCTTGAACTGTGCGAATGCCTCGGGGAACTTCTCTTCCATCTCGGAGATGTGCATGGGTGTTCTTACACCTGCAACAACATCCTCGCCCTGTGCATTGGTAAGGAACTCACCGAAGAGGCCCTTAGCGCCGGTAGCGGGATCACGGGTGAATGCAACACCGGTTCCGCAATCGTCGCCCATGTTACCGAATGCCATGGACTGAACGTTAACAGCGGTACCCCATGAATAAGGGATATCGTTGTCTCTACGATAAACGTTAGCACGGGGGTTATCCCATGAACGGAATACTGCCTTGATAGCGCCGTAGAGCTGCTCCTTGGGATCGGTGGGGAAATCCTTGCCGATCTTAGCCTTGTACTCTTCCTTGAACTGGTTAGCAAGAGTCTTGAGATCGTCGGCATCAAGCTCAACGTCCTGGGTTACACCCTTCTTAGCCTTGAGCTGGTCGATGAGCTCTTCGAAATATTTCTTTCCGACTTCCATAACAACGTCGGAATACATCTGAATGAATCTTCTGTAGCAGTCCCAAGCCCAACGGGGATTTCCGGACTTGGTAGCGATGGTGTTAACAACGTCCTCATTGAGACCGAGGTTAAGGATAGTATCCATCATACCGGGCATTGAAGCTCTTGCTCCGGAACGAACGGAAACGAGGAGAGGATTCTCCTTGTCACCGAACTTCTTGCCGGTGATTCCCTCAAGCTTTACGATGTACTCTTCGATCTGGCCCATGATCTCATCATTGATCTCACGGCCATCCTCGTAGTACTGTGTGCAGGCTTCGGTGGTGATGGTGAAGCCCTGAGGAACGGGGAAAGGCTCGCCTGATCCGTCAAGCTTGATGTTTGACATCTCAGCAAGGTTTGCTCCCTTACCTCCGAGGAGTTCACGCATGTTAGCGTTACCCTCTGTGAACAGATAGACCCATTTCTTACTCATGTTCTTCTTTTCCTTTCTTTCTTCTGCTTCTGCGTCACTTACTTAATTAGATGGCGAAAACCGCATAAATACTGGCTTTGAAGGCATTCGCCAATTAATATATCTTTGACAACCATAGTATTATAGCAAATAATTTTTGCACTTTCACTATATTTTTTTCGAAATTTTGTTTTAATTTTACGAAAGCGTTTTCCGGATCGTTAAAAAAATAACCTGCCGCATATGCGACAGGCGCCGTTTGCATATTACTTATTCAGCAGATCATCCAGCTTTTTTGAAATAAATCCCCTGCCGTCGATCCTGATCACCTTGCCGTTCATTTCCATATACCTGACAAGGCTGTTCCATCCCCTGTACAGATTATCCTCCACCGAGATTTTCTTTCCGTCTCCGTAATGTATCACGGCCATGGAATAAGTCTCATGATGATACCTTCCCGAAGTGGTCAGTCCGGTGATTACTTCACATCTGCTGACTTCACTGACATTTACGGACTCATACAGGAAAAAATATCTCCTGAATACGATACCCCTTCCGGAGATCACGATCTCTTTTCCGCAGTTGCGCAGGAAAATGAACACTCCAAAAAGCAGGGTCAAAAACAGAACCAGTTTCACAGCATTGGAAGCCTGTGACATATCCGTCGCTTCAAGAAGAGCGAAGAATCCGTAGAACATCACATAAAAGATCACCGGAGCAATTATCAGAAAAAAATGTGCCATGAACCTGTGGGGGAATAAGGACACCTTAACGGAAGCTTCCCTGATCTCATCTTCCATAAAATCATCGAAGCTGTATCCGGTCTTTTTTTCATTTCCGTCAAAATCAGACATAGCCCTTATCTCCCTGCGGAAAGATCAAACCATACCTGTTCGGGTATCTCCATATCCCCGCACCCGACTCCGAGGTCGATGCCGGGTTTATTGGCTCCGTGAAAATCACTTCCGCCTGAGATCTTAAGCCCGCATTCGGCGGCAAGCTTCCTGATATATTCCTCATCCTCGGATGAATGTGTGCTGTACATCGCTTCTATTCCGACAAGTCCGTACTCCTTCATTTCGGCTATAAGGGATCTGAGCTTCTCGTCACCGAACTTATATATAAGAGGATGTGCGAGGACGGGAATGCCGCCCGCCATCAGTGTCATCTCGACGGCCTGAACGGGAGTTATCTTCTCTCTCGGCACATAACAGGGCGAATCGGGACCGAGGTATCTTTCGAAAGCTTCATGCGTTGAACGTACATATCCGTACTCATAGAGATACTTTGCAAAATGCGCTCTCGTAAGAACGCTTTCGGGGAATGATCTTTTCAGGGCTTCGTAGCTGATGCCGATACCTATTTCCCTGAGGTTATCCGCCATCTTACGGTTTCTGCCCTCACGGGATTCTATAAAGAAATCAAGTTTTGAAACGAATTCCTTATTGGTATGATCGATATCAAGTCCCACTACATGAACATCGCGTCCGTTCCAGTCGGTGGAAAATTCTATGCCGGGAATGACAACGGGCGCCGGATAAGGCGCATTCGGATCTGAGCTTATCTCCTCTGCACGCCTTTTTGCTTCGTCGATACCTTCGATGGTATCGTGATCCGTCAGCGCGATATAGGTGATCCCTTTACGCGCCGCGACATCCACAAGCTCGGCCGGAGTAAAGCTTCCGTCGGATTTATTCGAATGTGTATGCAGATCGATCAATCTTCGTCGTCTTCCTTATCAGCGGTAAATACCGTTCTCTTTCTTGCATTCTCATCATTTGCAAGATACTCGTCATAGGTCGTGATCTTATCGATGATGCCGCCGTCAGGAAGGATCTCAATGATCCTGTTTGCGGTGGTCTCGGTAAGCTGATGGTCCCTGCAGGAGAAAAGAATGACTCCGGGGAACTTGGTCATACCTGTGTTGAGTGCGGTGATGGACTCCATGTCGAGGTGGTTGGTAGGCTCATCAAAGATAAGGCAGTTTGCCGCGCTTATCATCATCTTGGAAAGAAGGCATCTTACCTTCTCACCTCCGGACAGAACCTTTACCTTCTTAACACCGTCCTCACCCGGGAAGAGCATTCTTCCGAGGAATCCTCTTACATATGTGGCATCCTTGACCGCGGAATAACCGGTCAGCCATTCTGTGATGTTAAGGTCATTGTCGAATTCCCTCGTGTAATCTCTGGGGAAATATGCCTGTGAAGTAGTAACACCCCACTTGAAGGAACCGCTGTCGGGCTCAAGGTCACCCATGAGGATCCTGAAGAGTGCGGTCTTAGCCTTCTCGCATCCGCCGACAAATGCGATCTTGTCATCATGACCCATGATGAAGGATACGTTGTCGAGAAGCTTTTCACCGTTCTCGGTGTAAGAGATGTTCTCAACGGTAAGTACTTCATTGCCGATCTCGCGCTCGGGTCTGAAATCGATATAAGGATATTTTCTGGAAGAGGGCTTGATGGTATCGAGCTCGATCTTTTCAAGTGCTCTCTTTCTGGAAGTAGCCTGCTTGGACTTGGAAGCGTTCGCGGAGAATCTGGAAATGAATTCCTGTAACTCCTTGATCTTTTCTTCCTTCTTTTTATTTGCTTCCTTCATCTGACGGATCATCAGCTGTGATGACTCGTACCAGAAATCATAGTTACCTGCATAGAGCTGGATCTTGCCGTAGTCGATATCAGCGATCTGGGTGCAGACCTTATTAAGGAAATATCTGTCGTGCGATACGACGATGACGGTATTGTTGAAATCGATAAGGAATTCTTCAAGCCAGCCGATCGCTTCGAGGTCGAGGTGGTTGGTAGGCTCGTCGAGAAGAAGGATATCGGGATCTCCGAAAAGTGCCTTTGCAAGGAGGACCTTGACCTTCTTGGAACCGTCGAGATCGGACATCTGTGCATAATGATCTTCAGTTCCGATACCGAGACCGTTAAGGAGCATGGCTGCGTTGGACTCAGCTTCGTATCCGTTCATCTCTGCGAATTCGGACTCAAGCTCACCTGCCCTTATTCCGTCCTCGTCGGAAAAATCTTCCTTCATATAGATCGCATCTTTTTCCTTCATAATGTCGTAAAGATGCTTGTTACCCATGATGACGGTATCCATTACGGAATACTCATCATATTTGAAGTGGTCCTGTTCGAGAACCGAAAGACGCTGTCCCGGTGTGATGACTATCTCACCCTTGGAAGTGTCGAGTTCACCGGAAAGAATCTTAAGGAATGTTGACTTGCCGGCACCGTTTGCACCGATGAGGCCATAGCAGTTGCCTTCCGTGAACTTGATGTTAACGTCTTCGAAAAGTGCTTTCTTTCCGACTCTGTAAGTTACATTAACGGCTGAGATCATTTTTCTTCTCCTGAAATAAATCCAAAACAAAACTACAAAACGTTAAGATTATACCTTTATAATGTAGTTTTTTGCAACCTCATGAAAACAAGAGTCGGGAGATAACTTCTCCTGACTCTTATTATATTTGCGGGTGACGCAATAGTATGAGGATTCGAGCTTCGTCGTCTGCGTTAGAAACGGACGCCTGGCCTGAACGAAGTGAATGGCCTGCGGCATGAGCTGAAACAGTCATCGAACAGGTTTCGCGCCTGACGACGAAAAAGCGAGAAGACTCATACATAGCGGCAGGACCCGCGGAGTAATAAAAAAGTCAGGAGATGCTATCTCCTGACTCTTGATTAAATGCTTAGGTATTAAAGGAGTTCCTGGAAGCCCTTGACGTAAAGGTGTCTGGGAATACCGTCAACCATGATGGGTGCTACGTCGCCCTGGATAAGAGGTCTTACGTAGGTTACGAACTCGGAAGTAACATAGGTGCCTTCCTTGGTGATCCACTCTCTGGGAACGAGTCTCTCATCGTTAGCGATCTTGTGAACATCCTTAACCTCGGTACCTGCCTGATAAGGATCGTCGGAAAGTCTCTTGAAGACTACCATCTTTCCTGAATCGCCTTCGTCAGCTGCCTTCATTGCGGCACCGCCTACCTCGTATGCTTCGAGGATATCGATTCTGGATGCGCAGTGTGAAGCTGCTCTCTGAAGGGTTGAAAGCTCGATAGCTCTGGTCTTGCAGCCGATCTCCTTAGCTACAACATTTGCAAGATATGTAGCGGTTCCGGTGAGCTGCTTATGTCCGAATGCGTCGACATACTCGATTCCGTCGGTCATCTCGGAAACATACTTACCCTCTGCGGTACGGATACCTTCGGATACGCACATAACGATTGACTGCTTGGTCTTGAGGAGATCCTTACACTTGTCAACGAATGACTTAACATCGAAAGGAATCTCGGGAAGATAGATAGCATCGGGTCCGTCGCAGTCCTCGCTCTTTGCAAGAACGGAAGCGCCGGTGAGCCATCCTGCATTACGTCCCATGATCTCAACGATGACAACCTGGCCGTGTGCGGTCTCAAGGCTCCATCCGTCACGGATGATCTCTTTTACGGAAGTACCGATGTACTTAGCTGCAGAGCCGTATCCGGGAGTGTGGTCGGTAAGTGCAAGGTCGTTATCAATGGTCTTGGGGCATCCTACGAATCTGATGGCAGATCCGGAGATGATCGCATAATCGGAAAGCTTCTTGATGGTATCCATCGAATCGTTTCCGCCGATGTAGATGAAGCAGTCGATCTCGAGCTCATCAAGCATCTTGAAGATCTTCTCGTAAAGTTCCTTGTCCTCATTGATATTGGGGAGCTTATATCGGCAGGATCCCAGATAAGCAGAAGGTGTTCTCTTAAGAAGCTCCGCATCAAGACCTGACTGGATATGCTCGGAAAGGTCTACATATCTGCCTTCCATAAAGCCTTGTATACCGTGGATCATACCGTATACTTTAGCGTATCCTCTGTCCTTAGCTGTACGGAATACACCTGCAAGAGAGGAATTGATTGCGGCGGTGGGACCGCCGGACTGTCCGACAATGACATTTCTTTTCTTTTGTTTGCTCATTTGGATATCCTTTCTGCTGCCTATATATTTGTGAGGCCGTTTTACTTAAAATCGCCCCACTTCCAACATTATATCAGAACAAGTGCAATAATTAACGTAGATTTTCGGACACTTTTTTATGCAATTTGAATAAAAAACAGGCATAAAAAAGCCCCCGCACGGAGCGGGGGCTGTCAGTTCGTAAACTATCATCTGAAAGCGGCAAGAAGTGAAAAACCGAAGACCATTGCAAGGATGAAAAAGACCAGGCCAATGATGATCGCAAGAAGAAGCACGCACCAATAGGATCTCGCATAGTTCCTGCGGTTGATGTTCGCATCGCTGAACGAAAAAACTATGAGCATGATCAGTCCGACAAGAGGGATACAGAAAAGGATGGTATATCCGACGTAACCCCATGCGGAAATGGGCTTGTAATTCTCGGGGATCTGCGGAATCTGAATGTTGTTGATGACAGGCTGTGCATAAGGATTGGGCGCCTGCTGATACCGGGGCTGCTGATACTGGGGCTGCTGGTACTGTGCCTGCTGGTACTGAGGCTGGGTTGTACCCTGGGGCACCTGGTAACGAACCTGTTGGTTATTGTTTGCACCGTTCATGTTATTGGAATCCATTTTTTATCTCCTCTCATAAACAGGTCGGGCTTTTGTCCGTCTGAACCGATTATTTCACAATTGTCCCCGGAATGCAAAGATATACTGCTGCATTATGCCGTTGTAAGGATGATATTTTTCCAGAGGAAAAGTTCCGTCGTAATAAGTATCCAGCGCTCTCTGTATCCAGACATCGATCGGAAACAGATTCAGTCTGTGGAATCCGAAAAGTGCCGTGCAGTTTGCAACCTTCACTCCGACTCCGTTAAGACTCATAAGATCTGCGAGCAGTTCGTCATCGGATACGACTGACAGCTTTTCAAGATCGGTATCGCCGTGGTAAACGCTCTCTGCGGCGCTGTGTATGTAAGGCGCCCTGTAGCCGAGTCCGCATGCCGATAATTCTTCACCGCTCATGCTACAGAGTTCCTTCGGTGCAGGAAAATCGAACACCTCGGTTCCGGGTATCTTCCTTCCTACCGTTGCACATATCCTCTCCACGCTCGTCTTGATCGCAGGTATGCTCTTTCTCTGTGAGATGATGAATGTGATAAGCGTTTCAAAAGGCTCCTGGTAAATTATCCTTATGCCCTCTCCGGCCGCCGCCGCACCCTTAAGGAACTTATCCTTTTTGTCGGGCATCTTCCTGATGCTCTCGTAATCGAGCTCCGCATCAAAATACTTTTTCCAGAAAGCTTCTATATCCGAAGATTTTCTTTTCTTATCGGATGATAAAAGAAAGACGTCTATACCGTCTCCGGCTTCGGAAACTTTCGCGAGCATTCCGCCCGCGGGGATCAGAAAAGAATCCCCATCGGGGATCCATCTGAAGCACTGGCCGGACTTTTCCGTCTTATCGAGATCGATACCGCCTTTTAAACATATGTGAAAAGAAAGTGAGCCCATCGTCAGAATCCTTTTTTCTTAAGATCAGCCACAAGATTTACATAGAATTCCCTGACATCGTATCCGGGAATGTTTTCCCTGTTAAGGTCTATCACATCGCCGTGTGATATTCCTCTTTTTCCCGTGGGAATGATGAGGTGAAAATCGGAACCCCAGGGGAATGACTGCTCACCGACAAGACCGTCGTTTCGTCCGTCAAACATTCCGACAAAGCCTGTGGTAAGGTTTAATGGGAACTGTCCGCCCCTGTGATTATTCATAACGGAACCGAAGCTCTGAATGTAAACGCCTTCGGGATCCTTTATCTTCGAATTGAAATCCGCACAGAACGAACGCGTGAGATTACTGCATCCTCCGAGGAAATCGGGAGCGTAATCACCGAGCTTTCCGAGTGCCCTGTTATATGCTGCGGCAACACCGTTTCTGAGCTTTTCGGGAGACTTGGTCAGAAGGTAATCCGCAAATTCACAGCCCCTGTGGGGAGTGTTTATTGTTGTAAGAGATGCGACATGCTTTGCTACCTCGGGATCGGACATAGCGAATCTTGCATCGAGTCCGCCCTTGGAATGTGCGATGATGTTGACCTTCCCGCTTCCTGTCATCTTTACTATCTCTTCTATCTTGCGTGCCACTTCTTTTCCGCAGAATTCGACGGTCGCTGATGACTGCTGTTCACCGTAAAACACCCTGCATCCGTTGGTGATCAGTTCTTTGGGAACCCTGCCCCAGTAATCGAAATATTTGGAGTCGCGGAAAAAGATTCCGTGAAGAAGGAGTACGGGATATTTCGTGGCGCAGATCTGCTCGGCTTTTCTCTGTTCGTTCAAAAGAGCCTTGCCGTTTTCGAAATCAACTTCCTCACCTGTAATACGGAGCATGATCGTAAGCACGACAAGATTAAGAGGGAAAATAAGTCCGCAGAGAGCACCGATCACTCTCATCTTGATACCGAGCTGGCCGCTGCAGATATAGATGCGGATTATGCCGATCCAGAATGTTATCGAAAGGAAAACGGTGGCAATGATAA
>JAEEGJ010021410.1_pt1 | contig 13918 bp, 29 predicted proteins | sample 8958761 | NCBI WGS metagenome assembly JAEEGJ01 (sample SAMN16246546, study PRJNA631951) | gut metagenome | biome: gut microbiome; feature: rumen; material: RS-attached | host: Bos | place: Iran: Karaj | collected 2018-10 | reverse complement strand
GGATTTAGATAGACCTTGTTCCTGTCCTTCGTGATATTGAGAAGGTTTCCGACCTTGTCCAGCTGGACCCAAACAAGGTTGGATGGAGAGTTATATGCTATCGTGCAGCTGAACGCGGCGATGTCGTCAAGCCTTTCAGGCTCGATGGTATCCAGGAGTCCTCTTATTGCCTCGAGCCGCTTTCGTTCGTTGTCGACATTTCCAATTCCGAGGGTGGAATATGATCTAATAGTTCTCTCTGCCTGCTCAATCCGATAGTTCAGGTTATCCCTGTTCGTCACGGTGTCAACCTTATAGTACAAGATCCTGTCCACATCGGAGTATGTGCTCCGGACAAATGATTCCGCCCTGGATCGGATGAAGTCTCCGGGCGAGCATGCGGCCGCCATCAGGACCACGGCGAAAATAATGACGATCTTTTTCATGGCGTTGGTGGTTTATAGAAGTTCAACTTGATTATCCGGCACTGTCTTTTTTCAAATCCTCCTTCCCGCCGGTGAGGCGGTCCACCATGGCGGCGAGCCTGGCGATGTTCGCCTCCTGCTGACTGAGGGTGGCGCTCATATTTACGACGAGCTGCTTCGCTGCGCCGGTCAGGACGAGCGGATCCTCATCCCTTTCGGCGCGCGGCGGCTTCGCCTGGATCATTTCGCCTTCGCCGGAGAGCAGCCATGCCTGGCTGACTTCAGGAAACGCCGTAACTATTTTACGGGCAAGATCCTGGGAGATGTTCTTCGTCCTCCCGGCGGCAACATCGTACAAACCCTGCGGCCTTGCGTATCCAAGGCGCTCTGAGAGGGTTTTTACATTGGTCTTTGTATGCTTCAAGACCTCATTGATTCTTTCTGATGGAGTCATAACAAGCGGTATAAACTGAAATTTGTGTAAAATAATTTTGGTATTACCGTAATTATCTGTATTTTTGTTGCCGATAGCAATAACCAAAGGTAATAAAAAGAATGGAAAAACCAATCCAGTACAAGGATGGCGTCGACTATGAGAAGACCCTCGGCGCCCTGGCCGTGGGGGACTACGTAATCGTTCCTTCCTCCAGCCAGGACATCTCCGCCATCCGGACGGCCGTCTGCAAGGCGGCGAAGAAGATTTCCGACGCGAACTTCGTAGTGAACAAGACTGTCAACGGCGCACGGATCCAGCGCAGCGCGTAACCTCAACGGCCATGAACCTCTACCGTATCATACTGAACGACAACCTGGGAATGGGTCGCGACTGCCAGGAGACTTTCGCGTCGCTTCCGGAGGCGGAGGCCTTCGTGAACAGGCTCGACAGGCGCAGGACGACGTGCCTGTACCACGTGCGCTCGAACGCCGGCACGCCGGACGGACGCTTCAGGACGGTCGAGAGGTACACGGTCTGGAACAACTGACCAGCAAGAAACCGGCAGGCTGCCGGGTTAAAAGCACATTTCATCTGTGGTTCGAAACGGAACCAGACCCCTCTCCGGTCGTGAGATCCGAGAGGTTTTGACAAGGGAAACTCAAATACATTTTCAAAGATATGAAAGCAGAGATCACAGTGAGCCGCACCGGGCTCTACAGCATCGGCCAGACGGCGGCCGTTCTCGGGATCCACCGGAACACGGTCCGCAAGTACGTCAAGTCCGGACTCCTTCCCAGGCACGTGAGGAAGTCCACCGGTCGGACCGTCATCCAGGGGAGCGACATCATCCTCTTCTTCAACCGAAGGACGATGTAGCACGTCCCGACACCTTTCAGAAACCGTTTCTTTTTCAAATCTTTTTCAAATCATGAAACAAAAAATCGTCTACGCCATGCTCGCATTGGCCATCATCGCGGCAGCTGCGCTGCTCTGGAACTCCTCCTACCAGGTCGCCCGGGTCCTCGGATGCGACCACTCTCTCGTGGACGTGTGCGTCGCGGCCATCCTCAGCGCCTCGTTCTATCCCATCGGAAAGGTCACTGAAAAAGAGGAGGACTACGCATGAAGAAACTGTGGTTCGTCCAGAGCGTCGTCTATCATCCGGCGGGGTTGAGGAGGATGAACGACATCCTCATGAAGGTGGTGAAGGACGAGTTCCTCCACCATATCGTCAGCGACGACAATCTCGCCATTCTTCCCGCACGGCTCCGCACCGTCCAGGATGAGACCCTGGCGGAGAACCGCAGGCTCAAGCCGGTGACCATCGCGCTGTACGGCAAGGCCGAGAGATTCAGCCCGGGATCCCTGACGCTCGCGGTCGGCGACTGCCGCGTGGCGCTGCGGAAGGTAGAGGGGGAGATATGTTAGGAGGGCCGGACATGGAACCTTTCAACAGAGTAGAGATGCGCGGCCGCGTCGGCTCGCATACCATAACCCTGAGGGACGACGGCCACTGGGAGGGTTGGTTCGACCTCCACGTCGCCACGAAGAACATGCACGGCGTCTACCAGCCGATGGTCTTCGACTGCCACGTGGCGGAGGACGGGAAGAAGGTGAAGGACCTGGGCGCCGGAATCGGAGGGAAGATCGTCCGGATCACCGGCCGGCTCGTCCAGTATCCGGAGGACAACCACGTCGACTACTACATCCACGTCACCGGCCTGGAGGTCGTCGGCGGTCCGCAGGATGAACTGAAAATCGGGGAGGCGGAGTGATGGGGACGATTGTCAACAAGCCGGAAGAGAGGATCATGGACCAACTCCGGAAGATCGCCGCACTCGCCGAGCGCGGCTGCATGGGGGAGATGGCGATGGCCCGCTCGATGCTGGAGCGGAAACTCAAGGAATACGGCCTGACCGTCGAGGACCTGTACGAGGGGTCGAAAAAGACAAGGACGTTCCGGTTTTCAAACAGTTTCGAGAGGAGGCTGCTCGTCAACACGCTGCTCCACTATTTCGGGAGCAAGTCGGATGAATTCAAGGGCGCCACGGTCTCGAGGAGGAGGAAGGCCGTCTATGTCGACCTCACAGACCTGGACTATATCGAGTTCGGAAACGAGTACGGTTATTACAGGAAGGCTTTCGCCCGGGAACTGAAGAGGACGAACGAAGCATTCCTGGTGGCGTTCGTGAACAGGTTCGACCTGTTCGACATATCGCCGAGGGAAAAGGACGCGCCGACGGACGAATTGTCCCCGGAAGACCTGGCCCGGGCCCTGGAGATGCTCGGCATCGCAAGGACCATCAAGGCGTACCCATACCGCAAAGAAATCGCGGCATTCAAGACCGCAAACAGACAGGAGGACGCAATATGAACCTGAAGAACTACGTAGGCCGGAAGGTCCGTGTCTCCCTCGAAATCGGGGGGGGGGTGCCATTTCGGCAAGATCATATCCGTCGAGCCTGGGCTGTTCGGCGAGGAGCAGGTGGTACTGGTCGAGGTGGATGGCTTCCTGAGGGCGGTTTCGCCCGAGGCCGTCACACCGCTCAAGAAAGACATGAGGCATGACAGACGATGAGATAATCAAGTACGCTTCCGACATCTCCGGAGAGCTGTACACCCTGGCGAACCAGGACGCCTTCAGGGACGGCATCGCGTCCCCGATGATGAAGGTGCTCCGGGAGTTCTTCAGGAACACCGCCTTCACCATCGACACCATCGTCGAGGAACTCACCATCGCCGCAGACGACAAGGAACTCGACGGGAAAGACAGGAAAACACACATTAGGAAAACACACGTTTAACCTTTTAATTTTCAAATTGTTATGGAAGAAAAGTCTACCCCCCCCACCACGATTCCGAAAAGCGAGTACACCCAGCGGGTTGAGGCCGTCGCGAAGGAGTTGATCGCGCTTGTCGAATCCAGGAAGGATGAATCCGAGACGGGACTCATCCTCATCTCGGTGAACACCGAGAAGGGCGCCGACAAGGACGAGGTCATCATCTCCATGGTCGGCACCGGAAGGACACTCAAGACCGGCCTTCGCCTCTTCGCCGACCAGGATCCGAAGATGGGCGCGCTGTTCGACAAGGTCGCGGCCGACAGGGCCCTTCTGAAACTGCTCACGAAACTGACGTAATGTACGCGGTTGTCAGGCTCTCGCGGAAGTGGAGGCTTCCGGTGGAGTATTTCTATTTTCCGAGGACCGACGAGGGGTTGAGGAGGGCGAAGGAGAAGCGGTCCGAACTGCTGGCCAGATACCTCGACAACGATGTCGAGCTGCACCTGGTGAAAGATGAAAGGGCAGGATGATGTTGTCATATCGAATGTAGTTTAAAGTTTGTGAGGGGAAGCGCCCGGAGACCTGCCGCCGGGCGCCGATCCTCGAACGGGACGGATGGATACGATACAGGTCACCACGCCGACGGGGAGAAAACTCCGCGTCCGGCTTTCTGCCCTCCTGAGGGTGGACACGCGGTTCGACACCTGGGCCGACCGGCGCTCTGCGGCGAACAGACGGTTCTTCCTGAGGTACAGGTCCGGCCGCCGGTTGGAGGTGGACCACGATTCCGCCACGAGGGTATTCGACGCATTGTCGCCAAAACTGTTTGAAACGATGTAGCATGCCAAGGAAAACCGAACTGAAAGATACCGATTTCTACGTCATATTCGGGGCGATGAAGACAAAGCTGGGGCTTCGCGGGATTGCCCTCGAGGTCTTTGCTATCATCCACGGATTCACGAAGGACGGGAAGCAGCGCTTTCGCGCGACGAATGATGAATTCATGGTATGGACCGACGCTTCTCGCAGGTCCGTCCAGCTGGCGATTTCAGATCTGCTGGCTGCCGGCTTCATTGACCGGCTTCCGGCGAGGTCTTCCGGAGCGTCCAATGACCAGGCCTACGACTACATGGCGCACTATGAGGAGCTGCTTCAGCGAGCCGCCGCCGGAGAAGATGTTTCCATTAAGGCGCAGCTGGCCGCAAATGGCGGGGGTGCAAAAATTGCACCCCAGTCCGGGGCGCAAATTTTACGCCCCTCCTGTGCAGAAATTGCACCCCAAGACGTGCAGAAATTGCACCCCTCCTGTGCAAAAATTGCACCCCAGCCAATATATAAGGAAGACAAGGATAGTTTTAAGGATAATGGTAAGTATCTGTATAATCTTGATGCGGCCCGGCAGACCGGTCCGATCAAGCCAGAAGAGAGGAGAGAGTTTTATAGAATTTTTTGGGAAAAGAACGCCGCCGACCCGGCGGCGGAGGCGAAGAAGTTCGAGAACTACTACGAGTCCCTGGGCTGGGAGGCGAAGGACGGCCGCCGGTACGATACGCCGATGAAGCGCCGGGGCCTCGCGTGGATGTGGGAACTCAAGAGCGGCGCCGGCCGCCTGTCCGCGGACTTCGGGAACGCCGAGGACCGCGAGAACCAGGCGAAGGCGAACGCCGCCTTCCTGAAGATGTGCGGCGAGCTGTACGAGGTCGCCTGCTGCACCGGCGACCCGGAGAACCCCCTCTGGCTCGTCAACCCCTCCTTCCGGTGCCGCCTCTCCTGGAGGGAGGACAGGAAGTCCTACGACCTGGTGTGGACGGGCACCGGCCTCCCCGTCGACTGGTACGACCGCCACGTCGACGTCGCGGCCCCCATCGTCAAGAAGCATTTCGCCAAGATGGCATCCATAACCTTCGCCGCGTCATGAACTACAACATCCAGATAGACCTGATGAAACTGAGGAACGTCACCGTGGAGGAGATGGTCGTCGGAGGGAAGCCGTGCCGGCGCGTCTGCATCCCCCTGGAGGACAACGCGGGCCCCGTCAGGTTCGACGGTGAATCCTGCTACCTGGCGCTTGCCGCCTTCGAGCTCCCGAACCCCAAGCGCGGGCAGACGCATTTCGTGAAGCCGCTGCTGCCGAAGACACAGGTGTTCGGGATGTCCTACGAGGCCGTCCGCGCCATCCCTTACCTCGGGAACATGCGTCCCTGGGACAAGCCGGGCCCGCCGGCGATATGCCACCTGTGCAACTACGCCGCCGGTGCGCGGTACACCTCCGGAGGCTACTATACGCGCTGCACCCATCCGCTGGCGGACGGGAACACGCCCCGCGACGTCCGGTACATCGACGCCTGCCCGAAAGACAACGAAAGACAAACCAAATAAACCAACTGCAATGAAGACAACCCTGATTATCCTGATGATCGTCCTCGCCCTGGTGGAACTGTGGATGTGGTTCCGCCTGAGGGGGAGGGAGCTGCGCGTCGAGCAGCGCATCAAGTATGTCGAGGCCCGCGAGGAGTCCGCCAGGACGGCCATGCGTCGGAACGGCGCGACGGCCGAGCACCTGAACAGCGAACTCCGCAGGGTCCGGAGCGTCTATGAGTACGCCTGCAAGGTCGACTACACAGTCACCGCGAAGGACCGCCAGGCCTATTCGTCGGAGAAGATGCCCGCCGTGGTCCGGAGCCGCATCGCCAACACGCTCGGCCATCAGATCCTGAAGAGATGCCCGGACCTGCTCAGGTGCATCAAGACGGACGGCTCCGAGACCTACGTCGTCGAATTCGCGTTCAGGACCCTCGACAGGAAGCCATGAAAGTGACGTTCGTAACCAATAAGGAACTGGATCCGTTGACGGCCATGGCCCTGAACCTGCGCTTCTTCGGATTCCTGATCGTCCTGTCCAAGGAGATGCACCTGGACGAGGGCGCCGTCGTCGCTGCGGCCCGGAGGATCATGGAGAACGCCGACATCGAACAGGAGGACTGACCATGGGACGATATATTGCAAGACAGCCGAACGGGCTACTTTGTCGTTTCTCCACGGTGGTTGATTGTGTAACCGTTTACAACATGACCGAGGAGGATTATATCGAATTGTGCGCCGAGGAAGCCAGGGAGGAGGCGCGTTTTAACCTCGGCCAAAAGCATTTCGTCAAGCCATTCGAGCGGGTTCTCCAAGACACCAACGGGAACAACATAACCCAGGACGAGTGGGAGAACCTTCTCCGAGAAATGGGACACACTGGTGAGGCGCCAAAACTGGAGGACTGACCATGGAACTCTGCAAGGATTGCAAGCACTACAAGATGACGACGGACGGGCCCTACTGCCTGAGGAGCGCCGGCCATCCGAAGCCGGTCTCGCCGATCATGGCGAAGGACTGCTTCGAGGAGAGGGCGGCCGGGGAGCCCGAGAGCGCCGTCCCCATGGAGAAGCCCGGGTACGTCCCCAGGACGAAGGTCTGCTCCAAGTGCGGCCGCGAGCTTCCGATGCTTCAGTTCAGCGTGAACCGCCGGATGAAGGACGGACACCAGAGCGAGTGCAAGGAATGCGTCGCGAAGACCGGCAGGAAGAGTCGGCAGCGGCTGAACGAGAGGAAGCGCGCTGAGAGGGACAAGGCGGTACAGGAACAGCTGGAGGCCGGCGTCAAGGTCTGCAAGAAATGCGGCCGGACGCTTCCGCTCTCCGCGTTCGGGAAGGGCCACGCGGCCGACGGCCTCCAGGCGTTCTGCAAGGAATGCAAGGCGGAGCAGGGACGTGCGGCTCTCGCCAAGCGCTGGGCGAAGGAGGCGGACGCCGTCCGGGAGGATGCCGACAGGGAGGTCGTCCGGGAGGATCCTGCGGAGCCCAATCCGATGGTCCACGAGTTCGAGTGCGCCATCCGGAGTTTCGAGGTGCTGAACCCCATCCCCGGCGGCCTGGTGGAGATCCGCCTCGTCGCCGCCCAGGAGGACGTCCAGGGCGCCGCCATGCTGGCGCTCGGAGGAAAGATACTGACCATCAAAATCGGGCTGAAATGAAACTGGAGGATTTCGTGCGCGCCGTCAGGAACATGCGGTCGTGGCAGAAGGCGTATTTCGAGCGCCGGCAGCCGTACTGCATGCAGGAGGCGAAGCGCTGGGAGAAGGAGGTCGACAGGATGCTGGCCGAGGAAACCGAACCGCCGCTGCTATGACCAGGAAGGAGATAGTCGAGAAGTACGTGTCCGGCTACGGATACAGGCGGGTTTCAGGCGAAACCCTGGAGCCCATCATGCCGGTGCTCGTCCTGGACTTGATGTACCAGATCCACAACGAGTGGCTGGCCGAGACCGCGAAGGGGTTCGTCCGGAAGAACCGCTACCACCATCAGAAATGGATGGAGGCCTACAAGGCTTTCAACCGGCGCTTCTACGGCGCCTTCACCGTGGACGAATACGACGAGGCCTGCTTCCTGATGGACGACTTCGAGAGCGTCATGGCGAACGACCTGACCATCGCGAGGGTCGCCGTCATGGGCTGCTTCCCCGAACTGGAGACCGACCAGCGCATCGCGCTCGGGACGATATCGGTCTGCAACACACTCTGCCACATCGCGAATGCGTTTTGGCATAACGTCTTCAGGAAGCCGCACCGCGACGTCACCGGAAGGGTGGTCGTCGGCGACCCGCTTCCGAACGCGGACATCGAGTCGATGATCCATCACTCCATCCGCCTGATGAACGAATACTACCGGTCCATCGGAGGGACGCGGACGTCGGCCATCGCGCCGAAGTCGGTGGTCGACACCATCGACGTCATGATACGCCACATCTGGGACTGGCTAAAGGAGAACTGATATGAAGAAGATATTGTTCAGCGACAGGTATGGGCTCACGCAGGCCGTGCTTGCCGGCAAGAAGACCATGACGAGGAGAATCATACCACCCATCGAGATTGATTGGAACCGGCGGGGAAAGGTCACCCTTCCCGTGTCTCGTCTCAAAGGCGAAACGCTCTTCATGGACGCAAGCGGCGTCCTCGATGAGGAATCCGAATACCCGGCACCCGCAGAGTATCAACCCAAGTTCTTGACCGGCGAGACCGTCGCCGTGGCGCAGTCGTACAAGGATGCCGGCCTCCCTCCGGGATACATCATCGATGAGTTTCATCCGAATATCGAATATGAGGCCGGCTGGAGGAACAAGATGTTCGTCCAGGCCGTCCTGATGCCACGCCTTGTCCGCATCGTGAATGTCCGCATCGAACGGATGCAGGACATCACCTCCGAGGATTGTTTCCGCGAGGGAATCTTCAGGTTCAATCTGCACCACCACGAGCGGTATGCCTACACCGTCCGGCGCAAGATTGGCGACGATGAGACGATTGTCGAATTCAAGCCCTTCGACTCTCCCCGTGAGGCCTTCGCCTCGCTCATTGACAAGTTGTCCGGCAAAGGGACATGGGAGAACAACCCCTTGGTGTACGTCTATGAGTTTCAACTTGTGAAATAGATGCCAATGAAAGCGCCTAACATTGTGAACGACCTCACCGGATCCACCACCAAAGCCGTGCCGATTTCCGACGGTCGGTTGATATCGGAATCGCTTGCGAAGATGAACTCCGTAACGGTCGAAACAGTCCTCGGTCTTATCAGCCGAGACGACGACAGCGAACTCGCGAAGGCCGTTCGGCTGGACCTTCGGGACGGAGGTCCGAGACTGCTTGGGATTGACCTGTGCAATGGATATGTGACTTCTGTTATCACACAGCCGAGTGGTGAAAGCACCGGTTCCTTCGTCATCGTGAGCGAGGAGACCAGATTCGATGGTGGTGGGTATTGTCACTACATCGGACTCCGGCGTATCAGGAAAGGATGAGCGCCATGATACCGAAACAGACCGAGTTTACGAGACGGATTCCCGTCCTGTCCAGGAAGCAGGAGGAGATCGATGCGAAGGTGGCCAGGAAGATGGTCTATGCCTGGGATGTGCTGCATGATCCGGAGCGCCTCCGCGAGGTGTATTTCAAGAACGCGCGCAGGCTGTCCAATCCACGGTACTGGGAACTGCTGAGGACCGTATGGGTGGCCGCCGGATCCACGGACACGGCTGACCTGTTCCGTCCGTACTTCCAGTCCCTGAGGACGTGCCAGTCGTGGTTCATGACGGTTGAGGACGCCGCAGCCCTGGAGCGGATGAAGTTCCCGCTGAAGGTGTGGCGTGCCTACGACCGGGAGCCGGACCCCGGCATCTCCTGGACGATAGACAGGGAATGGTGCGAGGCATACGCGAAGGTGCATAACCGGTCCATCAAGGAAAGAGTGGTCGAGCGTAGTGAGGTGTTCGCTTTTGTAAGTCGCCGACATGAGTCGGAAATAATAATACTTTGACGAATGAAAGAGATAATGCTCAGCGACGGCCTGAAGAAGGCGCTGCAGGAAGGAAGGAAGAGTACGATGGTCGAGGATGTCCTCCAGGACCAGATGAGAACCTGGTACAACAATCTTCCACCTCTTCCTCCCGGCTGGGTGTATGAGCTGGTTCCGGGAGAGTTGAAATACAATCCCGAGACCCGTTGCTACGAGACGACGATGGAGGCAAAGCCAAGGCAAAAATATATCATCAGGGAGGATTGACATGGAAAAAGACTACAAGATTGGAAAGGACGCATTTGAATTCTTTTTCGGGCTCATTGGGGTCTTCAATCATCGGTCCTTTTTCACCAAGAAACTTTGGAAAAAGGTGGATGGATTCAAGGATGTAGACGAGGCTGAGGTCAAGTGTGCATTTATGGCGCTGTGGACAAGTCAACATCTCGGGATTATTTCCTATCCTGTTGGTGCGTCCTGGTGCAACTATGGCGGCGACAGGGCTTTGTATGATGACTATATCAAGAGGTGGAAACCCGTCTTCATGGCTTACGGGGATTGGCAGTATAAGTCCAGATAGAGAATGAGAAAGTCGAAACACTATTGCTGCGAGTGCGCGTCGTGGCAGCCCGGAACCTGGTGGCGGTCTTCGGCGCAAGGAATCGTAGCTGACGGATCCTGCAAGGGAACCGGTCGCTCCGTGCTGAACTGCCACAAGGCCTGCACCCACTTCGTGCGGAAGAAGCGGACCGGATTCATGGTACACGGCGAGGGCCCGATAACGCCGCAGGAGATAGAGTACATCGCCCGGAAAATCGGCGAAATCATCGAGGATAATATGTCGACAAATGAGGATATAAAACAGGAAACAGCATAGCGAAGGAAACGCCCTTCCCTGGCGCATTGGTGCCTGATTGGCATTTGTGCGCGGTTATATGAAGGGCGTATGAATGAGCGAGAGACGAAGAATCAACCTCTCCCTGCGAGAGGAGACATACGACGAACTCCAGCAGGTCGTCCGTGATTACCACTTCAGGAATGCGTGCGAGGTGGTAAATACTCTCGTATCCATCTTCCTGAAGAAGGTCAGGAATCCGTATCAGTCCGCGACGGCGGGGGCGCCGGAGGACGAGGATGAGCGGTACATCAGGGAGATGTTCGATGAATTCGAGACGTGGGAGCCGACGCCCCAGGCCGGTCACGCCCCGGTAATCAAGCGGCCGAGGAGGATCAAGTGATGGCGAAGGACGAGGACTACAAGAGGATGATCCACACGGTAAGGTGGCTGCGGCTCCGGAAGGAAGTCCTGACCAGGCACCCCGTCTGTGAGATGTGCGAGAAGGAAGGCATCCTGTCCCCGGCCGTGGAGGTCCATCACGTCGTACCTGTCGAGACAGGGCTCACGCGCATGGAGAAGGAGAACCTGATGTACGACGCGCACAACCTGATGGCGCTTTGCCACGCCTGTCACGTCTCCGTCCATCAGGAGATGGGCAAGGGAACGAAGGCCGGCGCCAGGGAAAGGAACGACGAGAAGTCCGCGGCGGCGTGCCTGAAACTTTTCGGAGAGGCGGGGGTGGTTTTTTGAAATGGCCCCTCCTGGCTCTAAACCTCGCCGCCCGTCTTTTTCACGCGCGTGGTGTTTTTTAACCCATTTGGGGGAGAGGGGCCCGCTGGGGCTTTGTTTTTAAGATTTTTTAAGAAAGAAGGACGTTTTTATGTCGAAATTCGAGACGGAATCCGAGCGCGCAATCGACCGTATAAAGCGCTACATCACGAAAATCCTCCGTGATGCAGGTGCCTATGACGCCACGCTCGGCTACCAGATCGAGCTGGTGGCAACTGACATCTACTTGTTCCGCTCTATAAGGAGGTCTCTCTTTGATTCCATCGACAAGCAGATGACCATCAAAGAGGAGAGTCGGGAGGGGAAGCCGAGGCTCAAGCCGAATCCGATGATCTTCCAGCTGCGCGAGCAGTCGAAGGTCGTGGCGAAGAACCTGGATGCGCTCCTGATGAACGTCAAGTCGAAGAAGGACCGGAAGCAGGCTGAGGACTCGCTGAGCGAGTTCATGAAGTCGATGTCTGACGATGATGAGAAATGACCGATGAGGAGAAAGAAGGGCTGCGACGCCTGAAGGAAGACGTGTCACGCCGGCTCCAGGAGTCGGCGGTGATGCTGTGCTCGGTCCATCAGACGGCGCTCTTCGGAACCGACAAGCGAATCGGGGACTATGTCACCGAGGTCATCTGGAATCCGGAGAAGCACAACCTCTATGAGATTCTCGGGGTCAACCGGTTCTTCTATCTTCTGGGGAAATATGAGTGGCGTCCTGGGAAGGTGCGCCACTTCTTCAAATTCTACGAGGCGCTGCGCTTTTCCGGCGTGGATCACCGGCGCCGGTACAAGCTGACGCCGATTCAGGCGTTCATCTTCGGCAATATCTTCGGATTCTACAACGCCGAGGGATTGAGGCTCATCCGCGACGTCTATCTCTTTGTTCCGCGAAAATTCTCGAAGACCACCTCGGTGGCATCCCTGGCCATCTACGACATGCTGTTCGGCGACAGCAACGCGCAGGCCTACGTCGGCGCGAATTCCTATTCCCAGGCGAAGATATGCTTCGACGAGATCCGCGCCATCATGAGGGATATCGACCCTTCCGGAATGGCCATCCAGGTGAACCGCGAGCAGATCTTCTTCAAGCAGGGCGGACGGGATTCGTTCATCCGCTGCCTGGCGTCCAATGCGAAGACGCTCGACGGCCTGAACGCCTCGCTCGTCATCATGGACGAATACGCCCAGGCGAGAGACACTGCGACCCATTCCGGCGCAGACCTGAAGAACGTCCTCACCTCGTCCATGGGCGCGCGGCGCCAGCCTCTGACCGTCGTCTGCACCACGGCTTCCGAGGTTATCGACGGCCCCTTCGCCCGCGAGCTCGACGGCGTGATGCAGGTCCTTCGCGGGGAGATGGAGAACGACAGCATCTACGCGGCCCTGTTCCTTCCGGACGTGGACGATGAGGAAGGAGATCCGAAGACCTGGAGGAAGGTGCAGCCGCATCTCGGCGTGACCGTCCGCGAGGATTTCTACCAGAAGGAATGGGCGAACGCGCAGCTCTCAGCCGATAACCGGATGGTCTTCCGGACGAAGCTGCTGAACATCTTCGCCATTAGCGAGCGCGCCGCGTGGATCACTCCGAAGGTGATATCGAAGGCAACCAGGAAGATGGACTTGAGCGGATTCCTGGGGAGGCCGCCGGCGATGTGCGCCATCGACCTTTCCGAGAGCGACGACTTCTCCGCCGTCGGTTTCAGCGTCTATGACTCCGCCCAGAAGGCGTACTATTTCGTCGTGAAATACTTCTTCCCAGAAGGCGCCCTGGAAGGGCATCCGAACGAACGCCTGTACAGGATCTGGGCGGAGCAGGGGTGGCTCACCCTCACGCCGGGCGACGTCATCGACTACAAGGTCATCGTCAACTGCGTCCTCGATGCGAACAAGTACCTGCAGATACTGTCAATCGGATTCGACCCGTGGAAGAGCCAGGAGGTCGTGAACATGCTTGCGGCCGCCGGTGCGAAGAACGTCCTGAAGCCGGTCCGTCAGACCTATGGCTATTTCACGGCGCCGGTGCAGTCCTTCGAGCATGGAATCAAGACCGGCAGGATATTCCTGGACGAGAATCCTATCAATGCGTTCTGCTTCGGGAACGCCGTCCTTGATGAGGACAATCTCGAGAACAAGAAACCCATCAAGCGCTCTCCGGAGAGAAAGATTGACGGCACGATCGTTTCCCTGATGTGCCTCCGGCAGTTCATCGACTACGAGCGGTAGGGTACCATTTGAGGCTTTGTGCGCGGATTGTAGGTAAACATCCACACGCATGAGCATTTTCACGCGCATATTCCGCCGGGAGGATCCTCCGGCGCCTACGCCCAAGCAGGAGGCCGAGAGACCGGCGC
>JAEEGJ010021408.1_pt1 | contig 13919 bp, 14 predicted proteins | sample 8958761 | NCBI WGS metagenome assembly JAEEGJ01 (sample SAMN16246546, study PRJNA631951) | gut metagenome | biome: gut microbiome; feature: rumen; material: RS-attached | host: Bos | place: Iran: Karaj | collected 2018-10 | reverse complement strand
TCACGGCGATGTCCATTTTGTCAGATACCACTGAGATCACCGATGTCCTTGGCCTGTCCAGGGGTGCCCCCACTATCCTCAGCCCGCTTATGGATGACAGTCCCTCATAAAGGAGCTCCGTCATGCGCCTCTCGTTTTCCTTGATTGCCCTGAGGTTCTCTCTGACATAGCTGACGCTCTCAGCCAGGGCAAGGAGACCGGGCAGGTTCTGTGTTCCTGCCTCAAGCCTGTCAGGAAGCGTCACGGGGACATCCTCGCTGTCACTCTGGCTTCCGGTCCCGCCGCTGATTAGCGGAGGAATGCTCAGGGCAATGTCTTTCCTGAGGGCTATACCACCGGTTCCCTCCGGACCCAGAAGTCCCTTGTGCCCGGAGAAGACAACAGCCGCGATATGGTTCTCCTCCATGTTGAGATCGACATTAGGAATAGCCTGAGCCGCATCAAAGATGAGCAATAAGTTGTTATCATGAGCAAATTGGGCTATCTTTTCAATATCCTGGATGGCACCTGTGACATTACCTGCGGCGCAGATGACCATTGCCTTGGTATTAGGCCTGATCAGATCCTGTGCCCTTTCAAGGATGATGTAGCCCTCCTTGTCACACGGGATCCTTGAGAACGGGATTCCCCTCTGCACAAGCGGCCTCATCACGCTGTTGTGCTCACATGAGGAGACAAGCACATGGTCGTCCTTCGTGAACAGTCCACTGATGACCAGGTTCAGGGACTCCGTGACACCGCTGCTGAGACAGACACATTCAGGAGAGGAGAATCCCAGCATCTCTGCCAGATTCGACCTAAGGCCGAAGAGCCTGTCAAAAACAGGGAACTCACCTTGTCCGCTGGTCCTGTTTATGTTGGTGCAGTCCCTCTCCAGGAATGTCTTGATGACATCCCCTATTCCGGGAGCCTTGGGGAAACTGGTGGCGGCGTTATCCAGGTAAATGCGTCTCATGGTGCCATTATAGCACAAATCCCATTGTATTTTTGAAAATCCAATGATAGCATTTCTGTTGGAGCAGATATGTTGCATACTGTTGCATGCTATCTGAAAGGAAGGGAAAATGACTATTTCCAAGGAAAAGAGGAATCTCGCCATCGCGGGAGGCCTCATCGGAATCATCGCTGTAGCTCTTGTTCTTCTGGGGAACCCCAAGAACATGGGTTTCTGTATCGCCTGCTTCATCAGGGATATCGCCGGAGGAATAAAGCTCCATACCGCAGCCCCTGTCAGATATGTCAGACCTGAGATAATCGGCCTGGTCCTGGGCTCATTCTGCATCAGCCTGGCCACCAGGGAGTTCAACGCAAGAGGAGGCTCCTCCCCGATGCTTCGTTTCTGCATCGGCGTCATGGTCATGATCGGATGCCTTGCATTCCTGGGCTGCCCGTTCAGGATGGTGCTCAGGCTCTCTGCAGGAGACCTGAATGCACTCATAGGACTTCTGGGCTTTGCCTCGGGAATCGGATGCGGGTCATTCTTCCTGGCAAAGGGTTTCTCACTCGGGAGATCACACAGGCAGGCACCGCTTGAGGGAGCCGCTATCTCAGCCGTCAATGTGATCCTGCTGCTTCTGGTCCTGATCGCCCCTGCCCTGTTCGCATTCTCCGAGTCAGGTCCGGGCTCCATGCATGCCCCGATCATCATATCGCTCTGCGCGGGTCTGATCGTAGGCGTTCTGGCTCAGAGAACCAGGATGTGCATGGCAGGCGGATTCCGTGACATATACCTTCTCAAGGACGGGACACTGATCACAGGATTCATCGCGCTGTTCATCTGCGCCCTGATCATGAACCTGGCCACAGGAAACTTCAAGCTCGGCTTCACAGGCCAGCCGGTTGCGCACAGTGCACACGTCTGGAACTTCCTCGGGATGTTCGTCTGCGGACTTGGATGCACCATGCTCGGCGGATGTCCGCTCAGGCAGCTGATCCTTGCCGGAGAGGGAAACAGCGACAGCGCCATCACGGTCGTGGGACTTCTGACCGGTGCTGCCATCTCCCATAACTTCGGACTTGCAGGCTCTGCTGACAGCGTCGTTGAGGGAGCTTACAAGGTCGGAGGAATCAGCACGAACGGAAAGGTCGCAGTCGTGGCCTGCATAGTGATCCTGCTCGCAATCGCATGCGCAAAGACATTCGGAAAGAAGAAGGAGGACTGATATGGAACTTGATTGCAGAGGACTTAGCTGCCCGGAGCCTGTCATCAGGACAAAGAGAGCCATCGCCGATAAACCGGAGAGCATTGAGGTCCTGGTTGACCAGAGAGCACCCCTAGAGAATGTATCGCGCTTTCTCAAGGCAATGAAGTATAATGTTGTTGCCGAGGAGAAAGACGGAGAATGGAAGATAAAGGCAACAAAATGATGGTGGCGACATTCGCCAATCATTACGGTGCCATGTTATTCAGGAAAACCGTGGGTGCCGGATGCACATTGCGTCCGGTTCCACGTAATCTGTCCTCCTCCTGCGGGACCTGCGCTTTTTTCAGCGGTCCGTTCAAGGAGGAGTACCTGAACCAGAATCTCGAGGCCGTCTACGAGGAAAAGGACGGCAAATTCATCAAGATCTATGAAAACTGACGTTAAACTGACAAGTATGGTAAAGACTTCCGGCTGTGCCGCGAAGCTGCCGCCGGAGAAGCTCCACAGGGTCATCGACAACCTGCCCCTGATGAAAAGCGACAAGCTGCTTGAGGGCTTTGAGAGCGCCGATGATGCCCTTGTCTATCAGGTGACAGATGACATCGTGTCAGTGCAGACTGTGGACTTCTTTCCTCCGATGGTAGACGATCCGTTCATCTTCGGCGAGGTTGCTGCCGCAAACGCCCTCTCCGATGTCTATGCCATGGGCGGAGAGCCTGCCGTGGCCATGAACCTGCTCTGTTTCCCGTCCTGTCTTGAGCTTGATGTGATGGACAAGATCCTCCGAGGCGGAATAGCCAAGGTCAAGGAGGCCGGGGCAGTCATAGCAGGTGGGCACACAATCGCCGACCCCACCCCCAAGTACGGGCTCTGCGTCACAGGCTATATGAGGAAGGACGAGGTCTGGTCAAACTCAGGTGCCCGCATAGGTGATGCGGTGGTTCTGACAAAAGCACTTGGAGTGGGCATAGTGAACACCGCGGCAAAGGGCGGAGAGGCATCGAAGGAGAGCATCGATGCCGCAGTTGACTCCATGACACGGCTGAACAAGGTTGCCAGAGACACAGCCAGAAAGTATGCGGTCCATGCCGCCACCGATGTCACAGGATTCTCACTCGCAGGGCACTCCCAGGAATGCGCCGCAGCCTCCAATGTTTCGATTGAGTTCGACATCAACACGCTTCCCATAATTGATGGTGCACGCGAGCTTGCAATGTTCGGTTTCATCCCCGAGGGACGGTACACCAACGAGGATTATCTCTTTGACAAGGTGAGATTCGAGCAAGGCATCTCCCAGGACCTGATAGACATAGCGTTCGACCCTCAGACCTCGGGTGGGCTTCTTCTCTTCATGCCTGAGGAGGATGCGAAGGCCTTTGTCCGTGAGATGGACAGGCCCTACTGCAAGATCATAGGCAAAGTTGTCCCCAAAGCAGACAGGGATGTGATATTCAGGCTTTAGTCATCTGCCGCGTACAGTATCGTCATCAGGAAGATAAGAGTCATAGTCTATCCTGGCAGGTTTGGAGGACTTGACCGTCACTTTCTCAAGTCCCTTGATGTCCCTTCCGTCGGCTTTTCTCGTGGCATAGACATTCACAGGTTTGGGACTCTTCTTCCCAAGGATGATCCAGAAAGAGCCATTGCCTCCCTTGGCCGCAGGTGCCGCGGAATACTCCATGACCACATCACTGGCTTTCAGGGCTGCCTCCACAATCCCGGGGATGATGGGCTCACCATCGCTGTGGTTGCCCTTCCCCACCACTATCTCGACTTTCTTCAGGCCCTTGAAGACGCACTCCTCCAGAAACTCATCCACAAGAGATGCTATGTCATCGCGCCCGGGTCGCTTTCCGTGAAGGTCACAGCTTCTCTGCGGTGAGCATTCCCTCAGTAGTGAGAGCGGCATCTGCTCTATCTTCTGGACCACGCTTGAGGCTCCCGGAGTGTACATGTCATAGACCTTGCCGCTCAGCGGCTTGATCTGGTCCGGCTTGGTGGTGACCGGTTTCTCTTTTGCAGGTTTCAGCTTCACATCCTTGAATGGAAGATACTTGTCATCATCCTCAATGTACTGCCTTGCGGAGAACCTCTGGCTTGAATCCGGCGTCTTTCTCTTCTTTCCCATATGGACAGTTTCAACCATTCAGGTCTTTTAATCAATGATAAACGCAACTTATTTGCTTATGCCCAAATAATGTAAAAATTTTTAGTAAAAAATTACAAAAAAATTTTAAAAATTTTTCGAAAAAAGTATTGCATCTTTTCGGAGGCTGTTGTATAGTCACTAATGTCAGCGCGAGGCCGCAGCGAGACGCAAGTAGCGCAGCGCAGAGCGCGGGCGAAGTGCGTGGCGTAAAGGCGCAGCCGGTAACGCAGGACGCAAGCCCCACGAGGGTCGCAGGAGCCGCAAGGACCCAGGACCCGTAAGGACCCGAAAGGACCGCGAGGTACGAGAGGGTCGCAGGGGGGCAGGCAGAAGAGCGCGGTCGCGTCGCAGCGCACATTTTTGGGCGAACCGAAAGGAGCGCCCATTTTTTTTGCCTTTTTGCCCAAAATCAATCATGTTTTCCTTTCCTGAACGAGGCATCACCTGTACAATGAACAGGATGTTCGAACAATACAAGCACTTTGACATGTCGCGCAGGATAATGCGCATGCATCTCAGGCCGCTGATCTGGCTGCTCTGCATGCCTGCCCTGCTCTCTCACCGGAACCATCTGGAGAAGATCAACATGGAAGGCATAAAGCCGCCCTATCTTCTTCTGTGCAACCACAACGCATTCATGGACTTCAAGGTAGCCACAAAGGCCACCTTCCCCCACAGGGTCAACTATGTCGTGGCAATTGACGGATACCTGAAACGTGAATGGCTGCTGCGTTTCATAGGATGCATCTGCAAGCGAAAATTCACGCGTGACTCCACCCTTGTCAGACAGCTCAGGGAAGTGGCCAGACGCGGGGACATCCCGGCAATCTATCCGGAGGCCCGCTACTCACTGTGCGGAACCACAGCGGTTTTGCCTGCTGCGGTCGGAAAGCTCGCAAAGTTCCTTAGGATTCCTGTTGTGACGCTGATCTGCCACGGACATCACATCAACTCCCCTTTCTGGAACCTTCATGACAGGAAGGTAAAGGGCACCCAGGCAACCATGAAGTGCCTTTACACGGCCGAACAGCTTGCCGGAGCCAGCTCTGAGGAAATCTACAAGAGGATAACCGATGAATTCAAGTACGATGAGTACGAGTGGCAGAAGCAGAACAACATCAGGGTGACATATCCCAAGAGAGCCGAAGGCCTTCACAAGGTGCTCTACCAGTGTCCTCACTGCATGACCGAGTACAAGATGACAAGCCATGATGACATTCTGGAGTGCTCCGCCTGCGGAAAGAAGTGGCACCTTGGCGAGGACGGGCAGCTGAGCGCAGCCGAGGGCGTGACCGAGTTCAGCCATATCCCATCCTGGTATGAGTGGCAGCGCGCAAACGTGCGCAAGGAGGTACTGGACGGCACCTACAACTTCAGGTGCACCGCCCACGTGGACATCCTGCCCAAGGACAGGTACATCCCCATAGGAAAGGCAGAGCTTGTCCATGACATGGAGGGCTTCACGCTCAGAGGCTCGCATGAGGGAAAAGACTACGAGGTCAAATGGCCTGCTTCCGAGCTTTACTCCTGCCATATCGAGTACGATTATCTGGGCAAATACGGGGACTGCGTGGACCTGAACACCCTGACAGACACCTTCTACATCTATCCGGAGGACTGTGATTTCTCAGTGACCAAGTTCGCCCTGGCCACGGAGGAGCTCTATCAGCACTTCAATGACGGAAGCGTCGGCTGATCAGAAAAGAAGTATCACTCCTGCCACAGACACCAGCGTTCCTATCACTGACAGCACAGACAGCCTCTTCTTCCTCATTATGTCTATGGGAATCAGGAACAGAGGGCTTGTCTGAACAAGGCTCTTAACAACACCTACAGGTATAAGTTCCATGGCCCCTATTGACAGAGTCATTGCAAAAACAGGGCCAGCAGCTGACGCACAGACCATCATAAGGACATAGTGCCAGTCCTTGAAGGCAGCAAACTGGACACTGTAGTCCTTTCTCTTTATGAAACCGAACACAATCCAGGCCGCAAGTCCTCCGGTGAGCCTCAGAAGGTTCGTTGAGACCGAAGGCAGGCTGGAGAGAGCCGCCTTTGCCATGATATCTGCAACGGACTGAAGGACAGCACCTGATACCGCACACAGGATTCCGGCCTTGAGAGAGATTCTCCTGTCATTATCAGATGCGCCCTTGGATCCTGCGACCATGAGAGAGACGCCTATCACGGTAACCGACATGCCTGCGACCTGCATCGCTTCCAGGCCTTCTCCGAAGATAAGCAGTGACATGATTGCCGTCAGCGCCGGATTGAGCGTCATGATCACTGATGTCTCCCTGGCGCCCAGACCGACAATAGCCTTGAACATGAAGTAATCACAGAGAAAATAACCCACAAAACCCGAGCCGAAGGCCACCGCATAGGTGTGCCACGGATAGCCGGAAGGAAGTCTTCCGTCGAAGATGAACACCAGAGCCAGGGACATTGGAACGGCAAGGAACATCCTCACATAGCCTATCATGTCGGAGGTCAGCTTCTCCCCCATCTTGTTGTACAGGCTTGTCCCTGCCGCGCTGAGCAATGCGGCACACAGCGCCATGATCTGTCCCCTGAGCATGTCCCCTCCGGAAGAGAACTCTACACTGGAAAGGGGAAAACTACAATCGGTACGTCTGTTTTGTCATGAATGCAGGGTTTTTCAGCCAGAAGAGGTAGAAACAAATTGCAAAAAAGCCGTACAGAGGTTATCTTTCTCTTATGGAGGATTAATATGGAGTATTGTTCTAGGATCGTTTTAGTTGATAAAGGCGTAGAGGTCTTCGGACCAGAGGCTAAGGAACTCATCAAGCTCATTGACACACAGAAGTCAATCAAGGGAGCAGCTGCAACAATGAAGATCAGCACCGCCAGGGCTTGGAAGTACATCAGGGCTATCGAGAAGGTCATCGGTGAGGGAGCCATCGTGAAGAACAACAGAGGCGCGGACAGCTACAATGTCCACATCTCACCTGCATGCAGAAACCTTCTTGAGAAGTATGAGAGCTTCGAGAAGCAGTGCCAGGGAGCAGCAGAGGAGTATTTCAAGCAGATTTTCTGATGATCTGAGCCTTTGATTGATTAATAAAAGACGGGCTGACGCAGGACTCATGACAGCATGAGCTGTGTCTCAGCCCCTTTTTTTTGGGGAGAATAACATGAAGTACAAGAAAGTAGTAGTCGCCGGAGGCGGCGTGCTCGGAAGTCAGATCGCATTCCAGTCAGCTTATTGCGGATTTGATGTCACAATCTGGCTCAGAAGTGAGGGATCAATCGGCCGCACCCAGCCCAAACTGGACAACCTGCGGGATGAATACAACAAGATCATCGAGATCATGGACACCCCGGAGGGCAAGAACCCTGCAGTCTGGGCACGCGGAATAGCTGACGTGGAGTCCTTTGACAAGGAGAAGTGCCTGAAGAAGGTCGAGAAGGCCTACAAGGGAATCAAGCTTGAGCTGGACATGGCAAAGGCATTCGAGGATGCCGACCTTGTGATCGAGTCAATGGCTGAGGACACAAAGGAGAAGATCGCCTTCTATGAGAAGATGAGACAGTATCTTCCTGAGAAGACCGTGGTTGTAACCAACTCATCCACTCTCCTGCCATCTACATTCGCCAAATACACAGGAAGACCAGAGAAGTATCTCTCACTGCATTTCGCGAACCACATCTGGACGAACAACACAGCCGAGGTCATGGCACAGGCCCAGACAGACTCAAGGTATTTTGATGAGATCATCCAGTTCGCAAACGACATCAGGATGGCGGCCCTTCCGGTGCTGAAGGAGAAGAACGGATACCTGCTGAACTCCATGCTGGTCCCGTTCCTTCTGAGCGGACTTGACCTCTATGTGAACGGTGTGTCGGATCCGGAGAGCATCGACAAGGCCTGGAAGCTCGGAACAGGAGCTCCCAGAGGACCGTTCGAGATCTTCGATGTGGTCGGAATCAACACTGCATACCACATTGTCATGCAGTACCAGAAGGTTCCCGGCCTGATCAGCCCCCTTCTCAAGAAGATGCTCATGCCCTACAACTTCAAGGGTATGGAGAAGGTCCTGAAGAAGTATCTGGACGAGGGAAAACTCGGCAAGAGCTCCGGAGAGGGTTTCTACAAGTATAACTGAGAACAGAGTCTCATCCTCTTTTACGTGCAACAGCAGAGAACCTGCGGAGCTTGGCCAGAAGTGACTCGCTCTTTGGCAGGTTCTCTTCTTCTGCCCTTCTGTATTCATCTATTGTCTTACACGCATCAAGATAGTGATTGTCCAGCATCCTGACTCTGGCGCTCAGCTGCTGAATGATTAGGATGACCTTTGCGGGATTCTCTCTCACAAATGTGTTGAAGTCCTCTATGGTGAGTCTCTTCGCAACAACGTTATCATCGAGAGCAATGGCAGATGCTATTCTTGTGGAGGAGTCTATGAGCTCAAGCTCTCCAACAAAGTCCCCTTCTGAGAGAATGCCTATCTCCTTCTGTGACTCATCACCGTAATCCATGTAGATCCCAACCAAACCTGAAAGAATCTCATACATGCATGTGGCAATCTCTCCCTGACGAAGAAGTGCCTGGTTCTTCTTGAATTTCACAATCTCCATATACTATTGTCCCCTCACATTGTGACCCCGGTATAATCCAGTACCAGCTTCACGAATAGCAGGCCCGTGACAACCAGCATTACAGGTCTGACTATCTTGACATCCTTCTTGATTGCCAGACGGCTACCGATAAAGTTGCCCAAGACCGAGAACAGCGCACAGACAATTGCAACCTCATAAGCAACGAAACCGAACCTGACAAAATTGAACAGGGCCGCCAGGTTTGATGCCCAGTTAACTATCCTTGCATTGCCACAGGCTTTCTTAACCTCAAGACCTGCAATCATGATGAAGCCGAACTGCATGAACATTCCCGCACCCGGACCATAGAAACCGTCATAAAAACCAACCACAAGACCTATCAGGGACCCTAGAATGATGTATGCGGCATTGGACCTTGTCTTCTCTGTCTTGGGAGAATAGTCCTTCTTGAAGAACACCAGAAGAGCCACTACGGGAGTTGCAATGAGCATTATTATATTGAATACCTCTGTGCTTAGCCCAAGTGCCACCTTACTGCCAAGAAAGGATCCTATCAGGGCGCAGATCACAGAAGGAATAAGGCTTATAACATGGACGTTGCCCGTCCTCATATAGTTGATTGATGCGACCGTACAGCCAATAAAAGACGAGAACTTGTTTGTTCCCAACGCATACTGATCTCTGATTCCGACTGCCTGATAGGAATTGAGACTTATAAGTCCGCCGCCACCGGCAATTGAGTCAATAAAACCCGCGAGGAAAATCAAAGGACAAAGGATCAGAAGCCTAACCATGAATTCATTATACACAAAAACTTTGAATTATGCTTCAATGAATGGCATGGGAGACACAAAATGGCAATAGAAAAAGTCAAAGAATTCTTCAGAAGCTTCGGAATGGAAAACAGGATAATGGAGTTCAATGTATCAAGCGCAACCGTTGAGCTTGCCGCTCAGGCACTTGGCTGTGAGCCCTGCAGGATAGCAAAATCTCTTTCATTCATTACTCCGGATGGTCCGATTCTGGTTGTTGCTGCCGGAGATGCTAAGATTGATAATCCCAAATACAAGGCACAGTTTGGCACAAAGGCAAAGATGCTTACTCCTGATCAGGCCATAGAGCTCATTGGCCATGCTGTCGGCGGTGTATGCCCGTTTGCCATCAATGAAGGAGTCAAAGTCTATCTGGACAATTCTCTCAAACGTTTTGAGACCGTGTTCCCGGCCTGCGGAAGCAGCAACAGCGCCATTGAGCTTACGTTGGAGGAGCTGGAGAAGTATTCCTCAGCCGTCAGCTGGATTGATGTCTGCAGGCTTCCTTCCTGAGCACCCTCTCAAGAAGAAATGAGACAATCAAGGCACTCGATACCGAAAAGACAATTCCCAGGAAGATCATCATCTGACCTGCGTTGCCGTTGAATGTGTACAGCGCACCGGGTGAGGACACCTCTCCGTCTGCGAACAGTACGGACCTTAACAGCGTGTATGCGAAGCTGATTCCCCATGAGACCTCAATTCCCTTTGTCCTGAGCAGGAAAGCCATCAGCTCAAAACCAAGAATGAAGTGCAGTCCCATCTGGCAGACGGCAAGGCTCGCACTGAACCTTGGGTTCTTGAAATGCAGCAGGGAGAAAACCGCCGCGCCTATGAAGCAGTATGCGATAATGCGCCTTCTGCCGGTAGGCATGTAGTCTCTCCTGTAATAAACCGTATATGACCCGCCCAGGAGCATGAACAGGAAGGACTTGACCAAAGACATCAGGAAGCCAAGAGGATACGCCAGTGCCCAGTTGTCTGAGAAGGTGACTTTGAAGCTGTCCGGATTAACCGCCTTGTAGATGAATGAGATCGAAACTGCAGGCACTGCCATTGAAAAGAATCCCAGAAGGAACAGCGGCAGGTAGAATCTCCGTTCCTGCGCGACAAGACGCCTGATGGGAAACCGCATATAGAACTTCATCAGTGCGAATAAGAATAATGTCAGGAAGCCGTAACCGAGCAGGTTCAGCATATGCGGTATCAGGGCAAACCTCGCCAATTTCCGGACTGCGAAGAACAGGAACAGAATATACATGATGAGGAGAAAGAATATTCCGGTCGTCCATTTCGTGGTGCGTCTGGCACGCTCGAATATATCAGCATGCTCCTCTATTTTCTTCTCCTCCTCACGCATCCTTCCGGTCCAGATCCCATGGCTTGCCATGTAGAGTGAGGAGCCGATTCTTCCTGTGGCAATGATGTGGTTCTGTGACCTGATATGGTACAGGGCCTTGTTAACATCGACATTGTTCTTGGATCTGGTCGTGAACGAGAGACTGAGTTCCGGTGCATGGCCGTATTTCCTGCAGAGCTTCTCGACTATCATCAGCGCATATCCCACTGATTTCAAGCAAAGGCAGATCGAGAACATGTATTTAATCTTCTTCAGCCTGCCGTTCAGGCTAAGGACATCAAAGATCAGGTCTTCCACATCTGCCGGGAGCTCAACACCCTCATTGTTGAATACAAGGCCCAGATACTCGCATCCGTCCAGCTTCTCAGGAGATTTAATTACATCCTCAAACGTCAGAACAGTCGAGCCCTCAAGTCCTTCTGAGAGTTTATTGGCAAAACCCATGCATTTTAGTGTGCTGATTATCGTGTACATCCCTATTCTCCGCAGTCAGAAGTGGCAATGACGGTGATGTGCCTCCCGCCCATGTCTGTGTCATAGACATTCTCTCCGTTTTTCACACGCCTATCAATACCAACCTGCCTCAACATTGCAACAAGTTCCCCGACCTTGTCCTTCGGGACCTTCTGCAGGGTCCTGACAGGAAGAAGATGTCCGTTGGCCTTCACCGTCGTTGTCACGGTACGCACTGGATTGCTCTTCTCCTCCATTGCGAAACGGGCACCCCGCTTGCATCGGTTGCCGCTGAATGTGCCTGTCTTCTCATCCCAGATGACCTGACAGCCGTTCGGGCAGATAGTACATGTGACAGAGCCCTCCTCCGGGAAACCCTTCTTCATGCAGTTGGATTTCTCCTCGTCCCAGGACTCCATGTCCTGTCCTTTTATCAGATGCACTGCGTTGCGCCCAGCAAGCTCCCCCTGCTCCGACACGTAATCTGCGAGATCCATCACATGGCGGGAGTTGCCGCACGAGAAGACTCCAGGGACACTTGTCTGAAGGAACCTGTCAGTATCGACTGCGTTGTTCGGGAAAAGCCTCACACCTATGGTCTGGGCAACCTCGTTCTCAGGAATAAGCCCCACTGACAGCACCAGGGCATCACAGTCAATACGCCTGGCGGTCTCCGGGATGACCTTGCCGTCCTTATCAAGGTCTGAGAGCTCCACGGCCTCCAGACGCTTCTTTCCTATGATCCTCGAGACAGTGGTCCTGACATAAAGCGGGATTCCGAACTCCTGGACGCACTGGCTGACGTTGCGGGCAAGTCCTGTGGGCTCCGCCATGATCTCCGCTATGGCCATAACCTTCGCACCCTCAAGAGTGAGCCTCCTGGCCATGATCAGGCCTATGTCTCCGGAGCCCAGTATCACCACGCGCTTTCCGATCATCACATTGCGTATGTTCACCAGGTTCTGGGCCACTCCGGCGGTGAAGACACCTGCCGGCCTGCTTCCCGGAATGGAGATGTTGCCCCTGGTCCTTTCCCTGCACCCGGTGGCCAGCACTATGGTCTTAGTCTGATATTCCTCAATGCCGTCTTTTGTGTATGCAGAGACACAGTAGGTGCCGTCATCCTGCTTTCTTATGTCGCTTACGTGTCTGGAAAGAAGTATCTCAGCCCCGGAGTCAGAAGCCTCCATTATTGCCCTGGACGCATATTCAGGGCCTGTGAGCTCCTCATTGTAGCGGATAAGGCCAAAGCCGTTGTGGATGCACTGGTTCAGTATCCCTCCGGCCTTGCTGTCACGCTCAAGGACAATCACGTCCTTTGCCCCGGCCTTTCTGGCAGAGCAAGCAGCAGCAAGTCCTCCGGGACCCGCGCCGATTACAAGAACATCACAGGACCTCATCATTTCACCTCCCCGCTGAAAAGCTCGCTTCCGCTGCTCCTGTAGGTTATCTCCTCAGGCTTCATGTGGTAATCGCTGACAAGCATGTCAACGATCTTGGCAAGGCAGTAGCCTCCGTTACAGCGTCCCGTTGTTGCCCACGCCCTGTACTTGATAGACGATATGCTTCTTGCACCGAACCTGTTCTCTATCGCATCGCGTATCTCTCGCCTAGTGACATTCTGGCAGCGGCAGATTATCTCACCATACTCCGGGTCCTGCTCTATCAGCCTCTCCTGCTCCTGTCTTGAGAGGTCCCTGAAGCGGACACGGCCTTTGCGCACCGGATTGAAATCCTTCTTCGGTTCAAGGTTTATATGGCTTCCTATCATCTGGCGCACCATCCTGGCAATGGGTACTGATGCGGTGAAGCCAGGGCTCTCAATGCCAATCAGGTTGATGAGCCCGGGACAGGTCTCCTCTTCCTTAATGACAAAGTCCCTGAAACCTCCCTCGTTCTTCGGGGCCTGCTTGGGCCTGATTCCGCAGTAGTTCCCTATGATGTACCTTCTCTCAATCACAGGCAGAAGCGCCTTTGCCTCTGCAAAGAGTTTGTCCATTATCTCTGCCGTAGTGGCAGTATCATCAGGATCATCCAGGTATTCGGCACTAGGACCTATGATTATGTTGCCGTCAATTGTAGGTGTCAGATGCACTCCCAGACCACCTATGCCCGGCTTAGGGACCGGATAGGCAGGAATATCCATCAGTTTGTCTGCGATCTTATCCAGGATGTAGTACTGTCCACGGCAAGGATATATGGTGTATTTGTCCACTCCGGCCATCGCGGAGACCTTGTCGCAGTAAAGACCTGCGCTGTTGACGATGTACCTGGCCTTGAAAACCCCCTTGGGGGTTGTCACGGAGAAGACATCCCCGTCTTTTTTTATTGCAGTGACCTCGCTCTCAAAGCTGAACTCAACGCCGTTGTCCATGGCATTCTCGGCATGGGCTATGCAGAACTCGAACGGGTCAAAGATT
>JAEEGJ010021407.1_pt1 | contig 13919 bp, 12 predicted proteins | sample 8958761 | NCBI WGS metagenome assembly JAEEGJ01 (sample SAMN16246546, study PRJNA631951) | gut metagenome | biome: gut microbiome; feature: rumen; material: RS-attached | host: Bos | place: Iran: Karaj | collected 2018-10 | reverse complement strand
GGACGGAGAAAACGGGTTCCTGATCGACAATGACCTGAAGAGTTTCGAAACGAAACTGCGCGAACTGATCGCCGACCCTCAGCGGGTGCACCGCGTGGGCGTCCAGGCCTCCAGGAGCATCGTGCGCAGCTGGGAAGACGTCGTCGGCGAAGTGCTCGACCGCTACAACGCGCTGATATCCTCACGAACCCTGATTGCCCGACCCTGATGGGAAAACCCCTCCAAGACACGCTGACCCTGGACGACGCCCTGCGCATCAACGGGCCCATGGCTTTCAACATCATGCTGAAGCCCGCCGGCTCGCTCTGCAACCTCGACTGTCAGTATTGTTATTACCTGGACAAGTCCGAGATCTACGGCGGCCGTGAGCCCCGGATGAGTATCGACATGCTCGAGGAGGTCGTCCGCGAGTATATCCAAGCCAACGATGTGCCCGAAGTGACCTTCAACTGGCACGGGGGCGAACCGCTGATTCTCGGGCTGGATTTTTACAAGAAAGCCCTGGAGTTCGAGCGCCGCTATGCGGACGGAAAAATCATCCACAACACCCTGCAGACAAACGGCACGCTCATCACCCGGGAGTGGGCGGATTTCTTCCGCAACAACGGGTTCCTCATCGGCATCTCCATCGACGGGCCGCGGGACATCCACGACCGGTACCGAAAGGATAAGGCGGGGAAACCGTCTTTCGAAAGGGTCATGGCCGGGTTGCAGCTGCTCCGGCAGGGAGGGGTCGAGTTCAATACGATGAGCACCGTCAACCATTTCAGCGAGGGACGCGGACTGGAGGTATACCAGTTCCTCAAGGGCCTGGGCAGCCGATATATGCAGTTTATGCCGGTTGTCGAACATGTCAAATACCCTTTGGACCGCAACGGGAAGCAGATCAAACAAGCCCGTCCCTTCATCGTCAATCCTTCCGCGGAAGGCTCGGCCCTCGCCCCCTGGTCCGTCAGCGACATCGGATTCGGCCGTTTCATGTGCGACATTTTCGACTGGTGGGTGCGGCACGACGTCGGCGTTTTTTATGTAAACCTCTTTGATGCCACCCTGGCTAACTGGTGCGGAGTGATGCCCGGCAGCTGCTCATACGCCGCGGCCTGTGGCGGCAATGCGGTGATCGAGCATAACGGGGACCTCTACCCCTGCGACCATTTCGTCTATCCGGAATACCGGCTCGGAAACATCACGGACAAAGGAATACGGGAAATGATGCAGTCGGACAAGCAGGTCCGGTTCGGGACAGACAAACGAGGTACACTGCCGGCCCGCTGTATCCGATGCAAGTACCTCTTCGCCTGCAACGGCGAATGCCCCAAGCACCGCTTCAACAAGACGGAGAACGGCGACACCGGCCTCAACGCGCTCTGCGAGGGTTACCGGATGTTTTATTCCCACGTGGAAAAGTACATGGACCTCATGCGCTCCCTGCTGGAGCAGGGACGCGCACCTGCGGAAATCATGTCCCTGTTACGGACGCCGGGCATGGAGGGTTAGGTTCGCATAAGAAACCACCCCCAGAAGGATGACCAGCAGTGCGTGCAGCTCGTGCTGAAGCGTGGCGAACAGCAATCCCGTCTCCCAGCTGCCTCCATAGAGAGAAGAAACAGAAAGCGCCACCAGATAATGGTACGCCCCGATGCCGCCCGGCACCGGAATGACCGAGGCGATGTTGCCGACCGCCGTGAAAAACAGGGCGTCCTCCATCCTCAGGCCCGACAGGTCCGGGACCGCCTTGAGGATGCAGAAACACATCAGCAGGTACATCAGCCAGATCCCGACCGTATAGAGCAGGAACAGACCCTTACGCGGGAGTTTGAAGAAACTGGCGAAACCCCGGCCGACGGAACTGAGGGCGTCAGCGACCTTGCGGCATACCGCATTACGCTCCCGGAAACGGAAAACAGCCCAGAAAAACAGGACCAGCAAAACTACCGCGAGGGCGACCAGCCACCATAATGAGATATTCAGTTTGGCGGAGAGAGGCGTCCAGACTTGTTCGACAAAGAAGGGACCGAATTTGCTCCGGTCCAAGACCAGCGCCAGCACAATCATGACGAGGACCGCGGCGAAATCCCACGCCCGCTCCATCATGGCCGTGCCGAAGGCATCGCCAAATCCCTCTTTTTTCACCACATAGCCGCAACGGATGAACTCTCCGGAGCCGGGCAGCGCCACATTTGCAAGGTTCCCGACATTATGGGAATCCCAGACCCGGAGCCAGGGAACGTCATGACCGGCGGACTTCAACAGATCCCGCCAGCGGGTCGTCCTTAAAACCAATGCGGCGACGGAAGCCGCCAGGAACGGGATCACATAACCCCAGCGCGTGAACTTCAGGCCATCCAGGAAGGCCTTCCAGTCCACGCTCCGGAATGCAATCCATACCAGCAGCACCGCCAGTGCCGCCGACAGGGAGTATTTGACAACATCTTTGGCTTTCGCCGTCATCTCAAGCTTTTATTCAAACTTAATCACTTTCGCCTCATAGCCCAACTTCCGGATGGCCTTTGCAAGGGTCGTCGTGTCCGTTTTAGCCTCGTCGAAAACGATCTTGACCGTCTGTTCGGACAAGTCCACGGAGACATCCTTCACGCCCTTTTCAAAGCCAATGTTCTCCAGGACTTTTTTCTCGCAGTTCTTGCATTCGACGGTGGAGCCATACACTACGGTACGCTTGACCATCTTGGGTTTGGAAGAAGTGGCAAACGCCACCAGAGCCAATGCACAGACAAAAATAGCTAACTTTTTCATGATTTTTATGATTTATTTTATTCTGTTTTCCAAATGGTGACGCGGATACCCGCGTAAATCTTGATGCCCATCAGCGGCCCCCAGACGCAACTGGCGTCGAAACGGTCGCTGAACGGATTGTCCGCCTGAAGGATAGGGCTTGGCTGCCGGTAGTTCGTCAGGTTCTCCCCTCCGACATAGAAATCCACGCCTTTGAAGCGCTTGGTGACCTGCGCATAGAGCAGCGGGAAAGCCGGCGTATATCCATCGGCATACATCCCTTCATATCCCTTCATGAAATCCCAAACCTTGCAGGGGCCGTTGACGGAAGCCGTGAAATCGAAGATCCACTTGTTCAGATGCGTGGCATATTGGACATTCAGCACGCCCTTGTAGCGGCTGGTCATCGGCTTGATGTCGTCCGCGGCCCCCGGTGCCATCCGGGTCTGGCGGGCGTCCGTATAGCGGCCGGTCAGGGTGAGCGTGAGGCCCTCCACGGGCTCGGCGCTGAAATCAGCCTGGAAGTTGTCCGTGTAGGAATGCGCACCGGCCAGCGTGCTCAGCGGGGCGAAATGGATGCAGGGTCCCGGCTGGGGGCCGGCATCGTCGTAATCGAGGATCATCTGCTCCCGGAACTGCGTCCGGAAATAATCCACGCTCAGATAGGTGGAGGTGGAGCCGCCGATATACCAGGTGGCGTTGCCGCCGAAGGTCCAGGCGTCTTCGAGGATGTGGTCCATGAACGCACCGTACAGGGCCTTGCCCGTGGACAGCACGCCGAAATTATCCGTGACCGGGAGGCTGCGGCGCAGTCCCCTTCCCCCGTTGGCACGCAGCACCAGGCTCTCGGAAGGCGCCCACTTGAGCGTCAGGCGGGGCGAGATGCGCACTCCAGCGCCGCTGAACCAGTCCGCCCGCAGGCCCAGGATGGAGCTGAAGGTCGTTTCATCCTCGGAGTGGAAGGTATACTCCCCGAACGCCCCGATATCGGCAAAACGGTTCTTTGGATTGATATGTGCCGCGACCGGGGCCAGGCCGGAATAGCAGGCCCAGACCGCATTCCCGTCCGCTTCCGTGCGGAACTGGGTGGAATAGCCGAAGTCCTCGGCATACAGGTCTGCCATAGCGCTGAGTCCCAGCGTGAAGTGATGCTGATCGACATCCTGGTTCTGGTACAGGAGATTGAGGAACGCCGAATGCTGGGAAGCGTCGTAGCGGCGCGTGGAGAAGTCGCTCGTCATCCGGTGGAAGCCGTAATCGGCCACCAGGGCGACGTTGGAAGTGTTTGCTTCATTGAGCGGGAAACCCGCCTTCAGGTAGCCGCCGAATTCGTTGTTCAGGATCTCGGACGTCCAGTTCCTGGGGAAGGCGGACGACCATCCGACAAAGCCGGCGGTTTCTTTGGGGTCCAGCTGGCCGCCGCGGCGATGGTCCCGGATGATACGGGCGCCGAAACGGATCTGCATCCCGGAAGGATCGAAATAGAGCCAGCGGTTGGCCAGGTTCAGCTGCAGCTGCCTGGGGTCGTCCATAAAACCGTCGCCGTTGTGGTCCATGGGCTTGAAATTGCCGTCCGCATGGCACAGGAGCACGGTACTCCACTTGCCCTCGTCGTCCAGCTGGAGGGAACTGACGAGGTTGATGTCGGACTTGGTGTCGTCCATCACGGACGCCTGGACGTAGAGCGGCTTTTCATCCGTGGGCTTGCGGTGCTCCAGGTTGATCTGGCCCGTCATCGACTCCACGCCGTTGATGACCGAGGTCACGCCCTTGGCGACCTGGATGCTCTCCAGCCATTGGCCGGGGACATAGTTGAGCCCGAATGGGGCCGCCAGGCCGCGCATGGTGGGACGGTTCTCGTCCAGCATCTGCGTGTAGATGCCGTTCTGGCCGAGGAGACGGATCTGGCGGGCGCCGGTGACCGCGTCGGCGTATCCGACCGTCACGCTCGCCGAGTTCTCGAAACTCTCCGCCAGGTTGCAGCAGGCCATCTTGCACAGGCCCGCCGCGGTGATGACCTCGGTGCGGATGTCCTTGCCCTTGGACAGGAAGTTGCCATTGCCGCGGGAGGTGAAGACCGTCTGCTGGAGCGTATCCTTGCGCTCGCCGTAGAGGTTGGTCGTGTCGGGCATCTGCGTCGACGGGGCAGGAGTCTGCGCCTGCATGCCGCAAGGGCGCAGCAGACACAAAAGAGGAAGGATTGACAATAAAAGGATTTTTCTCATATTCAACGTATTAAGGGTATGACTGTCCGGACGGAGCCCCGGAGTACGGGGCCGTCGGCGTCAGACTCTCAATACGCAGATACGGGTCAGGAGGACTCCCCCGCCGGGTGGCGGACCGTGCCCCCTCAGGGTGGTGCAAGGGGCAAAGGCGGCCGGGCAAACCGTCGCCGAGGGAAGCAGCGCAACGCCGGTAAGGGCCGCCTCCGGCACCACCGGGGCATCCGGCCCGCTACCGACGGACAGGACCGCTTCGAAACTGTCCGAACAGCAATCCTCGCCGTCCAGGCACGCGCCTTCCGCGTGTCCGTGGTCGTGGCAATGATGCTCGGGATGGATGCGTTCGCAGTCGCAGCCGTTCAAACCCCAGACCACGTAGGTCTCCCCGTGCTCGGCGTCGCGGTGGACGTCGATCCCGGCGACCGAAAGCAGATACCAGGCTGCCAGCAGGAGGGCCGGCAGCGCGTGGAAAAGACTGGGTCTGTGGTTCTTCGGAGTCATCAGTGCAAAGATAGCGATAAAAAAGTTATATTCATAATCCCCTTTTATGGGGATAATTGATTATATTTGTTTGCTATGGTGGATTTAATGCCCAAATGGAGACTGCTGATCCTGGTTGCCGTCGCGCTCGCGTCGACCTGGGCCATCTATGGTCCGACGCTCCGGATCGCACTGATGAAAGACATCGTGGACAACCCCGAGGCCCGCAAACTCCAGAAGCGGCCCGTGCCCACGCTGGGCGGCGTCGTGGTGTTCTTCGGCATCGCCGTGGGCCTGATGTTCTTCAAGACGATGTTTTACCAGACGGCGCTGCTGCCCGTGCTCGCCGCGATGGTCATCATGCTCTATGTCGGCACGATGGACGACATAATCGGGATTCCGCCGGGCCGGCGCCTGCTGATCGAGATCGCCGTCGCCCTGCTGCTGATCTACGGCAGCCGGAGCACCATCCTCAACTTCCAGGGGCTTTGGGGCATACGCAGGCTGGCCCTCGGCTGGTCCATTCCCCTGACGGTGCTGACCATCGTAGGCCTGATCAATGCCATCAACATGATCGACGGCGTCGACGGCCTGCTGTCCGGATTCGGCATCCTCATCTGCGGCTTTTACGGGCTGCTCTGCTTCCTTGCGCACGACTACAGCAACGCGGCACTGGCGACCGTGACCATCGGCGCCCTGGTGACTTTCTTCCTGCACAACGTCTTCGGCGTCAAGAGCAAGATGTTCCTCGGCGACGGCGGTTCGATGCTCCTGGGCATCCTAGTTTCCTGGCTGGTCATCAGCATCCTGGGCGGGCATTTCCACATCCGGGAATACCTGGACGGGCGCGTGGACTTCAACCTGATCGCCTTCGCCCTCGCGGTCGTCGCCATCCCGGTCGCCGACACGCTGCGCGTCATGACGGTCCGCATCTTCGAAGGGCGCTCTCCCCTCAAGCCGGACAACAACCACCTGCACCACCATTTCATCCGCTGCGGCTTCTCGCACCTGGCGACGACCCTGAGCATGCTGGGGATGGCCCTGCTGATCATCGGCGCCTTCCTGCTATCCTGGGTCCTGGGCGCCTCGGCCGAATGGCAACTGTATACCGTCATCGCCGTGACCGCCCTCCTCGACGGCGGCGGCGCCTGGCTGCTGGGACGGCTGGAGAAGAAGGGCGCGCGGGTGGCGGACCGGCCGGAGAAAAGCGGTTTTTGGATGAGAATCCAGAACAGGATGGATAAAGGGATCGAATGACCGATGAGCAGCCTCGTCCAGAGAATAAGGCAGTTCCTGCTTGAGTTCAACTCGCAGGGCGGGGAGCGCTCGGCCAAGGCCCGGCGCAACGTGTTCTGGATGCTGTTTATCAAAGGTGGGAGCATGCTGGCCGGGCTCATGCTTGTTCCCATCACACTGGATTACGTTGATAACGAGACCTATGGCATCTGGCTGGCGCTCAGCTCCATGACCGCTTGGTTCGCGTTTTTCGACATCGGCTTGAACCAAGGCCTGCGCAACCGTCTGGCGGAAGCGCTGGCACACGACGACCTGGATTTGGGCAAGAAATATGTCAGTACGACCTACGCCTTGCTTACACTTATCTTCATCCCCCTGATGGTCGTTTTGCTCCTGGTTACACCGCTCATCGACTGGGGGCGATTACTCAACATAGAAGTGGGCGATCCGAGCGGATTCGTTTCGGCCGTTGCCATTGTTATCGGCTACTTCTGTCTCAATTTCATCCTGTCTACCATCAACGTCGTCCTCCTGGCAGACCAGCGTCCGGCAGACGCCGCCCTGCGGTCATTCATCCAGCAGGTCGTCTCCATCCTGATCATCTTCATCCTCACAAAGACGACGCAGGGCAGCTTGATCAAGCTCTGTATAGGGCTCTGCGCAGCACCTCTGCTGGTTGTCGGCCTGTTCAACTTCACGCTCTTCCGCGGACGCTACAAGGATATCGCACCCCGATTGAAGGATATCGACTTCAAAACCGTCCCCGACCTGATGAAACTGGGCGTCCAGTTCTTTATCATCCAAATCGCGGCGGTCATTCAGTACCAGCTCTGCAACTTCTTGATTATCCGCCATTTCGGCGCCAATGACGTCACTTCCTACAACATCGCATACAAGTATTTCAGCATCCTTACCATGATTTGGGGAATCGTCACGGCCCCGCTCTGGTCTGCCGTGACGGATGCCGTAGCCAAGCGGGATTTCACCTGGATCCGCAGTTCCGTAAAAAAATACTTGCTGATGTTTGGGCTCATGACCCTCATCGGTCCCTTGATGCTGCTGGTATCCCAACCGGTCTATCATATATGGATCGGAGACAAGGCAAGCATCAGTTTTGCGCTCTCGTTCTGGATCATGCTCTATAACCTCGTATACATGTTCGGGACCATCTTCGTGGATGTTCTCAACGGCGCCGGGGAATTGAAGGTACAGACCATCGCGTCCCTTTTCTCCCCGCTTGTGTTCCTGAGTCTGACCCATCTCCTCATCCGGCGCGGGCTCGGAGTCCCCGCCATCCTGGTCGCTTCGATCGTTTCGAACTTCAACGGTTACCTGCTCGCCCCGCTCCAATACCGGCACCTCCTGAAAAAAAAGCAACTCGTAGATGAAAGTCCTTTGGATTCTTAACTCACCGCTGCCGGAAGCGCGCTGTCTGTTGACCGGTCGTCCCGAAGTATCCAACTCCACGGGCAGTTGGGTGTGCGCCCTCGCCGACGCCCTTTCCAGCGAGAGGGACCTTCAACTGTTCACGGCCGCCCCGTCGCCCCTGGCCGGAGAACTACGAATTCTGCAGGGGGAGGCCATGACCCACTTCGTCTTCCCGCAGGACAGCAATCCCTGGAAAGAGATCCGGGACCGGATAGAACCGGACATAACCCACATTCACGGCAGCGAGTACAAACATTCCCTGGATTATGTAAAATCCTGCGGTGCACGCCGCGTCGTCGTCTCCTTGCAGGGGCTGGTCAGCGAATGTCAGAAAGTTTTCTATGGGGGTATTACAGAAGAAACGCTGCGCAAAAGCATTTCGCTCCGGGATAGGATCCGGAAAGATACGGTCTTCACGCAGCAGGCCGACATGGCCCTCAGGGGCGAATATGAGATGGAACTGCTCCGGACCGTCCAGCATGTCATCGGACGGACGTCCTGGGACAAGGCAGTCAGTCTGGGCATCAATCCGCAGTTGCACTACCATTTCTGCAACGAAGCCCTCCGCGCCCCCTTTTATTCCGGGCGCTGGAGTTATTCTTCCTGCGTGCCGCACCGCATCTTTGTGTCCCAGGGGCATAATCCCATCAAAGGAATCCACCAATTACTTGAAACGCTCCCCCTGGTTCTGGAACAGTATCCGGATACCCATGTCCGTATCTCCGGGCCGAATGTGTTGCGAGGCAACTCCCTCAAAGACCGGATGCTCCGAAACGGATATGCCTGCTTGCTGAGCGACCGGATCCAACGCTATCATCTGGACAAGGCCGTACAGTTCATCGGGGAAGCCGACGCGGAAAAGGTCAAGGCTGAACTCCTGTCTGCCAACGTCTTTGCACTGGTTTCGATCATTGAGAACAGTCCCAACTCCCTCTGCGAGGCGCAGATACTCGGGGTTCCCTGCGTCGCCTCCGATGTCGGCGGGACGGCGGACTTGATCCCGAATCTTTCCTGCGGAAGCTTGTATCCGTTTGAAGATCCTTCCTGCTTGGCCGGACGGATCCTTGACATTTTCCGGGATTCACCCCGTTTCGACAATACGGAGATGCGGTCCGTCGCGGCTAGGCGGCACGATCGCAATGCCATCAAACAAGACCTGCTGACGATTTATGGGGAAATACAGGATTAAACAGCGATATATCGACGATTTCCTGGTACTGCTCATGTTCTGCATCAGCGGCAATCCGGCTTTTGTCAGTACGGCCCCGCTGGGCAAATTCGTCTACGGTCTCATGCTGCTGGTGATCCTGCTCGTTTCTGGTTTCAAGATCAAAAGGGAAGCCTTGAAACAAAGCGCGAACTGGATTATTCTGCTCGCCGTCATTTTTGGATGCCAGTTCCTTCTGCTCGGGCAGATTACCGTCCTGGGATCCCTAAACCTCATCGTCAAGCTGCTCTGCGCCATCCTTCTCGCTTCCTACATGGGCCGCCGGCTTCCGGATACGGCCATCCGAGTCATGAGCGGAATCTGTCTCGTCAGCCTGGTCTTTTACCTGATCAACCTGACCGGCGTCCGCTTCGAATCGCCCCTCGACATTGACATGAAGTCCAAATCGCTGATCATCTATACACAGACTTGGGATGATCCCCATAAGGACATCATTTTCCGAAACAGCGGCATGTTCTGGGAGCCTGGGGCATTTGCCGGCTATATCATTGCCACTTGGCTTCTCTTCGTAGACCAGCCGCAGGCTTTGTGGAAAAAACACAAGGTGTCTTTTCTGATAATGTTCCTCAGTTTGCTGACGACGACCAGCACCACGGGCTATATCACATTTGTGATCCTCCTCCTGTATTTCCTGTTCCAGGGAAATCGGAAGGGATACGGAAAATGGATTGCGTACGGCGTAGCCACGATCGTCCTGCTGGGAGCCATCTTCGCCTTTAACCGGATCGACTTCCTCGGGCAAAAGATACAGCGGGAAATCCTGGCCAGCGAAAACCTGACGGATTCGGACGTAAATGATTCGCGGATCGGGTCCTTCATTTTTGACTTACAATATATTACCTCCCATCCGGTGTTTGGCAATGGGCTCTCCGACCAGACCCGCTATCGTTTCCATCTGGGCCTATACGACAAAGAAAGCCTGGACGGCCTAGGGAACGGGTTTTCCGGTTGCATCGCCTCCATGGGACTTCTCTTTATGCTGGCCTACCTGATGGCCATCGGATTCAACCGGACGCTACGCGCCTGGTGGATGGTCGTCCTGATGGTCATCCTGCTCCTCCAGGGAGAATATTACCTGAATTACCCCTGGTTCATGATGTTCCCGTTCCTCAACTTCGGGAGTGTCCGGGAATCGCCGGCAAGAAAGCAAAAGATCAGATTCGTATGGAACAAGACGCAAGAAAACGAATCGCAATCCTGATGACCGTGCATAACCGGTGCGCGACCACTCTGTCGTGCCTGGAGCACCTGGCGGACCTGTCTTTCGACCGGTCCCGGTACAGCCTTGCCGTCTTCCTGACCGATGACGGGTGCACGGACGGAACCGCCGAGGCCGTCCGGCAATCGTATCCGGCGGTACGGATCCTATCCGGCGACGGGGACCTCTTCTGGAACCGGGGAATGTTTACGGCGTGGACGGCAGCGGAAAAAGAAGGCTACGACTACTACTGGTGGGTGAACGATGACACGTTCGTATTCCGGGATGCCCTTTCCAGGCTGCTGGCCGCCTCGGAGCGCCACCTTGACAAGGCCGTCATCGTGGGCAGCACCTGCGCTTCGGATGATAGCAGGGCCATCACTTACGGAGGATGGAAAGACGGCCGGGTTATCGTGGACCTGGAAACAGAACAGGCCTGCGACACCATGAACGGCAACCTGGTCCTCATTCCGGCATCCGTCTTGGCAGCCATTGGGAAAAACGATCCGGCCTACCACCATGCTCTGGGAGACCTGGACTACGGCCTGCGGGCCCGGGAAGCCGGTCTTGAAATCTATGTAGTCTCGGGAATCTGCGGGACCTGTGACCTCCACGAAAAGCCCGTTGCCTGGATGGACCCGGAACAATCCTTCCGGAAAAGGTGGGATAATTTCTTCAGCCCCGCCGGCAACAACCCGTTCGAATTCTTTCGCTTCAAGCGGCGCCACTTCGGGTTTTTCCCGGCCTGCGTCTCTTTCCTCACAAACTTCATCCATCTTCTGTTCCCTTCATTTTGGCTCAAAACAAAAAAACATGAATAATATGAAACGTATCCTAGTCACGGGAGGAGCCGGATTCATCGGTTCGAACTTATGCGATCGCCTGATCCGGGAAGGTCACGACGTAATCTGCCTGGACAACTACTTCACAGGCCGGAAAGACAATATCCGCCACTTGATCGGCAACGACCACTTTGAGCTGGTCCGCCACGACGTGATCAACCCTTATATTGCAGAAGTGGATGAGATCTACAATCTTGCCTGCCCTGCGTCACCTCCGGCATACCAGTATGATGCCGTCAAGACGATCAAGACCTCGGTGCTGGGAGCCATCAACATGCTGGGACTTGCCAAGTATTGCAAGGCCAAGATCCTGCAGGCTTCCACCAGCGAAATATACGGCGACCCCATCATCCATCCCCAGGTCGAGTCCTACTGGGGCAACGTCAATCCCATCGGCATACGCAGCTGCTATGACGAGGGAAAACGTTGTGCGGAGACCCTGTTCATGGATTACCACCGGCAGAATGGCGTCCGGATCAAAATCATCCGGATATTCAACACCTATGGCCCGCGGATGGACCCCAATGACGGGCGCGTAGTCAGCAACTTTATCATGCAGGCGCTTCGGGATCAAGACATTACGATCTATGGAGACGGCAGCCAAACCCGCAGTTTCCAATATGTCGACGACCTGATCGAAGGAATGATCCGAATGATGAATACGCCCGACGACCTCACCGGTCCGGTCAACCTCGGTAATCCAGGAGAATTCTCGATGATGGAGTTGGCCCGGAAAATCATCGACCTGACCGGATCCCGATCCAAGATCGTGTTCAAGCCCTTACCGTCGGACGACCCCAGACAGAGACGTCCGGACATCAGCTGCGCCAAAGACAACCTGGCAGGTTGGGCACCGAAAATCCAGTTGGAAGAAGGTCTCAAAAAGACCATCGCATACTTTGAAACCTATCTTTGAAATCGATGAAAGTCCCCATCCTGTTTATCATCTTCAACCGACCGGAGACGGAAACCGTTGTCTTCGAGCGCATCCGGGAATACCGTCCGGACCGGTTGTACATCGCCGCCGACGGTCCACGGGAGAACAAAACCGGGGAGAAGGAACGATGCGAAGAAGCACGCGCCATCACCCGCCAAATAGATTGGCCGTGCGAGGTCAAAACCTTGTTTCAGGACAAGAACCTGGGATGCGGGCTTGGAGTCAGCACGGCCATCAGCTGGTTCTTTGATAACGAAGAGTTTGGCTGCATCGTGGAAGATGATGTTCTCCCCTCCCTCGATTTCTTTCTTTTTTGCGAAGAAGCCCTACCTCGATACAAGGATGAAGACCGTGTAATGCTTGTCTCATCATTTATCCCCGAATCCCCTCTCGAAGAGTCTCCCCAGATTGGATTTAGCCGTTATGCCAATATCTGGGGGTGGGCATCATGGCGAAGAGCCTGGGCCCATTTTGACCTCGAGATGAAAACGGCGCGGAGCGCACCGCTGGGCCGATGGATTCGGTTCTACGGATTCTTCCTTGGCATCTACCTACATTACTGCTGCCAGAAACTTTACAAGAGTTTTCAGGACACGGGGGGCTGGCATACCTGGGATTACCAATGGACTTTCACGCTTTTCCAGCAAAACGGCCTTTCCCTGGTCCCCTACGTCAATCTGACCCGCAACGTGGGCATCGGAGTCGGGGACGGGACCCATTATGCCCCAGATGCCAGCGATCCATTCAGCCATGCGCCTGTGGGTCGTCTGCTCCAGCCCTATACATTCCCGGCGGATCTGAAACGGAATCCCGTCATAGAAAAGTGGACGCGCCGGCAAATCTCCCGGGCCCGGGTCGCCGGAATCCAGACCCGCCTTAAACGCTGCTTCCGGCCCAGGCACGACCAGCGATGAACCGCGAACGAAGACATATACTCTTTATCGTGCCGCTGCCGCCGCCCGTTCACGGATCGACGGTGGTCAGTCGACAGATTCGCGAAAGCGAGCGGATCAACGCGCTTTTCGACTGCGACTTCATCAACCTGTCCACATCGCGTTCAATACAAGAAATCGACAAGTTCCGGCCCCAAAAAATCCTTCGTTTCCTTGGGGCACTATGCAAGACCGGATGGAAACTCGCGACCCGGCGATACGACCTATGCTACCTTGCCATTACTTGTCACGGGAGAGGTTTCCTCAAAGATTTTCCGTTCGTGATTCTGTGTAAACTTTTTGGTCGTAAAGTCGTCCTTCACCAGCACAATAAAGGAATGGCACGGGATCTGGACCGGAGAGGGTATCGCAAATTGCTATCCCTTGCCTACAATAAATCCAAGGTAATCCTTCTTTCCAAGTATCTGTATCCCGACATCACCGGAATTGTTCCAGAGAGCCAGGTCCTGATCTGCCCGAACGGAATCCCGGATTGTACAGTAGCAAAGCGGACACGGGACCAGGGCCGAGTCGAACTGTTGTTCATTTCCAATCTCATTGAAAGCAAGGGAGTGCTGGATCTGATCGCAGCTTGCCGCGTGTTGATGAACGATGGCAAAGATTTCTACTGCCGCATCATCGGGAATGAATCCGTTGAGATCACCCGCACTACGCTCGAGGAC